>Ga0207433_10002283_pt1 | contig 39227 bp, 62 predicted proteins | sample YelNatPaOPGAMG01_FD_187559 | JGI IMG/M metagenome (GOLD analysis project Ga0207433, IMG submission 187559) | Hot spring thermophilic microbial communities from Obsidian Pool, Yellowstone National Park, USA - OP-RAMG-01 (SPAdes) (version 3) | ecosystem: Environmental > Aquatic > Thermal springs...
TCTCGCCTAACCCCAAGTTTCTCAGCGATTTGACATTGAGACAACCCTTGCTTCCAGTACATTTCAAAGAGTAGTTTTTTAAAGAACTTGTAGCGGTATTCTTCCCTAGTTGTCTCGATTTTCTCAGCCAATTTTGTGCCTCTTTATTTGCAGTTGTTGTTTAGGTGTTCTATTAGGCGTTTTCTGACATCTGCTTCTGAAAGTCCGTATATCCGTCTGCGGCATATTGGACATTTAGCCATGTAGACTTGAACTTCAACCTCTCTAATATTTCTGGCTTGTTCGCTCAATTTTATTCACCATTATTATTTCTCTTCCTTCGCTTGTTTGGGTATTTGCCCAGTAAAGAACCAAGTGAAAGCACAGCCTCCGCCATTTTCAAAATCTTTTATCATCTCCTCAACTGTTCTGTATTTGCCGCAGACTTCTTGCTGGTTGAATTTGCATGCCCTAAATTTACAGTTCATTTCCACTTTCACCTTCCATCATTTCTATTATGTCGTCTATGTCAAAGTAACGTTCACAGTCAAGACAGTACCAACGTTCATCTTCATAAACCTTGACAACGTTGCGCCGCCACAATAAGGACACCTAACATCCCTCATTTCCGCTTTCCCTTTTCAAGCTTCTTTATTCTCGCCTCTAACTCTGCAACTTTTTGCTCAAGCATGGCTATCCTGTTCCAAAGGGCTAGTTCCCTCAAGTTGATTGTGAAGCTTGTTGTTGGATGCGTCGGAGGCACCCATGTAGGGGCTGTGGTAGTGTAGGATTCAACCACCATTACTTTTCCTCCTTGGGCTTTTCTGTTTTCGGCTTTTCTTTGGGTTTGAAGTTTCGGCAGTAAACCTTCATTTTTCCGCCTAGCAGCATGTCACAGTCAACGTTGCGTTCCACGTCTATTGTCCGGCAGTGCACGCATTGAGGGCATATTCCAAAATGCTTCTCGACATGTTCAACAAACCATTCCAGCTTCTTAAGGTCTGCCTCCGTTATCTCCCTCGTCTTAGCGAATTCCAAACCTAAGGCTTCAACAAAGCCTTTAAATTCTGCCAAACTCAACAACCCTCCACCTCCTTCTATTCATACTTTTCAATAACCATGATTTTGAGTTTCGCCTTTGTGTCTGCTGGAGTTATGTATTCAATCTTCGGCTCAAGGTTTCTATTTCTTTAGGGCTTGGTCGTATGGGACTAGTAATTCGCCGACAAGTGCTAAGAGGGCGCCGCATACTGGGCATGTGTATTTTTTGGGTTGTTTCGGCTCGGTTTTCTCTTTTTTGGTTTTTTCTTCTTTGTATAGGACTTTGTATGTTGCTTTGGCTGCTTTAACTGCTTTTGGCTGTTTGTATTTTTTGGGGAGTAGGCTTAGTGTGTAGGCTTCGCTGTATGGGGATAATTTAACTATTTCTTGGGCTATTAGCTCTTCTGGTATGCCTTCGCTTTTTAGGATTGCAGCTAGTTCGTTGAGCAACTTTTTTGTTTCTTCTTTGCTTACTGTTCTTCGATAGTTTCGATGCAGCCTTAAGAGTATGCGTTGTTTGTAGTCGGCTTGGACTACCCTTGTTTTCCATCCTGGGTAGGCTTTGAGTCTATGTGCTCCATCTATGATGTTTTGGTTTTGGTCTATGAGTACTTCGTCGATTTCGCCTATGATTTCTCTGCTTTTTTTAAGGCTTTCAATTACCTCTCGGTCGAGTTCTGCCATGTCCAGTATCCTCTATGAGCCGTTTAATTACGTCGCTTATGCTACGCTTCTCCCATTCAACTTTTAGTTCATGAAGTGTTTTCCAGACTTCCTTGTCAAGGAAGACGTGTTTTCTTTCAGGCAACTTCCTCAGCCTCTTCCTTCTCCTCTTTTGTCACGTCTTCTATGCCTTTGGGACCTATTTTGACGGTTGCTTCTCCTTCTGGACGCCAGTTTGAGTCGAAGAGGCGGACTATGCGTTTGCTTCCTTTGGCTTTTCTAAGGTATAGGCGTGTGTTGGCGTTGTGTCCGAGAACTGTTCCGCCTGTGGGAACTTTCTGTTGGATGGGGTCGTAGGTGAACTGGGCTTGCGGGTTTGTTACCACTTGGTTGCTGCCAACGATGGCTATGTTGTAGACTTTGGCGAGGTTTAATAGTCGCCTAATCATCCTGTTTAGGAGTTGCTGTCGATACCATAGGACTTCTCGTCCAACGTATTCAGCTCTTAAAACTGCCATTAGGCTGTCGATTAGGATTAGCTTGACGTTTTTAGCTTCAATTGTTATGTGGAAGCGGTCTACAACCTCTGTTAAGAAATCGCTGTCTGTTACGGGGATGTAGATTACCCTTTTCATGATGTCTTCTGGGTCGTAGCCTCTGTTTTTGGCAATTTCTTTAACCCTAATGTCCGAGAAGGTGTCCTCTGTGTCGACGAAGATGGCTGTCATATCCTTGTTTGAGCCTAAAGCTTCAACTAGGATTGTGAATAGGAATTCTGTTTTGCCTGTTCCATAGTCGCCTGCGAACTCTGTGAGTTCTCTGCTGAATATGCCTCCGCCCAGCATCTCATCAACAGCCTTTGACCCTGATGTGAACACAAGCTTTTTGCCTCTAACCTCTTCAATTTTGTCTCCTGTCATAAACCAGAAGCCTGTTAAACGCCATGCCTCTTCAAGTGCTTTCTTAAGCTCGCTGAGTTCAACATTTAAAATCCATGCTCTATCAATCCACTCTTTAAGTTCTGAGATGCTTCTTATAGCCAAGGACTCAACGCTTGTCACACCGTTTTTCCTAAGCTCCGAAGCCATAGTTTTAGTCATGCAACTTATCTTCTCCAACTCCAACATGACCACCATGAATAACTAAACAACAAAGACATATATAACAATTTTGGCTAACATGATGCTAAGACAGACAAGCGTTAACTTTTATATAATTGAATATTTGCTTGGGGGCTTCCAGCTTGCAGCTCACTTTAGTTTTTCTATTTGGGTTTCTATGCTTTTTGCTCCGAAGAAGTAGCCGACTATGGATGTTATTGCTCCTGCTAGTAGGGTTAGAACTGTTTTTGCTGTTTCAACGTCCTTTGTTGTTAGGAAGACGGTGGCGAAAACGACTAGGAAGCCAACTATCAGAGTTAAAGCTATAATAAAACGTTGAACTTCCCTAGGAATTTCAATCTTTGGAGGAGTTTCACCCATCTTTCTCACCTAAACAGCTTTGACGCGTCGTACTACTGGTGGGCGTATTTTGTGGGCTATTTTTGAGCGTCCACAGTTTGGGCATCTGAACTGGCCTTCTATTTCTTCCCATTTGCTTTTCGGCGAAACAGCCCCGCAGAACAAACATTTGTAGAGGATTTCAGACAAGTATGCCAGCCTCCTTTCCGTATAAACAGTTTATCCATCGCATTTTAGGTAAAGCTACGCCTTTGTTTCGGGCTAGTTTGCAGGCTTCAGACGCCATTGGGCAGAGGTCGACTTTCTCGCATGGACCAGTTTTCGCTAGACTCCATGCGCTTGTTATAAGTTGCTGGTTGCATGGGAAAGTGGCTCTGCAAATTTTAATTTGGAAACTGCTTTTTCGGGGGATGTAGCGTAGGCTTTGCCAGTAGCATTTTTTGCCGTGAAGTAGGCAAATTTTTATTAGTTTTCCAGCCATCCTTTTCCCTCAATATTTTCTTTTCTGGTTTTGCTTTTCAACTGGTTTTAGCTCGTATTCTGTTTTGCACGAGAGGCAGACGAAGCGTGTCGGTCCCACCTTTTAGCCGCCTCCCACCGCCAGAGGCAAGCTCACCGTCCGTGTTACCATCATCCTGTTCATTTGCTTGCCGTTCCTTGGTTGCGTGTGGGTTTGGCGAGGCAGGCAGGTTTCGCCTTCAGCTAGAGAACTCATGTCCCTAGCTGAACGCTCCCCTGTCATCCGCTTTGCAGCGTCGTCGAGGAGCTGTCTGAAACGTTTAGCTAAGTTCATAGCTGCGTTTGCATCAGCGTTATATTCTCTTCCACAATCTGAGCATCTGAAGACTAAGCCTTCGCGTTTTCCCTTTGAGCCACAATAATGACAGTAAAGACTTGTATAAGCTGGATTCACATAAGCGACTGGTATCCCTTCCCACTTGGCCTTATACTCAATCATGAACTGAAGTTTTCTTCTAGCCCAGTTCCCCAGTAAAAAATTCCATCGTTTGTTCCATGATTTATTGTTAAAGCATCCAAGTTTTTCCATTACTATTACGGGTTTTGGGAATTGTTTGGCATATTCCACTATTCTTTTACTTGTTGTATGGAGAATTTCATGCTGTTTATTTGTGAGGTGTTTAAACTCCTTTGAGCGGGTTATCTTTCTTTTTCTATCGCATAAATGACGCCATTCTCCGCCTTTAAAAAATACTGGATTTGTAAACTTTCCATCCTTTGTTAAGGCTGACGCAACAGCTATGTAGTTTATCCCTATATCCACGCCTACAATTGTTTTGCATGTTTCCCACGGCACAGGTGCTACTTCCTTCTCTAAAACTAAATCGAGGAAAAGTTTACCGTCCCTTTCAACGAGTCTTGCTCCTTTAGGTGTGGCTTCCGACATAAGCTTTAGCTGTTTCTCGGTTGGGAAAACAATTAGTTTCAAACGTTCCCTCGGCTTATAGATTATATTGAGCTGGTTGTCTACAATTTTAAAGTCCACATTTCTTAGTAATGGTTTTGGATTTAATTTTTTAGGATAGTTATGGATTTTGAGAACCGCTTTCAGAAATTTTCTTGCATCATAGATTGCGTTTGCATCTAGTTGTGAGTTGTATTCTTTATGGAGGCATCTAAGCTCTTTGTAAGTATAACCGGCATAGGCAAGTCTAAATGATTGCTGATAAATACTGATTATCTCACGTAATTGGAAAACCATGTTCTTCTATCTCCTTAAGCTGTTTATAAGTTTTTAGCCATTGGAGGCCTTTTTCTGTTGTTTGGTATTTTTTGCCCAGCCTTTTTTCTCCTTCAGCTTTTAGTAGTCCTTTTTGTGTGAGTTCTCTTACGTATTGGGCGTAGTAGCCTCCGAACCTTCCGACCTTTATTAGGATTTGGGTTATGATTTGGGGTTCCTTGCAGACTTCGAGGATTTCAGCTTTGATGTCTATTTTACCCCTTCTCAAAGGCTTCCCTTTTTAGCGTTTGGCTTCTATTGTTATTTCGCCTTTTATGATAACTTTGTTTACTGCTGTGGCTTTTAGAAGGTGGTTAACCGAATATTCATAGGCGTCTTCAAGGTCTTTGAAGCCGGCCTTGATTAGGTTGCCGTTTTCGTCTTCAACTTTGTATAGGCTTGTCTCCTTAATCTTCTTCACTAACATCACCGTATAGAAGATTGTTACAGAAGAAACTTATAGGTTTTTACTTTCTTAAAATTGTCGGCAAAGATTTTATTTTTGTGTGGTTTATTTTGTTTTGGTGTTGTTGTTGGAGGCTGAGGAGCGGATTTCAGCTTCAAAGTTTCCTGATGGAAGTGTTTTGGTGACTGTTAGGTTTAAGCGTTGGACGCTTGTTCATGGGGAAAGAATGGAATGGTGGGAGGAGCAGACTTTTAACCATTTGGCTAAGGATGTTGAAAAGTTTAGAAGTTTGGTTCGGAGGAAGGCTTTGGCTGGGCCTGTGGAGGTTAAGGATGGCGTTTTAGCCTATTTGATTGTTTGGAAATTTGGGCGAAAAAGCGTTATTGCTGGTTTTCTCTGGGCTATGAGCGACGAGTTTCCAGGGTTTAGAAATGTGCGTGAGGAGGTTGAAGTGGAGGAGCCTTATACAACCTTGGAGGGGAAAACGGCTTACCGTATTGTTAAGCGTAGGGTTGAGTTTGTGGCTAGAAGCCCTGAAGATTTGGCTCCAACTGTTGGGCAGTGTTTAAGTAGGTTGGCGAGGGAAGGTTATGTTGGGAGGGTTCGCTGATGCCTGAGTTTGAAGTTATAACACGTTGTCCCTACCATGATAAGCCGGTTTTCATAAGCGTTGTGGCTCCAGACCCTGAAACTGCAAAGAACATGGTTCTAGGCATGGAGGTTGTTTGCCCTTGGGGGATGCATAGCATTCCAGAAAAAGTTGTTAAAGTTAGGGTTTTGAAGCCTTTCACTGAAGGTGTTTTCAGCTTTAAAGAGGGGGACATTTTAACGGTTAGTGTTGATGATGGTGAAAGGTGGAAAAATGCTGGGTTAGTTGAGTGGGTGGGTGAGCCTTTTGTTAGCGAGGTTAAGGCTCCTGACACTTTTAAGGTTTTATTTGTTGAGGGGGTTAGAATGCCGAGCGCTCCTTTAGCTGCTGAAACAAAGATTATCGAGGGAAAGCGTGGCGTACCGACAAGCCTTGCTGAACCTCCTGTTTTAGAGGAAACTAAGCCTATCGCTTCTGAAGGCGTTTACTCTTTGCCCGGCCCTTTGGCTAGGAGGCTTGAGGAGAAGCCTGACTGGTTTAAAGGGGACGTTTTAGAGTCTGAGCGGATTCGTTTGGAGCGTGAGTGGCGTGACGAGGTTTTTGCATCTAAACTTAAGTTGTTGGCTGACCGTTTGGAAAGGGCTAGGGAGAGGTATAAGACTTTGTTAGCTATGGGGTTGAAGGACGAGGCTGAAAGGTATAAGGCTGAAACTTTAAACGATATTAAAGTGGAGTTGGAGAAGCATATGGAACGGTTTGGAGGGCCGATGGACACTATTTGGTTTATGCCTAAAAAGGTTCTTGAAGAGTACAAGCGTTTGACAAGCCTTTTGGAGGGGTTTGAATGAGTGAAGCTAAAAAGGAGGATGTTGAGAAGAAGTTAGAGGAAGAGTTGAAGAAGCTTAAGGAAAGAATTGAAAAGTTGAAGGGTGGGGAAGCCGAGTAATGGTTACGCCGACCAAAGATGAAATCTTGGCAAAAGCTACCGAAATGTGGTTCCAGTGGCAGGTTAGGCAGGGGTTTACGCCTGAAACCCTTCCAGAAGAAGGTGAGTTGAAAGAGGACATTTGCCCTTGGACTGGGCTGAGTTGGTGGGAAACCGCCAGAAGAGAGTTGATGAAAAGTCCTGAAAGCATCGCTTTAGATGAGCAGATAAGATTTTTGGAGGAGCAGTATGGTGAGGCTGTGGAGAAAATTAAGGAGAGGGTTTGGGATGAGGCTGAAAAGTTGATTAAAGAGGCTGAAAGGCGGGCTGAAGAGGCGGAGAAAGCACGTGAGGAGGAGGCGGAAAAGAGCAGACGACAAATTGAAGAGCTTAAAGCTAAGCTTGGAAGGACTCCTAAACCTTTCAGGGTTGTTAAGCCCTTTGTTTGGGGTGTCAAGTGGGAGCCGGGGCAGACGCTTAGAACAGTTGACTGGGAGTGGGCTTTCAAAATGGTTGAATCAGGCTACCTAGAGCCGATTCCAGAAGAAGCAGCACCGCCCGCCGCGCCTAAGCCTCCTGAGGTTAAGCCTCCACCTGCTCCGCCTCCAAAGGTTTTGCCTGAGATACCGGAACTTTGTCCCTTGGATGGTACGCCTATTAGCGAGGTTACTCGTGTTCCTATTGGTCCTGTCCCTGTCCGCCTCTCGGCGGAAGAAGAATATCTTCGGGCTAGGCTTGGTTTGCCTATTCCCGAGCGGGAGCTGGTTTGGCTGGAGGTTCCGCCAACTATGAAAGTTTACAGTTGTGAACGTGACCATTTGTTTGAGCGTGACCCTAGGACTGGTAGGCTTGTTGAGCGGACGCCTGAATATGTTTACCGTAAGATTATACGGGAAACCGCCGCTTTGAGGAGGGTTGCTTATCCAGGTGTTCCGCCAGCTTTGCCTCCAACTCTGCCGTATCGGATTCCTCCTCCTTTTGTTGGACCTGCTTCTACGCAGGATTTATGGTGGAGCTGGCTGGAAAACGTTAAGGGGATTAATAGATGGGATTTTCTAAAGCTTAGTGAGGAAGAACAGAAAAAGTTGAGGGATGAGTGGGTTAGGTATAGGATGGGTGGAGGCTAAGTTGCAGCTGGTCTACCGATTGTTGGAACCGTTTCTCCTTTAGTGCGTAATAGTGACTCCAAGTAGGCAAGCGTTGAAGCTGCAGCGGTGTGTCTTAGTTCAGCCCGTTCTTTAACTGTCTTTCCGCCGTGGATTTTGGCTCCCTTCGCAACGGATGTGGCAACTATGAAAGCGCCTATTGGCATCATAGTGCCCTTGTAGTAGGCTTTGCCTTTCTTTCCGTAGGCGTGCTCGTAGGCTGCTTTTGCTAGGCTGTAGGCAGCTTTTAGTTGGGGACCGCTTAGGCTTTCAACTTTTCCAGGCGCCCATGGAGGTGGATTCCTGAATGTTACCGGCTTCTTAGACCATGGCACAGAAAGGTACACTTGCAGCCCAGATAGTGCTCCTCTTTTAATCAGAGTCATTTACTTTTCACCGTTAAACATTTAAGCAAGGATGCTTATAAAGGCTATTGAGTGACTAAGGTTTAACTTTGACCCAAAGTTAACTGAGTGGTCGTATGGTTAGGCATTTGAAGGTCAGCGATGAGGTTTATGAGCAGGTGTTAAGGGTGCAAGGGTTTCTACAGGCGAGGGATGGCAAACGCTACACCATTGACGACGTTATTCGAGACCTTTTAACGTTTGCATCTGAGTCAGGCTATTATTCGATGATGCTTGTCCCTGAGGAGGAGAAGAACCCAGGTGAGAAATATAGCCCTTTTAAGGTGGCTGTCAGCAGGAAAATTGTTGAGGAGGAAGAAGGTGAGGGGGGCGAAACTTCACAATCTTCTTGAAAAAGTTGCTTGCCAATATCTAAAAGAAGTCAAAGATTGCGTTGAAACTGAAGTCGAGTTTGCAGTTAATCTAGGTGGAAAAAGATTCATAATCGATGTCGTAGGCTTCCAAAGAGATGGTAAGAAAATAGCAGTTGAATGCGGTGAGTGTGAATTAAGCAAGTTGAATAAGTTGCCAGAAGAATTTGATGAAGTTATAATTTTCCGACCCGAAGACGCGATTGAGTATCTCATGAAAAAATGTAGAAAATTAAGGGATTATGAGCGTATCAAAAAGAAGTATGACGATTTACTTAAGACAGCAAGTTATCTAGAGAAAATCCGACCTTTGGTGATGGCAGTTACAGAGCCATCTGAGAGGGATAAAGCAGAAATGGAAAGGATTGCGAAATTGATGTCATTGATTAAGTCTACTCAAGCTGTTCGATAGGTATGTTTCTTTCTTTGATTACTTTTTTCCATTCTTGGAAGACTTTTGCGTAGAACCTTTTTTCTTCTTCTGGCAGTTCTAGGAATGCTCCTATTGTTTTTGGCCCTATGCCTGATTTGCCTGGTCCGTAGCGTAGGAACTTTTCAAATAGGGGGTCTTTTAGGAGTTGAAGTTCCCATTTTCCGGGCGCTGTTTCTGTGATGGCGGATGTTAGTGTTGCTTCTGTTGTTATTGGGCTTAGCAGGCCAAGTTTTGTTAGGGCGATTGTCCAGTAGTCGGATGAGCCTTTAACTATGCTGTCCGGGTTTTGGCTTTTACGCCCTCTCGCTTTCTCCACTTGCTGGCCCCACTACGTATTTTGTTAGGGCTTGGTCTATGAATTTCGCTATTGGCTGGACGTCTGCTCCTAGTTCTTGGAGGTAGGCTAGGGTTAGGATTGTTTCTGGAAGTTTTGCCGTTATGTCTTTTAGGCGTATTAGGGGGTCTAGTTTCTGTCTTAGGTATTCGACTTCGGCTTTTAGTTGTTCGTATTCTGGTTTTATATGGTCGTATTCGTCTGCCTTGTCTAGGGCTTCTATTATTATTTTGTGGATTGGCATGTTGCGTATGTCTTCAAGGGTGTAGCCGTGTTTTACTGCCCAAGCGTTGAAGGCTTGCCATATTGCGCGGCCTAATATTAAATAGGCGTCTGTCTGGTTTCTCGCTTCTTCTGCTAGGGCTTCTTGGTGGGCTTCTACGACTGTTAGGCGTGAAAGCTCTTCTGGTGTTAGGGTTCTTTTTCTAAGTCTTCCAGTGGTTATTGCTCTTATTTTTGTGAGGGGGATTGTGAAGCGGGGTTCTCCGTCTGGGTTGAAGACTATTACGCCGTTTTCAATCATTTCTTTAACTTTGGCTACGTCGTGCCCGCTTACCCCTAAATTTTTAAGGATGGTGGGTATTGGCTGTTTCTGGTTTAGCATGCGGGCGATTTCAAGGTATTTCAGCTGTTCAGCCATTTTTTTGTCACCTTCTCAGCCATTTTTTTCTTGTTGCGTATAGGATTGCGCCTCCGGCTCCTATTATTGCTAGTGCGATAGCCCATATTGGGATTGGGTAGCCTCCAACTACAACTTCTCCTGGAGCAACCAGTTTAATTGTTACTGTGGCTGATTCGTCGTAGGTTACTCCGGGCAGGAACGCCCATACTTTGATGTATAGGATGGCGTCTTGGTTTGGCATTGTTGGGTCTGGAGCGTCTGTGGGGTCTCTGTAGGTGAATTCTGCTGGGAAGTCGAAGACGTGGGTTTGCTGGGGGTCTAAGGCTACGCCTGCCATATAATAGAAGTTTGCCCATTTAGTCCACACTTCACAGGCGAAGGTGACGTTTCGCACTGGGAAAGAGTTTATGATGGTTATTTTTCCAAGAATTTTTTGGTCTCTGCTTAGGGATGATGGGAATTCAACACTGTAAATTATTTTTCCCATTTTCCACCAAAGTATTTTTATCTGCAAAGCTAATATATCTTTTTGCTGGTGTTGCTGTGGACGAAGTTTGGATGATGCTGTTGAGCGGGGTAATTAATGGAGTTATGCTTTTCTTTGGCATTTTTTTGGGCAGTAAGCTTAGCGCCAAGGCTATGAAGAGGGAGATTCAGAAGGTTATGGATGAAAGTAACACTTTAAAGCTTCTTGTCAAGATTTTGGGGAAGGTTGACAACGCTTTAAGCGGGGATTTGGAGGGTAAGGCTTCGTTGTTTTTTGAGAAGGCTGCTGAGCTTTTGGGAAGTGAGGAGGCTAGAAACTTTTTCAGGAACCTTTCGCTTTTGATTCAACAGTTCACTAAGCCTGTTCAGCCTTCAAACGAGCCGCTATTAAAACTGCCTGAGGCGTGTAGGGTTGAAGGGGAAACTTGTTAGTTACAATTTTCCTTCTTCGTGTATGGCGGACACTGAAGTTGATTTCAGCGTTGTTGGTCATATAGAGGAGGCTGACAGTCCATGTGTAGGCTTCTTTTACAGTGAGGGCCCTGCCGACTATATTGTTGGGGACAGCTTTTGGGGCGTGAAGATTCTTAAGGGTCAAGCTGCAACCTATGTTTTTCCCCATTGGCCTGTTTGTACTAGCATGTCTTTTTCAGGGGTTCATCTGGTTTTTCCGGTGGAGGGGACTTACAGGCTTGATGTTTTTGCGGGCTTCATGTCTGATGATACTCCGGTTGTTGAGGATGGACCGTACCCCGTCACTATTAATGTTTCGCCTTTTGTTCCGGCAAGTGTTTCAGTAGCCAAGTTTAACGTTCCATCTAAGGCTTATGTTGGTTTGCCGGTGGGCTTTAGTGTGGAGGGGCATGTGGATGTTGGTGGGGGCAACCCTTGCGTCGGTTTAATGTATGTTGATGGTCCATCACCTTCAATTAATGTGAGGGGGAATAATGTGGCGAAGGGGCAGGCTTTTGTCTCCAGCTACGCTTATCAGGATGCTTGTTTCAGTTTAAGCCTTGATGGTTCCATTATTTTTCCTTCTGTTGGCAGTTATAAATTGGCGGTGATTGGCGGTTACGTTGACGTTTTAGCTAAAACAATTAATGAGACAGCTAGAGTTGACGTTAACGTGGATGTGGCAGAGGCGACGGCAAACATTTCGGGGAAGATTACGGAGCTTCTGTTTTTTGGTCTGGTGAAACGCCCTTCAGTGGGAGCAAGAGTTTCTCTTGACAGTTTAAAGTTTGTTTATACTGGTGATGATGGAGCGTACAGCCTTGCTGATGTTCCCCTTGGCACGTATAAGGTTTCAGTTAGCAAACCTTTCTTTGAGGGAAAAACCTCGGAAATCTCATTAACTGAGGCTGGGAAAACTTACAGTTTGGATTTTGAAATTCCAATTTCAAAATGGGTAAACTATGGTGTTATAGCTGGGGCTGTTGTAGTTCCACTTTTAGCTTTGACTGCATTAGCTACCAAAAAGCCTGCTAAAAGAATGTGGTAGTTATTCAGGCGTTACCCAGGCTACGTGGAATCCGCATTTTATCATTGTTTGGGTGTATATGGCTGTTCCAACTATTTGGGCGTATATCCATGGCATTGACCATCCTCCCATTGTCGGCGTGGAGTCTGTGTCGCCTTCGCCCCATTTTGAAATGAGGGCTATTAAATTTGTCCAGCCTCTGCAGTTGTATACGTCTTTGTCGTCCCAGGGGATTGGTATTGGCGTGCATGTGGCTACTGTGAATCCTAGTCCTGCGTCGCTGCATATTTGTTTGTAGTTGTCGTTTAAGCCGTACTTGTAGTTTACGTTGACTTCGGCTATGCCGTTGCTGTCTGTTTTAACTATTAACGGGTTTTCAACTGTGTGTACATCGTTGTTTAGGAGGACTATTCCTTGGTATTTGTGGCTGTCTGGAGGTTTATCTGTCCAGATGGCTACGTCTACGTCTGGCACCCCTCTTCCTTCAGCGTCGTAAACTTGGAAGTGGAGTGGGTTCTTCCCATAAAATTGGTCTACTCTTATGTGGCCTTCCCAGCACCAAGTGTATTTGTCGAACCATGCGCCTATCACTTCTTTCACGGTTAAAGCTTCTAAAGCTTTTATTCCAACTGGGTATGTGGGTGGGGGTTGTCCGCCTTTCCAGAAGGTGCATATTACCGTGTGATCTGTGTCCATTGTTACTGTTATTTGTGGTACGTGCCCCCAGTCTGCTCCGTCAACTGTCCATGTTCCGTAAGTGTAGCCTTCGTTTGGGACAGCTTTTAATGTTATTTTTTGTCCTAGGCGGAGGTTGTATGTTCCCGGCGGGGGGTCTGTTGTTCCTCCTTCTCCTGCTGAAAGGTAAAGTATGCGTGTGAAAACTTTTTGGTATAGTTTGTAGCCCACGAATCCTGCGATGGCTAGGGTTGGAACTGCTATGGCGACGGCTTTTTTGCTAACCATAACTTTGCACTTTTATGCTGGAGGTGGGGGTAGGGGTGGAAGCATTGTGAACCAGTAGGGTATGGAGGATAGCTCGATGGTGTAGTATTGTATTATGAATAGGGCGTAGTAGTACATCCATCCTGAGGTTGTTTGGGCTATTTGCTGGTATCTTGCTATTTCAGCCTGCATGAAGGGGGCGTCGACTGTGTTGAAGTAGTTTTGGGTTATTGTGGCTAGGACGGACGCTAGGGTTGTCTGTCCTTTCTGTGCGTAATCTTCTATAAGCATGCATCTTGTAGCGTAGGTCATGGCTTTTGCTGTTCCGCCTCTTCCCTTGATTAAGTCACTCCATTTCCTGATTACGTCTGGAGCTACTTTTATAGCCATGTATGTGGTAACTATCCACAGTGCCAGTTCAGCTAGGCGGGCTAGGTTGTTCCAGAAGACTGTTTGGGTTTGCATTATGGATGCTTCTGTCTGTTGGAGGAGGTTTTCCTTTCTGTTTAGGATTTCCTGGTGTTCTGGCGTTATGTTTCCGTTGTCCTGTTCAGCGTACTGTTTAAGCTCTTTAACGTAGTCTTCGTACTGTTTTTGCCATAGGTTGATGAGCTGTTGTCCAGTAATCCACTGCCATAGAATGTAGAAGATGCCTATTAAAATGCCGCCTGGGATTAGGATTATGGCGAGGGTTTTAGCCCACTCGTACTTGTCTTTCTTTTCAGCCAAACTGCTCCCCGGATAAAATATGGCTTGAATATTCTTAAGGTTTTTTCTTTGTCGCTGCCAGCCATAGGCTTATTACGCTTATTATTAGGCTGATGTAGGATGATGCTATTAGGAGGTAGGCTAGGGTTAGGCTTGGCTTTTCAAAGTAGAAGTTTATTGTGGTTGTTTTGTCTGTTTCAACTGTGGCTGGTTTGATTTGGTATTGTCCAAGCCAGTAGGCTATGAGGGTGTATGTGCCTTCTGGAAGCGTTATGGTTAGGGGCGTGTAGTATTTGCCTACATTGACTATTTCAAGTTCCGCAGCTACTTCTTCGCCGTCGGCGTATGCATGAACTTCAAGGGTTCCAGTCATCGTCTATAAGCCACTGGAATGCCTGCCTCGACTCCCTGCATTGTTATGTATGTGACTATGCCTGCGAAGCCTCCGGTTATTATGGCTGCTATTAGGGCTAGTTTCCAGTCTACTCCAGTGAGTATGAGGGGGATGAATGTTATTCCCGCTGTTAATCCGCCTACTAATGCTGTTGAGCCCCATTTTCCGAAGGTTTTGTACATTCCTGGGGCGAAGTATGGGCCGCCGACTGCTATTTCTGGGCGGATGGTGATTTCTGGGTCAACTATTCTTTCGAAGTGGGGTAGCCTTACGTGTTTGAAGTCTTCTGTTGCTGGGTTTCTTATGGCAAGCGCGTCTGCAAGGGTTGTTTCTGATATGCCTGCATCCACTTTTTCAGCTATGGCTATTCTCACTCTTGTTGGAAGCCCGGCTGTTTTTGATGCTAGAATGGATTTTAATCTTGAAGTGTAGTCTGTACTTGTGAAGGTTTTTCCTTTAAGTTCTTCGTATATGGCTAGTTTTGCGTCTCTTAGGGCTGCGTCTACCATTCTTGTTACTTCTGGAGGTGTGCCTTTTGGGTATATGATGTAGACTATGTTTTCGAAAGGCATTCGCTTTACCTCTTCTTTGGAGGTTTAAGCATGCCTGTTATTGTTGGGGTTAATAGTATGAGGATTATGCCTAACGCTAAAGTTGCCCAGGCCCATCCGGGTACGGCTGATATTACTGACCAGACGGCTATCAGTATTAGCGTTAAGCCTAGCAGTGGGAGTATCCATCCTATTAGGGCTAGGATTGTTGTCCAGGCTATTGGGCTTCCTTGGAGTTGTATGTGGATTCTGTTTTCTTCAACGCCTATCCATAGGATTTTGACTTGTGGAAGTTTAAGTTTGAACTGGGTTAGAATCGTGTTTATGGTGTTTGGGGGGGCAGGCTTGTCTGTTACTATTAGAACCTCGTATGTCCAGCCCGGTATGGTTTCAACTAGCTTTTCAGGAGGTATGCGAATGTATGTTCCTGTCTGCCTTACGCCGTAGGCTTGCAATTTAACCACTTTTTAGCATGGTGTTGTTCCGCTGGGGCATGCTGGAGAGCAGAAGTATCCCTGGTTTGTATTCCATCTGCAGCATAGGCTGAAGTTTGTGCAGGCTGTGAAGACTGCTGTGTATGAGGCTGTGGCTGTGTAGCCGTCGCATCCAACTTCCCATGTTACTGTTTCTGAAACGTCTGTGTCTACGTGGGATGGGCTTGAGGTGAACCAGTCTTGTTCGCTCCATGCACTCCTCCATGTGCCGTCTGCCCCTGTCTTAAGTTTAACTGGCTCGCTGAAGGCTGGACTGCTGTCGAAGTATATTTGTAGGGTGAACTCCTTGTTTGCTAGGGGTCTTCCGAAGCCGTCTGTTATTGTTATTGTTACGCCTTGGCTGTCTGGAGTGCATGCTTTTACACTGGGCTTGTCGAATACGATGGATATTACCCTGCGCCTTGACTGGAAGAGGTAGAAGCCTACGATTCCAACTGCGGCTGCTGACGAGCCTATTACGGTGGCTACTCCCTTCGGGCTTTTAATAAACTCTTTGAAGGTGGCCATTTTCAGCTCACAAGTTCTAATAGTGCTTTAAACATATTTTAAGTTTTTCAATGTGAGCTACCAAGTGGGGGGTTTAGGCTTTCTTGTGGCAGCTACTACTGCTCCTACGGCTACTGTTGCTCCTGCTCCTATGGCTAGGTTTGTGAGGTTTAGGGGCAGCATTATTGTTTTGGAAGTGTTCATGTATATGCCTATTTTTTGGGTTACGCTTTTTAGGAGGATTTTCTCGTGGATTCGTGTTGGTTTAACTGTTAGGGTGTATGTTCCTTCAGGTATATCCGTTATTGTGAAGGAGCCGTCTCCGGCTGTTTTAGCTGTTAACCCGTTTAGGGAAACTTCGGCTTCTGCAACTGGGCCTAGGATGCTTAAAACTTTCCCTGAGAAAGTGTAGCCTGCTGGTGGGGGCGGAGGTGAAATTGTTTTTAGGGATAGGTTGTTCACGGTTGCCATTTTGGGCGGATATGTCTCTTTTAATGTTAAACTGTTCACGGTTGCCAGCTTTGCTGGCGGAATGGCTTTTAATGTTAGACTGTTAACTGTGGCTAGGCGGGCTGGCGGGGTTGCCTTTAGCGTTAAGCTGTTGACGGTTGCTGAACGTGCATAACTTCTAAGGGGGACTTTTATTTCGCCGAGCTTCTCCATTCTTGGGAGGGCGAAGGGTGTGCCTGGTATGGGGGTAAGCGTGTCTTTGTTCCATCTTCCATATTCTAGGGTGAAGTATCCTTGGCTGACGATTTGGCTGTTCAGTTTGAAGAGGACGGGTATATCGTATTCTGTTGCGACGTTTGAATTTGCCCATATTGTTTTGAGGTTTACGGATGGGGGGAGCTCTTTGATTCTAACGTATGGTATAACTATGCCGTTTGGGTATATTCTTATGGTTGCGTATTCAAGGTTGTCTGCTGTTGGGTTGGAAGGGTGTAAAGGTATGGCGTCCACGCCTATTGTGTACGTGCCTAAATATGTTGGCGGTGGCTCAACTGGAGAGCCTGCGGCGAGGATAAGGTATCCATTGTCGATTTCTATGTAGTCTGCGTCGGTGAAGTTTTCGGGTGTAACGCCTCTCCTAACTATGCCAAGGGAGTTCGTGTATACTAAATCGGTGAGTTTGCTGGTGTTTACAACTGGATAATTTGTAAGGGCAAGTATTCCAGATGGTAGCCCTCCAGGATTGTCGGCGCCGAATTTATTGTATGTTGCTATAATGCAGTCGGGGGGCATGAAAATTTCTATGCCGATTGGCTGTGGAAAGCCGAGTAGGTAGGCGTTGAATAGGCTTGGCGGAATTTGATGAATCTCTATTATTCCGCTAAGCGACCTGAAAGCAACGTAGTTTCGGTTTCCCGGGGTTAGTCCGTAGTGCAGGACGTTTTGAGTGAAAAGCATACATCCGGTGTATTGGCGGGGGTCAGCCCTAAATGGGTAAGGGTAAAGGTTGTTGTAGGCGTAATCCCATAGTCTTGTGTCTTGGGGAAGGCAGTCCTGCGTCCACCATGATGCGGCATACGCCGTTCCATCTTCTATTTGGCGCACTCCAATGTCGTATAAGGTTTTTTCTGCAACATCAAAGCTGACTGAGTATAGGGTGTTTGGAGAGGTTGCTGTTAATGCTGCCTTTAGCGCGTCGTTTATGTAGACGTATAGGTGGGCTGGCTGTGTTCCGCTGTGGGCGTAGTATAAGGTGTGGGTTCCGACTGGAAGGTCTAAGACGCGTTCGTACCATGCGAAATGTCTATTGCGGTCAGTATAGTCTTTTATGTGTTGTGGAGCTGTTTGAAGGATGTTGGAAGCGTCGAAAGGCTGGTCTATGCTTATAGCGTGCCATTTAAGTTCGGTGACAAGTTCCTCAGTTATTGGGCAGGCAGTGATGATTACTTCGACCATTTTTATCGCTGCTAAGAGGTGACTGTTACAACATCGCCGGCTACACAATATCCGTAGATGGGAAGTTGGCCTGAAGCGTCAGGCTGGGTGTCTGTTATTAGGATAACTATGTCGTAAGGTTGGGTTCTAACGAGGGCTGATTGAAACGGGTTTGATGTTATTGTAGTGGTTCTTTGCCCTTGGCTTGGCACGCTTGATTCAGTTTTACTTCCAAGATTCAACGCGTTAGCAAGGTAGTTTTGGAGGTCGTTAATTGGGTTTCCAGTATCTATGTAGTCGCCCATAGTAACCCAGACGATGTATGAGGCTGTTTGTGTTCCAACGTTTGTCCAAACAACCGTTGCCTCTAAACAGTAGCCTACCCGAACAGTAACAGCGTTTGCTCCTGGACATGCTGGTGCGGACATAATTTTCCCCTTATTATATTGTTTTTAGGTTTAATATTTCTTTGTTGTGGCTATGGCTAACGCTCCAACGAAGGATACGGCTGGCATGCCTATGAGCATTGTTTTAGGCCTTACCGTCGTCATTGTTAAGGGTCTCCAGTTCATGTCGCCTAAGGCTGTCAGGTACTGCAGGTTCCATCTTAGGCATAGGCTTGCGTCTGTGGCTATTGGACGGTCTTTCCATTCTCCACGTTCATACTTGTCAATATAGTATTTGTATTTGGCTATTATGGCGTTTACAGCCTCGCCTACCGTTGTGTTTTCAAGGAGGATTTTACGCATACCTTCAATGTCTGAGTCTATGAAGGTGTAGAAGTCTCTGTTGTCGTCTGGAGGTTCACATGGGCTTGGTTCGCTATATCCTGAAACATACACTCCGTAAACAGCAACTTGGCTGTAGCCTACGAAGCTTCTTGCTCCAGCCTTTATTAGGGCTCCGCCCAGCGCTATGCCGCAGAGGCAAGAGAGCAGATGGACGTGTCTTCCTTTCATTTTTTCTAAGTTTTTGTCTGCGAAGCATTTGAAGTCTACCATTCCTTCGCCTGGTATGTAGACTGAGCCGCTCCATTTTGCGGTTAGGTAGTTGTTGAATTGGCATGGTGAGCCGTGGGATAGGCCGTAGAATATTGGGGGGTCTAGTGTGGCTAGCGTGTTGTCGGCGTCTGGCGTGTAGCCTTGAACAAAGACTGCTGCCACTGCTTTTTGTTGGGCTTGGGCTGTTAATTGCTGCATGAAGCATGCTCCGTATTCTAGTCCCTCTGCGCTGGGTTCAAGTAGAACTGAAAGTTGAGCCGAGTTTATGGTTGGCATTTAATAGAACATCTCCAGCTGTTCTCGCATTCTCTGCATTTCAAGTTGTATGAGCTGCTGTCCTAGGGGTGTTTCGTTTGCAACTTCTTGGGCAAGCTGGGCTGTTGATATTGTTCCTGCCAGGGTACGCCAGTAGCCAGGTGTTCTTGCGAAGTGGATTATCAGCCTTGTTTTTGCTATTTCGTATTGGGTTGCGTATGGTGATAGGGCGTGTAGTCTCTGTTCAAGCATAGCTTGTAGGGCTTGGGATAGGCTGCAGTTTGGGCAGGACTGGATTTGGGCTAGTATTTCGTTTGGGCTCCAGTATCTTCCTGCATGTTCGAGGATTGGTAGTGCGCGGGCTTCTGCTGGCAGCCTGTTAACCCAGTTGGCTACTCTTTCAAGCATTTAGGTTTTCCCTCCTTTCGGCGGTTTCGGGGGTGGAAATAGCGTTTTGTACGTTATAAATCCTGCTATTATGCCTAGGATTGATAGGCTTGCGGTTAGGTATGGCGTTTTCAGGTTTAGTTGGAAGTCAACTGTGTAGGTTTTTGTTTCTGTGGCTGTTATGGCTTTTGATTGGGTTTCGTATAGCCAGTGTTCAACTGTTATTCGGTAGACGGCTGGGGTTAAGCCTGTGAAGGTGTATTTGCCTGAGGGGTCTGTGGTTGTTGATTGTCCGTTCAGGGTTACTGTTGCTCCTGAAACTGGTCTGCCAAGTAAGCCTTTAACTGTTCCCGTTATTGTCACGCCTACTGGGGCGGGCTGGAAGTTTGCTGTTAAAGTGTAGTCCTTGTCTATTGTTATGGTTATCGGGTTTTCTGTTCTTGTCTGCCCGTCTAACGTCCAGTTTGTGAACGTGTAGCCCGTGTAGGGTATTGCTTGAACTGTTACTGATGAGCCTTCAGTGTAGGTGTATTCGCCTGGCGGTGGATTGGTTGTTCCCATGTTTGGGTCGTTTACGGCTATTGTGAGCTTGTAGGTTGGAAGCTGGGTGAACACTGCTGTTAAGGTGTAGTTTTTGTCCATTGTTATTGTCGTTGGGTTTTCTGTTCTTTCTTGGCTGTCTAGGAGCCAGCGGCTGAACTTGTATCCTGAAGCTGGTGTGGCTGTTGCTATGACTGATGCGCCTTCTGGGTAGGCTCCGTTTGGAGGGTTGAGGGTTACTGTTCCAGCGTTTTCAGGTTGGATTACAACTGTAAGCGTGCATGTTGGAGCCTCGGCGTAGTTGGCTGTTACTGTTGTGTCCGCTGTAAGCGTTATTGTCCTAGTTGGGTTTGTTGAGCCGTCTTCCCAGCTGTTGAACTTGTAGGTTTTGCCTGTTGCCGGGTCTTTCCATGTTTGGGGCATGGTTATGGTGTATGTGCCTTCCTGCAGGGTTTCAGTGTACGGTGTTGTGGCTGTCTTCGTGTCTATTGTGAATTGAACGTTTACGGGTGTGCTGTTAACCGTTAACGTGTGGGACGGGGAAGGCGGTGGTAGGGCTTCAAAAACTGGCGTTAAAGTGTAGTTTTTGTTTACCAGTATTGTGGCGGGGTTGTCGGTTATGGTTTGGCTGTCTAGAAGCCAGTGGCTGAACCTGTAGCCTGAAAGCGGGTAGGCTGTAACGGTTAATTCTAAGTCGTGTTGGATTATGTATGTTCCAGCCGGCGGGTCTGTTGTTCCGCCAGATGCTGAAGCTATGGTTAAAATGTAGCCTAAAATTATTGGAACTGTTTTTCTGTCTGTGATTATCAGTTGCATGTTAGATGTCCAGTAGCCTGCTTCAACTGTTATGCTTGTGTCGCTAATCATGTCGCGGAAGGCTTCCCAGCCGTTTCCAGCTTCGGCTCCAGGCTGGAGTGCTATGTCCTCCTCGTAGATTAGGTTTCCAGCTGCGTCTAAAACGGTTATGTGGGCTAGCTTGTAAGTGTTTGTGTTGTTTCTTATTTTTATGGCGGCTTCAGGTATGTGGATTTGGTTGTAGCCTGCCGTTATTATTGGAGTTTCACCTTCAGGATAAAAGTTGTAGGTGACGCAGTGGGCGTAATCGTGGATTTGTATTTGGGTTATTTCTATATCTGGCAAAGCAACCCCCAAATAATTTTCTAACTTTATAGTGTTAAAGCTTTCTGTGGTAGGCTCTTGAAAGGGCTGGAATGGCTGGGTTAAGGCGTGTTGGGATTGATGGGAAAACTCCCCATGTGAAGTTTTCTATTCGGCTGTCATATGTGGAGGTGCCCCAGTAGAAGGGTGCGTATGTAATGTCGAAGTCTACGTCGTATGCGCGGCCTGTGTAAAGGTAGACTGTCCATGTTGCAGCGTTTAGGATTGTTGTGCCAAGCCGTTCTGTTGTGAACGCTGCTTTCTCCGTCCATGCTCCTGTTCCAAGGCGGATGTAGAGTCTGACCACTATGCTGTCTGTCGGGTTTAAAGGCGTTTCTGGACAGCTCCAAGCAGCGTTCTGCAAGCCCGCACCATCAGCGCTTCTTCTTACAACAGCAACTGGAGTTCCGCCTGTAATTTCAGTTTCAACCCCATCGCTGGAGCGTTTCCAAACCCTTATGCCCCAGTAAGCAGTAAGATTACCGGCTGCGCTGATATAAACACTCGTAGGGTTGGCGGTTCGGGTTGCGCCGAGCTCGTAGGCTGTTAAACCGTTAACAGTTGTGGATGCGTTTCTCATGTAGCGGGTTTCAGCTGGCATTTAAAACCCTTCATCTGTCAAATATGGTGTGGAATATTTCAAGTAGTGTGACGGTTAAGATTGTATAGTAGAGGATTAGAAAGTGGAATCCGTAGGCTAGGACGTGTAAGCCTATAAGCGTTAATATTGGGGGGCTTAAGGCGGCGAGGATTAGCTCTAGAAAGCCGAGGTCGTGTTTAACTTTATGTTTTGGATTCTTTTCTAGGCAAAGTAGAAAAAGAAGGATGTTTTTGAGTTTGGCTTTTATGGCTTTCAGCAGAGGAGCCACCAGCCAATCATCAGCATCAGTATCTTGGCTGAAGCCAGCAACGCCCCGCTTGCCAAAGCCAGATTGAAGGCTAGCCTTTTCCAGTTCATACTGTCGCCATTTTGTAAATTGTCTTGATGAGTTTTAAACTTTTAGGCTGAAAATCCGTTGAGCCACCCGTAGGCTGTGGCGGCTGCTGCTGCGTATCCTTGAACTTTTATGGTTGTTCCTGCGGAGACGGGTATTGGGTTTACGAAAACGTATTGTATTGGAGTTTTAGCTGGGTTTCCGACAACGCGTTTTTCTGTTCCGCCTATTAGGAGTTTTATTTGGTAGTCTTGGGTTGGGCAGAAGCCTCCGAACTCGCTTATGTAAAGCGTTTTCCCCTCTGGAACCGTGTAGGTTAAAAGGTCTGTCCATGTTGTTGCTGGGAGGCTTACGGCTCCGCTGTACTGGTCTACAGGCGTGCCTATAGGCTTGTCAAGCTCTTCCCTAAATATTGTGCGTATTTTCTTATAGTTTATTGGAGCGTAGACTTCGCTCATCATGGCACCTCTTTACTGACGTATCTTCCAAGAGGCCTAGCGTATCCGTCCACTGTTATGGATTCAACTGTTATGTCTCTTGGAGTTTCGTTTGTTAGGATTACTGTGGCTGTTTCGCCCTGTTTGAAGTGGAGTTCCCATGGCTCGTGCCAAGCGTAAATGTAGTTTGTCGTGTCGTATATTGTTGTGTAGCCGAAGGGGTTTGGCTGGTTTAAGGCTAGGTCGTTTAGGCTTGACGGGTTAGCCCCTACAATCGTGTATTTTTCGCCCTTTTCTGTTTCAACTTTTATGGTGAAGTGAACCCTGCTGGGCGGGGTTGAATCAGGCATTTTTATGCGGCAAAGCGTGTTGTATATTCCGCCCGCTGTCACTGAGAGAAGCTCTTTCTCGCTGTTGGCTTTAAGAGTCCAAGCTTCAAGCTTCTGCCAGCACCAGTATTTTGAGGTTTGAATTTCATAAAGTCCCTTGAGAAGCTCAACGATTTCGCTTATTCTGCCGTTAAACCTTTCCGTGTCCCGTCGCCCTCCTGTGGGCTTCTAACTCGGCTGGCGTGTAATAGACGGCTCCGCAAATCGCGCATATGTATTCGTAGCCGTATATTGTTTTAAGTTTTAGTGGCGGTATTGTTCTTGGAGGTTGCTGTGCCAGCTGTCTGATGGCTGTAAGGTTTGCTGTTGTTTCGGTTACTGCGTCCAATACTTTTGATTCTTCGTAGATGGTTAGGGGCGCGTGTTCTGTTAGGGTTGCTATTGACTCTATGAAGCCTATTAGGATGTTGTAGCCTGCTTGGAAGGCGTTTCTCAGCATGTCTAAAGCTTTTTCAGGGGTGACTGTTAAGCCTTCAACTGTTACTGGCGCTTTGAGGCTTATTGCTGTGGCTATTTGGCTTGCCATTCTAAGCATTTCCCTGCCGGATTCAGCCATTCGCATGGCAGCGTCAGCTAGGTTGTGCCTTGAATATTCTATTACGGCTGACGGGGATGCGGCTAAAGATTCGGCTAGACTTTCAACAGGCTTTTCAAACAGTATGCGGACGTTTTCTGGAGTTGGTATAATCATTCTCGGTATAGCTGTTAAGCCTGCCATGACATCTTCAGCTGCTGGTTTTGTCGTCGGTGGCGGTGTCGGCATGGTTATCGGCGTAACTAATTGTCTGGTTTCTGGAGATAGTGTTTGAGTTAGCTGTTCTGTTGTTCCTCCTCCGCCGCCTAGGGCTTCTGTTCCAGCGTGCAGTATTATGTCTGCTTCGATTTCAAGCCTTCTTTTTCTAAAGTATTCTTGGGCTGCTTGCGGGCTGAGTGCGTAAATGGTTGAGGCTTTCCAGAAGGTTAAGGCGTGTTCTATTATGGCGTCCAGTAAGCCCTTTTGGGCTTTTGCGAGGCTTAGGTAGGCTGTCAAGGCTACTTCTCATCCGTAAGTTCTAGTCCAAGCTCTACATAAGCTTTGGCTGCTGTCGGCATAGTCCACGTTATTCGTATGGCTTCTTTGCCTGTGAAGCCTCGCAGTATTTCTGGTCTGCGTTTTTCTATGGAGATTTCGCCTTTGCTTGCCAGTTTCTCTTGCTGAATGTTTTTCCATGTTGGCGCTGCGGCTGTAACGTCGTATGTGTATTGGAGGGTGAAAAGCGTTTCTGCTTCGCCAGATATTTTTTTGAACCAGACTTTGGCGGCTAAGCCTTTCGGTATCCTGATATAGTTGACTGTTGACTGGAAGAGGTCGCTGTCTAATGACACGGTTCCGCTGGTTGCTGAGCCGTCTGTTTCTCCTCTTAAAACGAACAATTCAGAACCCATTTAGTCGACCCCTTTTATACATGGACTTAACATGTTCAAAAACCTTTTCTTTTCCTCAGTTGTTCCAAAAACGTATAAAACATACCAATAGTAGTTTTGCTTGCTTTGTTTGTATATGCGACATTGGTAACCCAGCCTACCTAATGTCTTCGCGCAAATATCTAGCAACCGTGCATTTTTATTAGAAATTTTTATGTAAAGAACGCCGTGCTTATCGTAGTATCTGTTTCCTTCCGCTTCATAAAATCCTCTTAAGAAGTCTAGCGGGTATTCTTTGGCTATGCTCTCTATGTCCTCAGGAGTGAGCGATTTATACCATTTACAGAAGTTTATGGATGTAGCGCAAGTAAGCCACATCGTTCCATTATGGTTATTTTTTGATTGTCTAAGCGTTGGTCGGAGACCTATGCTTTTCATGGCTTCATACACGTTATAAGCAAAGGGATACTTGTTGACTTTGAGCGATACTATGTTACGCAGTCCTTTGCTAAATACAGTTCCATCTCCAAGTAGTGCCCCAAGCAGATATGCTAGGTGTGGTGAAGGAGTTAAATCTGGTTTCACTCGTCTGCCATAATGATAGATTTTAAGATTGACATTAGCTTCTCTACAAATTTTTCTTAAAGTTTTCCTATCGACTTTTAGTATCTTCGCAATTTCTTTTTCTGTATATCCGCTGTCATTTAATTCTTTTATTTGTTGAATATCTAGGCTCTTTTTATTCCATGGAACATTTCCTTTTTTGAAGCCGTAAGGCTGCGGAGTCCCTGGTAGGAAACGCCCTAGCTTATCTCTGAAGTAGATTGCTTGTGAGGTGATTATACTATCACCTTCCTTGCGGTTTCAGCGTAGTCTTTTAGGGCTTCTTCTTTGCGGGCTGGGCTCCATATTTTGTAGCCGTCGAACCCGTAGGTTTTTTCTAGTGCTGTTTTTATTTTTTCTTCGTAGGTTCTGCATGGGAGGGTTATCCAGTGGGCTGGGTATTTGCCTGTTAGGATGTCGAATATTAGCTGTGGCTCTTTTGGTATTTCAATTATGTTTTCCGCGTATGTGAATTCTGCGTATGTGTATAGTGGCGCGTTAAGCTCGTTGGCGAAGTACCATCCGTAGTGGAGTCCGGGGAATTGAATTGTTTCTAGTTCGCCGTATTTGAAGCCGAAGTCGCTGTTTATTGACAGTATTATCTTGTCTCTTTGGAATGCCACTTGTTTTGTGCCTTTTGGAAACTCAAGCTGTGTTCTTAAAGTTTTAGGCGTTAAGCTCAGCTTTATGTGGAACAGCCTTTCGTTCCAGTCTGTTGGGATATACCACATGTCTGTGCTATCGTAGACGCTGGCCGCTATTGAGGCTGGCGGAGTCCATAGGCGTGAGTCTGGAGTGTAGCTTCTGGCAGGCATTACGCCGTCTGCCGGCACAGTGGCTGTTCCGCCTTCAAAAGTGTAAAGCGTCGTCCCAGAAGTTAAAGGCAGAGGCCCATAGGCAAGCCTCTCGTAGCCCTCGTTGGCTCTGGCACGTATCCTGAAAACCATAGCCTTCTCAGAAGCCGGAAGGTAGGCAACGAGAAAAGCGTTCACTCGGACTAAACCGTATTCATCAGTCACATACATTCTACCACGCTCTCCGAGTATATTAGTTGAAGCCACAACTATAAAAGTTTAGCTTATGCCGCAGACTAGACGGAGAATCGCTCTGAACAACGCTACAGTTTCCCCAGCGGCGCCAGCGACTGTAATATTTGCTCTGACAACCATGGTGTTTCCAGCTACAAGTCCGGATACGGGGATGGTTTCCCATTGGGATGATTCTCCTCCGGTTTTGGCTGAGGATTCTCCCCTTACTGCCGCTGCTGTTACATCGTATAGCTGTATCGTTCCGTCAGCTGTGGCAGCCCATGCGTAGTCCACTATGAGCGAGGCTGACTTCAGATGTTTTATTGCCTCGGCCGGGATTGTGAATTGACTGTGGCCAAAGTTTTTGGCTCCAGTTGAGTCGGCAGCCACCGTTACGGATGAGCCCGACAGGAGAATGGGGACATCGATTATGAATTGGATTTCGTTAGCTACAACATCTTCCTTTCTAACAAGCCTCTTTTCTTCAAAACTCAAATTCTCACTCTCGCTAGATAATGTTTATTAAAGGCTATTTATAAAGTCTTTCTTGGGCGGTCTAAGTACGATATTAACTCCCACAAAAGGGAGGTCTTAACCAGCATTTCACCGCTCCTTCTCTGAATGCAAGAAATAGAGTAGGCACGTTCTTATTAAAAGAAATTTACAATCTATTCCACTAGTTCTCTAACAGAAAAAGAAAGGGGGATTTGGATTAAAAAGGTTTAGGTTTACGTGCCTATGACGACAAGCTTCACTGTCTGTAAGTGTAGGTCCGTGTTTGCTGGGACGGTTATGCTGGCTCCATCTGACCCTGCGTCGTAGTCGAAGTAGTGTATTAGAACCGTGACGACGTTTCCGCTTATGCTTGTTCCTGCGATTCTGTAGCCTCCGCTTATCTCGCTGAAGATAACGGCGTCAACTCTGGTTAATTCATCAATTGTGATGGGGAAACCTGTAACTGCATAGGCGCTTGGTCCGCTTGTGGATTTCGCAACGATTTTCTTGCCGTCAGCTGTTAAGCCTATGACTGCCATTGTCTAGCCCCCTTTAGCTGACCCATTTGGTGTCTGGCGCAAAGTCATGTTCGTAGAACACCATGCCTAGTAGTGGCAGGGTGCTTGTTCCAGATGATTTTGGCAGGATTTTCCACATTGTTCCGAAGTCGTGGGTTAGTATGAGGGCTCCTATTGTGTTGTACTGGTATAGGACTTTTCCTGGCTCTATCGGTATTTCGGCTAGGGGTTGGGTTGCCCATATTCCGTATTTTGTTTCAGCCTGCGTCCATATTCTGTGCTGTATTATGCGTGGTGTTGAGCCTATTTCTAGGAGGCCGTTGTGGCATATGGCTACTAGGCTGTGGGCTTCTGTTGTTGGTGAAGCCTTGTAGAAGTTTGTTCCGTCGCCGAGGATGTAGGCTGCTGTTCCAGCTGTTAGGCTTATGTCCCAGCTGTTGTTGGCGTAGCTTGTGTAGCATGGGTATGTGGCGCTTGGGGTTCCATAGTACTTTAATGCTTGTGGGAAGAGGAGGGCTGCTCCTATTCCGCCCGCTTGGCTTGGATACTGAACTGTTTTTTGTCCTGGAAACTTTGCTTTGGCTATGCCTGCGCATTTCTGGAAGAAGCTTCTGTGCATTTCAAAAGTTGCAGCTATTGTTGGGCTTGCCTTGCGGAGGATGTTTAAGCCTTGGTTTATGGCGTCGTCAACCTTTTCCCTCTCAGCGTCTGTTAGGGGGATGTATTCTATGTCTTCTCGTCCGCCGAAGAATATGCCTATCGTTCTAAGCTCTTCCTTGAAAAGCTCCTTCAACTTGTAGCTTGTAGCACTCATTTTCCTACACCAATCCCAAAATAAAGTTAATATTTTAGTTAAGCTTTTTGGGTAACATGGTGACGCTGGTGCCCGAGCTTAAAATCATTATCAGATGTAAAAACGCTTCAACCAAAAAGGAATTTAGACAGTTTATCTTAGACAACGATTTTAGGAACAGCGAGGAAGCTTTACTTTTCTTGCTAAGAAAGGCTAGGGAGTTAGGTTTGAAGCCTGAAAGGGGCTATGCTGTTCTCTAGTATGCTCCTGCTCCTGGAGACTTCGCTGTTGGGGTTACTGTGACTATTCTAGCTGTGGGAGCCGCAGGTGGTGCAGGGCTTAAAGGGGCTAAAGGGGTTACTGCCCTGAGCATTGTTGGGACTGCTGGGGCTACTGCTGCTGGCGCCCGCTTTAACGTTAGGGCTGCGGCTATGCCTGGTATTCCGCCTGGGTAGGCGGCGAATAACGCGTCAAGTATCCATGAGGCTATGCATGTGTAGCCCATGCCTTCAAGGTAGCCTTTCCATTTTGACTCGGCTATTTTTGTGGATAGCCATATTAGTGCTCCGCCTAGTCCGCCTTTTGCGATTAGTTTAATCCACGCTAGGTCCCATCCTGTTTTTCCAGTTGCTTTTGCAGCGTATTCTCCTACGAATTCTGCGGCTACAAGTCCAGCCATTGAGGAGCCTATTATTCCAAGGTGGTCGGTTATTTTTTTACCGGCTACAACAGCCATTCATGACACCTAAAAGTTATTCTGCATAATTGATATTTTAAGTTTGCGATATTGCCTGCAACATTTGGAGGAAGGCTGGTCTGAATTCTGGTTTTACCGCGTATAGTAGGGGCGGTATTATTTGACTGCTTTGCTGTTGAAGCTCGTTGTAGAATTGGTTTGCCATTTTAAGCTGGTTTAAAGTGTTTTTTTCAGTTTTAATCCTTACTATGGCGTTTGTCAATGCTTGTATTAGGCTGTATATGTATTGGATTCTCTGCTGTTCAGTCATCCCGCTTAAGCCTGTTTCAGCTATGTATTGGCGTTCTTGAGGGTCGGCTTCGCTTAGGTCAATGTTGCACTTGGGACATTTCATAGCTATTTCTTCTTTTTTGTGGCTACCACTCCGATTATGACGAGGAAGGCTGCTCCGGCCAAGAGCGCCCATACTGGTATGCAGAATGTTCCTATGCATATTTGCTGGAGGTAGAATGGAACGTTTATTGTGACTGTTGCTTGTCCAACTGTTGCGCCTGTTTCATCTACGGCTGTTATTGTTAGAACTGCCTGTTTATTCGGCATTAGGAGTGGTAGGTTTGCCGTTGGGCCGAAGTCTGCTGGAAAATTGAATGTTGCGGTTAGACCTGCTGTCACTGTTTTTGTTGCGTATGTTTCCTTTGTTGTGTCCCATTGGGGTATGACGTGGATTGTGTAGGTGTGGTCTACGGTGTTCGGATTCTGAACTGTTATTGTGCCTGTTATGGAGTCTCCTGGCTTAAGTTGGGATGGGAAAGCCACGCTTGTGATTACGTTTTGAAGCCTTGCTAAGCCTAGGATTTTGGGAGCGAATTGCATTTTAAGAGCCATTTAAACCACATTCTATTCTTGTGTGGCGTTCATATTTAAGGTTTGTTTTGCGTAGATGCTTCTGAGCAGGTTTACTATGGATTTGAAAAGCTGGTATATGATTGGTCTATGTTCTGGAAGCGTCAAAGTCATGAGAGCGTCCATTATTTGTGGTAGCGCCCGTATTGTTTCGTCTCTTAGCTGTTTTAGGAGTTGGGGTGTTGGGTTTGCGGCCACGATGTCCGCAGCGTCTGTTAGGGCTGTTATGACTTGGTAGGCGTAGTCTATTTGGGCATTTGCGGCTGTTCCGCTTCTTGTTTTTTCCGTTTTTCTTCCTCCTTCTCTTTTTTGTGGGCTTTTCTAACGTGGGATGCAAGCTGTTGCGGTTTGGTGAAGGTTTGGCTGCAGTATTTGCACTTGTACTCTTTAGGCTTTGGAGGTTCAACTTTTATTTCAACCTTTTTAACTTCGACGGGCTGGGGTGTTTCCGCTGGCTTAACTTCCACTGGCTGAGGCATCTCTATCGGTTTGGCTTCAACAGTTGCTGGAGTTGGCTCCGATGGCGGTGGGGGAGGCATTCTTATTAGAGGCTGGTTTGGCTGTATCTCAACAACTTTTACTGGAGGGGCGGCTTCTTGCGGTGTTGGAATTTTAAGTATTGGTTCTTGGGATGGTTTAAGCCACATGGCTGCACGCTTCTCTATGCTCTCGAATATTTCGTTGATTATTTTTGGGATGGCTACAGCCCATATTGGTATTTCACCTTTTACGGGCAGTCCGCCGTAGTTGCCTGATTTTGATGATGATTCTTCAGGCTCTTTTAAGCCTAGAAGTTTGCCTGTTTCTCTAATGTCTGTTAAGGTTTCCTTTATCTGTTTTAGGGTCGTGTTTATTGAGGCTGACTGCTGTGGTGTAAGCGGCATTTTTTTCATTTCTTCAAGGGTTTTCTCAAGCTGTGTGTATCTGGCTTCCGCCTCTTTCAGTTTTTCTAGAAGTGGGCGTTGGTGTTCTTCTATGAGTTTTCTGTCTCGTTCTTTCTGTTCTTCTTCTTTGAAGCGTTGTCTTATGGCTAGCACTTCTTCTTGGATGGCTTTAGCCCAGTCTGGCATTTCAAGCTCCTTTTTTTTCACTTCGCCTTCAGCAAGCCTCTTTTCCAGCGCCTCAATTCTTTCCATCAGTTTTTCAAAAAGTTCTGAGAAGTTGTTTTGGCTTTGAGATTTCTTCTCTTTTTCCTCCCTTTCCCTTTTCTTCTCCTCTTGTTCTTCCTTCCATCTTCTCCATTTCTCGTCCTGTTCTTCCTTCCATCTACGCCATCTTTCGCTATCCATTGCTTGTATCTGAGCTAAGAGAAGCGCTATTTCTGAAGGTGTTGGTTTCGGTCCCGCTCCTTTAAGCTGGTCTAGCACGTTGGGTAAGCCTAGTGTTGGCTCTTCCTTCTGTTCTTGGGGTTGAGTTGGCTGTTCACTCATCTAATTCACCTTTCCATTTTTTAACTAACTGTTTTATTACGTCGCTGAAGGAAATGTTTTTCGAATGGGTCATGGTTATTTCAGCTTTGACTTTTAAAAGTTGCTGGTAGGCTTCCTCGTCCAGTTTTACGCTGTGGTAATTTCCCATCTTTCATCCAATTCTACTAGGCGGAACACTTTTAAAAGCTTTTTCATTAATATATGCTGGGGAAAATTTTGGAAAAGAAGATACCGAAAGAAGTTGAAGAGTTCATCCGCAAAAAAGTTTTGAAGTTGAAGAACGTAAACGGTTACAGCCAAACCCTAAAGCCAAGAATTAAAGGCGGCAAAATAATACACTCTGAAAAATGCATCAGAATTTACGTTGAAAAGAAGGTGCCAGTCGCTTACCTTAGCCTAGCAGACATCATCCCAACAGAAATAATGGGATACAAAACGGATGTTGTCGCCATCGGTGAAATTAAGGCTTTACAGTCTGACCCAAAAAAACGTTACCGCCCTTTAGTAGCAGGAATATCAGCTTGCCACTACAAGTGCACGGCTTGCACGCTTGGGCTTGCGTTTAAAGACGCGGAAACTGGCGAAGTTCTCCTAGCCCAAAACAACCACTGCGCTGCCCTTGAAGGGAAAGCCAAAATAGGCGACCCTATTCTCGCTCCGAGCCCCTACGATTCAGGAAAGTTGCCTGATGATAAGGTTGGTGAGTTGTTTAAGTTTGTTCCTATCCACTTTGAGGAGTATAGTTGTCCTTTTAGGCGTTTTGCCATGCGTTTTGTCAGATTTTTTCGGAAGGCTGCGCCAAACAAGGTTGATGTTGGCTTTTTCAAGCCTTCTGTGGAATGGAAACAGGAAGTTTTAGATAAGGGGCCTATTAGGGGCAAATGTGTTCCAGAAATTGGCGATAAACTTTGGAAAGTTGGAAGAACGACAAGCTTTACCGAGGGGAGTGTGGCGGATTTGGATTGGGCTGGCTATGTCCAATATCAAAGAGGGACAGCGTTTTTTGAGGATTGTATTTTGGTGGAGGGTGAAGGTTTTAGTCAAGGGGGAGATTCGAGTTCGCCTGTTCAGAAAGGTGATTTGACTGTTGGAATGTTGTTTGCTGGTAGCTCTTCGCATACTATTGTTTGTAAGATTGACAATATTGAGGAGATTGGTAAGGTAAAATTAATATTGCCTAATAGCGTATCATGTTTTGGTGTCGCTTTGACTGGCGGGAAGGACGATAATCCTGTTATGGTTGAGATTGCTGGGTTGCGGGAGCGGGTTGCTAGGCTTGAGCAGAAGTCTGAGAACATGGAGGGTACGCTTAAAACTATTAAGGAGAGGCTTGACAAGCTCGGCGACAGGGTTTGGTACGTGCTCAGCGGCGTGATACTTTCAATTTTGATTCAAATTTTGCTTAGGGTTCTACATTAATGTTTAAGAGTTTAGCCAGAAGCGTCCGCAGAGTTGATTTAACCTACTTCTTCATTTTTCTTTTCTACCTAGTTTTGAACAGGGTTGACGCTTTGGTTTGTCCACCCTTGGAGCAGGTTGGCTACGCCCATCTTTTCACTTGGTGGACTTTTATGACTTTGCTTGTCTTCATAGTTTCAGCCCTATTATACTTTAGTAGCCGGACAAAGCAGAGTGAATGGTACGCCCTTTTCACTATACTGTTGTATGTTGGAGGTTTTCTAGACGCCCTATACATTATAAGCGTGCCATTCCCGAGGATGTGGCTTGACCCAAACTACATCCACTACTGGCACATAGCCTACATACTTTTCCATTATCCATGGACCGTAACTGACCAACTTCTTTGGTGGGTTTTCTGGGCTGTCACAATATGCCTTGTTTATAGGCGTTATAGAAGAAAATATAAAATTTTGAAGTTTCTTTCTTTAACTGAGAAAAAATGAGGATGGAGAATGCGTTTAGGCGTTGGACTGACTGGTTTCATGCTTTTGTAGGTTTTGCTGTTGTGGCTTTGGCTAGGCTTGGTTATTGGTTGACTGGCTTGATTATTCTGCTTGTTTTCGTAGTTTACGAAAGTTTAGAGGCTGAAACCGTTGAGGAAAGCTATTTCGACTTGGTTCAAATGTTGGTTGGGGCTTTATTCGGTTATCTATTTAGCTTTTGCTTCTAGTTTGGCTTCGCCTACTTGGGCGTATTTCCAAATCAGCAATCCGATTATGATTAGCACTGGAAAGCCTATGACAAACCATAGCATCTTAACAAACCAGTTGAAGCCGAAGCTTCCGCCTGTGGCGAACTCTGCGAAGGCTCCGAAGATTACGCCGACAGCCAATAGGATGGCGAATATTGGAGCCAAATTTTCAAGCTCCATATTTTCTCCCAAAAAGCCTTTTAAAAAGGGGGTTTTAAAAACTTATCTTTAAGTTTCGACTTTAAAAGTGTTTAGGAGACGTTTAATGTCGGCGGAAGAAACGAAAACATTTGTTGTCCGCGTTCAAAAGGAGGGACGAATTCAGATTCCTGAGCCTGTTAGGACGGTTATGAATTTGTCTGAAGGTGACATCGTAGAAGTAACTATTCGGAAGCTTAGGGAGGAAAAGAAGGTTGAAGGCGGTGGAGGAGAGGCTAAAACAGTTTAGGCCTGTCAGTGTTCCATGTTTTAATTTTGTTGATGATGAGGGTAATCGTAGGAGAGTTTCAGCTATTATTGTTCCGATAGGGTTTGAAGAGAAAAATGGGAAGCTGATTGTTAGCTATGCTTGTAATCTTGGGTTGAAGTGCCAAGAAACGGCTTGCAGATACAGTAAGGCTTCACAGTCATCATCTTTTCCCGTTGCTACGCCGTGAGGTATATGGCTATTACCGTGTAGCAGTTTAAGACGCCTTGGGCTGGCTGGTAGTATAGGTAGAAGTATGGAGCGTTGATGTAGGATTGCCATTCATAGTACTCATCTGAGTTTACAACTGTTATGCTGGCGTAGGATAGTGGCGGCATGGCTGGGTTTCCAAAGTACCAGCAGAAGTTAACTGTGGCTGTCCCCTGAACTCTGACGGCTAGGCTTAAATATGCAAAGCCTGTCGTGTTAACGCCGAAATAGTAGCCCGCAGAGGTGACGGTGAAGTTTCTAACCTCATAGTAGGCGTCGTGTCTGCTGATAATAACCGTTTTGGCCGGGTCGCCTGTTGTTCCGAAAAGCTCGCACGCCCTGACAATTTCGTCCATGCTTATCTTGCCGTCATCGTTCAAGTCAGCCCAAGGGTCATACTGAGCCTTAGGCGAAGTCTGGCTTCCAACAGGCAAAACAGCAAACACTAAACCCGCTAACAGAAAACCCAAAACCACACCGACAGCCAAACCCTTCCTCCCAAACACGTTTATCACCTCCTTTTAACCTTTAACCATATTCCCAACTTAACCCTACAGTTGTCACAATACCTTTTAGTTCTTGCGGAATTCTTAGTTACAGAAGGCTTAGAAAGAACAAAAATGCCTGGCAAAAGAACCCTACCACAATGCCTACAAGTGGGCAGTCGACCTTCACGATGCAAAATCCTAAGAAAAACCTGCTTAGACATCCTGTAAAAAGAGCGACTAGTCAAACAAATCACCATTCCCATTCTTCCTCTTCCTCTTTTACTTCTTCTGGAGTTGGTCTTTTAATTGGAACAAGCAGTCTTTTGAGAGCGTTGGACTGCTTCTTGTAAACGTTGATTCTGTTAACTGTATTTTGGCTCTTTATTAGTTTCGTTCTAATTCTATATAGAACATTGTAGATTGTAGGAGGTGAAAGATTTAGTTCAAGTGCAGCAGCCTTAACGCTTCCCTTCTCAATTATCGCCTCCAAAATGCGCTCCTCATAGGCTGTTAGCCATGAGATTTGTTCAGGTTTCAAAGTCATTTAACATGTTCTCCATTATAAGCATTTCATGATTTTCATATTAAGCATTATGACAATATCGCTTAAAAGCATAAAAACTTTATGCTGTCTGTAGTAGAAAGCTTCAAAAAATTGAATTGCCGGTTCTACTTTTCTTATTTTTGTTTTTTTCTTCTTCTGTTAGCTGTATTAGTGTTGCTATGCTGTTGCTTTTGTTGGAGGAGAGACTATTGTTACCACTCCCTGTATAATGTCGAGTATGCCGAATGTCCAGTTTGCACCTTTCCAGAAGTCTGTTTTTGGGTGTTTGACGACATCGTATATAATTGCTGCTCCTAGGCCTATGTCGGCTAAGCCTAAAATGAGCGGCACATATTTTTGGTTTTGAAGAGCCATGCTGACCAGTATCTTCAGCCCTGTCATTCCTAGAAAGATTACGAATCCTGTGAATATGCCTGCAACAACTTCGAAGGGTCCATCCTTTTCCCCGATAACTTTGGGCGCCAACAAACGTGCCAGCTTCTCGCTTCTTCTACGATAGCTCAGAATTTGATTTAGGAACAAACGAGCCTCCTTCTGCTTCTTTCTTAAACGGTAAATTATGTTATAAATGGTGCAGGGGTTATCCCTAAAGAAAGAAGGACTAAAACACAGTCTCTAAAAAATTTTTAAAACCTTACCAAAAAATAGTAGAAGAATTTACTAAACCATTTTCTCTTGATATCCGATATAAAACCATTTACTCAATTTCTCATGTTTCATGGTGGAATACGTTCACGCGGTTGCTGTGATTATTATTGTGAAGCTGAAGGGGCCTGGTGTGGCTGTTTCTTGTACTGTTAGGCCGAAGCGTATTCTGAGCCATTCGTTTGGTTGGATTTGGTATGGGTTTGTTTGCATGTTTATCCAGTCGCTGGTTGGCTGCCATACGCCGCCGCTCCAGTATCCTGTTTGATAGTATAATGTGAAGGTTAGGTAAGTTGGGAGGTTGTCTACTGTGTATTGGACTGTGGTTGTTACGGTGGATGTGCTTTTGAGGAAAGCGTATCGGTAGTATGTGTTTCCGACGAATATGTCGCCCCAGTCTAGCTGTGTTAGGACTGTTTGGGCGTCTTCGGCGTAGACTTGGACTCCTATGGTTTGGATTGTTCCGACGTGGGTTATGCTATACTGGTATGTGATGGCGTAGGCTACAGCCCAGAAGAAGATATAGGCTAGGAGGATTGTTAAGGCTTTTTTCTGGTTTATCATACATTGAAATTGTGTTTTTGTTGCGCAAAAAGATTATGGTGTATTAAGGCTTAATATATTTGAATTGTGATTGGTCTCTGTTGTGGCACTTCGGACATTTCTTAGGCTTCCATTTGGTGTTAACAACGTCCCATGTTAGAATGTATCCACATTTCAAGCATTTGTAGGGCATGCAACTCCAAAAAATAAATGGAAGTTGTGTTATTTTGGCGTTTCGGCTTGCTCCTTCTTTCTCCTTAGCTTGACTTTTTTAAGTAACTTTTTTAGGCGTCTTTCTTCTTCTTTAACCATCTCCTCTGAAACGCCCACTATTTCACCTCGTTTGTTTTTCTTCTTCTGTTAGTTGTATTAGTGTTGTTATTAGTTGGTCTAGTTCTTTTTTGTTTAGCCATATTGGAGCTTTGAGGTCTGTGTAGTGGAAGGTTTGTTTTTCAGGGTTGTAATGTGTTTCTAAGGGTTTAACTACGAACATGGTTTCGCCCTTGTCTTTGGTTTTGACTTTGCGTATCCAAAGAGTCCACTCCGTTCCACGAATTGAAACGCCAGCTTTGTCAGGATAAACCTTAACCTTCTCCTTCAATTTTAAGCCTCTCTTATGTTTTCTTTAGGTATCCTTCTTTTGGCTCGAAGATGGCCCCTTCTCTTATTAGTTGGTTTATTAGTTTTAATGCTTCGTTTTTGGGGATGTTGTATTGTTGTTCTAGAGCGTTAAAAAGTGCTTGTCTTTCTACTAAGCCAGTTTCTTTTTCCATTTCTATTAGCAGAGTTAATATGGCTGCCATTTTTTCTCTTTGACCTTTAGGCTTTCCTGTAAGAATCATATCTATGTCTATTTCGCCTGTTTCCGCGTCTATCCCTATTTGTTTTAAGCTTTGTGTTGTTATTTTTATGGCTGCAGCTGCATCTTCTGGCAGTACCTTATCACGTAGGGCTGCTCGTGCTCTTGCCTCAGCTATGCGGACGAGGGCTTCTAGTTGCCGTGCTCCGATTTCTGTTAAAGTTTCTGTTGTTTCGATTTTGGCTCTTATTTTAGTGTAGAAGTCATTTAGGAGTTGTGCTGCTTCAGGTGTTAATTCGGGGTTTATTTGCCTAGCATAAGCTATGTATTTTCTAAGAAGTTCTCGTGGGATGGGGGGTGGAGGGATTGTGCCTCTGTGTAGGTTTAGGATGTGTTCTGCAAGTTTTTTATCCCTTTCCGGCTCTGGTCTGTCAAGCATTAGAAATATGAGGTCGAATCGACTGAGCAGGGTTGCTGGTAAGCTTGCTAGGTTTTCAAAAATGCTTTTGTAAACGTTATATCTTCCAAAAACTGGGTTGGCTGCTGCAAGTACTGCCGTGCGAGCGTTTAAGGTGGCTACAATTCCGCCTTTCGCTATGCTTATGGTTTGACTTTCTAATGGTTCGTGAATGTTTACTCGGTCTTCTGGTCGCATTTTTTCTAACTCGTCAATACAAACAATACCTCTGTCTGCCAACACAAGTGCTCCGGCTTCCAGCGTCATTTCTCCAGTGTCTGGGTCTCTTTGGCAAGCCGCTGTTAAGCCCGCCCCAGTTGAGCCTCTGCCGCTGCAGTAAACACCTCTAGGAGCAACGCTTTGAACAAATTTGAGGAGTTGTGTTTTGGCTGTTCCGGGGTCGCCTACGAGTAGGATATTTATTTCTCCTCTTATTTTTGTTCCTTCCCTTTCTTTTGGCACTCCGCCGAAGAGCAGGTACATTATGGCTTCTTTTACTTCTTCGTATCCGTATATTGCCGGGGCTATGCTTTGGATTATTTTTCTGTGTATCCAAGGGTCTTTTGCTAACTCCTTTATTTTTTCGAGTTCTGAAGGGTCTGGAATGGCTTCCGGTTCTTTGTTTAGTATGGTTATGCTGTTTGCCACCATGCATAGGTCGAAGGTGTTTGATGATTCTTTGATTTCAACTGGTTGGACTATGCCTACTACGGCTACTAGGTCTCCGGGCCTAGCCTTGTCAACCAGTTCACCGTACGCCCTTATGTGGAATGAGCGGGGAAGTTGTCCTGCTGGAAGCTCTTCCGGGGTTTCCTGTATCCATATGTCTTGTACGTTTATCATTCTGCTTTCTTTTGGAACGAAGCGGAATGGTCCGGCTCTCATGCAGTGGGGGTTTGAACATTTTACCGGCTTGACTCGTTTGCCTTCTGTTTGTAGAATGTGCTGCCTTGTTCCACATCTTAGGCATTCGAAGGCGGCTTCCAGAATCTTTGGCTTAACTACCGTAGTTTTTACAACGAGCCCTCTAACCATTCTCAGCTTGTAAAGGTCTCTCGCCCCAATTTTTCTTATGGGTGTAACTTCAAATAGGTTGATGATTCTGATTTTGACGCTTGGCAGTTTGGAGGCATATTCTGGGTCTTCTATTAGAAGCTGATTTTTAGCTGCACTTTCCAGTATTTGGAGGGTTTCTTCAGGTTTTTCAATAAGGGATGCGGCTAGATTTTGGTCGAAGCTGTACAAGTTTTGGAAGTCAACCTCGATGGATTCTTTACCTTCTAACCCTATTGATGCAAACTGTTTGCGGAACGTTTCGTTTTTGAAAAATTGTTCAGCCAAGGATTGCGGGTCGTCAAATTTGGGTAGCCCTTCCATTCATTTACCTCCATGTCCTGTTGATGTATTCGTCACATGCTAACGAGTCAGAGTAGCAGTAGTATCCTCTTGAACATTTTTCATATTTTCTGTTGAAGAACAGGCATGAAGAGCAGTGGGCAACTTTCTTAATGCGCAGAGGTTTAAATCGGCGTTCGCCATTAATTCTGCACCATCCGCCCTCAACAATGTCTTCCTCGCTTATTTCCCAGTTTTCTTCGATATTTCTTTCCATATTTTTCCGCCCACCCATCTCCACTTCAACCCCTCGTTGCCGAAGTATACTTCAATCACTCCATCCTCTATTAAAGGCTTGAAGTAGCTGAGGTCAAGTCGCCTTTCAGTTAAACCTTTCATTCTGGCAAATCTTCTGATGAACTCGGCGTAGTCTCCTTCTTTCTCTTTAAAAAGCGCTTTAATCAGCTCAACGTTTAAGTCCCATCGTAGGGCCGCGCCTCCGCCAAAGCTAGGCCTATCGCCGAGGTATTTTTTGATGAAAATATCGATGAGGTCTCTTTCCTTGTGGGCTGTTTCAATTGCTTTTTTACTTTCAAGCTCTTCAACCCGTTTTTTAAGCGCCTCAATATGTTTTTGCGCTACTTGATACTTTTCTTGGAGCTCCTCGTATTTCTTTTTCCAGTCTTCTTGGGTGCTCATCTGCCCTCACCTTTGTTGATTTGTTCTTCATCAAAGTGGCGTCCGCAGTCTTTACACTGATACCTTTGGACTTTTCGGTATGGGTTGCTTTTGATAACAAACCCCGCTTTCCAAACGTTTGTGGAGCCACAAAATTTACATTTTATGACTTCAGTCATTAAGACACCTTGCACGTTTTATTCTCTCTCTATCTCTATATAAAACTTTCGCAAACCCCAAGATGTGAGGCGCGGCTGTCATATATAAGTTACGTGAGGTGCTGTATAGTGCCTTCGGTAGAGCACTCTCTCTCTTTGCTCAAACAAACAAGCAAGCAAACAAAATCAATCAAGCAAACAAATAAGCAAGCAAACAAATAAG
>Ga0207433_10002289_pt1 | contig 39174 bp, 33 predicted proteins | sample YelNatPaOPGAMG01_FD_187559 | JGI IMG/M metagenome (GOLD analysis project Ga0207433, IMG submission 187559) | Hot spring thermophilic microbial communities from Obsidian Pool, Yellowstone National Park, USA - OP-RAMG-01 (SPAdes) (version 3) | ecosystem: Environmental > Aquatic > Thermal springs...
TTCCGGGGGATGAGAATGCCCTCCTCGATGGCGAACTGTTCGCTCGCCGGCAGGGGCCGCTGGATCAGGGTGAGCCGGTGGCCGTCGGTGCTGACCAGGCGCAAGTGGTAGCCGTCCGGTTCCTGGCGGCGTTCCCAGAAGATCCCGGAGAGATGGTACTGGAGATCGTCCACGGACACGGAAAAGATGGTTTTGTCGATCATTTCCCTCAAGAGCGGGCTTTCCACCTCCACCAGGGTGAGGTCCTCAATCTCCGGCACCGGGGGAAACTGGTCCGCGGGCAGGCCCAGAAGCTGATAATGGGAAGCGCCGACCTGGATTTTGGCGTTGGAGTTTTCCGTGCCCACCAGGTCCAGGGAAGCGCCGGGGAGCTCCTTGATGAGGTTATGCAGGTAATGGGCCGGGAGAGTCAAAGCCCCTGGTTCCAAGACTTCGGCAGGGAAAAACCCCCGGAAGCTCACCTCGAGATCGGTGGCGGCCACGGCCACCCGATTGTCCTGAGCTTCCAGGAGAAAATGGCTGAGAATGGGCATGGTGCCCCGCCGGTCCACGACTCCCAGAGTCCTCCCCACCGCTTTGAGCAGATTTTCCCGATCCATTTTCAGATGCATGGTCATCTCCCCATAAGAAAAAAGTTAGTCTAAGTTAATGAAAGATATAAGCCCGGCGTTTTTGTCGATAAGTCAGATAACTGGCTATGATCGTTGGAAAACTTTTTGTCATCAAATCGCGTCTCGCCGACAATTTCCCCCAGGTTTTGGCAGTCTCCTATAAGGTCATCCCGGATGGTTGTCGAAAATCCCTAAACTTGATCAGTTGCCTTTGTGATGTTGACATAGTTATCAACATTCAACGTATCCTCTTGAACTAGCTAAATATATTTACTATTTTCAATAACCTGTCTTAATTTTAAAGCAATGCTTTCATGTTTGATCCTGGGTAAAAGACTTTTAAGTTCTTCTAAAGATTCTTCCATCTTTTTTTGCTGTTGTTCTTTATTAATAATGAGAGTTTTTTCTTCATTTATTTTTTGAGATAATTCTTCTACTCTTTCGATCTCAAGCCTATTCCTTATTGCAGCAATCATAATTACTGCAGGTACAGTCTTCTTATAATTTGGAGCTCCCAATTTAAGAATTCCCCACACCCCAAGAAAAGTCCATCCTCACGGCCCTATGCAGAGGGCAATGGTCTTTGACATCGCTGTATAAAAAGCAAAAGGTAGCGTTATTCCCACCAGATTAGTCAAAGCTCCAACGAGGGTGCTGGACATTAAATAGATGCCAAATCCCGATGCTTGTGCAATTGCAGTAGAGATATAGCTATAATGAAAAGTGGCGATTGTGCTAATTTGGTAATATTATATTGCATGACTATTTCCTAATTGACAAAAGAGTTGGATATGCCTTTGTCTTAGCACAAACTCTTTATAATTACACCCTCAGGTGCAGACCGCGCCTTTGCTTCCGGAGCTGACCACGCGGCTGTAGCGGGCCAGATAGCCATGTTTGATCTTGGGTTCGGGCGCCTGCCAGGCTGCCTTGCGTTGGGCTAATTCCGCCTCGTCCACCAGGAGTGTTAAGGTTTTGGCGGGAATGTCGATTTTGATGCGGTCTCCATCCCGGACCAGAGCAATGGGGCCGCCGTCCGCAGCCTCCGGTGAGATATGGCCGATGGCCGCGCCCCGGGTGCCGCCGCTGAAGCGGCCGTCGGTGAGGAGCGCCACGTCTTTGTCGAGGCCCATGCCGGCGATGGCGGAGGTGGGGGTGAGCATTTCCCGCATGCCCGGGCCGCCCCGGGGCCCTTCATAGCGGATGACCACGATATCCCCGGCGGCAATGTTCCCCGCCAGGATGGCTTCGGTGGCCGCCTCCTCGGAGTCGAACACCCGGGCGGTACCTTCGTTTATCAGCATCTCCGGTGACACCCCGGACTGCTTGACCACGGCGCCGTCCGGGGCGAGGTTCCCCGTGAGGATGGCAATGCCGCCTTCCCGGTGGTAGGGGTGGTCCACCGGACGGATGACCGTATCGTCCAGGACCTTGACCCGGACCAGGTTCTCGGCCACGGTATGGCCGGTGCTGGTCAGGGGCGCGCCGGACACCAGGCCGGCGGCCAGAAGTTCGGCCATCACCGCCTGCACTCCGCCGGCCCGGTCCAGGTCCTCCAGGTGGTGCGGCCCGCTGGGGCTCAAGTGGGCCAAATGCGGGGTTCGCTCGCTCACTTCATTGAACAGGGACAAGGGCAGGTCGATCCCCGCTTCGTGAGCGATGGCCGGGACGTGCAGCACCGTGTTGGTGGAGCAACCCAGGGCCATGTCCACCGCCATGGCGTTTTTAAAGGCTTCTATCGTGGCGATCTGGCGGGGGGTGATGCCCTTTTCCAGCAATTCCATCAGCTTCATACCGGCCATTTTGGCCAGACGATAGCGGGCGGCATGCACTGCGGGGATGGTGCCGTTGCCGGGCAGCGCCATCCCCAGTGCTTCCGACAGACAATTCATGGAGTTGGCGGTGAACATGCCGGCGCAGGAGCCGCAGCCGGGGCAGGCGCATTCGGTCAGTTCGGCCAGCTCGGCCTCGGTCATGCGCCCGGCCTTCACCGCGCCCACGCCCTCGAAGACGCTGATCAGGTCCACTTCCCGGCCCTGGAAGCGTCCGGCCAGCATGGGGCCGCCGCTGATGATGATTGATGGGATATCCAGGCGCAGGGCCGCCATGAGCATACCCGGGATAATTTTGTCGCAGTTGGTCACCAGGACCAGGCCGTCAAAAGGATGGGCCATGGCCATGATTTCAATGGAGTCGCAGATGAGTTCCCGGGAGGCCAGGGAATATTTCATCCCCTGGTGATGCATGGCCAGGCCGTCGCAGACGCCGATGACCCCGAATTGCAGGGGGGTGCCGCCCGCCAGGCGGACCCCTGCGGCCGCGGCCTGGGTAATTTTGTCCAGGTGAATGTGGCCGGGAATGAGTTCGTTGAAGGAGTTGGCGATGCCGATAAGGGGACGGTCGATCTCCGCGTCCGTCAGGCCCATGGCCTTAAGGAGTGATCGATGTGGATACTTTTCCAGGCCTGATTTCATCAACTTGCTTCGCACGCCGCGTCTCCTTTGTTTCGCCCCTGGCTCCCTGCGGCTCCCCGGACTCGGGCTTGACATACTCAAGCTGAATTTCTTCGAGGGGCAGGCCGGGTTGGGCGGTGAGAATAATTTTGACGTTATATTGTTCTTCCAGAGCCAAAAGCTCTTTCCGTTTCTGATTGAGCAGAAAATTGGCCACTTCCGGGGGCAACAGGGCCCGCACCTCCCGCAGCGGCGCTTGAGACAATTGCAGGGATATTTGCCGCAGCAGGTTAAGCCCCAGGGTGGTATAAGACTTCACCCGTCCCCGGCCCTGGCAGGAAGGGCAGGTGATATAGGTGCTGGTCTCGGCGGTGGGGCGCAGACGCTGCCGGGAGAGCTCCAGGAGGCCGAATTTACTGATGTGCCCCACGGTGACCCGGGCCTTGTCGGCTTTCAGGGCCTGTTTTAAGGCCTGCTCCACCGACTTTTGGTGTTTTTTGTCCTTCATGTCAATGAAGTCAATGACCACCAGGCCCCCCAAGTCCCGGAGTCTGAGCTGCCGCGCGATTTCCTCGGCCGCCTCGATATTGGTCTTGAACGCGGTTTCCTCGAGGTTTCCCTGGCTTAAGCAGCGGCCGGAGTTGACGTCAATGGCCACCAGGGCCTCGGTGGGGTTGATGACCAGCCCGCCGCCGGATTTCAGGGCTACCCGGGAGGAATACAGCCGCTCGATCTGCTCCTCGATCTGGTAGCGCAAAAACAGCGGCAGCTTGTCCTGGTAGAGCTTTAAGGCCCGCACCTGTTGCGGGGAAACCAGGCGCAGGAAGCCTTTCAGTTGCTGGTACACTTCGGTGTCGTCCACCAGGATGTTTTTGACGTCGGGAGATAAATAATCCCTCACCGTCCGGGTAATGACATCCAGATCCTTGTAAAGCAGGCAGGGCGCAGGCTTGGCAGCGGCCTTCTGGATGTCATCCCAAAGCTTCAACAGGACGCTCAGGTCCTTGCTGAGAACCCGCTGTTTGCCTTCTTCCCCCACGGTGCGCACGATCACCCCCATTTCCGGGGGCACGCCCAGCTTCTGGGCCAAGTCCTTCAAGCGCTGGCGCTCTTCCTCTTTTTCGATTTTCCGGGAGATGCCCAGGTGGCTTTGCTTGACCAAAAGCACCAGGTACCGGCCGGGCAGCGAAATATATGTGCTGAGATACGCCCCCTTGCTGGCGCTCTCCTCCTTGATGACCTGGACGATGAGCTCCTGCCCCTTTTTCAGGGCCTGCTGGATGCGGATCTTGGAGCGCTCTTTGACCTTTTCCTGGTAATAATCGGGGTGGACTTCGGACAACGGCAGAAAGCCGTGACGATTGCCGCCGTAGTTCAGAAAGGCTGCCTGGAGGCTGGGCTCCACGTTGGCCACCACCGCCTTGTAGATGTTTCCCTTGGTCTGCTCGCGGCTGGCGGCTTCCAGGGCGAACTCGGTGAGCAGGCCCTCTTCCAGGATGGCCACCCGGAATTCTTCCGGGTCGGCGGCATTGATGAGCATTTTCCGGGCGGGACTCATGCTGACACCCATACCTGGGTTGCCTGGAGGGGCGGACACGCAGGCCCGCCTGAGGCTTTGGGCCGACACACGGCGCATCTCGGCCGCGGGTGAACTGGTTGAGGTAACATGGAAATCATCAAAGAAGATGGGGGCAGTGCAGTTAGCAGTTGAACATGATTGGCCAAAAATTTATCGGACCCCTGGTCCAGGATCGTCATACTCCCTCAGGGCAAAAATCTTAAGAGAATTAAATTGTTAAATATCTAAAATCTACCATTTTTCCGCCACCTTGTCAAGGATTCAAAGTTTATTTCCACAAAATTATCTAACATAATAATATAAGAATATCAAGTGGTTATTTTGAGAAGCGGCTGTCGCCCCGCCTCCTGCCGCCTTTCCAGCCGATACCCGGAAGACGGTTTTCCGGATAAACTCCCCCGCCAGATAACCAGAAAGGCTGAGGCAGCCATGCCCCTGCCGTTTTTGCTAACGAAAGGTGCGTTGCCAGCGTCATGCTGCGTGGTGGCGACAGCGCCGCCCTTACAGCGCCGGCCGCAGATAGAGCGGGGTGAGTTGGGGAGGGGGGACCGTCAGCCCCTGGGCCAGGCGTCGACGGCCCAGGCGGCCTACCATGGCGGCTTGGGGCAGCCAGAGGTCGGAATCGGCCAATGCTATCTCAGGGGCGAGATGCGCGGTAAGAAAATCGAGGTGCGGCCGTAACCCCGGACCGGTCAGCAGCGCAGGCGGCGACAGGCGACGGGGCAAGTCCGCAATGGCCAGGCGTTCCGGCTCCGTAAGGGGTTCTGGGAACCGGCCCCGGCAGTCGAACAGCTCCAGATAAACTTCCTGACGCTTGGCGTCGGCGAGGGCCGCCACGGGGTGGGGGTGGCCGGCAAAGGGCGCGGCCAGGACCTCCAGGGTGGGGACCGGCACCGCCGGGCAATTGAGGGCTAGGGCCAGACCCTGGGCGGTGGCCAACCCCAGGCGCAAGCCGGTAAAGTTGCCGGGCCCCTGGCTGACACAGATGGCCGCGAGATCCGTCAAGGTGCGGCCCGTCTGGACAAAAAGAGCGTCCAGGGCCGGCAGCAGGTGCACCAGAAAGGAACCCGGCGTGTCCAGGGTAAGCTCGGCCGCCACCTGGTCGTCGGCCAGCAAGGCCAGGCTGCCTCGGTCAGTGGCGGTATCCAGGGCCAGGAGCAGCAAGGTTACTGTTTCGGCGAGAACAACCGCACGATATCGTGGTAAAAAACGAACACCATCATGGTCAGGATGAGCATCATGCCCACGGCCTGGGCCAGCTCCCGGTACTTGACATCCAGGGGTTTGCCCCGCACCGCTTCCAGAAACAGGAAGGCCAGATGCCCCCCATCCAGGACCGGGATGGGCAGAAGGTTGAGCAGAAAAAGATTGACGCTCAAGACGGCCATGAAATGGATGAAGGGGGAAAACCCCATTTCCGCCTGCTTGCCCGCCACCTGTGCGATCATGATGGGGCCACCCAATGTGTCCGCCGGGATTTCCCGGGCCGCAAGCTTATAAATGCTTTGCAGGGTAAGGGAGGCAATGCGCAGGGAGTAAGACATGCCCGCTTCCAGCGCCACCGCCGGCCCGACCCGCTCCGTGAGCAGGCGCTCGGGGGAAGCCACGCCGATTTGGTAGGCCTGAACCTTCTGGCCGAACAGATTTTCGCTCTCGCGTTTTTCCGGGGTAACGTTAAAATTCAGCTCATGGTCATCCCGCTTAACGGTGAGAGACAGCGTCTGGCCGCCCCGTTGGCGGATCTGGTGAGAAAGTTCCTCCCAGCGGGTTACCGTAACTCCGTCCACCGCCAGGATCTGGTCTCCCGCCCTGAGTCCGGCCCGCTGGGCCGGAGAGCCCTCGATGATGCGGCCCACCTCCGTGGGGACGTAGGGGATTCCGGAGACGGCAAACACCATGAACAGGGCCAGAAAGGCAAACAAAAAGTTGAAGATCGGCCCCGCCAGGACAACGGCGGCCCGCTGCCACAGGGGCCGATGCAGGAAAGAGCGGGGAATGAGCTCAGGGGGCACTTCATCGTGGGGGCTTTCGCCCAGGAGCTTGACATACCCCCCGAGAGGCACCACGGAGATGCGATAGTCGGTCTCCCCCACTTTTTTAGAGACGAGTTTCGGGGGAAAACCCAGGGAGAAGACTTCCACCCGCACCCCCAGGAGTTTGGCCACCAGAAAATGGCCCAACTCGTGGACGAAAATGAGCACCCCCAGGACCACCAGGGTAGCCAGAACAGTAGTCACATAGGACGGCATCGAGCCGAGCAGGCTGGCCATCTGGACGGGCGCCCCGACGGCGGCCAGAAAGTTCAGCATGGAATTAGGCTAACTCCTTAATTACAGGTTAAGTTATATCATCTGAACATTGCCAGAGATTTTTTCTTGCAAGGTTTCCATCCCCATCCGGCTTCAGTTTGGCCAGGGTGCGCCCTGCGGTTCCCCTGGCGGGCGCGGCGGCCGGCGCTCCCCGCAATGTCATTCTTTTAAAAGAACCTTGGGTCATGAGCGATGGTGATTCAGGTTCCTTGGTCCACCAATGCCTGGGCCTGCTCTCTGGCCCAGCTATTCACCGTCAGCACCTGGGGCAGGTCCTTCAAGGGTTCGGAGGAGTGCGCCGCCATGGTCGCCTCCACCACCCGGGGGATGCCGGGGAAAGAAAGTCGCCCTTCCAGGAAGGCGGCCACGGCCACCTCGTTGGCGGCGTTGAGCACCGCCGGCATGGTGCCGCCGATCCGGGCGGCTTCGTAGCCCAGGCGCAGGGAAGGAAAGCGCATAAAGTCAGGCCGCTCGAAGGTGAGTTGGGCCACTTTCCCCAAGTCCAGGGGCTCTTGGTGTAACGGCAGCCGCCGGGGGTAGGTGAGGGCGTAGGCGATGGGCAGGCGCATATCCGGCCAGCCCAGTTGGGCCAACACCGAGCCGTCCACAAATTCCACCAGGGAATGGATGATGCTTTGCGGGTGGATGTAAACCTCGACTTGGGAAACCGGGAGGCCGAAAAGCACGCTGGCTTCGATGACTTCCAGCGCCTTGTTCATCATGGTGGCAGAGTCAATGGTGATCTTGGCCCCCATGGACCAGTTGGGGTGTTTCAAGGCTTGGGCCGGGGTTGCAGCGTCCAGCTTTTCTTGCGGCCAGGTGCGGAAAGGTCCCCCCGAAGCGGTGAGCCACAAGCGCCGCACTTCCTCCCGACAATGCCCTTGCATGGCCTGGAAGATGGCGCTGTGCTCACTGTCCACCGGCAGAAGGGTGGCGCCATGGGCCGCTACGGCTGCCATCACCAGAGAACCTGCCGCCACCAGGGTTTCTTTGTTGGCCAGGGCGACGGTCTTGCCGGCCTCCACCGCGGCCAGGGTGGGCGGGAGGCCCACCGCGCCCACCATGGCTGACACCACCAGGTCCGCGTCCGGGGCCGCAGCCACGGCCACCGCGCCTTCGGAACCCACCAGGATCTCGGCCGGTGGATGGCCATTGAGGGCGAGCTTGAGCTGTCGGGCCGCGGCCTCATCCTGCACAGAAACCAACTGTGGACGGACGGCTCTGATTTGTTCCGCCAAAACCTTGATATTTTTCCCGGCGGCGAGGCCCACCACCTGAAATTCCTGGGGGTGCTCAGCCACCACGGCCAAGGCATTTTGCCCGATGGAACCGGTGGATCCCAGGATGGCCAATCGTTTCATAGGCACACCACATTTCTCAAAAAACCGTTTTATTGTAACCAATTTACTGGTGTTATGCAAAATGAGACTCTGTCGGTTTCTTTCTCCTGAAGATTCAGGTAATATTTTGCCAAGGAGAGCACCATGACTCAGCGAGACGCGGCGTTGGCCGGGAAAATTACCCAGGCCCTGAAACAGGCGGCAAAACACGAAAACGTGGATCCGGAGGTCCTGAGACTTGCCCTGGCCGAGGGGACCCTGGTGGTTCCGGTCAACAAGCGGCACCAGGGGCTCAAGCCCATCGCCATCGGCAAGGGTGTAACGGTCAAGGTGAACGCCAATATCGGCACCTCGCCCCACGATATCAGTCTGGAAAAAGAGCTTGCCAAGCTGGCTGCGGCCCTGGAAGTCGGCGCCGACACCATCATGGACCTGTCCACCGGCGGCCCCCTGGACATCATCCGCACCGATCTTCTTGCCGACTGCCCGGTCCCCTTCGGCACCGTGCCTATTTACCAGGTCATGGTGGAAGCCAGAAGCCTGGAAGAAGTGAAGGCCGACTGGTTCCTGGACATCGTTGAGCATCACGCCAAGCAGGGGGTTGACTTTGTCACCGTGCATTGCGGGATCAGCCGCAAGGCCTTGCCTCTCCTGAAAAATCGGGTCACCGGGGTGGTCTCCCGGGGCGGCGCTTTCACCGTGGCCTGGATGCGCCGCCATGGTCAAGAAAACCCCCTCCTGGAAAATTATGACCGATTGCTAAAAATCGCCCGGGAATATGAGGTCACCCTCTCCCTGGGGGACGGCCTCCGGCCCGGCTGCCTGGCCGACGCCACCGACAAGGCGCAACTCTACGAATTGAAACTCCTGGGCGAGTTGACCCGGCGGGCTTGGGCCGCCGGCGTCCAGGTGATGGTGGAAGGTCCGGGCCATCTCCCCCTGCATGTCATCCGGAAAAATGTGCGCCTCCAGCAAAAATATTGCGGCAACGCCCCCTTTTACGTCCTGGGGCCCCTGGTCACCGATGTGGCCTCGGGCTACGACCATATTGCCGGGGCCATCGGCGGGGCCCTGGCCGCCACCTATGGAGCCAGCTTCCTGTGCTATGTCACCCCTGCCGAACACCTGAAGCTCCCAGAAGTGGAGGACGTGGTGGACGGGGTGGTGGCCTCCAAAATCGCCGCCCACGCCGCGGACATCGCCCGGGGCCTGCCCCGCGCCATGGACTGGGATCTGGCCATGTCGAAGGCCCGCCGCTCCCTGGACTGGAAAAAACAGATCGAGCTCTCCGTCAATCCCGAAAAAGCCCGAACCTACCGGGAACTTTCCCAGGCCCGGGAAGACCAGTGCACCATGTGCGGCAGATTCTGCGCCATGAAGGTCTTCGACGAAATGTTTGAATAATTGATAAATCAATTATGTCTTGTGCTCTGGACAATCCATAATCGCAGATGTGCGGGCGAGGGGGCTAAGGGCCGGCGGGCCCAGCTTCCCTCTCTTCACCTCCATTCTTGGAGATAAGACCCCATGTGCCTGGAAATGGTTAATTCGTTTATGGGCTTACCCATCGCCTGGCTGGGTCTGGCTCTGCTGATGGTGCTGGCCGGCTTATACCTATACTTTTGGCGCTCATGGAATAAGAATGCAAAAAGCAAGCCAAGTCCCGGCTTCACCTGCCCTTGTTACGCCCCGCCCTGGCGTCCCCTGGATAAAGAAAGCAAGTAAATTTCTCCCCAATTTCCCCGAAGTATGCCCATAAATTTGGGAGCCTGCTGCGTAGGCAGGGTGACTTGGCGGGCGCCAGAGAATGTTAGGAGTGAGGGCTGAACATTTTCCAAGTCAAGTTTCGCACCCGCTTCCCCCGGGGGGAACCGCTAATTTTCAGGGATGACGCCAATTTCTGAAAGAAAAAGGTAGCCGCAGGCTTCAGCCTGCGAAATATTACTTTATTCCTGCCATACCTTGAAGCGCAGCCTCAAGGCTGCGGCTGCCTTTGGTCTCCTGGTTTCGGCCTGGTTTTGCCCTCTGTCTCTTGGATCTCCAGGTAAATTGGTTCATAAGGAGTGGGAACCTTGACTCCCAAGTTCCTGGGAGCCGATCACCCAAGCCTCCAGTTGGCAAGGAATAACCTTGAGTCCGTAGGGAAGAAGCCCTGGTTGGCGTTAAAGCGCGTTCACTTAGAGCCGAAACCATTTCATACCCAGGCAACCGAAAGTCCCCTTTCTTAAAGGGGGATTGAGGGGGATTTATCAGGGGCTTGGTCTAATCCCCTGACCTTCCTTGAGAAAAGGGGGGAATTTTTATCTCCTTCCTGTCTCCCCTCAGGCCTGACCGATGATTTCGTTGATTTTTTGGTGGATTTCCGGACCCACGGAGGTGAAGCGGATGGTGGCCTGGCGGAGGCCGTCGGTGCCGGGGGCCAGCGTCGTGACCTTGCCGTAAATGCGGCCGGGAAGCTTTTGGCCGTCGGCATCCAGGAGGTGCAGGCGCACGTCCTCCCATTCAGCCAGTTCGCCTTCGAACCGGGTCAGGGCGCTGGTTTCGGAAAGATGGGTCAGCCAGGCCTTGGCCAGGGTGGCAACCACCACCTTATCCCGGATGCGGTCCAGGTGCACGGGCATATGCTCGGGCAGGGCCACCAGGGCTTCCCGGCGCTCTTTCAGTTTTAGGTTAAAGGGGGCCCCGATCCCCCGCACCTCATAGAGGGTGACGGCACCGGGTATGCCCTTCATGCGCACGTTCAGGACCTCGCCGGTTTCCACCAGGTCCTTGACCTTCTGAAAGGTGTCCGCGCCGATGAGCACCTGGCCGGCGGTGGCCAGACCCTCGATGCGGCTGGTAAAATTGACCGGGGAGCCCACCACGCTGTATTTGGTCCTGAGCTCGGAGCCGATGTTCCCCACCACCACGGCACCCGAACTGACGCCGATGCCCATCTCCAGGTGGGGCAAGCCTTCCGCGGCGTTGATTGCATTGATCTCATCCATGGCGGCCTGCATGGCCACTGCGCAGGCCACGGCTTGGGCCGGGTGATCGGGGAGGGCTTCCGGCGCGCCGAAAAAGGCCAGGATGCCGTCCCCCTGGATTTCGTCGATGACGGCCCGGTAATCCACCAGGATGGCGATCATTTTCTCCAGGTAGCGGTTGAGGAGCGCAATGATGCCCTCCGGGGTCATGTCTGCGGTTAAAGCGGTGAAGCCCCGAAGATCGCTCATGAGGATGGTGACTTCCCGGGTTTCGCCGCCCAGGGCCAGGGCATCCTCCGATTCCAGAAGCCGCTGCACCACTTCCCGAGTGACGTAGCGGCCGAAGGTGTCCCGGATAAAATCCCGCTTGGCGATGTAATCTGTCAATTGCTGCCCCAGGTCATTGAAGGAGTGGGCCAGCTCCACCACTTCCCGGGCGCCCTTTGCCGGCACGGCCACGGCAAAATTACCGGCCCCGAGTTCTCGGGCGCCTCTTTGCAGCCAGCGCAAAGGGCGTGAGATGGTGGAGGCAAAGAAGATCCCGAAAAGAAGGCCGATGAGGGCAACCATGGTCCCGATGCTGAGGCCGGCAATCTTTGCCTTCCTGTCCATTGCGGCGGCAAACTGGGAAATGGCCCGATCGGCCTTCCGTTTAACCTGCTCAGCGGCATTTTTGATTTGCTCATGCGCCGGCAGGAAATACTCATCGATGTTCACCGCCGCAACCACGACAAAGGGAGTGTCGGGTACGCGCACCAGGGCCATAAATTTCTGGCGCCTGCGGTTTTCCCGGTCTAAAAAACGATAGTAGCCGCTGACCTGCGGCTGTGAGAAGGAGCGTTCCACCAGGTTCCACATCTCGGGAAAGTCCTGTTTCCACTGGTTGAAATTTTTCCCTTCCACCTGTGGATTGGGGTGCAGGATGGCCATCCCATGGATGTCCAGAAGATCGGTGTACCCTGCCACCCCGTCCGGGGTCATGATGTTTTGCACAGCAATCCGGCGGACTTTCGCATTACGGCGCAACTCGGCATAATTGTAGGATTTTTTCCCCGCGGGCAGAATATAAGTCAGTTCCCGGGCAATGTCCCCGGCGGTATCCTCCACCAGAAACTCACCATGTTTCCTCAGTACCGTTTCCGAGATCTGGAGATTGGCCGTAGTGATTTTTTCCACGCCATCTTTGGCAAAAGCCACATCATGCTGGCGCAATTGTTTGCCGACCCAGTCTGCTCCCGCCAACATGCCCCCAGTAAGCAGGACGACCAGTGCCAGATAAGATAACACCAGGGAAGTTCGAATACTCATGTCACAAAGGCCCCATCTCCAATGGAAGAAACATCGGTCCAAAACCGCAGAATGATAACGGTTCGCTCCCCGGCCCGTTCATTACGGGCCTGGGTCTTTGCAGCCAGGCTGCCCAATTGTCACCGAGGAAGATACAAGTGGCGCTGGAACCATCTTTACTAAAGATGGATAAAAAATGCCAGAGATATACGAGGCTTTATGGATGAAGGAGGGTGATGCAAGGGCAGATCGGCGGCAAACAAAAAGGCCGACGGCTCTGATTACCGCCGACCTCCAGGTTCCGGCGACGCAAAACAGAGGTTATTTTTTCGTGATTTTCTCCCAATTGGCTTCGAAGGTGTTGTCGTACAGGGTGTAGAGGTATCCCATCATCTTTCCCACACCTGGAGGTGCATCGTCCCGAACTTTCCAGTAAGAGATGTAAATGGACGGGATCATGCGCGGCTCTTTGGATTCGGGATCATCTTCAATATTCATCCACGTTTCCCGCTTTTCCATGACGCGCCAGATGGTGCCGTATTTCTTGCTGCGCACCAGTTGCCCTACATCGGGCAGTCCCTTTTTCCGCATGATTTCTTCGTATTCTTTCATGATCGCCTCCCACATTCTTATGCGGCCAACAATAAAAACAAGTGCCTGAAAAAGGTAACAAAATGTCACTATGAGGCGTTCTTTACGTATACGGTCTTTTTCACCTCCTTTCTTGTTTTAAAAATAAGTTGCAAAATGGTAATAGAAAGATCAGCACTGTTTTCCCAGAATACTGAAAGGCTCGTTGCCGACTCCAGGATTTGACCATGACGCCCAGCCAGTCCAGCAAATGGCAGGGGCAGAGCCCGGAGTGGTTTTTTTCCGGGGCCGGGTCCTTGAAGCCGTTGGCTGGACCTCATCGCCCTTTTTGGTAAGGTAATGCCAGCCAAACCGCAAGTCAAGCGGCCGGCAGCGAGGTGCAAGCTGTGAGGATTTCCCTCTTGAGAAAGCGAGCCGACCATGTTCCAAGGACCCCCCTAAACCGATTACCCTGTTATTCTCCGGCAATTTTCTTGACAAGCGGGGGAAAGTTTTTATACTAAAAAAATTGTCAAACTGGGGGATCGTCCAACGGCAGGACAGCAGACTCTGGATCTGCCTATCTAGGTTCGAATCCTAGTCCCCCAGCCATCTTTTTATCAGAATCTTCAAAGAGTTATTCTTCCTGCACCCGGTCATTGTTGTGCCCCCAATGTGTCCGCGGAATAAAGGGGAACACCGTGTGGGGACACCCATTCGGGGCTCCATTTTTGACTCTGGATCACCCTCCCCTGGATACGTTTTGGAGTATTAATCTCAGCAATTCATTGTCTGAGCCTTCCTGTATCTCCCATTCTGCCTCCCCCGACGAGGTGGTGAAGCGACATTCCACCGCTCATGTTTCAAGGAACACCCAAAACCATGAAAATTGAGACTCCCCCCGACGGTTCGGTAGCCGCAGGCTTCAGCTTGGGCTGGCACAGGTGAGGAAACCGGTGCCACCGACCATGTTCAGGGCAACCCCTCATGGGCCTTTGGCCCACCCGTAAGCAATGAAAAGTCAGGGGGCAGTCCCGCCCGGCCTTGACAATCACCACAGGCTGGAAAGCCTGTGCCACCCTTGAGGAACTTTTCGGAACAAAGGAATTGTCTCCACCTTGCTCCTTTTGCCCCGGGCCCGGGATCTTTAGGCTGGTGAGGTCCGCTCCGGGAGCAGCACGCCGGCCGTCACCAGTCAGTCTCTGTATCTGTAACCTTTCTGTAACCCGGATCAGTTTAAAGATACACACTAAAAGATGCAAGGCTGCCCGGTGGAACGCCGGAGCAGAGAAATTTGGACCGCTTGGTGGGCATATGACTGAATGTTTCGTCGCCGGGGGTATTTATAAAAACCTAAAGGGTGAAGAATACTTTGCCCTGGTGTGCCCAAGTTCCGGGGAGCTGCCATACATTTTGGTTGGCGGCGTGATGGACTATTTCAAGATTTTGTGGCAGGACGCTCATCTCTACAGGCTGGAGGATGATTACAGCCTTACCCTGGTGGCTCCCTCTCCAGAGGCCATGCAATGGGGGGTGAAGGCTCCTGAGCGGGTCTGGCCTGATCAGAACCTGTTGATAAAATTACAGGCCGTCAAAGAGCTGGCGCCTCAACAGGGGCGCGTTGGCGACAATGGACCAGCAGAATGCTAAGGCCGGCTGAAAAAAATGATCCATTAACCCGAGACCTCTGCGAACATCTTTCCTCAACCCCAAAGCACCCCCAAGGCTTTTTGGTAAACCATGTATATGGTGTAGAGCAGGCGCCCCTGCCGGCAAGAAGGCCGGGGCGCATCAGCAAGGTCAGGCCCCTCATAATGTTGCGGTTTTTCTCAGTTTTGCCATAATAGCACAGAAACTTACCGCAAATCCGTCCGGAATCCTTTTCGAAAAAGTCCCATGCTGTTAAGATGAAAACGTTTGACAGTGGTGAAGCCTGGTTTGCCCGGATATGTCGAGAAATTATCTTCATCGAATTAAAGGACTTTTTGAGTTTCCCTCGCCTTCCGGCCGCCTGATTCTGGCGCTCCTGACCGCTGTTCTCCTTCTGTTTGCCGGCCTGACCGGCGGTGGTTGCGGCCGGCAGCAAACCCAGAAGGCCGTGTGCATCGCCGGTTCAACCTCGGTGGAGCCCTTTGCCGAGAAATTAGCCGAAGTCTATATGCACCGGCACCCCCATATCCGCATCGACGTGCAGGGGGGCGGCTCCAGCGCCGGGATTTTCGCCGCCGAGCAAGGGGCCGCCGACCTGGGGGCCTCGTCCCGGGAACTTATCGGCAAGGAAAAGAAGTTGCAGGAAATTCCCATCGCCTATGACGGCATCGCCATCATTGTGAATAAACAGAACCCCTTGACGAACCTGAGTCTGAACCAGGTCCGCCAAATCTTCCAGGGTGAGATCACCGAGTGGAGTCAATTAAAACTGCCGCCTCATCCCATTGATATCATTACCCGGGAAGAGGGCTCAGGCACCCGCAACGCCTTTGAAGAGATGGTCATGGGCGAGCAGGCCGAAATCACCCCGATGGCCCTGGTGCAGGACTCCAACGGTTCCGTCCGGGAAATCGTGGCCGACGACCCCTACTCTATCGGCTACATTTCCATGGGGTTGGTGGATAACCGGGTCAAGGCCCTGTCGGTGGACGGGATTGCTCCCACCCGGGAGAATGTCAAGAACCGAAGCTACAAACTGGTGCGGCGCTTCCTGTTGGTAAGCCGGGGGTTGCAGCCCGGCTCCTGTCAGGACTTTGTCAATTTCATCCTGAGCGCCCAGGGCCAGAGTTTGCTGGAGTCCGAAGGACTGGTGGGGGTGGGGGATTGAAGAAGGAACTCTATATTGAAAGGGTTCTGTTGTTCCTGGCCCTCTCGTCCATCGGCTCTCTGGTGACCATCACGGTATTTATTTTCTGGGAAGGCATCCCCCTCATCGCCTATACCGGTCTCAAAAATTTTCTGCTGTCCAGCCACTGGGCCCCCACCCGCGGGCATTTTGGCATCCTGGCCATGATCATTTCCTCCGTTTTGGTGACCATCGGAGCCTTGGTTTTGGGGGTCCCCCTGGGACTGGCCTGCGCCATCACCCTGGCGGAATTTGCCCCGGAACGGGTCAAAACCCTGCTCAAGCCCACCCTGGAACTCCTGGCAGGCATTCCTTCGGTGGTCTACGGCTTTTTGGGAGTAATCTGGCTGGTGCCGCTGATCCGTGATTACCTGGGGGGCCCCGGTCTGTCGCTGTTGGCCGGCTCGGTCATCCTGGGCATCATGATCCTCCCCACCGTCATCAGCATTTCCATTGATGCGCTCTCCGCAGTGCCCGACCTCTACCGGGACGGCTCCATCGCCCTGGGGGCCACCAATTGGCAAACCGTACACCGGGTGGTGCTCCCTGCGGCGGGCAGCGGCATCGTTACCGCCATCATCCTGGGCATGGGCCGGGCCATCGGGGAGACCATGGCCATCATCATGGTAGCAGGCAACGCCTTGAAGATCCCCACGTCCATCCTGGATCCGGTACGGACGCTTACCGCCAACATCGCCCTGGAACTGGGCTACGCCTCCGGCCGCCACCGGGAGGCCCTGTTTGCCACCGGCATAGTCCTGTTTATTATCATCATGATTCTCAATCTCGCCGCCAGCGCCATCACCCGCCGGAGATAAGAAATGCGCCTTGATCCCAGGCTGTCTCAGGTCTTCATGAAAATCCTTCTGTGGACCTTTACGGGGTTTACTCTTTTCATCCTGATCTTCATTATCGTCAACATTTCCATCAAAGGCTTGCCCCAGGTGACGCCCACTTTTCTGCTGCAAGATCCGCTGGATATGGGGCGGCACGGGGGTATTTTCTCCACCATCGTGGCCACCGTCTATGTCACGGTGCTGGCCATTTTGCTGGCCTCCCCTTTAGGGGTGGGCAGCGCTATTTATCTGACGGAATACACCCGGGAAGGCTGGGTCACCCGCCTCATCCGCTTCGGCGCTGAGTGCCTGGCCGGGGTGCCATCCATTATTCTGGGACTGTTCGGCTTTGTGCTCTTTGTCATGAAGCTGGGGTTCGGCTGGTCGATTCTCTCGGGGGGCCTGACCCTCGCCATCATGGTGCTCCCCATCATTATCCGGACCAGCGAGGAGGCCATCAAGGCCGTGCCCCAGGAGTACCGCCAGGTTTGTTATTCGCTGGGGCTGAGCAAATGGCAGACCATCACCCGCATTGTGCTGCCCAGTGCGCTGCCCGGCATCAGCACCGGTATCATGCTCTCGGTGGGCCGCTCCCTGGGGGAAACCGCGGTGCTGCTCTTCACCGCGGGGGCGGCGCTGCGCACCCCCACGTCGCTGTTTGATTCGGGCCGCACCATGGCGGTGCATTTTTATATTTTGGCCCGGGAGGGGATTTCCATGCCCAACGCCTATGGCACCGCGGCCATCCTGATGATTTCCATTCTTCTGATCAATATCGTGGCCTACAGCCTGATGCAGCATTTGATGAAGAGGTATTCGTGAAGTGGATGCCAAAATCCGCCTGGACCACCTTTCCTTCTTTTACGGCGACCATCAGGTCCTGGAAGAGGTTTCCTTCGAGGTCCGGGCCAATGAGATCTTCGGCCTCATGGGGCCGGCCCAGAGCGGCAAGAGCACCCTGCTCAAGGTACTGAACCGCCTGTCGGACTTGATCCCCAACGCCCGGGTCACAGGCTCGGTGACCCTGGACGGCGAGGATATTCTGGCCCCGGATTACGATCTGGTCGGACTCAGGCGCCGGGTGGGGCTGGTGTTGAGCAAACCGGTGCCCCTGCCCCGCTCCATTTTTGAAAACCTGGTGCTGGCGCCGCGCCTGTCCGGGAAAGGAAACCGGGCCTTCCTGGAAGAACTGGCGGAAACCAGCCTCAAAGCGGCCCGCCTGTGGGATGAAGTCAAGGACCGGCTGCATGCTTCGGCCTTGAACCTCTCCGGGGGCCAGCAGCAGCGGCTGTGCCTGGCCCGGACGCTGGCCATGCAGCCGGAAGTGATTCTCCTGGATGAACCCACCAGCGGCCTGGACCCCATCTCCACGGCCAAAATAGAAGAGACCCTGTTCCAACTGAAAAGCAACTACACTATAATTCTGGTGAGCAACAACACCAAGCAGATCGCCCGGGCCACCGACCGGGTGGCCTTTTTGTTGATGAGCAAGCTTATTGAAGTCGGGGAGACCCCCAAGGTCTTCACCGAACCGAAAGATCAGCGCACTGATGACTACATCACCGGTCGTTTCGGATAACACCGTTATTCCTTCCGCGGAAATCAGCATCCGAAACCTGAACCTGTATTACCGGGATTTCCATGCCCTCATCAATATTGAGGCGGATTTTCAGAGAAATGCCATCACCGCGCTCATCGGCCCTTCCGGATGCGGGAAATCGACGCTCTTGAGGACCTTAAACCGCATGAACGACCTGGTCCCGGGAGTGCGGATTACTGGCCGGATCCTCATTACCGGAGAAGATATTTACGGGCCGGGCGTCAATCTCACCAAGCTGCGCAAGCGCGTGGGCATGGTGTTCCAGCGTCCCAACCCCTTCCCCCTGTCCATCGACGAAAATGTGCTGTATGGCCCCAAGATTCACGGCCGGCCCAGCCGTCAGGAGCTGCTGGAAATTCGCGAGCGCTCTTTGGGAGCGGTGCACCTGTGGGATGAAGTGAAGGATCGCTTGCAGGTTTCGGCCCTGGAGCTGACCGAGGAGCAGCAGCAGCGCCTCTGCATTGCGCGCCTGCTGGCGGTGGAGCCGGAGATTTTGCTGATGGATGAGCCCTGCTCGGCGCTGGACCCCCTGGCCACCCTGCGCATCGAGGAGCTCATGCAGGAGTTGAAAAAAGACTACACCATCATCATCGTTACCCACAACATGCAGCAGGCCGCCAGGGTTTCCGATGACACCGGGTTTATGCTGTTAGGGGAGCTCATCGAATTTGGGACCACCCAGAAGGTCTTTACCCACCCCACGGATGAGCGCACCGAAGACTATATCACCGGGAAATTCGGCTAGACCAGGAGGGCCGGGCCTTTGTGCCAACCGGTTCCGGCGGCCATCAGACCGTGGTCCTGCCGTCATGTGATGTTTCGGTCAAAGGGAAACCACGCCATTCGGAAGCCTATTCCTGCCTCCCGGCCAATCCGGCTCCTAAGGCCTGGGCCTTCTGGCAATCCTCTGGGGAAACCTCAGCGCGCCTCCGGGCTTTGTTCTCGGCATCAAACCGGGGGCCCACAACCTGGCATAATCCTTAAACTGGTACGTGTCGCAACAGTTGTCTGCCTTGGGCCGATGGGCCTGGATGGATAATAGCCAATCCGTTCCTCCGCAGTCAACTTTCCCGAACACACCGGGATTGCCAACCTTGTCACCATTTCTGGGTTTTTTTTGTAGTGTCCGTCTTACGATGCCCGGCATCCAGGCCTCTTGCCAAGATAACTCATGAGTTTTCAATAGGTATACAAGGCAACCAGCATATGCGACGGGGGAGATTTTGAACAGGCGTTCTTGATTTTCAGGGGAAACGGCGTATAATAAAACTGAAGTTTTTCCCAAGGAGGAAATCCCGGGTGGACCGGCCGACGTACTTCACCTTGCGTTTCTGAAACCCAGGCGCCTGGCAAGCCTTGGCAAGGCTTGCGGTTCCTGGCCGCAGGTGGGTCGGCGGCGGCGTCCTTGGGACAGGAAACGCGTACCGCAACTTCCAGGGATAACCCCAACTTCCCTTAACCCCACCGCTGCCGTCAAGCCCCTTCTGCAGAGTCGCAATCAGCGGGGAGGAAATGCCGGGACCGAACCGGCGGTCCGCCTCCGGGGCAGCAGGTGGGCGCAAGTTGGTACCCCAGGGGGGTATATGGAAAGAAACCTGGGCCGGCCTGGCCGATTTACCGGCCCCGAGGAACAGTTACATGGAACCTCTTGAACCGTCTTTTTCCCTGCCGGAGCAGTTGGCCGGGACCACCAGGCTGTCAGCCTGTTTCCAGTGTAAAAAATGCTCCAGCGGTTGTCCCTTGACTTTTGCCATGGACCTCCTGCCGGACCAGGTCATCCGCCTGGCCCTGCTGGGACAGGATGATAAGGTGATGGGCTCGCGCACCATCTGGGTGTGTTCGTCCTGCGAGACCTGCACCACCCGCTGCCCCAACAACATAGACATTGCCGGGGTGATGGATTGGCTGAAAGAGGCCGCGCTGCGCCGGGGGTATGTCTCGCCGCAGCCGGAGGTGACCCGGTTTCACCAGACTTTTTTGCAGACCGTGAAGCTCACCGGCGGGCGCCTGTCGGAGCCTCTGCTCCTGGGCCTCTATCAGCTGAAAAACCCCAATATCCTGGCAAAACTCAAGTCCGGGGCCTTGACTGAAGAACTGCGCCTGGCCTGGGCCCTGGCCCGCCGCGGCCGGCTGGTGCCGAGACTCCCCCGGCCTCTCAAAGCGGCGAAAAAGATTAAGGCCCTCCTGAGTGAGGCAGGTAAGGAAAAATCGTGAAAGTTTCTTATTATCCCGGCTGCTCGCTGGAAGGGACGGCCATCGATTACGCCGCGTCCATTAGTGCAGCCGCCGAGCTTTTGGATGTGCAGTTGGAAGAACTGGAAGACTGGAACTGCTGCGGGGCCACTGCGGCCCACAGCATCAACCACCGCCTTTCCCTGGAATTGCCGGCCCGCAACCTGGCATTGGCGGAGGCTGCCGGCCTGGATGTGGTGGTTCCCTGCGCCCTGTGCTTCAACCGCCTCAAGGTGGCGGAAAAAGCCCTTTTGGGGCCCGAAGGGAAAGGCTTGGGCGTTGACTTTCGGGGCGGCATCAAGATCTGGGACCTTCTCGACTATTTGACCCAGGAAAGCTACCTGCGCGCCGTCGCGGCCAAGGTTATGCGTCCCCTCACCGGGCTTAAAGCCGTGGCCTACTATGGCTGTATGGTGGCCCGCCCGCCGTTCATCACCGACAAAAAGGACGCGGAGAATCCCCAGAACATGGAGCGGCTGCTGGGCGCCCTGGGGGCCGAACCGCTGGACTGGTCCTTCAAGACGGATTGCTGCGGCGCCGGCCTGGCGGTCTCCCGGCCGGATATCATCGACACCCTGGTGGCGCGCCTCTATGAACGGGCTCTCCGAGCCGGGGCCGCGTGCCTGGTGGTTTCCTGCCAGATGTGCCAGGCCAACCTGGATCTGCCCCAGCAGCGCATCGCCAAAAAAACCGGTAAGGACTATTATCTGCCCATTTTCTATTTCACCGAACTTCTGGGCCTGGCCCTGGGGCACCCGGGGGTGGGGGAGTGGCTGGATAAGCACCTGGTTGATCCGAAGCCGCTGCTGAAGAAATTAGGTTTTAGCTTTTAGGTTTCAGGTGACAAAAAAAGAGCAAATCATGAATAAAAATAGCAACATTTCAACACCCAGCGCCCAGAACCCAGCCCCCAACGAGAACCCGGCCCCCAAAACCGGCTCCGTCATGGTCGTGGGCGGCGGCATTGCCGGGATGCAGGCCTCCCTGGATGCAGCCGCGGCGGGTTTCAAAGTTTACCTGGTGGAGCGGGATATCTCCATCGGCGGGGTCATGGCCCAACTGGACAAGACCTTCCCCACCAACGACTGTTCCACCTGTCTCATCTCCCCCAAGCTTATCGAGGTGGCCCGGCATCCGGACATCGAAATTCTCACCCAGGCAGAAATCGAGAAGCTGGAAGGGGAAGCAGGCCGGTTCACCGTGACCCTGAAACGGGAGCCCCGCTATATCGACCCGGCCAAGTGCAATGCCTGCGGCGCCTGTGCCGAGGCCTGCCCGGTGTCCCTGCCCTCCACTTTTGATGAGGGACTGGGGAAACGCCCGGCGGCCTACCGCCATTTTCCCCAGGCCGTGCCCTCCACCTATGCCATCAAAAAGTTTGACCGGGCGCCCTGCACCTTGACCTGCCCGGCTGAAATCAATGTCCAGGGTTATATTCAGCTCATCAAGGTCGGTAAATATAAGGAGGCAGTGCAACTCATCATGGAGCGCCTGCCGCTGCCCGGGGTGCTGGGCCGCATCTGCCCCCATCCCTGCGAAAGCGCCTGCCGGCGGGGCGAACTGGACGAACCCCTGGCCATCTGTAACTTGAAACGGTTTGCCGCGGACCAGGTGGACCTGGAATCCCTGGCGATGCCGGAAACGGAAACCAGGAGCGAGCGGGTGGCCATCATCGGTTCCGGCCCGGCGGGGTTGGCCTGCGCCTACCACCTGGTGCGGCGGGGTTACCGCCCCACCATTTTCGAGGCCTTGCCCAAGGCAGGGGGCATGCTGCGCGTGGGGATTCCTGATTACCGGCTGCCCAAGGAGGTCCTGAACCGGGAAATCGACCATATTGTGCGCCTGGGCGTGGAGTTGCGGACCAACACGGCGTTGGGCCGGGATTTCACCCTGGATGAGTTGTTTGACCAGGGCTATCAGGCGGTCTTTCTGGGGATCGGCTGCCATCTGGGCCGGGCCCTGGGGATTCCCGGAGAGGAGGCCCCCGGCGTCATCCAGGGGGTGGAATTCCTGCGGCGGCACAACCTGGGGGAACCCCTGACGGTGGGCAAACGGGTGGCGGTCATCGGCGGCGGCAATGTGGCCATTGACGTGGCCTGTACCGCCAAGCGGCTGGGCGCAGAGGTGACCATTGTGTACCGCCGCACCCGGGAGGAGATGCCCGCCTTTACTCACGAAATAGAACAGGCCATGTGCGAGGGGGTGGAAGTCCTCTTCCTGGCTGCCCCCATCGAGGTTTTGACTGATCAGGAGGGCGCGGTCCGGGCCTTGCGCTGTCAAAAGATGGCATTGGGGGAGCCGGATTCCTCCGGCCGGCGCCAGCCCGTGCCGGTTCCTGGAGCGGAGTTCGAGCTGCCGGTGGATATGGTGGTCCCGGCCATCGGCCAGGAGGCGGCCCGGGGCCTGCTGGAGGCCTGCGGCCTCAAGCTGACCCGGAACGGGTCTGTGGAAGTGGATGAAGTCACCTACCAGACCTCCCGGGCCGGTGTGTTTGCGGCGGGCGATGTCCATACCGGCCCCTGGATCGCCATTGAGGCGGTGGGGGGCGGCATTGAGGCTGCGGAATCCATTGACCGGTACCTGCGGGGGGTGGATCTGGCCGAGGGCCGGGTCCTGGGCCACGAGGCCCATCAACGCTGGCGGGATCTCCCCAAGGACGAAGCCGGCCAGCCCCGGGAGGCCATGGCGTCTCTTCCCCCGGAGTATTCCTGCAGTTGTTTTGTGGAAATCGCCCAGGGCTACACCGCAGACCAGGCCCAGCGGGAGGCGGCCCGCTGCCTCAACTGCGGCGGCTGCTCCGAATGTATGCAGTGCGTCGCCGCCTGCCAGGCCGGGGCCATCGACCACCAGCAACGCCCCTCCACCGAAACCGTGGAGGTGGGCGCCCTGATCCTCGCTCCCGGCTTTCGCCCCTTTGACGCCCGGCTGAAGCCGGAGTACGGCTATGGCCGGTACCCCAACGTCATCACGTCGCTCGAGTTTGAGCGTTTGCTGTCCGCCACCGGCCCCTGCGCCGGGCACGTGCGACGGCCCAGCGACGGGGCTGATCCCCAAAAAATCGCCTGGATCCAGTGCCTGGGCTCCCGGGACGCCTCCATCGGCCGGGAATACTGCTCCTACGTCTGCTGCATGTATGCCGCCAAGCAGGCCGTCATTGCCAAGGAGCATGACCACCGGGTGGAGCCCACCATTTTCTTCATCGACTTCCGGGCTCAGGGCAAGGGCTTTGACCGCTACTACGAGCGGGCCCGGGACGTTCACGGGGTGCGCCTCATCCGCGCCATGATTTCCCGAGTGACGGAAGACCCCCAAACCAAAAACCTCGAGCTCACCTATGTGGACGAAGAGGGCCGCATCCAGACGGACACCTTCGACCTGGTGGTGCTCTCCGTCGGCCTGAGTCCCCATCCGTCCACCCGCAAACTCGCCCACGCCTGCGGCATTGCCACCGACACCTGGGGCTTCGTACAGAGTCCTCCCTTCTGGCAGGTGGAAACGAGCCGGCCAGGGATTTATACGTGTGGGGTTTACCAGTCGCCAAAAGACATCCCCGAGACGGTGGCCCAGGCTTCCGCGGCCGCCGGCGCGGCGGCGGCGCTGCTCGGCGAGGCCCGGGGGACCCTGCTCTCCAAAGAGGAATTCCCGCCGGAACGGGACATCAATAACGAGGAGCCCCGCATCGGGGTGTTTGTGTGCCACTGCGGCATCAACATCGCCGGCGTAGTGGATGTGGCGAAGGTAGCCGATTATGCCCGGACCTTGCCGGGAGTGGTCTATGCCGACCACCTGACTTTTACCTGCTCCACGGACTCGCTGGAAGCCATGCGCCAGGTCATCGAAGAACAAAAGCTCAACCGCGTGGTGGTGGCCTCCTGCAGTCCCCGGACCCATGAACCTTTGTTCCAGGACAACCTGCGCAAGGCGGGCCTGAACAAGTATCTCTTTGAAATGGCAAATATCCGGGACCAGGATTCCTGGGTGCACCAGGGCGATCCCGAGGCGGCCACGGCCAAGGCTCAGCAACTGGTCAGAATGGCCGTGGGCCGGGCCGCGCTCCTGGAGCCTCTGAGAGAAATTCCCTTCCCGGTGAAGCAGCAGGCCCTGGTGCTGGGGGGCGGGCTGGCCGGCCTGGTGGCCGCGCTCACCATCGCGGACGCCGGCTATAAGGTTTACCTGCCGGACATCCAGGAACGCCTGGGGGGCAGCCTGGCCGGCAAGAAGCACTATACCCTGGAGGGTCACAAAATCCGGCCTTTCATGGACGAGTTGGTGCGCCGGGTGGAGGAGCATCCCAACATCCGCTGGTGGCCCAATGCCCGCATGACCAGCTTTACCGGAAACGTGGGCAACTTCAAGAGCCGCCTGGAATTTCCGGAAGACAAGTGGGAAATACAATACGGGGCCGCAGTCATCGCCAGCGGGGCCGTGGAATATCAGCCCACGGAATACCTCTACGGCGAAGATTCCCGGGTCATGACCCAAATCGAGCTGGAAGACCTTCTGGAGGAAAAGCCTGACTTTTTGGGCGACGCGCCCACCGTGACGATGATCCAATGCGTGGGCTCGCGTTCGCCGGAGCACCCTTACTGCAGCCGGGTGTGCTGCGGCTATGCAGTGCAAAACGCCATAAAAATCAAAGAGCTCCGCCCCCGGGCCCAGGTCTTCATCCTGTACCGGGATATCCGCACCTATGGTCTGAAGGAACTCTTCTATAAAAAGGCCCGTGACTTAGGGGTCCAGTTCATCCGCTTCGAGCCGGAGGCCAAGCCTGAAGTGACGGCCACGGCAGACGGCCTGAAAGTGGTGGTCTTTGACCAGAATCTGAAGATGCCCATCACGTTGACCGCCGACTATCTGGCCCTGTCGGCGGCCATCCGCCCGCATCCGGTTTCCAGGGAAATTGCCAGGATGTTCAAGCTGCCCCTTGATGCCGACGGTTTCTTCATGGAGGCGCACCAGAAGCTGAGGCCTCTGGATTTCGCCGCGTCCGGCATCTTTGTATGCGGCCTGGCCCACAGCCCCAAGTACGTGGAGGAAAGCATCGCCCAGGCCCAGGGGGCGGCGGCCCGGGTTATGGGCATCTTGGCCAAGGAGCAGATGTATGTGGGCGGCGCGGTGGCCCAGGTAGATCCGAAAAAATGCGTCATCTGCCTCACCTGCCTGCGCACCTGTCCCTACGGGGTGCCCCGGATAGATCATGCCGAAGGTGTCGCCACCATCGACCCGGCGGCCTGCCAGGGGTGCGGCAGCTGTGCCAGCGCCTGTCCCCGCAAGGCCATCGAGGTGAGGCACCACCGGGATCGGCAGTTTATCGCCAAGATCAGCGCCATTGAGGTGGAACCCGTGGCGGATGATGAAGCAGCGTCATAGGGAGCTGACAGCGGAAGAGCAAGAATCCAAACACCTTGAACCATGAACCTGAAACCTATGAAATATAATCCGAAAATACTGGCACTCGTGTGCACCTATTGCACCTACACCGCCGCAGACATGGCGGGCTCGGCCCGGATGCAGTATCCGGCCACCGTGCGCATTGTCAAGTATCTGTGCACGGGCCGGATTGACATCCTGCACATCCTGAAGGCCTTTGAAGCCGGGGCCGACGCGGTGCTGGTGAGCGGCTGCGAGGCCGGCAGTTGCCATTTCCTGGAAGGCAACCTCAGGGCGAGGGAGCGGGTGGAATATGCCAAACAGCTCCTGGAGGAGATCGGCCTGGGCGGGCGCCTGGAAATGTTTGAAGTGGCCGCCTCCGACGCCCCCAAATGGGTGGAGGTGGTCAAAGAAATGACCCAGCGGGCTCTGGAGTTGGGACCTGCCCCTCTGCGACGAGGGCAGGCCTTCCATCCCGAGACGTTAGCGCAACTGGAGAAAGTGGTGGAAACATGATTATTGCCAAACGGAAACCCTTTGCAGAAATTAAGGCCATGGTGGCCCCCTACAAGAAGATTCTCATCGTGGGCTGCGGCACCTGCGTGGCCGTGTGCCTGGCCGGGGGTGAAAAAGAGGTGGGGCTGCTGGCCTCACAGCTCAAGCTGGCCCTGGGATTGGAGGACAAGCGCCTGGAAATCGGCGAAATCACGGTGGAGCGCCAGTGCGACCTGGAGTTCATCCGGCCCTTGTGCGATTTTATTGCGGACTATGAAGCCATTATCTCCATGGCCTGCGGCGCCGGCGTGCAGTTCATCAGGGAATTGTGCCACCGCCCCATCTTCCCGGCGGTCAATACCGCCTTTATCGGGGTCAACAACGATGCGGGGTTCTACACCGAGCGCTGCCGGGCCTGTCAGCACTGTTACCTCGGGATCACCGGCGGCGTCTGTCCGGTGACCATGTGTCCCAAGGGCTTGCTCAACGGCCCCTGCGGCGGCACGGTGAACGGCCGCTGCGAGGCGGATCCGGAGAAGGAATGCGCCTGGACCCGGATTTACCGGAACCTCGAGCAGGAAGGCCGACTGGACAATATGCGACAGATTCTGCCTCTCCATCCCCATGACCGCGCCACCACCCCTGGAACGGTTATCCATCCAGCCTATAAGAGGAGATACGAGGCCCATGAGTAAGCTCCGGGAGGTCCTTAGCGCCGGCGGCTTTGCGGTAGTGGTGGAAATCAAGCCCCCCCGGGGCACTGAAGTGGCGGAGATGCTGGCCCCGGTGAGCCGGCTCCGGGGCAGGGTGACCGCCTTCAGCGTCCCGGATAACGAACATGCCCGCCTGGGTCTTGCGGCACTGGCCGCCGGGCGCCTGGTGCAGGAGGCGGGAGGGGAGCCCCTGGTGCACCTTACCTGCCGGGACAGGAACCGTCTGGCCCTGGAGAGCGACCTCCTGGGGGCAGCCAGCCTCGGCCTGGAAAATCTTTTATTGGTGAGCGGCGACTATATCACCCTGGGGGACCACCCCGCAGCCAAGCCGGTATATGACGCCGATTCGGTGCAGCTCCTGCAAATCGCCCGGGGCCTGACCGAGGGCCAGGACAGCGTCGGTTTGCCGCTCTCCGGCCGTCCCAGTTTTTTTCTGGGCGCGGTAGTCATCCCGGAGGCCGATCCTCTAGCTCCCCAACTGCTCAAGTTCGAGAAAAAAATAACGGCCGGAGCGGAGTTTTTTATCACCCCGCCGGTGTTCGACCTGGAGAAATTCCGCCGCTGGCGCGAGCAACTCCCCGCCCCAGCGGTAAAAATTTTGACCGGCATCAAGGTTCTGGGCGCCGCAGAAGTGGAGCAGGCGGCTGCGGGGACCTGGCGCAAGGTCTATTCTGTACCGCCGGACCTGGTGCAGGACCTGGCGGGCAAAGAACCGGAGGAAATTCTGGCCCGGGGCGCCGCTGCGGCCGGCAGCCTGGTGCAGCGGTTGAAAAGGGGAAACCTGGCCGATGGCGTGTATCTCAAGGCCAAGGGCCGCACGGATCTGTTCCAGAAGATCCTGGAGGCCGCCGGTTTGTAGCGGGAGGACGGGTAGGGGCGAGGCTGGCCTCACCCCTGCCTCTCTGTTAGTTACCTCGTAAAGAACCGTGTGTCAGGTGCGTGTTCAGCACCAAATCTGGCGTGTGAGAGGCGCCCTGCAAACGGCGGGCGAGCTGCCCGTTCCCAGATCGATATGAGCGAAGAAAAAAAATTTAACGCGGTGGTGTTAGGCGGCGGCATCGCCGGCATCAGCGCCGCCCTGGAGTTGGCCCGCCTTGGCCATAGAGTCGCCCTGGTGGAAAAAACCCCCTTCTTCGGGGGCCGGGCCGCGCATCTGTGTTGCAAGGCCACCGATACTTGCCAGAAGTGCGGCGCCTGCCTGGTGGAGGCGCGCCTGCGGGCCCTCTTCCAGGAATCCCGGATCAGGCTCTATCCTCAGACCGAAGTCACGGCATGTTCCCGGGAGAATGGCCGCTTCCGCCTGGTTCTCTGGCAACAGCCCCTGGTTATCAACTCGGAGCGCTGTGTGGACTGCGGCCTCTGCCTGGAAGAATGCCCGGCCGCGGCCCAGGGGGCCATCCTGACCACCACCGTCACCCAGAACCATCCCCGGTTCGCGGTGAACCCCGAGGCTTGTCTCTATTTCCGGGACGGATCCTGCCAGGTGTGCCAGCAGATCTGCCCGCCGACGGCCCATGCCATTGAGCTCAGCCGGCCGCCAACCACCATCGACCTCGAGGCGGGGGCGCTTATCGTGGCCACCGGCTACCAGCCGGCGGACCCTGCTTCACGGCGGCATTACGGCTATGGCCGGCTTCCCCAACTGGTGAGCGCCGTCGAACTGGAGGACCGCCTGCGTAACGGCCCGGAATTGACCGGCCATGACGGAGAACCTCTCCGGGTGGCCTTTATCCAGTGCGTGGGCAGCCGGGACCGCCAACACCCCTATTGCTCCCAGGTCTGCTGTTCCTACACCCTGCGGCTGGCCCGGCTGTTGAAGCACAAACATCCTGATGCAGAAATAACCAGCTTTTACATGGACTTGCAGAATGTCGGCCGCAATGCCTGCCAATTTGAAGCCGCGGCCCGACAGGAAATCAAGGTGGTACGCGCCCTTCCCGGGGATTTGCGAACCACCCCCGACGGCAGGGTAAAGCTGCGCTATCTGGATGATGGCAGCGGCCGTCCCCAGGAAACCCCGTTTGATCTGGTGGTCCTGGCCGTGGGTATCGGCCCCGGCGCCGACAATGCCGCGCTGGCGGCCCGGTTCAACCTGGAGCTGACTGAGCAGGGATTTTTCCGCTCTGTCGGCCGGCAGCACCGCTCCCAGACCTCTCAACCTGGCCTTTTTCTAGCCGGCACCGCGGAAGGACCCCGGGACATTGCCGGCAGTATCACCCAGGCCGTGGCTGCGGCCCGCCAGGCAAGCGAGTATGTGAAAGAGTTATGAGTATTATCAAAGAGGTGAACATCATTCTGGCCCACGGCCCCGAACTCTCCGCCGGGGGCCTCGACTACTATCAATTGGGACTTTGGGCTGCCAGCCTGCACAACTGCCGCGTTTTGGCCCTGGACCCCACCCTGCCCCCTGATGAACTGATCGGGCGCCTGCGGGCTTTTCTGCTGCCGGGGAAGGAGCACCGGGTGCTTCTGGCCGCCCTCGAACCCCTGCGCCGGGCGCAAAGGATCATCCGGCTGCTGTTGGATGAAATGGGGATCAACCCGGAATTCCTCACGGTTCTGGACCTTCAGGAAGCCTTGGGTTACCTGACTCCCCAGGCCTGCAGTCTGAAAGCCCAGCATCTCATCAGGCTGGCCGCCGCCATGAACAGCCGGGCCGAGCCCATCCTCAGCCTCGAGGTGCCGGTGAGCACCCGGGTTCTGGTGTGGGGGGACTCCTTTGCCGCACTCAAGGCTGCAGTTGAGCTGGCCCGCCTGGAATATTCGGTTTGCATGGCTTTCCCCGGGGCTGGCCTTTCTCCTCTGGTCCCCGGCGCGGCGGTCAACCAATCCCCGGAGGCGGAATTGCTCAGACTCCTGGATGAGGCCCGGTCCCAGGCCGGCATCCGGCTGCTGCCCCAGGCGAGCCTGCTCGGAGTTGAGGGGGCTGCGGGCGATTTTCAGGTGAAGCTGGCCACCCCTGAGGGGTTTTTAAACGAAACGGTGGGCGCCATCATCCTGGCGCCGGAGTTGCGCCTGATGCCGGGGGACCTGCCTGCCCCGGCTCACCCCCGTCTGATGACTTTGACCGGCTTGGAAGAAATCCTGGTTACCCCGGAAGAGGTCCAGGCTTTGCGGGAAAGCGAAACAGCTTCCCTGCGGGTGGCCTTTCTGGGAGGAGACAGCTCTCCTGCGGCCCTGCGCCGGACTTTGGCGGCCGTCAACCGGCTCCTGTCCCTGGAGGAGAGCCAGGTCCTGCTCTTCGTCCGGGATGCCAAAGTGGGGGCCCCGGGCCTCGAAGCAGCCCTGGAAGAAGCCGCAGGCGCCGGGCTGATTGTGTTCAAGGTGCCCGCCCTCCCGGCCGTCGCCATCGTGGCTGACCGGCCCCACCTCACCTTTTTTGACCCGGTGATGCGCACTGAAGAGGCCTGGCGCTGCGATCTGGCGATACTCGAGGAAGGATACGCCCCCGCGGCCGGAAATGATGAACTGGCGGCGCATCTGGGCTTGTTTGCCGGTCCCGGGGGATTTCTCCAGGGCGACAATGTGCGCAATCTCCCGGTGATCACCAACCGCCGGGGGATCTACGCGGCGGGTCCGGGGCGGGGTGTGGTGGAACTGGATCAGGCGTTGGCCGAAGCCGAGGTTGCGGTTTTGGAAGTGGAGCAACTGCTCCGGAGAGGTAAGGCGTCAGCGCTGCAAGGCCGGGCGGTTGTCGACCGCGGACGCTGCGTCCTGTGCCTCACCTGTTACCGCCTCTGTCCCCACGGGGCCATTTCCTGGGACAACCGGGCCATCATTAACGAGTTGGCCTGCCAGGCCTGCGGCGTGTGCGCCTCCCAATGTCCCAACGAGGCCATCCAGATTCGGAATTTTACCGATGATCAGGTGGTGGCCGCACTGGAGACCGTTGACCCCCGCCTTACCCCCAAAATTATTGCCTTTCTCTGCAAAAACTCCGCCTGGGAAGCTTATCAGGCTGCCTTGAAGATGCATAGCACCATCCTGCCCCTGGGCTTTACCCCCCTGCGGATGCCCTGCGCCGGCAAGATCGACATCGATTACCTGCTCAAGGCCTTTACCTTCGGGGCCGACGGCGTCCTGGTGCTGGGCTGCCATCCGGACAACTGCAAGTCCCAGGAGGGCATCAGGCACGCCCGCTGGCGGGTGGAACAGACCCAGACCCTGCTGGCCGAAGCCGGGGTCGATCCCCAGCGGCTGATTTACCGGAGCCTGGCAGCCAATGCCCCCCAGGATTTTGTCGCGGCGGTGAATCATCTCCTGGGGCTTCTGGAAACGATGAAGGCGGCTTGATGCCACCTGATACCGAGCCGCAGTCAAACGGTGGCCGGGAGGAATTTGAGAAACCAAAAGAATTATAAGCTCTTACGTGGACGTTGCACCAGGCTCATAAATTTCAGGATTAAGGCAATTTTCCGGTTTCTCGCCTTGCAGCATGGCCAAAAGATTCCTGGCCGCGAGCACGGCCATGCCGGTGCGGCTGCCGGTGGTGGCTGAGCCGATGTGGGGCAGGAGCACGGCGTTGTCCAGATCGGCCAACCCCGCGGTCATGCGGGGCTCGAACTCGTAAACATCCAGCCCCGCGCCGGCGATACGGCGCGCCCGCAAGGCGGCCACCAGATCATCCTCTTTGATGACCGGCCCCCGGGCCACATTGATGAGGATCGCCGTGGGCTTCATCCTGGCAAAGGTGTCGGCCCGGAAGAGGTGCCTGGTGGCTGGGGTCAGCGGGGTATGGATGCTGATAAAGTCGGAATCGGCGACCAGCTCGTCAAAGGAAACCAACCGGGCGCCGAGTTCGATCTTCAGGGCCTGATTTTCCCTGCCGCTGGCGTTGGTATAAAGCACCCGCATCTTGAACCCCGCGGACATCAGGGCCATGGCGGTGCCGATGCGGCCGGCGCCCACGATCCCCAAGGTTTTCCCCGTAACCTCTTGGCCATGGAACTGCATGGGTCCCCAACCCTGCCAGGTCCCGGAACGCATGATTTTGTCGGTCTCCACGACGCGCCGGGCCACGGCAAAGAGCAAGGCCCAGGCCGCTTCGGCGGTGGCCAGGGTGAGAACTCCAGGGGTATTGGAGACAGGAATCCTGCGCCTCGTGGCTTCGGTCACGTCGATGTTGTCGAAGCCCACGGCATAGTTGGCATACCCCTTGAGGACCCTGGCGGCCTCGAAAAATTCGGCGTCGATGCGGTCCGCCATCTGGCCGAGCACCCCTTCTTTGTCGGCCACCCGGGCCAAGAGTTCGGCGCGGGTCAGCGGCCGGTCCTCGGGATTTATTTCGAGGTCGCACATTTCTTGGAGCAGGTCAAGGCCTGCCTGGGGAATGAGCCGGGTGACAAGGACTTTTGGCTTTGGCATAGGTTGTTATATCACGCCTGGTTACAACCAGGAACCCTGTAATTTCGGCCGTCAGCCATCAGCAGACCAGGACCGCCAGGCGCCAAGCAGGGCCACGATTTCCCGCAGCGCCGGAACAGCTTTCGGAAGGAGTGCAGAAGGTGCCCCAGGTTGACAAACTTTGGGGGTTACTCTTGACAGGTTGAAGTGCCCGGATTAAAAAAGAGGATAATTCGCGCACGCGGCGGGAAAATGCCCAGACCGAAAAAATGCCGTTTAGTCAAACAAGAACCGGGAGTAACCTTTTTTAAGCCCCAGGGAATACCCCTGCGGATCCTGGAACACTCGGTCATCACCGTGGATGAACTGGAAGCCCTGCGGTTGTCTGATTTCCTCGGCATGAGCCACGAAGAAACGGCGAAAGAACTCAAGGTGTCACGGCCGACGGTCACCCGGATGCTGGCCCGGGCCCACCAGGCCCTGGCCGACGCGCTGGTAAACGGCAAGGCCATTCGTATTGAAGGTGGGGATTACATCCTGGAAGGCGACGACGAATGCCTGTGCCCCAAGTGCGGGGCCCACTGGTCCGCGCCGGCAAGAGGAATTCACCAGCAGCTCTGCGGCAAGTGCAGTGACTCAAAGGTCGAAGAGTCCGATAACTGACACAGCTTTTTTCCTAGTGATCATTCAGATTCTCTGGTGTTTTCCAGCCGGTGCCGCGGCCGGGGGGGAGGAACGGGTTCATGACGGAGCCCACGTCATATAAAGAAGCCGGGGTGGATATTGACAAGGCCGACACCTTTGTCCAGACCATCCGGCCTTTGGTGAAAGCCACCCACCGCACCGGTGTTATCGGGGAAATCGGGGGGTTCGGCGGTTTATTTCACCTCGACGTGGAAAAATACCGCAACCCGGTTTTGGTGTCCTCCACAGACGGGGTCGGGACCAAAATCAAGATCGCCGTCCTCATGGACCGCCACCACACCGTGGGCATTGATCTGGTGGCCATGTGCGTCAACGACATCATCACCTGCGGCGCCGTGCCCTTGTTTTTCCTGGACTACCTGGCCATGGGCCGACTCGCCCCGGAGACTGCGGTCCAGATCATCGAAGGCATCACCAACGGCTGCCGCCAGGCCCGCTGCTCCCTCATCGGCGGGGAAACCGCAGAGATGCCGGGGATGTACCAACCCGGGGACTACGACCTGGCCGGCTTTGTGGTCGGGGTGGTGGAGCGGGACCACCTGGTGGACGGCTCCGACATGGCGGTGGGGCATTGCCTGATCGGCCTCGCCTCCAGCGGCCTGCACAGTAACGGCTACTCTCTGGTGCGCAAGATCCTGTTCGAACAATACGATTACTCGGTCAATGACGAGATCCCGGGCCTGGCCGAACCCCTGGGGGAAGAACTCCTCAAACCCACCCGCATTTACTCGGAAACGGTCCTCAACCTGCTGCGGGATTTTCCCATCAGCGGCATCTGCCACATCACCGGCGGCGGCTTGAGCGACAATGTGCCCCGTATCCTGCCGCGTTCCTGCCAGGCCGTGATCAACCTGGCCAGTTGGCCGGTTCCTCCCATCTTTCCCTTTCTTCAGAACCTGGGCAGCATTCCGCCGCCGGAAATGCTGCGCACCTTCAATAACGGCATCGGCCTGGTGCTGGCCCTGCCCTCCGAACACCAAAACGACGTGCTCCTGCGCCTCCAGGGCCTTCAGGAAGAAGCCTACGTCATCGGCGACATCGTCGAACGCAAAAACGACGCCCCGCCGGTGGTGTTTATCTAGGCGCCGGTTTTCAGTTTTCTGTCAGAACTGCGACAAGGTCCCCAGGCGCTTGGCTTGGTGGATGGCATACCCAAAAACGGCCAGGCTCAGGGGCAGGAGCACCATCGCGAAAATCCCCAGAACCGCCACCTGGGTGGTCAGCGCCGCCAGGCTGCGGCCGTTGAGTACGGCTTGCCGCAGACCTTCCAGGGCGTGGGTGAAGGGCAGGAAAAAAGATACGGTTCGGAGCCAGCCGGGAAGCACCGCCAGGGGAAAATAAACCCCGCCCAGCAGGGCCGAGAAACTTCCCACCAGTGAGGTAATAGGATTGCCCCGCTTGAAAACCAGGAGGAAGCTGGCGGAAAATATCCCCAGGGGCAGGTGTGCCAGCAGGGTTAAAGCCAGCATCACCGCGGCGGACAAGAGGTTGGCCTTGGCCAGGGAGAACCCGAACAGCACCGCGCCGAAAAGGAGATAGAGCAGCAGGGACAGCAGGGATGAAGTAAATTGGTAAAGTACTGAAGAAAAAACGATGGTGGACAATGAGGTGGGGGTTACCAGCATGGCCTCCAGAGTGCCGGTGTACATGCCGTACTGAATGGCAGTAGAGATCGAAGTCAGGGCCACCCCCTGAAAGCTGGCCAGGGCCAATCCCACCAGGACAAAAGGAAAATAATTCCCCCCGCCATACGACGACAGGTACCCCACAGTGGAGCCGGACACCAGGTAACCCAGAAAATAGAAGGTGACCAGATTAAAGAAAATACTGCTGCCCTGCCAGAAAAAACTGAAGGGATAACTCAAATCCCACAGGAGGTCCCGGACCAGAAAAGCGGTTACCTTACGAATCTGCACGGGTCTCCCCCCCCACGGCCCGGTTGTAAAGCTCCTCCAGGTTCTCCCCGCCCTCAGGGCGCACTTCCCAAAAGCGCCCGTCCTTCATAATCCCCACCCGGCCCCCTATTTTCTGAACTTCCTCCAGCCGGTGGGTGACGATGATCATGGTCTTGCCCTGGTCCCGGATCTGGACCAGCAGTTGGCGCAACTGTGCGGCGCTCAGGGGGTCGAGGTTGGTGGTGGGCTCATCGAGCAGCAGGATGTCAGGCTGATGCAGCAAGCCCCGGGCGATGTCCATCCGCCGTTTAATGCCGGTGGAATAGGTATAGAAGCGCCGTTCCAGGTAGGCCGTCAGCTTGAGGGCTTTCACGACCGGCGGGATGGCGTCTTGGGGATTCAGGTTGTGCAAACGGGCGAAAAAGGCCAGGTTGTGCCAGCCGGTGAGGCGGCCGTAGAAGCTGGATTCATTGCAGGTGATATATCCCAGGCGCTGCTTCACCGGGAGCGGAAAGCGGGCCGCATCGAAACCGTAAACGCTGATGCGCCCCTCCGTGGGAGCGAGCAGGGTGGCGATGAGCTTGATCAGGGTGGTTTTGCCCGAGCCGTTCGGTCCGAGGATAAAAAGGACCTCCCCGGGAAACAACTCGAAATTGACCTCCTTGAGGGCCCACACACCCTCGCGCCAGGTGCCCGTGAAGAGGTTGCGCAGGGTTATGAGAGGAAAATGTTTGGTAAGACCGGTTACGGCCACTGCCGGGGTTGCTCCCATCCGGTTGCCGGCCTCCTCAGGAAAGCTGCCGCCAGAGGGTGATCATTTCCGGAATGGCGGCACCGGCCTCCTTGTCCGCCTTAAGGGAGGTGAACACCGCCTGGGCAAAGGCCCGGCCCTTCGCTTCCTGGGCGTCCTCCACCTCCCCATAGGTGAGCGCTCCCACCTTGCAGACCTCTACACAGGCCGGCACCTTACCCACTCCCTCCCGTTCCGGGCACTGGTCGCATTTGAGGGCCACCGCCCGCTTTTCCGGGGCCTTAAAGGTGGGGGCGTAAGACAGCACTCCAAACGGGCAGGCCATGGCGCACATGGCGCAGTTGATGCACCGGTCCGGGTCGATCTGCACGGTGCCCCGGGGAGCCCGGCTGATGGCCCCGGCAATGCACACCTGCTGGCAAGGGGCCGGGTCGCAGTGGCGGCACTTGTTGGGAAAGGCCAGGTGCTGGCGGCCCGGATAGATGCGCAGCCGGGGCACCGGCCGCACTGCCTCAAAGAGCGCCCCGGCCAGGCTTTTGGTCCGGGAATGCTCCACCGCACAGGCTATGCGGCACTGGAAACAGCCCACGCAGCGTTCAGGATGGATGATGACGGTTTTCATAAATATCCTCTAAAGTTATCCTGCTAAAGAAATATCTTTTAACGGCAGTGTGACCCAAAATCACCCCCACAATTTCCCCGGATGAAAATCCTTGCTCTTGGGATCGGCCACCAGCCCGCGCACCGGCAGCTTCTGGGCCATGACCTGGAAATAGATGCCTGCCTGTTCCACCTCCCCTACCAGGGTCACCCCCACCAGGCGGCCCTCCTGGAAGACCAGCCGGCGGTAGCGGCGCCTCGGCAGATCCAGCTCCGTATAAATCTCGCCGTCGGCGGTATCCGGGGCGAAGTGGCCCCCGGTGATGATGCGAAAGCCTTTCAGCGATATGCTGTTCTGGGGCAAAATACCGTCATAACGCCGGCGGCCCCCCGCCATGTTGGCCCCGGCCACCTGCCCCTGGGCCACCGCGGCAGGCCAGATGTGGAACGCCGCAGGCTGGCCGGTGATGAGATGATGAGGCAGGCAGCAGTCCCCGGCGGCAAAGATCTCCGGCACGCTGGTCCTCATGAAGGAATCCACCCGGATGCCGCCGGCCTCGGCTAGATTGGTGCCCGCCAGGAATTCCACCCGGGGCTCCACCCCCACCGAAAAAATCACGGCCTGGGCTTTAAGCTCCCGGTTATCATTTAAGGCCACGCCGGTCACCCGGCCCTGTTTCCCCAGGATAGCCTCCGGCCAGGAGTGCAGGTGCAGATCGATGCCCTTCTCTTTGATCACCTGCATCAGCAGATCGGCCGAAACCGGGTCCAGGATGCGGCTGAGCGGTTGACTGCCCCGGGCCAGCAGCTTTACCGTCAGGCCCCGGGAAACCAGGCAATCCGCCACCTTCAGGCCCACCGCGCCGGCCCCCACCACGACCACGGTGCCGCCGGGGGCCAGACCTGCCTCCAGGCGGTCCACGTCCGCCAGGTGCCTCAAGGTATAAATTCCCGTAAGATCCTGGCCTGGAATATTCAGCAGGCGGGGTCTGGCCCCGGAGGCGATGAGCAAGCGGTCATAGGGGATGGCCTTCTGGTTCCCCAGGCGGACCTCGCAGGTGACGGGATTCACCTTTACCACTGGTTCGCCCAGGATCGCCGTGAGGCGCAGGTGCGCAAAAAAATCCGCTGACTTGAGGAAAATCTTTTCCGGCTTGATTTCCCGGCCCAACAGGTACGTCAAGAGGGGCCGGCTGTAGGGCAGGTGCTCCTCCTCGCTGATGAGGGTGATGCTGCCTTCCCGGTCCCGGGCCCGCAGGACCTCTGCTGCAGCCAGGCCGGCCGCGCTGGTGCCGATGATGACGTAGCGCATGTTCCTATCTTACTGAAAACCGGGGAGCACGGAAAGAAAAATTGCCTGGCGCCATCCGGCTTGCATAAATTTCCCGGCTGTAGTAGGAGAATGACGTGGGGAGGAGGGCAGGGAGCCGCGGCCCCCTGGCCCCCCAAAATCTCTCTTTAGGAGGCAACTATGGAGCCCATCAAACGGGCCTTGTTGAGCGTCACTGACAAAAGCGGTCTGGCGGAATTCGGCAAATTTTTGGCCGAGCATGGCGTGGAAATCCTCTCCACCGGCGGCACTGCCAAGCTGCTCCGGGAAAACGGTGTGCCGGTGGTGGAAGTTTCGGATTACACCGGCTTTCCGGAAATGCTGGACGGGCGGGTCAAGACCCTGCATCCCAAAATCCACGGGGGCATTCTCGGCCGCCGGGACCTCGCCAGCCATAAAGAGCAGATGGCCAAACACGGCATCGCGCCCATCGATCTGGTGGTGGTGAACCTCTATCAGTTTGAAAAGGCCGTGGCCCAGCCCGGCTGCACCCTGGAGAACGCCATCGAAAACATCGACATCGGCGGCCCCACATTGCTGCGGGCCTCTGCCAAGAATTACGAGTCCGTCACCGTGGTGGTGGACCCGGCCGACTATCCCAGGATCATGCAGGAAATGAAGATGAACAAAGGCGCCACCACGGTGGCCACCCGCTTTCAGTTGGCCCGCAAGGTCTTCGCTCTGACCAGCGCCTACGACGCCGCCATCTCCCATTATTTACAAGACAAGCTGGCATGCTGAACGAGTCTGCGGGCCCTTTTATCGTCATGAGCCGGGGGAGGAAAATCGACCTCTCCGGGCCTCACTATTATCAGGACCTCCTGACCACCATCGCCCAGGAGATCCTCCAGGAGTTGGCGGAGCTGGAGAAAGTCAACCTGAAAAACCTGACAGGAGACCTCCTGGAACAGGTGGTGGGCATCACCCAGATCCGCCTGTTAAACGAGCTCTACTTCGCTCTGGGGCAGCTCAAGGCCCAGGGGGTGGAACTGGAAGTGAAACAGGCCATCCAGGACCTGCGGGACATCTGGAACCGCTATATCGACGGCACCGACCGCCCGGAGATCCTCAAGTTTCACGAGGAGGAAGACAGCTGGTCGGTGCAATAACCATCTTCCCTCAAAGTAAGTCCCAGCCCTGCCGGTCATGATTTTTTCCCAGAAAAAAATCCGGGCCTCAGGCAGAATGTCGAACGCCGCTCGGCGGTCCGGCCACTTTCAGGACAGAAAAGGAGATTAAATTCCTTTGGGTTTCTTTTCTTTTTGCATTTTTTCTTTACCGATTATTCCCTTTGCTCCGCAAAGTGCATGATAAGCTTTTTCTGGAGGGAGGGCCAGGGAGCAGCGGCTCCCT
>Ga0207433_10002296_pt1 | contig 39111 bp, 37 predicted proteins | sample YelNatPaOPGAMG01_FD_187559 | JGI IMG/M metagenome (GOLD analysis project Ga0207433, IMG submission 187559) | Hot spring thermophilic microbial communities from Obsidian Pool, Yellowstone National Park, USA - OP-RAMG-01 (SPAdes) (version 3) | ecosystem: Environmental > Aquatic > Thermal springs...
TAGGTGGTGGCTTGATGAGAAATCAAAGGTCGCATAAAATATTTGGGGATTGTGAGAATTTTTTGTACCAAAAAGGGTTGACAGATCAATGTGAAATGGTTGATATTTCAATAGCCCTCTGGTGCAACCCGTTAGCAATAAGCATCTTTGCCAATGACTGATACGGTATATCCATTGAATTCGCTTTTATTCTAAGTTCTTCAATCATGCTCTCTGGAAGCCTTATGGATATTGTTTTGAGAGATGGTTTTAGGTTTGGAAACTTTGCTTTTTTAGCTTTGCTCCAATCAACATATTCAGTCGAATCATTTATTGCCCAAAAAGCTCGCTCTTCTTCTTCATCTGCGAACACTGGCATCTCTTTATAAGCTTTGGTTTTCATAGAAGCCCCTTTCTTTTTTGTTCATCGTCCTTGCCGATATGACTCTAATTTTATTTTGCCTTACCGTAAAAGCGACAAATAGATATTTTGCATCGAATGTTTTGCCTAGAGCCAAACATCTACACTCATTTTCAGAATGACTAAAATCCTCAACTATTAGCAATGGCTCATTGAAAAATATCTCTTCGATAATTGGATGTGGCAAACCATGCTTTTTTAGGTTTTTATCTTTATTACCATCATCCCATTCAAAACCATCTACCTTATCAAGTTCAAGACAATCAAATTTCATAGCTAACCTTTGTATATTGTCATTATATACAATGATAATATTGTTGTCAAGTTTATTATTGGCAATTTGATTAAGAATTCATCTGGCATGATATGTACAAAACCTCTAAAATTAGTAGCTATCAAATATTTGAGTATGAGTACCAAGTCGCACAAAGATTATTTCACTTTGAGTATCAACCATCTTGTATACAAGTAGCCAGTTTGGTTTTATGTGGCATTCTCTGTAGCCGCTCCACTCAAAATCAAGGGAGTGGTCATGAAGCTTTTGATCTAATGTCTCACCATTAATTAGTTTTTGCATTACACTCTTGAGAGCCTCAAAGTCACTCTTCTTATATTTTCCACATGTTTTATCTCTTTTGATATCTTTACGAAAAAGCTTATGCTGTACAGGTGTTAGCAATTCTTAAATTCCTAGAGAATCAAACATCTCTTTGCTATTGCCAAATTTTTCTACATTTTTTCCAGACTCAACATCTTTTATTGCTTTTATCGTTTCTTTGTTTGGAACTTTTAGTTCGAAAGGAAGCCCTTTGTGTAAGACTACATTGTGTAAAAACAGCCTTGTAGCTTCGCTAGCATTCAGACCGAGTTGAGCTAAATATTTCGTAGCCTCATCTTTAATATCCTTATCAATCCTAAGTGTCATTGCTACTCCACTCATTTGAATTCCTTGTGTTTTAATTTCATTGATTATACATCAAATGAAATATAATAGTCAATGATAAATTTTAAAAGGCATAGAAAGTTATTATATTTTTCGCTGCCAAATTGATTAAGATTTCATCTGGCATGATGTGTCCAATGTATCACATGTTGTGTTACATATATTTTTTTAAAAACATACTATAAAATAACTCAAACCCGTAAAAACAAAGGGTTGATTGATGTCAAAACTAGAGATTGGTAGACACGCTATCTTGAGGGGGTAGTGCCTTCTGGTGTGAGAGTTCGAGTCTCTCTGATCGCACCAAGTATCTATTCAGTGTTTTTTACCGTCCCTCAAAACCTTTCAAAGCCCATTTTATCAATACTTGATAGTTCTTAGCAATATTTAATTTTTTACCGTAAAAATGCCGAAGCCAGTCGTGCCAATAACTAGTATGGCACAAAATAACATAATGATAGTCACATATTACAGTAGTAGTGATGATACTTTTAATTCAAGCGATAACACACAATCGCCAAGTATTATTTGCCATACCAACCCAGCCAATGGAGCACCACTGACTGGAGATTGTGGAAGCAGTGATATTTTTGGTAATTCTTATGGGGGTAGTGGTTGTAGGGCGGAGGAGTAACTATTCACGTAACCGTTTAACAGAATAATTGGAGATAATAGAATAATTTTTGTTAGTTTTGAATTTTATATATCTTTTAATGGAAATCTTTTATAGGTTTCTTGCTGAATAAGTATCTTATTTGAATCATAAACAGCATGATGACCGATTATCAGTTCAATCCAATACTTACTATCCTTGACATCAAACTTATTTAAATTTATGCCATAATTTTTTTCATCGCCTTTTAAACATGGCATATAAAAATCAATGTTTTCAAAATATACTGTTCCTTGTTTTGCTATCGTTTGCTGTATAATTTGCACTTCATTACTGTATCTGATATGTACTGGTCTACCGTCTTTTTTTGTTGCAAAAGCTATTCTCACATAGCCTTTCCCAAATAAATCATATTCTATATTGCCAACATTAGTGATTGCAATTTTGTTTAAATGAATATTTAACAAGTCATTGCTGTTATCAACATTATAAGAGCCAGCACCCTGAAGTTTAAAATATTCGTCAGCAACTTTGGAATTTTCAATATTCTCTTGCAAGATATTTAATTTAATAGCATTAGCACTCCTTATCAGCATGCTGATATTATTATAAACTTCACCTATATTTCCTAAAATTATGACTATTGCTGCCGCAATATAAACATAACTTAATTTGCTCTTAATAATATTTTTAGAATCAATATTTTTTATAATACTTACCTGTGTGAATCTTCTGACTATTCAGCTTCAACTCTATTCTTACCATTTCTTTTTGCTTTATACAGAGCTTCATCCGCTCTTTTTAATAGTGTTTCTCTGGTGTCGTTTGGTTTATATGCTGAAATGCCAAAACTACATGTTATTGCACTTGTTAAAATATTATCGCGTGAGTTTATTGCTAACGAAAGGTTGTGTTCTATAGCTACTCTGATGCTTTCCGCTAATTTTAAAGCTTCCGATAGTTGGGTGTAAGGTAGTAGTATGGTGAATTCTTCTCCTCCCCATCTTGCAAAGTAGTCAATTTTTCTAATCCTACTAGATATGATTTTGCATAGATTTATTAATACTTTATCACCGATGTCATGTCCTAGTGTATCATTTACTTTTTTGAAATCGTCTACGTCAAATAAAATTATACACATATCGCTACCTGAACGCTCTAATCTTGTTAATTCTGTACTATATATCTCGTTGAATTTTTGTCTATTCATTATGCCGGTCAATGAATCCGTTGATGATAAGTATTCCAATAGCTGGGATCTGGCTTCAAAATCTGTAATATTAGTAAAGGAGACGACATATGTATTTTCATTTTTTGTATTAATTTTTGCGCCGTCAACCAAAAAAACATATTCAGTATTTTCGTTATCTGGTTTTTTAATTTTAACCTTTGCCTGACCTGACTCTTTCGAGATTAGTCTATCCAACCATGATTCGGTATCTGATTTTGTTAAAAAACTATCATCATTTACAGATTCGAAAGTTGATTCTACGCTTGAAAATATTTCCAAAAATAATTCTTTATTTTTACAATTAAAAAAATCAAGAAATGCCTTATTGGCTTCCGTTAGTTTGCCATTGTCAACTAATATAAGCATATTTTTCTGGAAATCTAGTAGATTTTTGAGAAGAATCCTTTCTCTCTCCAGTTCTTTTTTTAGACTTACGTTGCTGGCTAGCTTTTGTACGTAATTTGTTAAAATATCGCAGTCTATCGGCTTGAATATAAAATAGTCGACTCTGTTGTTGAGCGCTTCTAATAAAAAATCACTTTCATTGTATGCCGTAGTAATTATGATGGGAGTCTCTAAGTCATACTCTCTGATCTTTTTTGCCATTTCAAGTCCGGTAACTTTAGGCATTCTTATGTCGGTAATAATAATATCAGGCTTTGACAAGCTATACTTTTGGTAGCCATCGTATCCATCTTGCGCAGTGATAACATTGTTTACTATTCGCGATAGAAATTTTTCGAACTTTTCTCTTACATCTTTTTCATCTTCTACGTATAGTATAGTAATATCTAACTTCCCCTCGCTAGCCATCAAAACAAACCACCTTTGCCAATATCGACTTCGATACAATATCTTCATCGTTTGGGTGTATTTTACCAATAAATCCTTCAGTATGATTTGGTAGACAATATAAGTTTTATATTTTTTGTATAAATATTTGTGACAAAGCTATCCTGATGATTGACAAATTAGGAAAAAAAAGGTAAAATCCGCATTCCCTATTTTCCGAACTTTTAAAGGGCAGTAGTTCCAATGGTAGAACGGTGGTCTCCAAAACCATATGTTGTGGGTTCGAATCCTACCTGCCCTGCCACGGCAGAGTTTATAGATTATATTTATTAGAAGAAGAGAAATGAACAAATTTTTACATTATGTAAGCTTATCGAAACTAGAGCTTGCTAAAGTTATTTTTCCGTTAAAGCAACAGGTAAAGGTAGCATTTTATGCTGTTATAGCCGTAGTTACGATTGTCTCGCTTTATTTGGCATTAATAGATTTGATTATGCATTTTTCAATACAAAAAATTATAGGTTAGTATTATGTCACACAGATGGTATGCAATTCAGGCTTACTCGGGTAGCGAGGCAAGCGTAAAAAAAGCAATAGTAAATATGATGAAGGAAGTCGGTATAGAAGAAAAGCTTGCCGACATCGTTGTGCCAATGGAAGATGTAATTGAAGTTAAAAAAGGCAAACAAAAAGTAGTAGAGAGACCTCTTTATCCAGGCTATGTTTTTGCAAATTTAGATTTAGATACAAATCTTTGGCAAAGAATACAGGCTCTTTCTCGTGTTGGTAAGTTTATTGGCGAGTCTAAGAAGCCCACCCCTTTAAGTGATAAGGATATTAATTTGATTTTGGAAAAAGCGGCAAATAAATCTGCTCCAAAACCAAAAGTAAGCTTCTTTACGGCTGAAACAGTAAGAATTATCGATGGTCCTTTTGCTAACTTTACAGGAAGTGTTGAAGAGTATGATATGGCTCACGGTAAACTGAGACTAAACGTATCTATCTTTGGAAGAAGTACTCCGGTAGAGATACTTTGTTCTCAAGTTGAAAAAATAGTATAAAAAATTAATCTTACCAGAAAGGAATATGTGAAATGGCAAAAAAAATAGTCGCTCAAGTTAAGCTTCAAATTGAAGCTGGCAAAGCAAATCCATCACCACCAATCGGACCGGCACTAGGTGCGAGAGGTGCTAATATTATGGAGTTTTGTAAACAATTTAATGAAAAAACGAAAGATCAAGCAGGTTGGAGATTACCGGTTGTAATCACTATATATGCTGATAAAAGTTTTACATTCATTACAAAACAACCGCCAATGACAGAGTTAATCAAAAAAACTGCAAAAATTGACAAAGGAAGTCAAAATCCTTTAAAAAATAAAGTGGGAAAATTGACTAAAGCACAAGTTGCTGAAATTGTTAGCAAAAAAATCGTTGATATGAATACGACTGATACTGAAGCCGCGGCTAGAATCGTCGAAGGAAGCGCTAGAAGTATGGGGATTACAATAGTAGATTAATTTCTGCTGTTGCCTAAAGTCACACCACCGACTTGTAAATAAATGTGGTAGCTAAACAAATTAAGCGAGGAAAAGATGGCTAATAAACCAACAAAAAGAATGCAAACTCTTCTAGCAAAACTAGAAGAAGGTAAGGTTTACGACCTTAAAAGTGGCGTAGAAAAAGTAAAAGAGCTAAAAAGTGCAAAATTCGACGAGATGGTTGAAATTTGTGTTCAACTAAATGTTGACCCAAGACACGCTGACCAAATGGTAAGAGGGGCAGTTGTGCTTCCAAAAGGTACCGGTAAAACAGTAAGAGTTGCAGTTTTTGCAAAAAATCAAAAAGCAGAAGAGGCAAAAGCCGCCGGTGCTGATGTTGTCGGTGATGATGACCTAGCGGATGAAATTAAAAATGGTAGATTGGATTTTGATATAGTTATTGCCACTCCAGATACAATGGGAATCATCGGTAAAATCGGTAAAATTCTTGGGCCAAAAGGTCTTATGCCAAACCCAAAAACCGGTACGGTTACAATGGATGTAACCAAAGCTGTTCAAAACGCAAAAAGTGGTCAAGTAAACTTTAGAGTTGATAAAAAAGGTAACGTTCATGCGCCACTTGGTAAATCAAGTTTCAGCGCAGAAGATATAAATGAGAATGCTTCAGAATTAATTAGAACATTAAATAGACTTAAACCAGCGGCGGCTAAAGGAAGGTACATCAAAGGTGCATATCTTTCATTAACAATGTCTCCTTCTGTTACACTTGAACCATCGGAACTATTGGATTTGAGATAACAACTACTAAATTTATCTTAGGGTCGATGATGACGGGTGGGGTAACCCATAAATCCTGTCTGAGGTCTATCGGTTCGGAAAGGAGGAAAATATGACAAGAGAACAAAAAAGCGATTTAATAAAAGTTTTATCTGGAGAATTTTCAGAATCAAAAGGTTTAGTTTTTGCCGAGTATAAAGGTATGAATGTAAAAGACCTTGAAGAAATGAGAAATGAAGCCAGAACTAAAGCGCTAAAAGTAAAAGTATTAAAAAATACACTTGCAATGGTTGCTATGAAGAAAGTAGGTATTGAAGGTTTGGGGCTAAAAGATACAAATATTGCTGTTTGGGGTGAAGATCAACTAGAAGTTTGCAAATTGGTTGAAAAATACTCATCAAAACATGACGGCAAAATGATGATAAAATCAGGTTATCTTGAAGGTAAGGTTACGGATAAGGCGACTATCATTGCACTTTCTAAACTACCAAGTAAACCAGAGCTTATCGGTATGTTGCTATCTGTTTGGACTGCTCCTGCAAGAATGTTTGTTACTGGACTTGATGAACTTAGAAAACAAAAAGAAGCGGCTTAATAATAAAAAAATATAAAATTTAAAGGAAATAAAATGGCAGTAACTAAAGAACAAGTTATCGAATTTATCGCTGGTCTTACAGTTCTTGAACTTTCAGAACTTGTAAAAGAATTCGAAGAAAAATTTGGCGTTTCAGCACAACCAGTTGTAATGGCTGGCGCAGTAGCTGGTGGTGGTGCGGCTGCGGCTGTTGAAGAAAAAACTGAGTTTGATGTAATTCTTGCTAGCTCAGGCGACAAAAAACTAAATGTTATAAAAGCTCTTAGAGAGTTGACTGGTCTTGGTCTTGCAGAAGCTAAAAAAGCATCAGAAGAAACTCCATTTACCGTAAAAACAGGTATTGCAAAAGCAGAGGCTGAAGAAATCAAAGCTAAGCTAGAAGAACAAGGTGCAAAAGTAGAAGTTAAATAACTTTCAAATTTAGTGCATTTTTACCCTCCGAGCAATCGGGGGGTTTTTGCGTTTATAAACTTTCAGGCTTTATTGCCGGGTTCGTAGATAAAAAGGTGAGCTTTTATGTACGAACCAAATATCTTCATCAAAGGTGTCAAGATGCTAAATAGTCTAAAATCAGGCAACAGACTTAGGGTAGATTTTTCAAAAATTCCACAAGTATTATCAATTCCAAATTTATTACAACTTCAACAAAAAAGCTATAGCGATTTTTTAATGATAGACGAAGAGGACAAGAGTAGAAGTGGCTTAGAGAGGGTTTTTAGAACTATATTTCCTATCCACGATACGCAAAATAGGCTCTCGTTGGATTATGTCGGTAGTGAGTTCGGTAGACCAAAGTATACCGTTAGAGAGTCGATGGAAAGAGGGCTCACATATTCGATTCCACTTAAAATTAAAATCAGACTAACCCTATGGGAAAAAGATGAAAAAACCGGTGAAAAAAAAGGTGTCAAAGATATAAAAGAACAATCAATATTTGTTCGTGAAATTCCTATGATGACCGATAGAACATCGTTTATTATCAACGGTGTGGAGAGAGTTGTAGTAAATCAGTTACATAGAAGTCCTGGTGTTATCTTTAAAGAAGAAGAGTCAATGACTACTTCTAGTAAACTTATTTATACGGCACAAATTATTCCTGATCGTGGGGCATGGTTATATTTTGAGTATGATGCAAAAGATATACTTTATGTTAGAATTAACAAAAGAAGAAAAGTGCCGGTGACAATTTTGTTTAGGGCTCTTGGATATTCGAGACAGGATATTCTCAAACTATTCTATCCAGTACAAAAAATAAGTATAAAAAATAATAAATTTCTTATAGATTATAACCCTGATGATTATTTAGGGCGTTTAGAGTATGACCTGATTGATGATGCGGGCAACCTTATTATGCAGGCAGGCAAAAGACTATCCGATAAAAAAGCAAAAAAGTTAAAAGACGACGGTTTAAAATATGTTGAGTATCCAATGGATATTCTTTTCTCAAGATATACCGCTACTCAAATACTAGATCCAAAAACCAAAGAAGTAGTTTTTGATACCTTGACGGCCATGGATGAGCATAAGCTTAAAAAAATTATAGAGCTCGGCATAAAAGAGATTGAAATTGCAAACGATTTAGCGGCCGGTGTGGATAACTCTATTATTAACTCGTTTATAGCCGATGGTGAATCATTGAAACTTCTGAAACAAACGGAAGGTGTTGAGGATGAAAACGATTTGGCTGCGATTAGAATTTATAAAGTTATGAGACCAGGTGAGCCTGTTACAAAAGAGGCTGCGCATGATTTTGTACTTAAACTATTCTTTCATCCTGAGAGATACGATCTTACTAAAGTAGGTCGTATGAAGATGAATCATAAACTTGGTATTTCTACGCCTGATTATGTGACCGTTCTAACTCACGATGACATAATCAAGACTGTTAAATATCTTGTGAAAGTCAAAAATGGCATCGGTTATATAGATGATAGAGATCACCTAGGAAATAGAAGAATTAGAGCTATTGGTGAGCTTCTTGCAAATGAGCTACATTTAGGTCTTGTAAAAATGCAAAAAGCAATAAAAGACAAAATTTCAACTGTTCAAAACTACGATGAGCTTATGCCGCACGACCTTATCAACTCCAAGATGATTACGACGACGATAACAGACTTCTTTACTACGGGTCAGCTGTCACAGTTTATGGATCAGACAAATCCACTGTCGGAAGTTACTCATAAAAGAAGACTCTCGGCACTCGGCGAGGGGGGTCTTGTAAAAGAAAGAGCCGGTTTTGAAGTAAGGGACGTTCATCCGACACACTATGGAAGAATTTGTCCTATTGAGACGCCAGAAGGTCAAAATATCGGCCTTATCAATACGCTTTCGACTTATTCTAAAGTTAATGAGTACGGATTTATTGAGGCTCCTTATAAAAAAGTTATTAATGGAAAAGTACTCGAAGATCTTGTCTATCTAACTGCAACGCAAGAAGAAGGGCATGTTATTGCTCCGGCTAGTACGTCCATTGATGAGCATGGTAATATTATTGATGATTTTATTGAAGTTAGAGCTAAGGGTGAAATTATTCTTGCACCAAAATCAAGCGTTACACTTTTTGATATTTCGCCAAAAATGGTTGTTGGTGTTGCCGCAAGCCTTATTCCGTTTCTGGAGCATGATGACGCCAACAGGGCGCTGATGGGTTCAAACATGCAAAGACAAGGCGTGCCGCTAATCTGGACTGAAGCTCCTATGGTTGGAACTGGGATGGAAGGTATCGTAGCTAGGGATACATGGGAAAGTATTAAGGCTGATAGAAGCGGAACAGTAGAGAAAGTTGACAGTCAAAATGTTTATATTATGGGTGAGGATGAGGACGGTGCATTTATTGACCATTATCCATTGCAAAAAAATCTACGAACGAACCAAAATACAACTTTTTCTCAGAGACCTATTGTAAAAGTTGGGCAAAAAATTGGAGCTAACCAGATTGTGGCCGACGGTCCAAGTATGGATATGGGCGAACTTGCCGTAGGTAAAAATATAATGGTAGCATTTATGCCATGGTACGGTTATAACTTTGAGGATGCTATCGTAGTTAATGAAAGAATTATTAGACAAGATGCTTTTACTTCCGTGCATACTTATGAAAAAGAGATAGAGGCAAGGGAGCTTAAACACGGTGTCGAAGAGATTACTAGAGATATTCCTGGCGTTAAAGATGAAGATTTAACGCATTTAGATGAGAGTGGTATTGTAAAGATAGGTAGCTATGTAAAGTCTGGGATGATTTTGGTTGGAAAAGTTTCTCCGAAAGGAGAAGTTAAACCGACCCCTGAAGAGAGATTGCTTAGAGCAATATTTGGTGAAAAAGCAGGGCATGTTGTTAACAAGTCTTTGTATTGTCCACCTTCTACGGAGGGGATTGTTGTTGATGTAAAAATCTTTACAAAAAGAGGATATGACAAAGATAATCGCGCAACAAAACATTTTGAAGAAGAAAAAACCAAGATGGAGCGTGACTATCACGATAGACTTAGTATGGTAGACAGAGAAGAGATACTAAGACTAAATACTCTTCTTACAAAAAATAAACTTGCTATGGATGTGGATGCCGGTGGTTTAAAAGCCAAAAAAGGAAGCACTATTACAGCTGAACAGGTTGCCTCTTTAAATAGATTTGCTGTAAATACTATAATTAGAAGCTTTGATCCGAAAGTTCAAGCTGAATTTGAAAAACAAAAGCAACACTTTAGAAAACAGAAAGAAAAGCTAAAAGCTGACTTTGACGATAAGATTTCAATCTTGGAAAAAGATGATATTTTACCAAGCGGTGTAGTAAAATTGGTTAAAGTTTATATCGCTACAAAGAGGAAACTAAAAGTCGGCGATAAAATGTCGGGACGACATGGGAATAAAGGTATCGTATCTATTATCGTCCCTGAGGTTGATATGCCTTATATGTCGGATGGTAGAACTGTTGACATAGTATTGAATCCACTAGGGGTTCCTTCAAGGATGAATATCGGACAAATTCTTGAAGTTCATCTCGGTCTTGTGGGTAAGAGACTCGGTGAACAAATTGGTGAGATGTTTGCAAAACAATCAAAGGATTTTATTGCTTCTTTAAGGGCAAAAATGATAGAGATTTCGGATGTTGTAAAAATTGCCAAAGGCAAAGAATTCTTAACTGCACTAAATGATGAAGAGTTGCTTGATTATGCAAGGGATTGGTCAAAAGGTGTTAAATTTGCTACTCCTGTTTTTGAGGGTGTTGATGAAGCCGAATTTAAAAAGCTATTTGAGATGGCTAAAATGGATATGGACGGTAAAATGGAGCTTTACGACGGTAAAACAGGGGAGAAACTAAAAGAGAGAGTAAACGTCGGTTATATGTATATGCTTAAGCTTCACCATTTGGTTGATGAAAAAGTACATGCTAGAAGTACAGGACCTTACTCTCTGGTAACACAACAGCCTGTAGGCGGTAAAGCGCTATTCGGTGGCCAAAGATTCGGAGAGATGGAAGTGTGGGCACTTGAAGCATACGGTGCGGCACATATGCTAAAAGAGATGTTGACGATAAAATCTGATGATGTTGACGGGAGAGTCAGAGCATACAAAGCCATTACAAACGGTGAAAATGTACCGGAAACAGGTATACCTGAAACATTCTATGTATTAACAAACGAGCTAAAAGCACTTGGACTAGATGTTAGAGTCTATGATAATAATGAAAATGAAAACGACTAAGAAGGAAGGATAAATATGGGAAACCTAAGAGAACTTGATTTATCAGGCGAGAACAAACCGCGCGATTTTTCCGTACTTCAGATGATGATTGCAAGCCCGGACAAAATAATGTCTTGGAGCTTCGGTGAAGTAAAAAAACCAGAAACAATAAATTATAGAACATTGAAGCCGGAACGAGACGGTCTTTTTTGTGCAAAAATATTTGGTCCGGTAAGAGATTTTGAATGTATTTGTGGAAAATACAAAAAAATGCGATACAAAGGTCTTGTATGTGAAAAGTGTGGCGTTGAAGTTACTAGTTCAAAAGTCAGACGTGTTAGAATGGGTCATATTGCACTTTGTACTCCGGTAGCTCATATTTGGTTCGTAAATTCACTTCCTAGTAGAATTGGTACATTGCTTGATATAAAAATGAAAGATTTAGAAAGAGTGCTTTATTATGAAGCATATATTGTATGCGAAGCAGGTAGTGCGCCGGTTAAGAAATACGACATATTGACTGAAGAAGAGTATAGACATCTTGAAGGTTTGTATCAGTATGAAGGTTTTGAGGCTGAGATGGGTGCCTCAGTCGTCAAAAAACTACTTAGCGAACTCGATCTTGCAACTCTATTTGCGGAGTTAAAAGATGCTATTACGCAGACAAATTCGGAAGCAAAGAAAAAATCTTTAGTAAAAAGACTGAAAGTTGTAGAAGCATTCTTAAACTCAGACAACAAGGCTGAGTGGATGATTATGGACTATGTGCCAATTTTGCCGCCTGATTTAAGACCTCTTGTTGCACTTGACGGCGGTAAGTTTGCATCATCTGACCTAAATGATCTCTATAGAAGAGTTATTAACAGAAATATGAGGTTAAAAAGACTTATAGATCTTGATGCTCCTCAAATCATTATCAGAAATGAAAAAAGAATGCTTCAAGAAGCAGTTGATGCATTGTTTGATAACGGCAGAAGGGGAAATGCGGTAAAAGGTGCAAATAAAAGACCTCTAAAATCACTATCAGAAATTATTAAAGGTAAACAAGGACGATTTAGACAAAATCTACTAGGTAAGAGGGTTGACTTCTCGGGAAGATCTGTTATCGTTGTTGGTCCAAACCTTAGAATGGATCAGTGTGGTCTTCCAAAACAGATGGCACTTGAGCTATTTAAACCTCATCTACTAGCAAAACTAGAAGAAAAAGGTTATGCAACAACCCTAAAGGCTGCGAAAAAAATGATAGAGGCTCAAACAAATGAGGTTTGGGAGTGCCTAGCTGAAGTCGTTGACGGTTATCCGGTAATTCTTAACAGGGCGCCGTCGCTTCATAAAATGTCTATTCAGGCATTTCACCCAATACTAATCGACGGTAAAGCTATTAGATTGCATCCACTTGTTTGTGCGGCATTTAATGCCGACTTTGACGGTGACCAAATGGCAGTGCATATTCCGCTGTCTCAAGAAGCTATTGCTGAGGCAAAAATCTTGATGCTTTCGTCAATGAATATATTGCTTCCGGCATCAGGTAAGGCAGTAACCGTTCCTTCGCAAGATATGATTTTGGGTCTATACTACATATCTCGTGAAAAACCGCATGCAAAAGGTGCACATAAGCTATTCGGTAATATTGACGAGGTGAAAATTGCTCTTGATATAGGTGTTGTTGACTTGCAAGCTCCTATTAGGGTAAAAATTGATGGACACAATACGATTACGACTGTCGGTAGAACATTAATAAAAAATATTTTACCGTCATATATCGGTGAAGAGTTGTGGAATAAAGTACTAAAGAAAAAAGATATAGGTACGCTCGTTGATAGTGTATTTAAAAAAGGCGGTTATGCAGATACGGCTAAGTTTCTTGATAACCTAAAAGATTTAGGCTTTAATTACTCTGCGGCGGCAGGTATATCAATTTCCATAGCTGACATGCTTGTTCCTGAACATAAAACAGCTCTTGTAGATGATGCAAAATCTAAAGTAAAAGATGTCCAAGCACAATTCTCTCAAGGTTTATTAACTGAGCAAGAAAGATATAATAAAATTATTGACGTTTGGAATGATACGAATAATAAAGTTGCTAGTGAAATGATGGAGAAAATATCCCTTAAAGGTCAAAGTTTCAACTCTATCTTTATGATGGCTGACTCTGGTGCAAGGGGTTCGGCGGCGCAAATCAGACAGCTTGCCGGTATGAGGGGTCTGATGGCAAAACCTGACGGTTCGATTATTGAAACTCCGATTACATCTAACTTTAAAGAGGGGCTAAACGTTCTTGAGTACTTTATTTCTACGCACGGCGCCAGAAAAGGTCTTGCAGATACGGCTTTGAAAACCGCGAATGCCGGTTATTTGACAAGAAAGCTTGTTGATGTATGTCAAAACGTAAGAGTAACAATTGATGATTGCGGTACTCATGAAGGTATCGAAGTTTCATCTATTACTGTTGGTGGAGAGCTTATTGAGGCTCTTGATGAAAGGATTGTAGGTAGAACATTGGCTGAAGATGTTATTGACCCAATTGCGAATGAAGTGTTATTTTCGGAAGGTACACTGTTGGATGAGGATAGTGCAAAAGCTATTGTCGACTCGGGAGCAAAAACAGTAATTATTAGAAGTCCTCTTACGTGTAAAGCCGTAAAGGGTATATGTTCAAAATGCTATGGCGAAAACTTGGCCGAAGCAAAACTTGTTAGCCCTGGTGAAGCGATCGGTATTATTGCGGCACAATCAATCGGTGAGCCTGGTACCCAACTAACTCTTAGGACTTTCCACGTCGGTGGTACGGCAAGTAAGACGCAGGAAGAAAAGCAAATTATTGTTAATAAAGAAGGCTTTGTAAGATACTACAATCTAAACACTTATACAAATAAAGACGGCAAAACAATAGTTGCTAACAGACGAAATGCAAGTGTTTTATTGGTTGAGCCGAAAATTAAAACTCCGATAGCCGGTACTCTTAAAATTGAGACTATGCACGATGAAGTTGCAATTATTATTGAGGGTAAGACTAAAAAAGATAATGTAAGATATATTATACGTAAAGCTGATATTGCAAAGCCAAACGAGCTAAGCGGCGTCGGAGGTAGATTGGAGAGTAAGCTTTATCTACCTTATCAAGAAGGACAAAAAGTATCTGAGGGTGATAGCGTAGTTGAGCTTATTAAAGAAGGTTGGAATGTTCCAAATAGAATTCCATATGCCGCAGAGCTTAAAGTAGAGGATGGTAAGCCATGCCCTATGACAATTAAAGCTATTGAAGACGGTACGTTGAATTACTATTTCTTGAATGGAGACTACTTAGAAAGAGCAAAAGATATAAAAAGTGGTTATAAAGTGCTTGAGAAAGGATTATTTGCCGTAGTTGCAGATGTTGATGACAGACAAGCTATAAGGCATTATATACCTAGAGAGTCAATAATTATGATAGGTGACAATGAAAAAGTTGAAGCCGAAACAATTATTGCTAAACCTGTAGATAAAGAGCATATTGTAATTGCAGAGTGGGATCCTTACTCCAATCCGATTATTACTGAGATTGCTGGTATTGTTCATCTAGAAGATGTTATTCCTGGTGTGACAGTAGCTGAACAGTTTGATGAGTTGACTGGGCAAAGTAGGCTGGTTGTAAATGAGTATATTCCAACTGGATATAAGCCTGCAATTGTAATAGCTAGCGCTAAAAAAATAACTCAAAGATACATTTTGGAACCGAAGACGGATATACTTGTCCAAGATAGCGCTAACGTTGAAATAGCTGATGTTATAGCAAAAACTCCAAAAGCTGTAGCAAAAGTAAAAGATATTACAGGTGGTCTCCCTAGGGTTTCTGAGCTATTTGAAGCTAGAAAACCAAAAGATCCAGCTGTTATAGCAGATATAGACGGTGTTGTAAGCATTAAAAAGGGTGCCAGAGGTAAAGAAAAAATTACAATAACAACGGAAAATGAAGATACGGTTGAGTATTTGGTAGATGCAAGCGTTCAGATACTAGTGAATGACGGTGAGTTTGTGCATATGGGCGAAAAACTTGCCGAGGGTACAACATCTGCTCATGATATATTTAGAATTCTTGGTAAAAAAGCGCTTCAGCAATATATCGTTAGTGAAGTCCAACAAGTATACCGAAGACAAGGCGTTCAGATTAATGATAAACATATAGAAGTTGTTGTGAATCAAATGTTAAGACAAGTAAGAATAGTCGACAGTGGAGATACTAGATTCATAGAAGGTGATATGATTAGTCTTACTAAGTTCGCTTTAGAAAATAAAAAAATTCTAGCGCTTGGAGGACGTCCTGCAATTGCAACCCCTGTACTGCTCGGTATTACTAGGGCCGCTGTTGGATCTGATAGTATTATATCAGCAGCTTCTTTCCAAGAGACAACAAAAGTTCTAACAGAAGCATCTATTGCCGGTAAAATGGATGATCTTGAGGATTTGAAGGAAAATATTGTCTTAGGAAGAATGATTCCGGCAGGTACCGGATTGTACACAAATGAGCATATTCAAGTACGAATAGAACATGAATAGAAAGCGGAAAGTAAATTTAAAATATAACTAAAATTAAGCGGCGGATAAGGATTTTTAGGATAGAATCCGCCACATTTTTTTCTAACATAAAGGAATCAGTAAAGTGCCAACTATTAATCAGCTCGTCAGAAACGAGAGAAAAAAAGTAACAGTTAAGTCAAAATCTCCTGCAATGAAAGAATGCCCTCAGAGAAGAGGCGTTTGCACGAGAGTTTATACGACAACTCCAAAAAAACCTAACTCAGCTCTTAGAAAAGTTGCTAAAGTTAGATTGACAAGTGGATTTGAAGTAATTAGTTATATTCCTGGAGAGGGACATAACCTTCAAGAGCACTCTATTGTACTCGTAAGAGGCGGCAGGGTAAAAGACTTACCGGGTGTTAAGTATCACATCGTAAGGGGTGCGCTCGATACTGCAGGTGTTGCAAAAAGAACTGTATCTAGATCTAAATACGGTGCAAAAAGACCAAAGCCTGGTCAAGCAGCGGCTACAACAGGTAAGAAAAAATAAATAAATTCTAAAAGAAGGAAATAGATGAGAAGAAGACGAGCACCAGTTAGAGAGGTCTTAGCTGACCCTATATATAACAGTATTGTCGTGACTAAGTTTGTTAACAAGCTTATGTATGACGGCAAGAAGAGTGTGGCTCAATCTCTACTTTATGGCGCATTAGCTAAAGCTGAGAAGAAAAGTGGAGAAAAAGCGATAGAGATTTTTGAAAAAGCAATTGGTAATGTTAAACCTGTGGTTGAAGTAAAAAGCAGAAGGGTTGGCGGTGCTACTTATCAAGTACCGGTGGAAGTTAACCCAAAAAGACAACTAAGCCTTTCTATTAAATGGTTGATTGACTCAGCTAGAAAAAGAAACGAGAGGGGTTCTATCGATAAATTCGCTGGCGAATTTTTGGATGCTTTCAATGAAAAAGGTTCCGCATTCAAGAAGAAAGAAGATACATATAAAATGGCGGAAGCTAACAAAGCATTCTCGCACTATAGATGGTAATTCTAAGCTCGAAATAACCAATTGGTTATTTCGGCTTTTTGTTTTTTTACACCTTAATATTACTCCTAAAACTAAAAAATACAAGGAAAAATCATGTCAAGAACTGTTCCTTTGGAAAAAATCAGAAATATCGGTATTGCTGCTCATATTGATGCAGGTAAGACTACGACTACAGAGAGAATTCTATTTTATACAGGCATGTCTCACAAGATAGGTGAAGTTCATGACGGTGCCGCAACTATGGACTGGATGGAGCAAGAAAAAGAAAGAGGTATTACGATTACCTCTGCGGCAACAACTTGCCAATGGAAAGATTGCCAAATAAACATCATTGATACTCCTGGGCACGTTGACTTTACAATCGAAGTTGAAAGGTCTATGAGGGTTCTTGACGGTGCTGTTGCTGTTTTCTGTGCCGTTGGCGCCGTGCAGCCTCAATCTGAAACCGTTTGGAGACAAGCGAACAGATACGGCGTTCCAAGGGTTATCTATGTAAACAAAATGGATAGAACTGGCGCTGACTTTTACAATGTTATCAACTCTGTAAAATCAAGACTAAAAGCAAATCCAGTACCTCTTCAAATACCAATTGGCGCTGAAGAAAATTTCCAAGGCATCGTTGACCTTGTTGAGATGAAGGCGTATACTTGGACTGGTGAAATTGGGGCTAAAGCAACAATTGGTGATATTCCGGCAGATCTTAAAGAAAAAGCTGAAGAGTACAGAAAAGGACTAGTAGAAGCTGCAGCTGAGTCAGATGAAGAGCTTATGATGAAATATCTTGAGGGTGAAGAACTTACGCAAGAAGAAATTATCAAAGGTATCAAGGCTGGATGCTTAGCTATGACTATTACTCCTATGCTTTGCGGCTCTTCGTTCAAAAATAAAGGTACCGAGAAGATGCTTGACGCGGTTGTAACATACCTTCCTTCTCCTATCGAAGTCGCACAAATAAAAGGTATCGATCCTAAAACTGATGAAGAAGTAGAAGTAAACTCTACGGATGTAAACTTCTCAGGTCTTGCATTTAAAATCATGACTGACCCGTTTGTTGGACAGCTAACTTTTGTTAGGGTTTACTCTGGTAAGCTTGAGAGTGGCTCATATGTGCAAAACTCTACAAAAGAAAAAAAAGAGAGAGTTGGTCGACTTCTAAAAATGCATGCAAATAAAAGAGAAGAAGTGAAAGAGCTATATGCCGGCGATATAGGTGCCGTGGTAGGTCTTAAAGATACGCTTACTGGCGATACATTATGCGATGAGTCGCATCCTGTTATCCTTGAGAGAATGACGTTTCCAGAACCTGTTATTTCGGTGGCAGTTGAACCAAAAACAAAAGCTGACCAAGAAAAAATGGGTATGGCGCTTAAAAAACTTGCCGAAGAAGATCCATCTTTTAGAGTAAGCTCTGACGAAGAGACAGGCCAAACAATTATCTCTGGCATGGGTGAGCTTCACCTTGAGATTCTTGTTGACAGGATGAAAAGAGAGTTTAAGGTTGAGGCAAATGTCGGTAATCCACAGGTTGCTTATAGGGAGACTGTCAAAGGTAGCGGTAAGGCTGAACACAAATATGCAAAACAGTCTGGCGGTAAAGGTCAGTATGGTCACGTTGTTATCGACATCGAGCCGCTTGAGCAAGGTAAAGGGTTTGAATTTGTAGACGCTATTAAGGGTGGTGTAATTCCAAGAGAATTTATTCCAGCTGTTGAAAAAGGTATTAGAGAAACCCTGGTGACAGGTGTTGTTGCTGGTTATCCATTTGTTGACGTCAAAGTAACACTAACATTTGGTTCATACCATGATGTTGACTCTTCTGAGCTTGCGTTTAAACTTGCCGCTTCAATGGCATTCAAAGAGGGTTGTAGAAAAATCGGTGTTGCAATTCTTGAGCCTATGATGAAGGTTGAATGCGAAATGCCTGAAGAATATATGGGCGATGTTATCGGTGACCTTAACAGAAGAAGGGGTCAAATCCAAGAGATGGACGAGAGAAACGGTGTAAAAGTCGTAACTGCTATGGTTCCACTATCTGAAATGTTTGGCTACTCAACAGACATTAGATCGGCTACTCAAGGTAGAGGTTCTTACTCAATGGAGTTTGACCACTATGAAGAGGTTCCAAGAAATGTAGCTGAAGAGATTATCAAAAAAAGATCAGCTAACTAAATATCTCCAATAGCGAAGTTAAGTTTCAACTTTACTTCGCTACTTTATTTTATCTACTCATACTACTCTTTAATATTTATTTTTTATTAAAACTTTAAGTATAAAACTGATAGATTTCATAATACTTTAAGCATAAGGAGCTTGTATGAATAATGAGTTATTGCAGGACGTTAAAAAAGAAGTAGAAAAAGCAGTTGTAAAAGGAGAGCTCTCAAGAAGAGATGCCCTTAAGATTTTTGCTTTCTTGTCTAGCGGAGCGGCTATTGGTGAGACCTCACTTTTTGCTGAAACTAATGAAACTAATACTAGTGACTTAAATACAACTCCAAAGCTAAAAACTGGTGTTAGCGCTAAGATTGCTATTATCGGCGGCGGTTCAGCAGGTATTACTGTTGCTGCAAGGCTTGTTAGGGCTGATGTGAAACCAGAAAATATTACGATTATCGAACCAAGTGAAAAGCATATTTATCAGCCGGGACAGACATTGGTTGCCGCTGGTGTGAAGACGCTTGAAGAGCTATATAGGAATGAAGTTGACTATATACCTACAGGAGTTAATTGGAAAAAGACAAAGGTAATAGAAATTTCACCTGAAACTAACAGCTTGAAGTTGGAAAACGGCGAAACACTGCAGTATGATTATCTAGTTGTGGGCGCAGGTTTAAAATACGAATATGAGAAAATTGTAGGTCTGACGCAAGATATGATAGGTTCGAATGATATCTACTCTATCTATCTACCTGAAAAAACGCCGATAATGTGGGATGCTATTCAAAAGTTTAACGGCAAAACGGCAGTATTTACTAATCCTTCAACGCCTATTAAATGTGGCGGAGCACCACAAAAAATTATGTATCTTACTGAGAGCTATTTGAGAAATAATGGCAAAAGAGATGGAAAAGATATTGTTTTTATGACATCTGCTGGTAAGTATTTTGGAGTACCTATATACCATGATGCGGTTGTAGGTTTTGTAAAGGAAAAAGGTATTATTACAAATTTCAAACATGAGTTAAAAGAGGTAAAAGCGGCTGAAAAAGTGGCTATTTTTGAAAAAACAACGACAAAAAAAGTTTTTGATAAAGACTTAAATGATACTATTGATGAAGACGTAAAAGAAAAAGTAGAAATAAAATACGATATGCTTCATGTTGTTCCTCCAATGTCCCCTGTTGATGCTGTAGCAAAGAGTTCGCTGGCAAACAATAAAGGGTGGGTATTTGTAGATTATGAAACTTTACTTAGTAAGCGATACCCTAATGTTTTTGGTATTGGAGATAACATCGGAACACCTTTCGGTAAGACTGGAGGAAGTGTTAGAAAACAGGCTCCGGTATTGGTTGCCAATATGATTTCACTTATGAATGGCAAGGAGATGACACATAAGTATAACGGTTATACTGTTTGTCCTTTGATTACATGCTACGGTAAGGTAATGCTTGCTGAATTTGGTTATGATAAAGCGCAGATCGACAAAAAAGAGCCAGTGACAAAAGCTATGGCTATGCCTAGTTTTCCAATTTTGGACCCAGCCAAGGATAGATGGATTTGGTGGTTATTAAAAGTTTACTTGTTACCTCCAATGTATTGGTACGGTATGCTTAGAGGTAGGGCTTAATATTTTTAAAACAGAACGAGTTCTACGTTCTGTTTCTTTTTATTTCTTTTTACTTCTAAATTCTTCAGCTAAAAAATACCCTGTATAAGACTCTTTTACGTTTGATATTTGCTCTGGACTACCCATTGCTATGACTTTTCCGCCTCCGCTTCCACCCTCAGGACCTATGTCAATAACGTAGTCCGAATTTTTAATAATATCAAGGTTGTGCTCTATAACAATAACTGAGTTCTCAAGATCTACTAGTTTATGTAAGACTTTTACTAGTCTGTCTATGTCTGCAAAATGCAATCCAGTAGTTGGTTCATCTAAGATGTACAGTGTCTTACCTGTCTCTTTTTTGCTTAGTTCTTTTGATACTTTTATTCTTTGTGCTTCTCCGCCTGATAGCGTTACGGCATTCTGTCCAAGCGTGATATAGCCTAGTCCTACATCTTGGAGAGTTTTTAATTTTTGAAATATTTTTGGTATCGATTTAAAAAAATCTAGTGCCTCATCTACGCTCATATCTAGAACTTGAGCAATTGTTTTACCCTTGTATTCTATTTCTAATGTTTGTTCGTTATATCTTCTGCCTTTGCAGGCGTCACATTTCACCATAATATCAGGTAAGAAATGCATCTCTATTTTAATTTCGCCTTCTCCTTGGCATTTTTCGCACCTGCCACCTTTTACATTGAAACTAAATCTTCCTATTCCATAGCCTCTGATTTTTGCCTCTTTTGTTTCTGAGAAAACATTTCTAATATCATCCATTACTCCAGTATAGGTTGCAGGGTTTGATCTTGGTGTGCGTCCTATTGGGCTTTGATCTAGGTATATAACTTTGTCGAGTTGTTGTAACCCTATTATTTCTACTCCGGCGATTTTATGGACTTTTCTTGCATTATTAAGTATTTCTCTAGCTACAGGCAAGAGTGTTTGTATGATAAGCGAACTTTTGCCGCTACCGCTAACGCCGGTTACGGATACAAGATTCTTTAATGGTATCTTTACGTTTAGATTTTTTATGTTATTTATATTTACATTTTTAATTTCTATCCAGCCTTGTTGTTCTCTAGCATGAAAACAATCAATAGTTTTATTACCATTTATGTATTGAGCTGTCAGGGTATTACTTTTTTTTAGCATTTCCATATCACCGCTAAAAATAACTTCCCCACCGAATTTTCCGGCTCCAGGTCCTATATCTACGATAAAATCAGCTTCTTCGATTGTTTTTTTATCGTGCTCTACAACTATAACCGTATTGCCTTTTTGTTGTAGACTTCTAAGTGTTCTAATTAGTTTTGTCGTATCTCTTTCATGAAGACCGATACTTGGCTCATCTATAACATACATGACTCCGGCAAGCCCGCTACCTATCTGTGAAGCTATTCTAATTCTTTGCGCTTCACCGCCACTAATTGTTCTGGCATCCCTACCCAATGTTAGATAGCTCAAACCGACATCATAAAGAAAAAATAATCTCTCTCTTATTTCTTTTAGTATAGGCGTGGCTATTTTTTTTTGTTGGTCGTTTAAATAACTAAAAAAATTTTTTAACTTTTTATCTTCAAAGTCAACAAATTCAAATATTGAATATATTTTTTCGATTGGCATATCTAACATATCGCCGATAGTTAAATTAGCAACCCTCACGGCTGCCGACTCAGGTTTTAATCTATGTCCCCCACAAGCATCGCATGTTTTTTCGCTCATGTAGGTTTCAAAATCTTTTTCATCTTTTAGTATGTCATAGGCATATTTTGTTACACCTTGCCATTTTTTTAGGAATTTATACCCTTTGGATTGTATTTCAATATCAACCGAAGACCCACTTATAATTGCTTTTTTTTGCCATTCTTCTAATTTGCTAAAAGGTATATTGAGCGGTATTTTTTCTATTTCACAAAAACCTTTAAGCAGTTGAAAATAATAACCCTTATTAAATCCATACATTATTTTTACGGCACCGTCTGATATGCTTATTTCAGAGTCAATTATTTTATCTAAATCAATTGAGTAGCGAATTCCAAGACCGTCACAATGTGGGCATGCTCCTTTGATTGAGTTAAATGAAAAACTTAGCGGCTCAAGCGGTTCAAAACTGACTTTGCAGTCAAAACATGCCGAGTGTTCACTAAAAAGTAAGTGTTTTTTTTCAATTTCCATTTCTTTGGCGTTAATTATTTCTATTTCAACTACGCCGTAGCTTTCCTTCAGGGCTCTTTCTACGCCTTGAGCAATTCTACTTTTATTATCATTATTGACAGAAACTCTATCAACAACGCCTTTTATGGTATGCTTTTTAGTTTTCCCAAGTTCTATATCTTCATCTAGTCTTGTAACTACACCATTTATCCAAGCTCTGGCATAACCTTTTGTTCTTAGTTTTTCTAGATCATCGACAAAAGATCCTTTTTTTTCATTTACAATCGGTGTTAAAATCATTATGGTTGCTCCATCTGGTAACAACAAGACTTGTTCAATTATATCTTGCGCGCTCATTTGGCTTATCTCTTTACCGCATAGGTGACAGTGCTGTGTTCCGACTCTGGCAAATAAAAGTCTCATATAGTCATATATCTCGGTAATTGTTCCTACGGTTGAACGAGGATTTTTACTTGTACTTTTTTGGTCTATTGCAATAGCAGGCGTAAGACCGTCGATTTTATCTACGTCAGGCTTGCCCATTTTGTCCAAAAATTGTCTAGCGTAGCTTGAGAGACTTTCTATGTATCTTCTTTGTCCCTCTGCATAAAGTGTATCAAAAGCAAGTGTACTTTTGCCGCTACCTGAAAGACCCGTAAAGAGAACTAGTTTATTCTTTGGTATTTCAAGGCTTATATTTTTTAAATTGTTCTCTCTGGCGCCGAAAATTTTAATTTTATCCATTGATTATTCTTTTGTTTGTGTTGGTTTTTAAATTCATCTTTTCTTCTTTAAGTGAAAAATATTTTATTTGCCAAAATGACTATTATCAGAATGTACAAAAGCATCAATAGTGTTTTGTGTCTATATGGTGAAGTCTTATGTGCAATGTGAACACCGAAGGCAACTCCGATTAATGACGGTAGCGCAACGTATATTGCTCTGTCTATCTTGGCAAATCCAGTAAGATAAATGGCTAAAAAAGCAAAAATACTACTTGATATTACAAAAAATAGGCTAACTCCTATAGCTTCTTTTATTGAGAAGTTGAGATATCCTATTAGGATGGGCGTCAACATAAGTGCACCTCCTATACCTACCATACCGCCAAGTGTTCCAATTACCATGCCGATTAAAGCATATAGATAACTAGATTCTACTTTGTTGCCTTTTGGGGATGGGTTTGATATAAAAAGTTTTACCGTTGTGGCAATAACAAAAAAAAGCATTAAAATACCAAGCCAAAACGGAGAGCTTTTACCCATAAAGTATCCGCCAACTGCCCCGCCAACTGCCCCGCCTATCAAGAACGGCATATTAGAATGCATGTCAAAAACAGCTTTTTTATGGTTGAGATATGAACCGTAAATTGATGTAAATATCATCTGGAACGCTGAAATACCTATTGCATGTCTAATGTCAAAACCTATAGCCACCAATAACGGTACGGTAACCGTACCGCCGCCTATACCAAAAAATCCGCTCATAATTCCGGCTAAAAGTCCGATGTTTAGTAGTTCTAATTCTTGCATAATTCCTCTAAGGTGGCGGATTATATCCTAATGAGGCGTAAATTTTGGCAAATTATACTAAAATGAGAGGAATATGAATAGGAAAGCTGATGGAAGAAGATATTGTAAAAGAAGCTGAAGTCGAAGAAATAGAGAAATCCCTTAAGAGCCTGGAAGAAGGCAGGGTATATTCAGAAGTAGAGCTTTTGTTTGACTACTCTGGACTTCTTGATATGCAGGTTGATTTTACTTCTTTTTTAGGCGTGACCGAGCTTAACTTAGCTGAAATACTTAAACTTCAAAGAGGTTCTATTATAGACCTAAAAAAACCTGCAGGTGAATCTGTTGAAATCTATATAAATGAGCGTATTATAGGAAAAGGGGAGATTATGGTTTATGAGAAAAATCTAGCAATTAGGGTGAATGAAATTCTTGATAGTAAAACAGTTATAGAATACTTTTCAAGAGAGAAGTGATGATTTTTCGTATAGCAGTATTTATTTTAACGTCTTCGCTTTATTTATTTGCCGTAAATTTATCGTCTGTTACATCTACACAAGAAGCTGATACTATAAAATTTGTTTTGAATTTTGATGGTTCTTTTAATGGTAGTACGGAGCAAAATAGAACGGAAAAAGGTTTACTTTTGACGTTTTCAGGATTAAATGTAGAACAGAGAAAAGATTTTTCATTTGACGGTTCTTTTGTACAAAAGGCCGTTTTGGCAAAAATTGGTCAAGATCAAGCCGTGCTTTATTTAGAAACTGCTAATCAGCTTAATACCGAAGTTGTCAAAACAGCTGATGGTCAAAAATTAACTCTAGTTGTGACTCAAAAGCCAATGTTGAACGCTCAGCAACAGGTTGAACCTATAAAAGATAGTAGTTTAGACATGCTAGGTTGGAGATATGTTGTTGTAATTATCTTTATGGTTATACTAATATTGATATTGTTTGTGGTTAAGAAAAAAGTGCAAAACGGTGCAAATAGAACAATATCGAGTATGCTCTCAAAGGGTGAAGATGATATAAACATAGTAAGCCAGCGTTTTATTGACAATGCAAATAGATTGATGCTTATAGAATATGATAATGCTAAGTATTTAATATTAGTAGGAGCTTCTTCTATGGTAATAGATAAGTTCTACGATAATGTTAGTGATATTACTGACGCTGATTTTCAAAAGGCGTTAGCTTTTACACAGGTTACCAACAATAATGCTAAACCTAGGGAAGATCAACGTCTTACTGATTTTGATGAGTATAAAATGCGAGCTGAGGGCGAATTTTAGTGATTAGGAATTTGTAGTGGCAACACCTACCGACGATAAAAAGTTAGATATATTCAAGCTTGTAAAGTTTGGATCTAATAAGAAATACCTAAAAGGTAGCACCGTCTTTCTGGAGGGTACTTTCGGCAGAGAGATGTATATTGTTCTTAAAGGCACCATTGATGTTACGACCGGCGGTGTACTGCTTACTAATCTAAAGCCGGGGAGTTTTTTCGGTGAGATGAGCTTATTGACCGACTTGCCAAGAAGTGCTACCTGTAAGACTCCTGAAGATACGTACTTACTAGTAATTAATCAAGATAATTTTGCAAAAATTATCAAAGAAGAGCCGCTTTTGGCTTTTAAGCTAATGCAGGTAATGGCTGAAAGAATTAGAAAATTAAATGTTGATATAAAACTAGCAACAAAGCAGTTGGCAAAATCATCAAAATCTTTTTCGCAAACGGATAACAAAAATTATAATGACGTATTAGAAAATAATTTTTATGAAGGTATTTTGCAAAAGTCAATTGCAGTAAAAACAGGCTATTCTGTTGAAGACATTTCAAAAGTATTTCCTGGTGATATTGATATTGTTACAAAAGATGGATATGGACGCACATTATTATCCAATGCCATTGCACTGAATAATGAATTGAAATTTGATGAATATATGGCAAAAAATATAGGAGTAGAGATTCCGGATACGGCAGGGAATACCCCTATTATTATTGCGGCCATAAATGGTAATACAAATATTGTGAAAAAACTACTAGCCAAAGGCGTTAACGTAAATGCAAGAAATTTAAATGATGAAACTGCGCTGATGTTATCATCTGCTTTTGGATATGTTGAGATCGCAAAGATGCTAGGCGAAGCCGGTGGAGACCCGTTCAGAAGAGATTCTACAGGTAATACTGCTCTTAGTTTGGCAAGTATATTTGGGCAAGAAGAGAGCGTGAAAGTTTTGATAAATATGAGATGTGAAATTAACTTAGCCGATAAGTTTGGGAATACTGCACTTCATCATGCCTTAAAATGTGGAAAAGAAAATATAGCGGTTTTGTTGATACAAAATGGCGCAAAGGTTACAATGAAAGATAAATACGGCAAGACCGCCATGGCGATAGCGCAAGAAAAAGGTATGAACTACGCATTAAATGAGATAACTAAATTTAATAGAGTCTAAGGAAGCCTTACGCTTCTATTGTGGATACGGATAGGTTCTATGTTTATATTATTTGTAGTTTGTACAATTACATCTATAATCGCCGTACCGTTCTGACTCTGCGGAATATCAGTTTCTATACAATTATTGCACTTTGACGGCTTGTTACCAGCCGCAAAAATATAATTAATAGTTACATTTATATCAAATGGATTGGCATTGATATTTAGATTTTCTAAACAATAACCATCGCTTCTGTCAAATCCTCCTATTTGCAACACTGCAAAATCTGCCGCACTTTTTAATAACAATTTTGCTTGAGTATACAAAAACAAATCTGTAGATTTTTTAACCATATTTGATTGTAGATTTAACGTTAATATTGCCACGCCTGAAAGCAGGGCTATTATAAAAAGAGTTGCAACCAATACAAAAGCTTTTTTGCTTTTCAAAATATAGCCTTTTCGACACATATTTTCTGCTCCATCCCTTCGAAATGTTTAGAACAAATGTTTAGACGAATAAGCCCGTTTGAGCTTTCAACTCCAAAACTAGCTATATTACGACTGATGATTGTTTTAGAGCCGCTTAGGTATGTTTGCTGTTGCCAAGGATGAAAGTTATAGTAAAGTACTAAATCACTCTCATTTTCTATTTTTATAGCATATGCACTGTTTGTTAAGTAGTATTTTTGTGAAATTTGGGTTGGTTTGTTATTTGTAAATGTTAGAATATTTCCAACTCCAGTTACTTCGAAAATTTCCTTGCCGCCGTTTATATAAAAATCTTCGCAACTTTTGGTTGAGGTTGAGTCAAAATAAATAGCTCCGATATTGGCACTTCCGGAGATGTCTTTTTCTAGAATTAATTGTTTATCAAAGTTTGCGACAGGATCGTTAATTGATAATGTATTGGACTTTTCAAGATTGACGATGCCGCTCCAGTATGGAGTGTAATATCCATTTTGATATTCGCCGTATTGTCCATATTTTTCAATTCCAAGCCAAGCTATAGTTTTACTATCGTTTGAAATTAAAGTATCATGTATACTTTTGCAGTCTTCATAATTAACAGATGAGAACGAAATAATAGACTCTTTTATACTGTTTTCAAATAAAAGTTCAAGTTTTTGTGCGGCGTATTCTGTTTCATCTTTTAGTTTTGAGATAGTATTTTTTTGGGAGAAATCATCATATATTAGAGTAATTTGATTTACGGATGTAAACGTGATTATACTAAATATTAGGATAACGAATATGAGCTCAATTAACGTAAAGCCTACACTCATTTTGCTTTCAACTTTTGTTCACCTATATTTGATGCAAAAAGTGTAAATCGTATCTTACTATTGTCGTTTTTTGTTGCGGTGATTGTAATTCTTTTGAGATTTGTGGAATTGCTTTGATTTTTGTATGCTATCCCTCCGGTTAGTAACCAGGAAGTATATGCCGTATTATTATAAAGCACAACACTTTCCGGTACATATTCAACTGTTATTTCAAATTTAACATTGTTATAGACAAAAGAAGAACCGTCATAGCTTTCAATCGAGTTTGTGATGATATTTTGTAAATTTATATTATTTTGCTTTATATTTGATGCGGGCGTTATTTGTGTATAAAATGTTCTAGATGTTTCTCCTCTTGCAAAATCGCCGATTCTTATGTTTCCAACTCTTGATAGCAAGATATTTGAGCTATTTGTATCGCATAAGCGATAGCCGCTACCTGATAGGTCGGCTATATAATTACTGTTATCCCAGTATCTGGAACTAATATCGTTTGCTATTACGGCGCATTTTGTATATATTTCATTATCGCTAATTAACTCATCATTATTACTTGAGGCGGCAATTATTAGTTGGGTTGAAAATACTGCTAGACTTAATAAGGCTATTGTTATTATGAGTTCTATAACGGTAAAGGCTCTGCTTTTCAATCTGCAATCTTTTTTCTATTGCCGTCAGGTAGGCTATTTAATGTTTTGTCAAATATTTTGTTACCATACCCAAGCCATGATGGATAAGGGTGGGATGAAAAAAATTCAACAGATGTGCAAAGGTGAGATGAACAAGATGAGCCGTCTTTGAAATCGTACACTAATCCATTCCAGAACCACGGAGGGGTATTTATATGAATCTTAGCTTTTTGATATGACTGTTTGAAACTATTTTCTATGTCTATATTAGCAGCTCCATGCAGTAAATAGCCACTACTATTTGATGTTTTGATAAACTGATGAGTATTTGAATTTTTTTTATTACTATCGTTAATAAAAATATCAAAATAGCTAAAATTGTCATCATTATTTATCCAAAAGTAGCCGCCATTTATACTTTGTTGTTTGGTCTGTTGCCGAGAAGTTATATTTTTATCATAGATCTCCGCAAAAATTTTTATATTCCCATTTGGTAATGTATGAACAACTGCTCTTGAATATAGAAATGTAACCGAACTGTTATTCTCGGTATTTATTTGTGAGCTTTTTGTGCCATTTAAATCAACTATATCCAACTTAATATCGTTCGGTAAAATTATAATTGGATTTACAGGTTTAGATGGTTTTGTAAAGTTAAACTTGATGGAGTTGTCACTATTTGTATCAACCGTTAGAATACCTTTTATGAATTTAGGGAAGATAAAATCTTCAAATGGATTCAAAAAAAATCCCGTTTTACTACTGTTGATACTTGGGGTTATTTTTATTCCAGATTCATAACAACCCGTAGAATAGTTTTTCGTTATTTCACCGTTTTTTGAAACAGCAACCACTTTAAAGCCTATTTTTGCCGACATATTTTCCAAATCATCTCCATATAGATAGGTAAAATTTCTATTACCCTGATTGGATAGTGATACGCTATCTACTTGCAGACTAGATGGCAGTACTGATATGGTATTTAGTCCTGCTATATTGCAACCGATTAAACCATCTGCATTTTGTCTATTTTGTGCAGAGTCTACAATGCAGTCGTGCGGTTGATCTATTTTTGTGAAATTTGCGTCATATAAAGTTGTTTCAATAGAGCCTATATCGTGTATATAAAATTTACCGACCCCGTTTTTTATATTTAGCGTTTCACCTAGTGGGGACTGATTTGGACATGTTTGATTTTTTATAACTCCGGCTATATAAACAGAACTATTGTAGTTATTGGTCAAAAAGCCATTCTGATCTACTGCTTGTATGAGAATGTCTTCTCCTGCTTTTATATTTTGTGTTTGATATAGTTTTAGCTCTGCTGGTCTGATCGCGAAACTATCTAAAGAGCAAGTTGCTTTCTTGCCGTCGAATATTTTTAACCAAACTTGCTCATATGCTTCATTTGGTGTGGTGCATGACACGGTCGTAGATAAAACGCCGTTTTCAAGTGTTGTTTGTATGCAGTTTAGATTTACATTTTCGCTTTGACAGCTATCTGTAGAGCCAACGATCAAAATTCTATTTGTGTTTACGAGATCTTTATCGGTTTCTACCGTTACGTAAAACTGTTGAGAGCTTAGTAATGTTTTTAGTCGTTTTAAGGGAGTGTTGTATACTCTTAAGGTGTAATCGTTTTTGTAGCCCATGTTGTTTATGTCGGAAATATTTGTAGTATTTTTTGTACTACTGTTTTTCCATGAAACCCATAAGGCGCCGTCATTTAATCTTTCTGCGTCGTCAAAGCTGGTCTGAGCGCTTCCTTCCATAAGAGTACTAACTGAGTAATTTGTAGATACAAATTGGGTACAAGTTTGATTTGATAAATAATAAGTTTTATCACCGTTCTTACCGTATATTGTCAGAGTATCAATTGTGTTATTGTTTTCATCAAACAAAGTAATATTTGTGCTTTCATTTGTGTTTCTCGATATATTTATAGGTAAAGATGATGTTAAGTAGTTGCCATTTGATTGGAAATTATCCTGTGTCAAATATAATATGTTTGACTTTCCTTTTGTAGTATTTATTTGAAGTGTCCAGTTTGATGTAAGTTGTCGTATATTGTCAAGTAATCTGATTTCCACCCAGTTCTCGCTACTGCTTGTGTTGTTGCTTTTTATGAATACTTCATTGATAAAAGCTTTGCCTATATTCAAAGAGCAATTTGCCGACAGTAGTATCGAGTATGCTAATAATAAAAATAAACCTCTCATTTGTTAACCATTTACCTACCTATGCTATTATTCTACAAAAAAATATCTCAAATGCAACAAGGAGACAACATGACAAAGAGACAACTAATAGCTTCAACGATCATTTCTGTCGGAATTTTTGCTTCAATCGTTACAACTATAAGTACAAAAGCAAACGCTATTACTTTTAAAGAAACTGCTTCGCAAGATTTGCAAAGAGCTATGCCGACAAATGGAAATCTTTTATCTTATTATGAGGTTATAAAAGAGCCAAAAAAGAGCGTGGTAAATATTTTTACAAAAAAAGTAGTTAAACAGGTTACTACGATGAATCCACTAATGAATGACCCATTTTTTAGGCAGTTTTTTGGCGGTGAACTTGGTGGAATGCAAATGCCTAAAGATAGGGTTGAGCGCTCTTTAGGTTCCGGTGTAATAGTTACGGAAGACGGTTATATTATTACGAATAATCATGTTATTGAAAATGCCGATGAAATCATGGTAGTGCTTCCGGATACCAAAAATGAGCTTCACGCTAAACTTATTGGAGCTGACCCAAAAACTGATTTGGCTGTAATAAAAATTGATGCAAAAGGATTAATACCTATTTCTTTTGCCGACTCAACAAAGGTTAGAGAGGGGGATGTTGTCTTTGCGATTGGCAACCCTTTTGGCGTTGGAGAAACCGTAACTCAAGGAATAGTGTCGGCTTTGAATAAATCAGGTATAGGAATTAATGATTATGAAAATTTTATTCAGACCGACGCTTCTATAAATCCTGGAAATTCTGGCGGCGCATTAGTTGATAGTAGGGGAGGGTTGATAGGTATTAATACCGCAATACTATCCAATACGGGACAAAATAACGGTATAGGATTTGCGATTCCGTCAAGTCTAGCCAAAAAAATTAGTAAAGAACTAGTTGAAAAGGGCAAGATAGAAAGAGGTCGTATCGGTATAACAATGAAAGATATGAGCGAAAAAGAGCGTAAATATTACAGTTGTGATAAAGGTGTGATTGTAATGGATGTGCAAAAAGGTTCGCCTGCCGAAAAAGCAGGTATTAAGATGGGCGATTTGGTTGTAAAGATTAACGGGCAAAATGTTATAGATAGTGCTTTTTTGAAAAATTACGTAGGTTCTATGTCTCCTAGTACTCCGGTTGCACTCGTATTGTTGAGGGCAGGTAAGAATGTTAACATAACGCTAAAGTTGGAGAAGATAGATGACAAAGTTGTTGCGGTTACAAATGCTGATTATACCTTTATGGACGGTTTGGGATTGGTAGATATTAATGATGCTATGAGAAAAAAATATTCTTTAGCTTCAAAACAGCAAGGGGCGCTTGTGATGAATGTAAAAGAAAATTCGTCAGCATCAAGGAATGGTTTTTCCGAAGGCGATGTGATAGTGCAAGTCGAGGATATTGAAGTTATGAGTGTTCATGACGCTATAGGCGCCAAAAAAGCTTTAGGTTCATTGTCGAATAAACAGATTTTTGTCAGAAGAAAAGGAGCTGTATATAGCGTTATACTTGAATAGTTTTGTGTTACGCACTAGCTTGATTTTGCTAGTGCGCTTAGCTTTGCTATCTCCTCTGACCATATCTCTTCATTAGGTGTTTCTAGGATAAGCGGAATATTATCAAATCTTTTGTCTGCCATTAAAAGCTCAAAAGCGTTAATTCCAATAGCCCCCATGCCCAAGTTTTCATGCCTATCTTTTTTGGTTGCAAACGGTGTTTTTGAATCATTAATGTGCATTCCGCGTAGATACTTGAAGCCTACTATTTTGTCAAACTCATCGAAAGTGGCATTAAACGACTCGAGTGTTCTCATATCATATCCTGCCGCAAATGCATGACAGGTATCTATGCAAACACCTATACGAGTTTTATCGTCAGTTAACTCTATTAGCTTTGATAATTGTTCAAATTTAAAACCCATATTTGAGCCTTGTCCGGCCGTATTTTCTATAACAAAAACTGCGCTTTTTGTATTTGAAATTGTCTCGTTGATGCATTCTGCGATCAGTTTTAGACACTCGTCCTCTGTTGTTTCGTTTAGGTGACTTCCTGGGTGAAAATTGAGCAGTTTTAAACCCAGCTCCTCAACTCTTAACGCCTCATCAATAAAAGCATTAAGAGATTTTGCCCTGGCAAACTTGTCAGGTGAGCCTAGATTTATTAGGTAGCTATCGTGTGGTAGAACATCATCTGCCGTATAGCCGTATTTTTGCATTTCACTTTTGAATGCAATTATTGTAGCTTCGTCGAACGGTTTTGCATTCCATTGTCGCTGGTTCTTTAAAAACATTGCAAATGCTGTTGCGCCAATTGTGTAGGCATTTTTTGGAGCATTTTGAACACCGCCTGATATACTGACATGAGCGCCTATTTTTTTCATTTTTCACTTATCTCCGTAATTTTTATAAAGATCTTATTTTTTTTATCTACAAAACAAGAGCTATCTTTGCTGACGGTATATATTATATCAAAGTCGCTACTCGAAAATCTCTCCTCGAATCCATCCTTAGTAGTATTTTTTGATTTAATCTCAGAGTCTATTTTTAGTGGCCTTCTATCTAATATATCATCAATTAGGTTTGTTGGCATAGATGTTGAGAAAATTTCATGGATAAAATCTGCTTTTGATGCGCATTCTGAGTTTATACAAGCATAATTGCCTAGTTCTAATTTAAAAACTCCATTGCCGGCATTTAGTACAACTAGTTCTTTCTTGTTTTGATCATAAGAGTAAAAACCTGTATCGCTAACCGCAATTTTTGGTGTTTTAAACTGCACATAAACAGGTGTGGAGACCATATTATTTGTGCATCCGCTAAAAAATAATATTGCTATCGCAAATAAAGTGTAATGTAATTTTTGCATGCTATAAATAGACAATCGTAGCGCCGTAGCCACCTTCGTTCGGTGCCGCATCTGTAAATTTTTCAACAGCCGAGTGAGTTTTTAAAAACTCTTTTACGGCTCCTGCAAGTCTACCGCTACCGATACCGTGATATATATAGACCTCATGGAGTCCTGCTAATATTGAATCTGATATGAATTTGTCAGTTATTTCCAATGCTTCTTCAACCCTGAGTCCGTGCAGGTCTAATTTTATGTAGGCAGTATTAGGACGTTCAACTGATATCTTGATACCTTTATCTTCTTTTTTGCTATGACTAGAATGTATTTTTTTTGCGCGCTCAAAAAATAGCTTATTTTCAACAAAAAATCTTTTTCCATCGGCATCTAGCGATACTTTTGATTTTGATATTTCAAGTACGGCACAGGTGCTTTGCCCATATTTTACAGTATCTCCGACACTTATATTTTCATGTTCTGTTTGTTTGATTTTGTTTGCTTGAATATACTTTACTATCTTGTGCGTCTCATTTAGCGCTCTGTGTATCTCTTTTTGATCCTTTGTTTTTGCTGCATTTTTGGCCATATCTATTGCCTTTTTGTATTCAAGCTCCATCATTAATTTAGCTTTCTCATACTCTTTTTGCGCATTTTCTTTTGCAATTTCAGCCAAATGTCTTGCAAACTTTAGTTTTTGTGCTTGAACGGTCAAATCATCTATTTTTAGTTTTAGTTCACTCTGAAGAAACGAACTTCTTTCTACAATATCACTAATCTTTTGTTTATCTTCTCCATAGTTTTGCTTTGCATTATCTATTATATTTTTTGGAATTCCATATTTGAGCGCAGTCTCAAATGCATAACTTTTACCTATCATCCCATGTAAAAATTCAAATGTAGGCTTTTCTATTTTTTCATCATAAATAGCGGCGGCTAGTTCAACTTGCTCATTTGCGCTCATCAAAATAGCTAGTTTTTTATGGTGTGTAGTGACTACAACTTTGTGGTTTTGCTCTTGCAGTCTTTCAAGCACTGATTTAAAAAGAGCAGAAGCTTCATCGCTATCTGTTCCTAGTTCTATCTCATCTATTCCTGCGAGCGTAGGTTCACTTCTTAGAATTTGTGAGAACTCCCTAATTCTGCCGGCAAATGTGGAAATATCATTTTTTACGCTTTGAGGGTCGTCTATGATTGCTTTAAATTTACTGAAGCTTCCTATATGGCTTTGTTCATTTATTCTCATTGGCATTAGATATTTTGCCAAAAATGCCGCAGAGAGGATTGATTTTAAAAGCATCGTCTTTCCTCCGGCATTTACTCCTGTTATTAGTAATGTTTTTTTAGAAAAATCTATACTGAATGGCTTTGGATTTTGATTTTTGATTGCTGGATGTAAAAACTCTTTAAGAACTATTTTTGATGATTGTCTAGGTTCGATAAAAATATAATCATTTTTTTTTGCAAAAAATATTCTGGCTTGATATTTATCAAATCTATCAAAGGCAGTGTTTATAAATTTGCAAAAAAGTAAATGTTTTGATAATTCTGCAGAAATTTTTTTGCAAAGCTGATATTCAGCTTCATATTTGGCAACTACTAAATCTTCATATCTTGCCCGCAAATTTGTAATACTATTTGGTACTATATAAAAAAAGCCGTTTGCGGAACGGGAGACTATTTTGGCTTTTATTACAATTGAAAAACCACTCCTGACAAGTAGCGTTTCCTCATCGTTTACTAGGTGAAGTTGTTTGTCGACTAGATAAGGCTGGAGCTTTTCTGTATATTGCGCCTTTGTTAACTCTCTTGTTATCTCTTTTTTTGTCGATACGAGTTGGTGGCTAATATTTGCCAGTGATTCGTCAAACTCTAGTAAAAATTCGCCATTCTTATCAAATATTTTTGATACTGTTTTGATTTGCTCAGGTATTTCGATATTTTGTAGCCATTCATCAACTATGCCTTCAAATTTTATATTTTTTAAGTAAAGAAAGTAGCTTATGATTTTAGTGAAATAAAATATAGATGATTTTGATAAAATACCGTTTTTAGCAATAATTCTAAGGTCTTCGTCTAAGTTTTTAATTTGAATTGGCGGGTCGAAATCATATTTTTGTAATTCTGTTAAAAATTTAAAATGTAAAGAGCGATCACCGTCAAGTATAAAATGACCTCCATCTCTAGCAATTAGGGAGTAAAAATCATTAAAATAATCGTCTAGACTTAAGTCGTTTAAAAGTTTATCGTATCCGTTGCGCACCGAGTTAGCTACTAACTCCAAGTACGGCTTCTAGTTTTTCTTTTAGTACTTGCGGGGTAAAAGGTTTTACGATATAGTTATTAACTCCGGCCTTTAGTGCTGTAATAACTTCGCTTTTACCGCCTTCAGTCGTAACCATAATTATAGGCATATCTATATATTTTGCCTCTGCTCTGACTTTTTTCACAAGCTCTAGCCCGTTCATATTTGGCATATTCCAGTCTGTTACGAGTACTCCTATGTCTCCATTGGCACATAGGGCATCCCATCCTTGAACACCGTCTTCTGCTTCTAGTAAGTCTTTGTAGCCTAGGTGATTCAGAGTATTTTTTATAATTCTTCTCATTGTTGAGCTGTCATCTACGACAAGTATTTTCATTTTTTGCAACCTTTTGTTGTTTTCTTTTCAGTTATTTTGTTAGAGACTTGCTTGTTCAATGATGCTATATCGGCATGTTCCATAATTGCTTTTGCGTATCCGATTGTTTCTCCGACTTCTATGCCTTTTTGAAAAAGCCCTTCAAGTATTGATTGTATTTTGAAAGTGGCGGCAGACACTGCATTTTCGTCCATTTCTTCTCTGGCTTGTTTAATAACCTTTTTTTCACTTTTATTCATTATATTGGATGCCCTTTGTGAGGAAAGAATTTGCCTCATTATAAAACATTTTTTTTTAATCTTGTGGTAGAATGTCCAAGAAAGATTAATATTGATAAAGGTTGCTTGAATTATGGTTAAAATTACTTCTTTAATAGTACTGCTATTTTTATCTGTTTTTGCTTCTGGCGACTATTTAACGGACTATAAATCTGGATTGCAAAAAGCGAAGAGTGAACACAAGCTAGTTGCCGTAACTATCGTGCAAACTTATTGCCCATGGTGTGCTAAGTTTAAAAAAGAGACGCTTGTCGACAAAAATGTATCGCAAATGTTGCGACAAAACTTTGTTTATATAGTTTTAAATAGAGATACACAGGATATTCCTCAACAGTTTCGCACGAGGCTTGTGCCGACGACATTTTTTGTAAATACTAATAGTGAAAAAATTTTAGAAACTGCTACTGGATATGTGGATGCTGAGGAATTTATGGATTATTTAAATGAAGCGGTTAAAAAGAGTAAGAAATAGCTATAAGAACCCCCTCTTTTTAAGCCACCAGTATGTACCGACTCCCATTATAGCTGATAAAACCAATACTGTATGATAGCCGTGAGTCATTTCTAGTTCAGGCATATTTTTAAAATTCATACTAAAAATTGAAGTAAAGAATGTGAGAGGAATAAAGATTAGGGATATCCCCGCTAGTTTTTGCATTGCTTCATTTGCTTTGTTGTCCGTAAGACCAAGCTGAAGATTTAGTAAGCTAACCGTTTTGTCTTGCATTGATCTACACTCTATAATTAGACTTTGTTTGTGTTCTTTCAAGTCTAAAAATTCAAATCTGAATTTCTTTTTGACAGACGTTGTAATAACGGCAAAAAATTTACTTACCGCAGAAGCCTCATTTACAAATAGATGATTTAATCTGTTTAGCGACCTTCTGGCGTAGTATAGATTTTTTAGAATATCTTTTTTGTTAATATTTTCAGATAAGATACTTTCTTCCATTACTTCTAGGGCACTATTAACAAGGTCTAGTGTTTGTATTTGTTGATCTGTTAGAATATCCAGAATCGTATAGAATTCATGATACAGACCGGACTTTTTACCTCTAAATCGTTTATCAAATCTAGTTTCTAGGTCATATGCCGTGGCTTCATCCTTGCATACTACTGCAAGTTTATTTTCAATATTAATAAGCGCTACATTTTCTTCATAAAAATCTAGGAATTCTTCTTTGTTGAGCTTAATATATTTTAGAATCAGTACGGTTCCGTCTGAAAACTCTTCAAATACCGGCATTTGTTCAAATGATGCGATATCTTCAAAGAAAGGCTCAGGGAATTCGCTATTTTTTAGCCAGTTTATTAATACGGGTTTATTAAGCGTCGAGATGACGAGTTGGTGTGCTTCTTCCGAAATTACAGGGTCTTTTAGTTTTGAAAGTGATCCAAACTGTTCTTCATAAACTATCATTGACCGACCCTTATCAAAGTTATTATTTATCCGTAACTGTCATTCATTTTTAGTTAAAATATTTTCCATTTTTAAAGTGGTGTAATTTTAGCGTTTCAAGCTGAATTATCGGCTTCCTATGCTTTTTTTGGAGTGTTTGCGATGTTTAAAAACGGATATATCATCACTGGTTCTATAGCAACCGGAAAAAGCTCAGTGTGCGGAATATTACGTTCAAAAGGCTATGTTGTAGTTGATGCCGATAAGATTGCCCATGAAGAATTGCGCAATAGTAAAGATGAGGTACAGTCGCTTTTTGGTACGAAATGTATAAGAAATGGTGATGTTGATAGAAAAGCATTAGGAAGAATTGTTTTTAACGATGTGGAGGCTAGAAAAAAGCTGGAAAACATATTGCACCCTAAAATAAAAAAAGTAATTATGGATTTAGCAGTTAAGCTTGAAGCTGAAGGCAACCTTTTTTTTATAGATATTCCGTTGTTTTTCGAGACAAATAATTATGATTTTGATAAAGTAGTACTAGTATACACTACGAGGGATTTGCAATTAAAGAGACTTTTAACTAGAGATTGTATAGGCGAGGCGGATGCAAAAAATAGAATTGCAATGCAAATAGACATAGAAGAAAAAAAGAAGATGTCTATGTTTGTGATAGATAATTGCGGTAATTATATTGATTTGCAAAAAAATGTTGAAGATTTTTTACAAAAAATAAAGGGCTAAAAGATGGTAATGCAAAAATTTTGTGCAAGTGGAAATGATTTTTTAATAACGCACTTTTTGAACAAAAAAGATTTTAAAAATCTAGCAAAAAAACTATGTGATAGACATTATGGTTTTGTTGCTGACGGGT
>Ga0207433_10002301_pt1 | contig 39069 bp, 43 predicted proteins | sample YelNatPaOPGAMG01_FD_187559 | JGI IMG/M metagenome (GOLD analysis project Ga0207433, IMG submission 187559) | Hot spring thermophilic microbial communities from Obsidian Pool, Yellowstone National Park, USA - OP-RAMG-01 (SPAdes) (version 3) | ecosystem: Environmental > Aquatic > Thermal springs...
CAAACCAGAAGAACTAGCAAAAGAGGTTGAAGCCTTACGCAGAAGCGGTTGCAGAAACGCGAACCTTGTCGGCGGAGAACCAACACCATGGCTTGAAAAGTGGCTTGAAACGTTCAAACATGTAAACCTGAACATACCAGTGGTTTGGAACTCCAACACATATTACAGCCTTGAAACAGCCCAACTCCTAGCTGGATTTGCCGATGTTTACCTCTTAGACTTTAAGTATGGGCCCGGAGGCTGCGCCGGCAAAATTTCAGAAGCCCCAAAATACTGGGAAGTTTGCACACGTAACCATTTAATCGCTGGAAAGCATGGCGAACTCATCATACGGATTTTAGTTTTACCGGGGCATCTTGAATGCTGCACAAGGCCGATATTGCATTGGATAGCTGAAAACTTAGGCAGGGAAACGCGAGTGAACGTTATGTTTCAATATAGGCCGGAGTGGAGAGCATACGAAATTCTAGAACTTCGGCGAAGGCTAACAAAAGACGAAATGGATAGAGCGATTATGATGGCCAAAGAAGCGGGCTTAACAAACTTCATAACGTAGTTTAATCGAAATCTATTTCTTATAGCCCCAACCTCTTCTAAAGGCAGATAGTGGTTAAAATGCCCTATTGTCCAGAATGTGGTGGAGAAATGCGCTATATAATAGCCACCAAACACTATGTTTGCCAGAGTTGCGGTCTCTCCGTGACCCAGCAAGAGCTTATCGAGCTGCGGGAAAAGCTAAAGCCTAATGTTGAGGGTGACGAAGAAGAGAAGGAAAGGCGAAGAAAGGAATACTTGAAGTGGTGGCTTAGCAAGAAAAAATAGGCTTTCATAAGATTTATTTGAGGCGTTAATTAGCACACGGCATAAAAATTAATTTTACTAACGCTTGCATAACATTAAAGGCGAAAGCAATGAGCGTGCAAATAGAGATAATCTGTGTTGGCAATGAGCTTTTGATAGGTAAAACGTTGAATACAAATGCTCAATGGCTTGCTAGACGTGCAACCTCGTTGGGAGCAACCGTAAATAGAATAACAGTTGTAGGCGACGATGTAGACGAAATTGCCAAGGCTGTACGGGAGGCCCTCGAGCGGAAACCCCGATTCATAATAACTACTGGTGGTTTGGGTCCAACATTTGACGACAAAACATTAGAGGGGATAACAAAAGCACTAAATCGCCAATTAGAGCTTAACAGCAAAGCATTACAGATGATTAGGGAAAAGTACGAAGCATACGCAAAAGCAGGCAGACTAGATTCTGCAGAGTTAACTCCACCTAGAATTAAAATGGCAAAACTTCCCGAAGGAGCGGAACCACTGCCAAACCCCGTTGGCACGGCCCCAGGAGTGCAAATAAAGGTTGACAACATTGACATTATTGCATTGCCTGGTGTTCCATCAGAAATGGAAGCCATTTTTGACGGGTCAGTTGCAGCTTTGCTTAAGAAAGAGGCTGGAGATGTGGTGTTCTTCGAAACCAGCATATACGCAGATAACATCATGGAATCCACATTGGCCCCGTTAATTGATGTTGTAATGCGTGATAACCCCTATGTTTACATTAAATCCCACCCGAGAGGCGAGGAAAGAAAACCCCATATTGAAATCCACATGTCAACAACGGCGAAAGACTCGAAAACTGCGAAAGACCGTATAGGAAAAGCCATAATCCAGCTTTCAGAACTAATAAAGAGGAAAGGCGGAAAAGTTAAAACCTTTTAAAAGCTTCTACGCAAATTTATTTCTGGTTGCGATGAGAAGGCAGGCTAGACTGAATAGATGATTGAAAATCCGGGTGCCCAGAGCAACCATAAAACATCTTTTTATCTTTTCATTACTGATTGGCACTTCATAAGAGTCATAAATTAGCTGGCAAAAATCATTTTGAAGCGAAATGAGGCAAAAGCTCTCCATAATGCTTGTAGCGATAACGGTTACTACCGCAGTTTTGTTTCTGCCTCAGCAGTGTTTTTCCAACAGCTATACCGCCTCCTATTATCTTCTAGAGAACCCTCTTAGTTCAAAACAATACAAATTGAATATTGTAGTACCCCAATCACTTTATGAATATTATATTGGAAAAAGCCACAAACAAACTTCTCCTGAAGACTTTGCTAAATTCGTTACTCCATATGCCTTAAAACCTATCGCAGATAAGCTCTTGGAGATATACAGCAACCCTGAAGACTTTGCAAATGGGGTTTTGATGATTGTCCATCAAATACCTTATAGTGTTACTTTGCCCGCCAAATACCCTGTTGAAACGATTGTGGAAAACTGTGGAGACTGTGACTTGTTCAGCTATATTGCCGCCTCTATAATGAAGGCTGGAGGCTTAGAAGTCATACTCCTATATTACGAAGATCAAGCCCATATGAATGTTGGCGTCCACCTTCCTAATCCTCCACGTTATGCAAGAACCCCAGCCTATTATGTGGTATACAATGGTGTTCGCTATTACATAGCCGAGTGCACCGGGGACGATTGGACGAAAGGATGGAGGGTTGGCGAGTGCCCGGAGGACTTGATGCACGTAACACCTCAGATAATTGGGCTGGAAAACTGTGAGGAATGGGCCCCGGGACAAGTTTCTGCAAGCTATAAGCCTCTATCTTCATCAGCAATATTTTTGACTGCCTCGTCAACTTTCGTCCTTCAAGGTGGTGTCGTTACGCTAATGGGACAACTTTCGCCCAAACTGCAAAACAAATCGATAACAATCTACGTTAGGGTGGGCGGTTCCACATGGGACATTTTAGCCGTTACGAAAACAGATTCGGATGGAAAATTCACATGGATGTGGAACGCCAAGGAAACGGGAATATGCCAGTTTCGGGCAAGCTGGTCTGGAGATGGAGATTACGCTGGAACTGACAGCCCAATAGTGACTGTAGCCGTTATGCCCACGTTTTTCCTCACACTGCTAGTAATTACAGCAACTTTGGTCTGCGTGGGCATTTTATTCCTTCTAACGGCAACTCAAAGACGCTACGGGGTTGAGGAACCGAAACTCCCAGAAATTCCATCATAAACGAGAAAAACTTTTACTCGAGGCTTTATTGTTTATTCCACAAGCGGTTATCAAAAAGGGTTGATAACGCAAATGTTCATTGTGTTCATAATAGGAACTGCAGGTTCCGGGAAATCTTTACTCACTGCTGCCTTCAGCGAATGGTTAAGAATGACCAAACAGGACGTCGCAACCGTTAATCTGGACCCTGGCGCCCTAACTTTGCCTTATACTCCGGATATTGATGCCCGCGACTATGTGAACGTGGAAAAGCTTATGGATGAATATGGCTTAGGTCCTAACGGCGCCTTGATAATGGCTGCCGATTTGCTGGCTGAAGAAGTGGAAAATCTTTCAAGGGAAGTTGAGGATTTAAAATCCGACATAGTTTTGGTTGACACCCCTGGACAAATGGAACTGTTTGCTTTTAGAGCCAGCGGCCCCTATATAGCCAGCGAGCTTACAAGGGAGCCAAAGGCCATAGTTTATCTTTTCGACGCTGTTTTTTCGCTTAACCCCCTAAATTATGTTTCAAACCTCTTCCTTTCCGCGGCTGTTTACCATCGTTTTTTGCTGCCACAGGTCCACGTGCTTTCCAAATGCGATTTGCTCTCCAAAGAGGATGTCAACAAAATAGTGGACTGGTCCGCAAACCCAAATGCGCTAGAAAACGCCATTGAACAAAAACTTGAAGGAACAAAACGCCTCCTTAGCAGGAACATGATGAAGGCTATTTACCAGTTGGGTTTAAAGTTTCTTCTTATACCTGTCTCGGCGAAAACAAACGAGGGAATGATTAACTTTAACATGGCTTTGGAGCGGATACTTACAGGCGGAGACAAATACACATATTAAAGAGCCCCTTCTTAACAATCGTCGAAAAGTGTCCATGCAGCAGCTATGGTTCCTTGTTCAGCTAAGTTCGGTGTATCAGCACCGCTAATGATTATTACATCATTTTCCTCCGGTTGCAAAAGCTTTAGGATTTGTTTTGCAGCACTTGGAAAATCCCTTGCAAAGTTTTCGCTTACAGAAGGGATTGTTAGGCGGCCATTTTTAAGGACAATTGTTACTGCCCCCTTCGCCCCAATCTTGACCGCGGCATCACGTTGTTCAATTCCAGACCTAATTTTGTGTCCACAGTTCTTCGCCAAAATTGCAAAATTATGTTTTGCGTTAATGAGGTCATATTCACCGATTTCAACTTTTTCCTGAAATATTTTTCTGTATTCTCCCCAAAGCTTTAATCCTTTTCTTGTGAGGACGTATCCCATTTTTGATGTTGAAATTAGGCCAGCTTCCCTAAGGCGGCTAATTATTGTACGCGCAGCGCCTTGCCCTATTTTTAGTTCTGCGGCAAGTTTAGTGCGCCCTATGGGTTTCTCGGCACCAAGTTCCATTGCCCGGAGTAGGTGTAAAACCGAAAATGTTGGAGCGGGCCCTGGAGCCTTTTCTTTTGCAATTTTTTCTAGGAGTTGTTTAAGTTTATGGGTCATAGTTCCACAATTATAGCTTCAGTTGTTGATTATAAAAATTATCCAGAGAGATATTTCGTGAAGTTAACTTTCTATTTCCTTGCATAATATTCTCTTACAATGCCTGCTGTCAACGCGACCAGTCCTATCACTAGCAGGTATAACAGAGGGTAAATGAATATTGAAAGCAGTGATTCGTACGTTATTGTCGATGGCAGTCTTGGGGAGAAGAACACTACAATCCACATTATGATGAAAGTTGCAATGCAACCCATGCCCAAACCAACAGACAACCCGTGTATAAAGCTGCTCTTGTCCTCCTCTACTGACTCAGTCATGTCTTTTTGCTGCTCTTCGTCAACCTCGGCCTTTTCTTCAGCTAATGGATATTCCTCCTCCGTTGGCTCCTGCGTTTCTTGCTGTAGTTCTTGTTCACTAACTTGCATTTCTTCAAGTTCCATTTGTTCGCTTTCCATTGTTAATCGCCCTTCTTGTGATTTGTTCTGCATGAATTAATAAAACTATTCAATTCTAAATTATTATTCAGAATAAGAACTTGAAATTCATGAATTTAAAATTCACATCGACGTAGGTTTTTGACGATATTTTGCCCTACTCGTTAAGGCTTCTTATATTTTCACTTGCTGATTTAGCATATGGACAGCTTTCCCTGAGCTAGCTCCATGCAAAATTTGTCTATATTTTCTAGTTCGTATTCCAGGACTGCCGCTATTTTGCTTCTAACTTTGACTATGGAGCTGTTCTCTTTCATGACTACTTGGGCTGCAGCTATTGTAGGCTGGTCTATTGGTTTTCCAATTTCGCTTAAAAGCCAAATGTAAACTTCTTCTAACTCAGGTACTTCTTCGTAGACATGCTGGGCGACTCTAAAGGTTAAAACGTTGTAGATTTTACCAACATGACTCACAGGGTTTTTGCCAGCCGCAGCTTCCGAGCAAAAGGGCCTGTTTAATGAAATTAAACCGTTTACGCGGTTTCCTCTGCCCACTTGCCCGGAGTCCCCGCTGTCTGCGCTGGTTCCCAAAACTGTTAAGTAGACTCCACCAACTCCTCTGCCGCGAGCATCCAGCGTGTTTAACTGGACGTTTATGTTTTCAAAATCCGTGTTGGATCTAACAAAATTGTTGATTTCTTCAAGTATTTTCGCTTTTTTCTCGAAATAATCCTCCTCACTGCTTATGTAGCGGTCTACAAAGGCCATGGAAATTGTCAAGTTTAGGCTGTTATTGTTTCGGCATCCCATAACCTTTATGTCTTCGCCTGATTCTGGAAAGCGCTGCTTAAAATCTTTGGAGTTTAAAAACTGTTCAGTTTTTAAGACAATTTTCTCCGTTCTAGTCATGGGAGCGTAGCCTACAGCAGCTGAAGTGTCGTTAGCGCCCAGCACTTTACCCTTACGCTTGAATATGTCCACAAGGCCTACGGAGCCCGGTTTAAGTTCAACTTGATATTTCACGTGTTTTTCCGGATCCACAAAGCGCATGTTTTTACGGAACCATTCTTTCGCAACATCTACGGCTATTCCCTTCACATCTATTTTTATGCTGTCAAATTCCGTTGTCGCCCTGTCGCCAAAGACAAATAGCATGGGCTGCTTGACAAAACCTCCACCAAATCTAACTTCTGATTGCCCGGCAACAAGTAATGACTTGTCCACATTATGATGTAGTATTGTGCCTGCTTTTTCGAGGTATTCTTTGCTAAGGCGGAGGGATATTTGCTCCATTATTGCGTCGCATATATAGTCTGGGTGTCCTAGACCCTTTCTTTCGACGATTTCAAGCCTCTGTTCTTCGAGAGGGGTTTGCCTTAGCCTTTCTACTATTATGTTCCTCAATTTAAGCCTCCAATCGTTAAGTGAAGTTTTAGGTGTATAGGGGAAAGCAAATATATACTTTGCTGTATCAGTTTTATATTCAAGAATAACTGGTGGTTATATTTGATCATAACGGGGTTCACCTTAAGAAAATTGAGAATGGAAGCAAAATTAACCCAGAAAAAACTGGCAGAACTTGTAGGAGTTTCACAAGCGCATATAGCGAAAATAGAGCAGGGCAAGGTTGACCCTAGGCTCTCAACGGTTAACAAAATTCTGAAAGTCTTGACGGAGAGCAAGGAAAAGAGGTGCAAAGACATAATGACAAGAGGTGTGATTTTTGCAAAGCCAAGCGACAGTATCTTAAAAGTTAGCGAAATAATGGTGCGCCATGCTATATCTCAAATGCCAGTACTCAACGGTTTTGAGGTAGTAGGCACAATAACCGAAGAAGGAATAATCCGAAAGCTAGGATCAAACATAGCTGAGGAGAAGGTTGGAAACATTATGGACCCGCCGCTTCCAACAGTTTCTGAAGACACGAGCATAAGTGCCATTCGTCCTTTGCTGGAAAGGCGTCAAGGGGTTCTTGTTAAAAAAGGCAGAAAAATCGTTGGCATAATAACCCGTTCAGACCTCTTAAAAACGATTGGGTGAAGCGAGTTATGACGTTGCAAGATTTTAAACAAAACGCCAAACGCGCAATTACATTATTGAGAGAAGAGGCGGCGAAAAAAACCATTATAGTACATCATGACGATGCTGACGGTTTATGTTCCGCTGCAATAGCAAAGAAAGCACTGGAACGCGAAGGGATAGTTGCCGAGGTCTTCTGTTTGGAGAAGGTATACACGGAGGTTATAGCCGACTTGCATTCAAAAGAAGGTGTAACTTTTTTCTACGTTGACATAGGTTCATCCCATGCCGACTTGATATCGGAACTAGACAATGGCCGAAATCTAACTATAATCCTTGATCACCACGATCCAAAGCCCTCGAAAAACCCAAAGGTTTTAGACTTAAACTTGGAACATTTTGGTTTTAGAGGCGAAACCGACTTTTCGGGTGCCACATGCTGCTATCTTTTCGCCAGAGAACTAAACGAGGGAAACAGCGATTTAGGCTATCTGGCTCTTGTGGGAAGCAGCGAAATTCCTGAAGGTTTTAAGTCTATAAACGAGATGGTTTTGAAGGAAACATTGGAAAAGGGGATCATCCAAAAGAAAGGCAAAAGCTTGGAAATACCGCGGTTAGGCGTTAAAGTTGACGCCCTATTTTCAAAACTCCAAATCCTCGGGGCAGTTGGCTACTACGAAGGTGGTCCAGATATGGGAATAAAGGCGTGCCTAGAAGGAATAGACAAGGCCGTGGAAGAGAAAATAAATGCTTTAGAGGAAAGGCGAAAGGAAGTTAATCGAAAACTTCTAGGGAAACTTTATCGTGAAGGACTTAAGGAAACAGAACACATCCAATGGTTTGACGCCGAAGACATGTACACAAACATGGGAACAAAGGTAATCGGGCAGTTTTGCTCATTCTTATCCTACCAAACGCGCCTAATAAAACCCAACAAATACATACTAGGTTTTATCAACGTGCCAAGGGAAATACCAAAATGGGGAGAACTAAAGGAAAACTTTGTGAAAGTCTCTGTAAGGGTGCCGAAGCCAATGCAGGAGATAATTGACAAGGGGAAACTGCCAGGAGCAGTTAACCTTCTCGAAAAGGCTTCTGAGGGTTTTGGGATGGCTGACGGCCACCAATACGCCGCAAACGTGGTTTTGCCAACAGCTAAAAAGCTGGAACTTTTAGAAAACGCCGAGCATGTATTCAGCAAGCAAAAGCCCTAGAAACCTGCCTTAATCGGGTTGCGGGGCTTCATAATCTCCCTCAGAATAATTGTAGCGTAGGAGCCACGGTAAAGCATAAAACTCGTAGTCACCTTATTTTTGCGCGGGCTTGACTCATCCCTTGATATTTCATGCAGAGAAAAATCTTTCAGAGGTGATAGGGCTGCGCGTAACCCTCCCTTTAGGCTTAGTTCAGGCATCCCATTAATTTTGAAATCTTTTAGCGAAATGCCTTCCTCTTCTAAAATAGCCTTTTCAATTTCTCCTTGATATCCCTGGGAGAGCGTTTGCCTAAAGCCAGCGAGGGGAAATGCTAAAACCATTTTTCCAGACTTTATCGCCTTGTTGATTTCCGATATTGTCTCTTGACTTGCGACTTTGTATTTTAATGGGTTAGGCAATCCAGAAGGCTCGACTTCTATTATGTAATCTCCAATTTCAGCCTTGTTAAGTGGAAGCCCTTGGGTTATTCTTCTGCTTAAGGTTTTGTTGAAAAGATAAGCTTGGTAGGCTTGAGGGAAAAGCATCCGCAGTTTTGTTGGTAACCGTCTAAAGGCCCCTATGAAGTCATCTGCTTTCTTCGCCAAGTGTTTCAGCATTATACATTCGTAATGCAAGCTTTTAGGGAAGGTTTTCGCAGCTTTTTTAAAATTTTGCGTTTTCCATAACTCTTCCCGAACCTCTCTGGATTGCGGATGCTCATTTAGACTTGGCTTTGCAAGGAAAAGCATCGCAGCCTTACAAAAGTCTCCCTTAATCAATGCCTTTCCAACCAAATGCGTTATTGGACGTATTGTTCCAAAGCGTTGGTGTCCAAAAAAGTTCGGCGCACCGCCTAATGCTTCGAGTTCTCCAATGACTTTTGATATCCGCTCTTGTATAACTGTCCCACTGTGGCTTATAGCCCGAACAGTGATTTTAAAGGCGTTCCCCAAAAGGTGGTATGACGAGAGCTTTGTATGGAAATAGCGTAGTGGGCGAATCTCCAGGTCCTTGATACGCAACTTTTGGACATTTTCAGGGGTAACTCCTTCAATTGTAATGTGCTGCGCAGTGACAGCGCTGGCATCCTTTATTCCCGCAATACTGATTTGCCGTATACTTATGCCCAATGAGCAGGCCATTGTCTTAACAGCTTGGAAGTTATCCCAGTTTCGCTTGACTAAAACGCAAAGCAGATACCGCTGTAATGAAGGCACTACCTTTTGTGCTTGCAGTTGTGCCATTGATGAAGAACTTATTTCCGCCTTTGAACCATCTATGAGAACCTCTTCCACCAGGAAATCTTCAGGAAAGCGCCGAATAACTCCTCCAACCCCTAAAGGGCTGGTGGCGTAAACTTCGATTCCTAAATTTTTCTCAAGCTTCGAAACAAGCAAGCGTAAGCCCTCAAACATTAAAGGAGAGGAAGTTTTCTTGTTAACTTATCTATCTGTTCAGCTGGAGCAGGCCCTATTCCTAGACACGTTATTGTTCCGGGAGGGATTTCTGTAAGCCCGCGGTCAGTTATCAACGCGCATGGAAGCTCAAAATCCTTTGCTTTTTTCTCTAGCTCCAGAAGCTCTTTTTCACTTTTAACCTTAACAACTATTTTACATTGTCCTTCATCTAGCCAGGCTTCCAACCAATCCTTATGATGTTTCCTAGCTTCCTCTGCTGCTGAAACTGCTGCGTGTCCAGCTTGAGCCGCTATTTTGCCCTTGCTCATTTTTAAGTCAGTTCGGAATACGATTACTTGTTTGTAACGAAACTCGTTCAAGGACTTTCCATCCACAAATAGGCTTATTGCACTTAATGCGCACTTAAAACATTTCCAAAGCTGATAAACAAGAAGAAAACAAGCGCGGCCATAATCCTCGGGTTTCGCCATGCATGAAGAAACGTTCGCCCTTGAAAGTCTATTTCTCCCAAATCTTGTAAACCCTTTTCCAAACGAACTTTATTGCAAAAACCTATCAAATCGTCCAATCCTTTGTCGGAAGTCATGTTCAGCATTTTTCTGGCTTCGCGCATCACCTTTACATCAAAGCCTAAAAGCCGCATGAAGCGCCTTTGATATGCGCTCAGAGATTTCGAAGAGAAGTCCTTAGAGTTTATGGCATCTGCTACAACTTCTGCTGCAATCCTTGCACAGTTCAACCCAAATATGACGCCTCCACCAGTGGTGGGCTTTACTTGTGATGCAGCATCGCCAACAGCTAGAAAACCGTCAGAGTAGGTCTTTTTTATTGAGCCATCTAGTGGTATTGGATGAAAATTTTCCTGTAAAATTGCCGCTCTCCCTAGTTTCTTGGAAGCTACCGGGTGTTTATGCATGAGTTTTTGAAGAAAAGCTCTGGGATTTCCAGTTTTAACACCAAGACCAACCTTTGCTTTGCCTTCTCCTTTCGGAATAAGCCAAGCATAAAACCCGGGCGCATATGCATTTCCAAGAAAAACTTCCACAATGTTAGGCTCAATGTTTTCAACATTTTCAACTTCAGCATTAACACAGTGGACAAAGCTATCCCTTGAAGGTGGAGAAAGCCCCGCCTGCTTTAAAATTTTGTAAGCTGTTCCCTCAGCATTTACAATCACCTTACCAAAAAACTCGAGTACTTCACCTTTTCCTCTCGCCACAACACCCCTCACGTATTTTCCTTCAACTATCAAAGCCTCAACTCTTGAGCCTAAGAAATAGCGGGCGCCAGCTTCTTCGGCTAAATGCGAAATATGCTTGTCAAACAAGGCACGGTTAACAACGCATGTAATGGGTGAAGTAAACCGTATAGAAAGTTCAAGACCCTTTGGTGAATAAATTTTTATTCCACGAAAAGTGTTTTCAACAATTCCCTTCGGTAGAGGATAAAGTCCGAGGTTTTTTAGGCCGTTAATGCTTAAGTGTCCAGCGCAGTGACATGGAAAGCCTATTTCACCGTGCTCCTCAAAAACTGCTACGTCAATGCCCGTTTTAGCCATGTTTAAAGCGCAGAAAGAGCCGCTTGGGCCACCTCCGATAACTATTACATCCGAAGAGCATTTCATTTCTTTGCACGTGAAATTTACCTAGCATCTAGCTATGTTATAAGCTCAACTCTTTTCTTCCCGCGGGCAATGGATGTTGTGCGTATTTTCCCTGCAATTTCAAGTCGCAGAAGCAGCTCATTAAAGTCTTTAAAGCCTAAATCCTTGTATTCTTCGGCTATGTATTCAAAAAGTTCTGTGTCCGTCATAGCACCTTTCTTTTTCAATATTTCAAGGATAGCATAGTATGTTGGATGTGCCTTCCAAATTTTCAATGGCATAGTCTATTCTCCTATGCCACTGGTGTTGCCGGCTTTTGCACTTGGCGAACTTGTTGCATGAAACTCTTATACCATTTTTCCATGTCAGGCGTTATCGACGGACCTATCCTCTTCAACGCCTCTTCAAAGTCCCTCATTGTAACTTCCTTAGCATTTATATCCCTTCTTAACGCTTGCATTGCAGCTTCTCGGCATAGGGCTTCTATATCTGCACCTGAATAATGCTTTGTTATTGCAGCTAAGTTTTCTAGGCTTACATCTTTTGCAAGCGGCATATTCTTCGTATAGATTTTAAATATTTGGAGACGGCTTTTTTCGTCAGGTTCCGGCACATATATTAGCCTATCAAACCTTCCCGGACGGAGCACCGCTGGGTCAACAATGTCCGGCCTGTTTGTCGCCGCTATTACAACAACATCCTCCAGTGTTACTATACCATCCATTTCTGTTAGGAGTTGGCTTATCACTCGTTCTGTAACACCGCTGTCTGCAAATCCAAGCCCTCTGCGAGGCACGAGAGAGTCTATTTCGTCGAAGAATATTACAGCTGGAGCTGCCATCCTGGCTTTTCTGAAAACTTCCCTTATGGCTTTCTCGGATTCTCCCACCCACTTTGAGAAAACTTCCGGTCCCTTAATCGTTATAAAGTTAGCTTCGCTTTCTGTCGCTACAGCCCTAGCAAGAAGGGTCTTGCCACAACCCGGAGGCCCGTAAAGCAGTATGCCCTTAGGCGGTTTTATACCTAGCCTCTTAAAGATTTCAGGGTTTTTCAAGGGCCATTCGACAGCTTCCTTAAGCTCTTGTTTTACATCTTCCAGTCCACCTATATCCTCCCAGTGGACTGTCGGCACTTCAATGTATACTTCCCGCATGGCTGTCGGCGTAACTTCTTTGTAAGCGTTTAGAAAATCTTCCATTTTAACCTCCATTTTCTCCAGAACTTCTGGCGGTATGCGCTCTTCTTCAAGGTTTATCTGTGGGAGATAACGCCTCAACGCTTTCATGGCGGTTTCTCTGCAAAGCGCCGCCAAGTCAGCGCCTGTATATCCATGAGTCATTTCGGCAAGCTTCTTAAGGTCAACATCTTCAGCCAGCGGCATTCCCCGAGTGTGAATTTGGAGGATCTCATATCTTCCCTGCTTGTCCGGTACGCCTATTTCAATTTCCCTATCAAATCTTCCTGGTCTACGAAGCGCCGGGTCCAGTGCCCCCGGCCTGTTTGTGGCTCCTATAACTATGACGTTCCCTCTTCCAGACAAGCCGTCCATCAAGGCAAGAAGTTGCGCCACAACACGTCTTTCAACTTCGCCTGTTACTTCCTCTCTTTTTGGCGCTATGGCGTCCAACTCGTCAATGAATATTATGCTTGGAGCGTTTTGTTGGGCTTGCTGGAAGATTTCCCTAAGCCTGGCTTCTGACTCACCGTAGAATTTACTCATTATTTCAGGTCCATTAATAGAGAAGAAATTTGCCTCTGACTCATTTGCCACCGCCCTAGCCAACAGTGTTTTACCACATCCCGGTGGTCCATGCAGCAGCACCCCCTTTGGAGGTTCTATGCCGAGCCTTTGGAAGAGCTCCGGATGCCTCAGTGGCAGTTCCACCATTTCTCTTACTCTTTGGATTTCCTCGTGTAAGCCGCCTATGTCTTCATAAGTGGTTCTCGGCACGCCTTTTCCTTCGGGTGCTGGCTCGCTTAGGATTGTCAACTTTGTTTCCGCTGTAACCTTTACAATGCCATGAGGACGGGTTTTTGTAACAACGAAGGGAATGGCGTGGCCGAGCATCATGACTAGTGTTGTGTCTCCCTCTACCAATGTTCTTTCCATTAAACGATTTTTAACAAAGTTTGTGAAGTCCTCATCTACGTTCAAACGCATGTCAACTGGCGCGAGGGTTACGTTTAATGCTTCTTTAACCTTGGCTGGTCTAACTATCACATACTCGTTGATGGCTACTCCAGCATTTTTTCGCGTGAATCCGTCTATGCGAATTATGTCGCGGTTTTGGTCTTCGCTGTAGGCTGGCCACGCTATGGCTGATGTGGTTCTTTTGCCAACGATTTCTATGACATCGCCTGCACTTATTCCTAGCCTTTGCATTGTCCTCTGGTCTATGCGGGCTATACCCCTTCCGACATCCCTTTGCCTAGCATCTCCAACACGGAGCTGAACTTCGCTTATTTTTTCGCTCACCTAAAACCCTTCCATAATTAAACTGCTCTGTTTCGAAACAAATCTAATTCTTATATAAAGGTTTAACCCTTATCTGCTTACCCTCCTAACCATCAACGTTTGCACTTGACTGATTTCGCTTATCTGCTCAAGCCTTTTCTCAAGCTCTTCAAGCACTCCTGTTTTATCCTCTGGAATTTTGATGGCGCATAATAGGGCGTTTAAGCCGAAGGCTATTGGTTCCTCGCCATAACCATATATTGTGGCGAACTCTGGTAGAGAAGCTTCAATTCTCTTCTTTAAATATTCAAAGTTCACAGTGACATCCGTCGGAAATATCTTATATGTAATCACAACACTTCCCATAATTTATCCTCCATCAAGGCCCGATAAAACCGCATTTCGGACACTTATATGGACGCCCAAATTTTCTGCACTTCATGCAACGTCTTATCAATATTTCTCCACAGTTTGGACACAGGAACTTTGTGGCCTCTGCGCCTGGTGGAATAGGCTTACCGCAACTGGTGCATGTAACCAGTGTTAATGTGGTTGCTTTTTCAGCCATTCTCATTCCTCATTGAGACATGTTGTTTGTAAATTGCCAAGCTTGCTTATATTTTATATGGTTCTAAACTGGCTGTACAGCTTAACCACTAAATTTAAATATACAACATGAAAGTCTAAAACGGTAAAGTAAAGTTTAGTGAGAGGGATAAGAAAGTGAAATATGTTACCGCCATAGGAATGGTCATAGTAGTAGTTGTAGCATTTGTCGCAGGATTGTACTTGAGCCCATACATACTTCCGCAAGCTTGGGGCCCCGAAGATCCTGTTTGGGATAGAGTTGCAAGATCAGGCAAGATAAAGGTTGGCACAGAGCCAGGGTGGCCGCCGTATGAGTTCTTGGCGGAAAACGGAAGCATCATCGGCTTTGAAATCGAGCTTATGGAAATGATTGCAGACGAGTTAGACCTAACGGTGGAATGGGTGAACATGGCTTTTGATGCCATAATACCAGCAGTGCAAGCCAAGGATATAGATCTTGGCGTAAGCGGGTTTTCAGTAACATCCGAAAGGCTTGAAGTGGTACAGTTCACCATGCCCCACAGCATTACAGAAGGCCAGGTGATAATGCTGAAAAGTAAAGCTGAACAATTGGGAATAACCGAGCTGACATCGCTTTCAAGTTTAGCCACTCTAGGTCTGAAATGTGGAACGCAATCGGGCACGACGCAAGAACAGGAACTGCAAGAAAAAGCACCTAGCTCCTTGCGTAGTTACCGCGACTTTCTTTTGGCGCTTGAGGACATGAAAAGGGGCACTATAGATTGTGTTTACGCAGAAACTCCGATAACCTCCAACTGGATACTGGAGGCTGAACAGAAGGGAGAAGAACCCATAGTCGTCATTTACAGAAGACCTTACTATCCAGTGGCTTTTGTAGCGCATAAAGATGCAGATATACTGGTCGCAAAAATTAACGGAGTGCTCGCTGAACTTATAGCGTCTGCAAGACTGGACCAGCTTAAGCAAAAGTGGAAATGCGACTGAACTTTCCAACGTGATAGGTGTTGGATGCTCTCCAACAATTTACGCTTATACTGAATGGAGTGACCTCAACAATAGCCATTTCCATAATCTCCTTTTTTATAGGAATTCTTGTCGGACTACCACTTTCTTTTCTGCGAGTTTATGGGACGAGAGGCGTTCAAATTCTGATAGACTCCTTTGAAAAATTCTTCAGAGGAGTCCCGGAACTCGTGCTTATGCTTATGTTTTATTTCGGCATCGGGCTATACTTTCCCTTTCCATTCAAAAACGCCTTTTTCACAGTTAACTTTGTTTTAGGATTGAGAAGCGCCGCGAATCAATCCCAAATTTTCAGGGGGGCCATAAGGGGCATAGGTGATGAGCAAATGGTGGCTGCTATCTCCCTTGGACTTTCAAAGGTGCAGTCTGTTCTTTATGTTATGCTGCCTCAGGTGATTGTTTATTCTACGCCTGGATTAGGAAGCGAATATGCCCTTCTAGTTAAGGATTCAGCTTATTCCTTTGTGATTGGCGTAATCGATATAATGGCTTATACCGATTGGGTGAGAAAAGCAACTTTGGACACGGTTACCCCTTATCTTATAGCGGCTTTCCTTTATATTCTGCTCACTTTTCCAATAGCAACGTGGCTTGACAAGTGGGGAAGCATGAAGAAGAGACAGTTGGGGTTGGAGAGAAAATGACTGAAACAGTCATGGAGTGCAGAAATCTTTGGAAAATCTACAAAGATGTTGTGGCGGTTAGGGATGTTTCCCTCCAAGTTAGGGAAGGCGAAATAAAACTGATTTTTGGACCTAGCGGTTCTGGAAAAAGCACGCTATTAAGATGTTTGGCTATGTTAACGCCACCTTCGAAAGGCGATGTTTTTCTCAAGGGAGAATGTTTAACGAAGCCTGGCGTCGACTTAAACAAGGCGAGAGCAAGAATAGGGTTTGTTTTCCAACACATCTACCTTTTCCATCACTTAACCGCACTTGGGAATGTCGAGCTGGCTTTAAGACACGTGTTAAAAATGCCAAAGGAGGAGGCTAGAAAAAGGGCGATGGAAGCTCTCGCAGAGGTTAAGATGGAGAAATGGGCGAACCACTATCCTGTCCAGCTTTCCGGTGGACAGCAGCAACGTGTGGGAATAGCAAGAGCCTTAGCGAGAAAACCCGACATCATATTACTTGATGAGCCTACGTCAGCCCTAGATCCAGAGTTGACGGGTGAAGTTATTGACACTTTGAGAGATCTGGCAAAAAAGGGAACAACCATGCTTATAGTTAGCCACGAAATGCCTTTCGCCAGAGAGGTGGCTGATGAAATGATATTCTTCGACGCGGGAACCATTGTTGAAACAGGGACACCTGAGCATTTTTTCACAAACCCGACAAGTGAAAGAGCCAAAAAGTTCATGATGCGCCTTATTAAGCGGACGAGAAGGGAATAAATGGAATTCTTACTAAAATATTTGGCGGATATCCTTCAAGGATTTATCGTTACAGTAGAGATGACACTGTTCGGAGTGTTTACTGGTCTCGCTCTCGGCACCCTTTTGGCCATCGGCGACTTGTACGGAGGAAGAATTGTTTCAGCAATTATCAGCGTTTATACAGAATTTTTCAGGGGAAGCCCAATCATAGTTCAGCTTTTCTTATTTTATTACACGGTGCCGTCGCTGCTTAACACATGGGTTGACGGGTTTACTGTGGGTCTAATCGTTTTCGCCTTAAACAGTGCTGCTTATCAGAAGGGATACATAAAGGGAGCCATGGCGGTTATCTCCGAAGATCAAATGATGGCTGCCCTCTCAGTGGGGCTTTCAAGGGTCAAAGCGATATTTTATGTTATTCTTCCTCAAGCTCTAAGGATAGTTATACCTGCGTGGAGCAACGAATTCTGTTCATTGACTAAGAGCACTTCTGCTCTACTTGTCATCGCCGTTAAAGACTTAACTTCTGTCGGTAATATGATTGCTTCTCGCTCATGGCGTTATGTGGAAACATTCCTTTTCATAGCCATAATCTACCTTTTATGGGTAACAGCTGTTGCTAAAATTGCAGACAAAGTGTATGAACGCGTAAAAATTCCTGGAATCGAATTGTCCGTTTAGTGCAAAACTTTTATTGTCTAGCTTCACTCTTAAGGAATTGGGCGCTTTAAGATTTGGGTGTTAATCTTCGTGATTTGGTTCCTAAAACCACCATTAGGCTTGAAGATTTGAGCGGAAAATCCATAGCGATAGACGCTTATAATGCGCTTTACCAGTTTTTGGCGATAATCCGCCAGCCCGACGGCACACCTTTGAAGGATAGTAGCGGCCGCATCACAAGTCATTTAAGCGGTCTTCTTTATAGAACTAGCAATCTTGTGGAATTGGGAATCAAGCCCATTTATGTTTTTGATGGTGTTCCACCAGCCCTTAAAGAGGTTGAAATTAAGAGGCGTATGAAGGTCAAGGAGGAAGCTTTAATGAAATATGAGCAAGCCTTGAAGGAAGGAAGAATCGAAGAGGCGCGAATGTATGCGCAAGCCACTTCCAGCCTCAAAGATTACATGGCCGAGGATAGTAAACGTCTTTTAAACCTTATGGGAATCCCTTGGATTCAAGCTCCAAGCGAAGGGGAAGCCCAAGCAGCCCATGTAGTTAAGCGGGGAGACGCAGACTACTGTGCAAGCCAAGACTATGACAGTTTGCTTTTTGGCGCGCCGAGACTTGTGAGGAACGTTACAATTTCCGGGCGGAGGAAGCTTCCCGGGAAAAACGTCTACGTTGAAGTGGTACCTGAAGTTGTAGAGCTCGAACAAGTCTTAAAGGAGTGCGGCATAACCCACGAGCAGTTAATCGATGTAGGAATCTTAGTCGGAACGGATTTTAACCCTGATGGTGTGAAGGGACTTGGCCCTAAAACCGCTTTAAAGCTCATAAAGGAATATGGAAGCCTAGAAAAAGCCTTGCCCCACATCAAAAATGCAGAGTTTCCGGTTGAACCGCATAAAATTAAAGAAATTTTTCTACATCCAAAGGTTACTGACAACTATAAAATAGAATGGAAAGAGCCGGACGTGGAGGGCGTTATAGACTTTATTTGTCGCGAAAGGGATTTTTCAGAAGAGCGTGTAAAAAAGGCCCTTGAGAAAATGCAGAAGGGAATAAGCAAACTTAAGGGAAAAACAACTCTAGAGAAATGGTTTAGATAGGAAATCTTTAATCCATCTTACCCAATAAAGCAGCTTTCTAAAACCGGTGAAGCAAATATGAGCAGTCAGATTCCGCTCCCCGTAGATGAGCTTCCAACAAAATGGTACAATATTTTGCCAGATTTACCTGAACCACTCCCCCCTCCAAAGGAGCCGGAAACGGGACCTTCACGGATGGAGTTTTTGGCAAGAACGATGATAAAAGAGTGTTTAAGGCAGGAAATGTCAAGCGAGCGTTGGATTCCTATTCCAGAGGAAATTCGTGAGCTTTACCTGCATATGGGAAGACCAAGACCTCTTTATCGTGCAAAAAGGCTTGAAAGACTTTTGGGGCTTAAGAAGGTTAGGCTATATTATAAGAGGGAGGATTTATCTCCAACTGGTTCTCATAAAACCAATACTGCGGTTGCACAGGCTTATTATGCCATGAAGGAAGGAAAAACAACTTTAACCACTGAAACTGGTGCCGGCCAGTGGGGAACCGCCCTTGCCTATGCAGCTAAACTTTTAGGTTTGGACTGCGTGGTTTTCTGGGTTAAATCCGTTTACGACTGGAAAACTGAAAGAAGAACTCTGATGAAGCTTTTAGGCGCTAAGGTTTACGCTTCACCTAGCCAACAGACAAAAATCGGCAAGGAGATTTCCTCGAAAAATCCAGAGCATCTAGGTTCGTTGGGAATTGCCATTTCAGAAGGGTTGGAATATGCGGAGACCCGCGAGGATTCTGTTTACTGCTTGGGGTCAGTTTTGAACCATGTACTCATGCACCAGTCCATCATCGGGTTGGAAACAATAAAACAGTTTGAACTCGTAGATGATAAACCCGACCTCATAGTGGGGTGCCTAGGCGGAGGTTCAAACTTCGGCGGCATTGCCCTACCATTTATTGGCGAAGTTTTAAGAGGAAAACGCGAATGCGAGTTCTTAGCAGCTCAATCGCTTGCGGCGCCAAATCTTGCCAAAGGCGAGTATCGCTACGACTTTTGTGACGTGGCTGAGCATACGCCGCTTCTAAAGGTTTATACTTTGGGGCATAGGGTTGAGATGCCGCCGATAAAGGCTGATGGTCTACGTTATCATGCCGCCGCCCCCATAATAAGCCTATTAAGACATCATGGTTTAGTAAAGGCTGTAGCTTATCCAGCAGATGAAAAAGTAATTTTCGAAGCTGCTAGGCTTTTCCTCCAAAGCGAAGGGTGGCTGCCCGCCCCAGAATCCAGCTACGCTATCCGTGCTGGAATAGACGAGGCTTTAAAGGCTGAAAAAGCTGGTGTTGAAAAAGTTATATGCATAAATATTAGCGGGCATGGCTTCTTAGACCTTGCAGCTTACAGGGAAAAACTTGAAGGAGTATAATCCACGTATTCATTAAATGGAAAAGCTAAAGCCAAAGCTTCAACATGTGTAATATGTTAAAAGCTTTTGGGGACTTTAATGAGCGAGCTCGCCGTTAACGTTGAAGAACTATGCGTAATGTACGGCTCTGTTAGAGCTGTAGATGGCTTATGCTTTAAAGTCAAGCGGGGAGAAATCTATGGTTTATTGGGTCCTAACGGCGCTGGAAAAACCAGCACGTTGAAGGTTTTGGCTGGAATACTGGAGCCAAACCATGGCAAGGTTGAAATTTTCGGAAAGCCCATCTCTGATGAAGTTGAGGTTAAACGACTGATAGGCTATGTTCCAGAAGAAACTGTTCTTTTGGAATCCCTTACTCCGCGGGAGTTCTTTGAGTTCATCGCCTCGGTGAGAGGTTTAAGCGGAGAAATTAGCATACGGCTTTCAAGACTTGTTTCAGCTTTTGAACTCATCGAATATTTTGACTCCCCTATTGCAACGTTATCCATGGGAACCAAACGAAAGGTAGCTGTTATCGCAGCCCTTTTACATGAACCGCCCCTTTTGATATTGGATGAGCCCTTAATAGGTTTGGATGCTCGCTCGTCAAGAATCCTTAAGGAGCTTATAGTTCACCACGTCAGCAAGGGCGGAGCGGTTGTCTTTTCAACCCACATAATGGAAGTCGCTGAGAAAGTTTGCCACAGGGTTGGAATAATCAACAAGGGAAAACTTGTGGGTGAAGGAACGGTTAATGAGCTTAGACAGTTAATCCGAGAAGCGGAAAGCTCCCTGGAGGATATTTTCCTAAAGGTTACTCAACAAGAGGTTGGGATAAGAGAATTAATAGCTGCCTTAGAGGAAAAATAGGATGGCGAAAAGATTTTCTGAACTATGGAAAGTTTCCGGCACAGTGTATAGGGAGATATGTTTTCAATCCGTTTTTTCTCTACGCTTAGGCGCCACCCTTCCAAGGATGGACAGCGAAAAAATTGGGAAAATGGCAAGGCAGACGGAGATGAACATGCTGGTTAGCAAGATTCTTGTAACAGTTTTCGTTGCGGTTTTAGGTGTTTTGCCCTTGGGCTACTGGTCGTATTTTGTTTATGGGCTTAAGCTTGCAGAAGAGCTGGTTGTTGTTGGTTGTGTTTCAGTCTTTCTATCTTCTCTATTTTTTCTCTTGGTGATGCTGGGGCTTCAAGTTACAACTTCGCTTGTATCTACGAGGGCTTTTGAAGTTTTGGGAACTCTTCCAATTTCGCGGAGAGCCATCTCCAAAATTGCACTATTATCTTTCCTAAGGATCTTTGATATACCACTAATAGCCGCTCTCATAGTTTTTCCAGCAACCTTTTCTATTATTGTTGGCTCATTTCTTGGAGGTTTAGCTTCTCTATTTGCTGTTGGATTGACAGAGATTTTCGCTTTGGCTTTGACTATTGGTCTGGCAAAACTTTTCTATTCGAAAATTGTAAGCGGAGGCGGGAGCTCAAATTACAAAATGATTATGCGGTTTATCTATATGCTAATATGGATTCTCCCATCATTCGGGATTTACTTGGTTATGAATTTTGCAACGCAAATTCTACAAGCGTTTGCCTTCTCCTTAACACAGATATCCACTATTCACGCTTACGTATTGGCCTTATTATATCCATTCTCCTTGAGTTTCACGGTTTCCTTCGCAACATTTCCGCAAAAAATCAACGTGATTTTTGCTGCAGTTCTGACGGTTTCCACTGCTTTGTATGCGGTTCTAGCGTACTTGGGACTGAATTACACGGGATCAACCATCAGACGCATATGTTCCGGTGGAATCATAACTTCTTCGAAGATTGTTGTTAAGGATTTGTCCATTCGACCTAAATCTGCTTGGTTGGGGATCATCATGAAGGATTTAAGAGTGGCTTCCAGGTCTCCCTCTTATGCTAGTATCTTGATGCTGCCAGCCTTACAAACCATAATCATTATTGTGTCCTTTTTGGGAATTGCTAACATAAATTTGGCAACGGTGCTTGGTTTTCTCGCTGGAGTTTCGCTGCTGTCGCTTATAGTTACTCCGACTCTGTTTTCAGCTGAAACATTGGCGTCAGCCTATATGAAAAGCCTACCGTTAAAAAAGAAGACTGTGGTGGCTGCGAAAACATTTTTGTCAGCATGCACTTATCTTGGCTGTGTAGTTGCCCTAGCTATTGTTACACTGTATCTTAGAAAGGATTTTCTCTCAGTCTTGGCCTTTGGGCTAGTGCAAATGTTTTCGGTGGCCGCTGGGTGTATGATGGAGTTGTTTTTGCTCATAAGAAAGTTTTGGTGGAAGGAGCTCACACCTAGTAACATTTACACTAGCATATCAACATTCATAACTGTGCTTTTGCCCGGGGTAATACTGTGCCTCACACCCATAATGCTCTGCTACATCATAGGCTTCGCGAAAATTCAATTGACGTTAACAATTTTTCTAGCTGCCGCTGCTGCTGAACTTATAGCCGTGGCAAGCCTTACAAAAGCCGTAATAAAAGATTAAAACTGTGATAGGCTAGATTTTGTGTCCATATTGCCCCTTTAATGGAACGAAGGCTACTCCGCCAAGATTTTCCTGCCGAATCTTTCCGTCGGTTCCTTTGGTCACTTTTATGAGACTTTGGAAAAAGTGTATACTTCCAACGGGGATAAGCATGATCCCGCCTGGTTTTAGCTGCTCGACTAGTGGATTTGGAATATTTGGAGCTGCTGCTGTCACGAGAATTCTGTCATAAGGGGCTTTTTCCGGATAGCCCATAGATCCGTCGGCGCAGATTATTGTTACGCGGTCTCCGTACCCCGCTCGCATGATGTTTTTTCTTGCGAATTCGGCTAAGCCATCAATTATTTCCACTGTGTAGACATGTCCCCATTCGCTTCTAGGCGCACTGCTAGGCGCAACTATTTCAGCTATCGTAGCGGCATGCCATCCTGAACCGGCTCCAACCTCGAGGACTTTGTGGCCTACTTCCAATTGGAGGGCTTCATTCATTATGGCAACCATGTTTCGCCTAGCTCAGCTGAAGATGGGCTGAGGCTATGTGGCGCTGAAACAGTCTGCCCAAAACCAATTGGAAGAGGTGTGTCCACAGCGCTGTATTGTTGCATGTTTTCCGGTAAAAACTTCGCCCTTGGCACGGAGCGCATCGCCCTAATCACTTTTGGGGAGCGAAGTATGCCTTCCTTCATCAGGTTTTCAACAAGTCTTTCCCACTCTTTTTCCAATAAGCACACCAAGCTAAATTATTGCGAATAAGCATTTAACACATTTGCATCCAAAAACTAGAAGCGCAGTCTCTATTTCACTGTTACTGATTTCGCTAGGTTTCTCGGTTTGTCCGGGTCGTATCCTTTCTCCACAGCCATGTAATACGCCAGAAGCTGTAGCGGGATAACAAAGGGTATGGGCGATAACACGTCTGGAACACCTTTTGGCACTTCAACATAGTCGTCGGCGAGTCTCCCAACTTCCTCGTCGCCTTCCTCTATCACCGCTATTATGGATGCACCTCTTGCCTTCATCTCCATGATGTTACCCACCACAGTCTTGTGGGTTTCGTCTTTGGGGCATATGAAAACCACTGGAAAGCCTTGCTCCACTAGGCTTATTGGGCCATGTTTGCTCTCGCCCGCCGGGAAGGCTATGGCTGGAACGTAGGCTATTTCCATAAGTTTAAGCCTGCCTTCGTAGGCTGTTGCAGTGCTTATTCCCCGTCCAAGGAAAAAGAAAACCTCTGCATCTTTGTATTTTTTCGCAATGCCTTTAACTTTCTCTTCTTGTGTTGCAATTATTGTTTCAACCGTTTCTGGAAGCTTCTTCAGTTTTGCGTCTATAAAGTCCATCTCGTCTTGGGAGATTTTCCCCCTTTTCTTTGCCAGTCTTAGGGCCAATTGGGCGAGAACTGAAAGTTGAGAAGTGAAAGTCTTGGTTGCGGCGACGCCTATTTCTGGACCAGACTGCTGGCTAATGTAAACCCTTGAAATTCGTGTTAACGTTGAACCGATAACATTCGTCAAGCCTAAAACTGTGGCTGCTCTTTGACGAGCAGCATTTACCGCTGCAAGCGTGTCCGCTGTTTCTCCGGATTGGCTCACAGCCAAAATTGTGCTGTCGATGTTTACTGATTTGCCATGCTGCTCTATGAATTCTGACGCTATTACTGGGTATGTAGCCAGATAGGCGAGTTTAGAAAACATGTAAGATGCTGCCAAACATGCGTGGTAAGATGTTCCGCAAGCCACAAGGAAGACTTCGCGGGCGCGATCGAGGAAAGTTGCCATCAAATCCAAATAATGCTCCTGCAGTCTCAAAGTGTTCCGCAAACAAGCTGGCTGCTCATGAATCTCCTTCAACATAAAATGTGGATAACCCTGTTTAACAGCCATTTCAGGTGTCCAGTCGATAATTTTTGGTTCCCGCGTCACTGGACTTGAGTCTGCGATTTTTCTAATTTCAAAGCCCTCCAAAGATAATGTTACAAGTTCTCCATCCTCAACCACAACCGCCCTGTTGGTTAGAGGCAGAAAGGCTGGAATGTCTGAAGCACAGTAAAGCGCATTTTCCCCTAACCCAAGAACAAGGGGACTTTCGTTTCTCGCACACACTATTTTATTAGGCTCTTTTGGAGAAATCACCGCTATGGCGTATGAACCTTCGATCTTTCGCACCGCCTCAAGCACAGCATCCGTCAGACTTAGGAATGGGTTGTTTTTCATTGCTTCTTCAATTAGGTGGGCGATGACTTCAGTGTCTGTTTTTGATACAAAAACATGACCCTTGTTTTCCAATTCGAGTTTTAGTTCAGAGAAATTTTCAACAATTCCATTGTGAACTACGGCTATTTGCCCGCTGCAGTCAGTATGGGGGTGTGCATTAACTTGTAATGGCGCCCCGTGGGTTGCCCATCTTGTGTGGCCTACACCTATGTTTCCGGGCAAATCGTCGAGGTTGTGGATTTTGTGGACTTCGTCTATTTTTCCGCTGTCCTTTTTTATGTAGAGTTTTCCGTCATGGATTGTTGCTTCGCCAACTGAATCGTAGCCTCGGTACTCCAGTCTTTTTAACGCTTGATGGATTACTGGTGCAGCGTTTCCTTCTTTCAGAAGGCAGCCGAATATTCCGCACATGGCTAAAGCCTTATTGATTTCAGCATGTCAACCATTTTAGGATTATTCTTGTTTTATAAGCATTTTTAAGAGAAAAATTTTCAGTTCTAAAAATTTTGTTAGGCGTTTTTCGCATTTATTCAGCTTTTAAGTGGTCGATTTCCGGTTATTTTTTGTAGTGTTTATAGAAATTTTTTAACGGTTTTTATCTAAAGCTTTCCTTGCTAGTTCAGCTCCCAAAACCATGTTCTTTAATTTTGCAAAGCTCACTTCCCATGTTCTTGTTCTTAAGCCGCAGTCTGTGCTCACATATATTCTACTTGGGTCGCCTATGACTTTTATGGCGTGGAGGATTCTGTCTCTAACAAGCTCTGGCGGCTCAATAAAGTCTGTGTGGACGTCTATTACGCCTAAACCATAGTTTCCTCGGAAGCCATGGTCTTCGAAAAATTTTAGTTCCTTGTAGCCCGTCCTTGCCTCGTCGGCTAGGCCTGTTTGTCTGTTGTCTCTGTTGGCGAATTCGAGGGCTAGTTGGCTGCAGTTTTGCAGTTGGCTTGCATATTTCGCTAGCACTTCGTAGTTGCTATAGCAGTTGTGGAGGCTGAAGGTGCAGTTAAACCCCTTAACCGTTTCGTTAAAGGCTTCCACGAAAAGCTGCATTTCTTCCGCTGAAGGGCTTGTGGTTGCTGCTGGCTCATCTATCTGAATCCATTTAGCTCCAGCTTCTATCAGCTTGCCTATTTCCGGTCGCACAACCTCTTTTATTAAGTCGAAGAGAAATTCTCTTCTCGCTGAAGTCTTTCTCTGTTTGAAATCTCTTATTTGGCTTCCAGCCTTTTTCTCATAGTACTCGTTAAAAGTCCAGTCGACAAGCGTGTAAGGCCCCGTGAAAGGGACTTTGACGATTCTTTTAGTGTTTTCCTTTGTGAAGATGAATTCTTCCACGTAGAAGGGCTTTATGTATTTTGGCTTGCTTACGCATGCAGCTTTATTGAAGTATCTGTAGTCGAAGGATTTAACATATCCCAAAAACTTGAAACCATCCACGTTTCGTATAACATGCTCATACATTTCCGAACGCCACTGTTCCCCATCAAAAACAATGTCCAGCCCCGCAGCTTCAAAAAAGCGTATTGCATATCGTGCAGACCACCGGAGCAGCATCTTCTTTTCTTCAGCAGTCCTTTCTCGTTTTGTCAAAATTTTAACAAGTTCCTCTATGTTTTCTATGCCTAGCCTTCGTCCCCATTTAACGGCTTCCGCGATTTCCTTCTCAGATAAGGGTTCCCCTCTGTAGGCCTTTACTCTCCACGCTGGTTTGGCGAGGCTTCCTATCTCTTGTGTCGGGAAAAGTTTATCCATAAATGCTCCACTCTTTTTCAAGGCGTTTTGCCACGCTGCTTATAACCCTTAATTTTTCTTCAGCTCTTTCCCATGGCAAAAACTCCAAGTCGCAGTTTGGGCAGATAAACACATCACTAATTTTGGATGGAAAAATGGCTTCAATAATTTCCCTTGTAACGTGGACAAGCTCGCTTTCATCCTCAACCAGTGAGCTGCGGGCGTCTACAATCCCCAAGGCAACGCCTTTATCAAAATCGTATCCCTTCAACTTCTCCAGGCTTGTCTCGTAGAGGTCTATTCCCAGGTCGTTAACGGGAAATTCTAGGGCTTCTGGCAGAATTTGGGAGAAATCTCCAAAAAAGGTTTGAAGACACGTTCTAGCTTTTACGCCTTTCAGGGCTGTTTTTAATGCTCCTTGAATGTAGGCAAACATGTCCTTTGAAATGGGTTTCTTGAAGGGGTTCCAAACAAGCGCTGGGTCGCTTAGCTGAATGTATTTGAAGCCCTTTTCTGCTAGGCTTTCAATTTCCTCCCTTAGGATTTCAGCGTAGGCAAACATTAATTCTCCTTCGCTTTTGTAAAACTTGTTTTCCGACAGTTTTGCGAATGTGTAAGGCGCCGGCAGGACGGCTTTCCATGGAATGTTTTTCGGCAAAAGCTCTGTGTATGTTATCTCTGTGGCTATGTTTTTCGTTCGGCGAATTGCTTCCAAAACTACTGGTTTTCTGTAGAAGGTGTTGTTGTCGAACCATCTGGCAAGGCTTCCAACTTTTAAGCCTTCCAAGTTTTCATTGAAAGGCCTTAAAAGGTCTTGCCACTTAAGCATCCCATCCATCACATAGCTTAGCCCAGCGGAAACTTGTGCCTTTATAACTTTCGCCGTGGCTTCTCGTAGAGCTTTTTCCAACAGTTTTTCGCCAGCCTTTTTTCTTTCGTAAGCCCTTGTTGTTTCAATGAGCTCCTTTGGTCTTGGAAGGATGCCCGTAACATAGCATCCAATCATTTACCTAACCAGCTTTAGGCGCTTTTTTCGCATGGTGTGATTAGGTAGAATCTAGGATAAGGGGTAGTTAAACTTTCCAGTGTGAGGGCAAGGTTATCAAAGTAAGCGCGGAGCGCTTCCATTAGGTTACTATAATAAAAATTTTAATAATGGAGTCGCCTTTATGGTTAAGGAAAGCCATGGATAAAAAACTATTACTTCACGACGACGGCAAAACGTGTAAAGTTAAAGAAATTACGGTGTTTGATGACCCGCAGAAACTTAAGTTGATTCTTAATAGGCTTAGCTGGAAGATTTTAGCCATGCTTTCTGAGAGGGAAATGTATCCTCTCCAAATAGCTAGGGAACTGGGGGTTCATGAGCAGAAGGTTTACTACCATATAAGGAAGCTTGCCAAGGCTGGAGCCATAAAAGTTTCACGGCAAGAGGGGAAGAAGGGTGCCATAGCCAAATACTATAAGGCGGCTTCACCAGCCTTCGGAATTGAACTGGCCTATGGATATAAACCCATGAAAAGACTTCCGCCGATGTGGGTTGGAGAGCAAATTCAAAGGTTTTTCAGCGGGTTCGTCCGAGAAGATGAGGTTTTTGATGGCAAAATTGTGGTGGGCAGCCCGTTGCCTCACGGACCTTTTAAAACAAGTGCTAGAGATGGGCATTATGCTGCACATTTGGCTTTCTTTCTTGGGCAGTTTGCCCGCATGCCGGAAGATTTCGCCATAAAGCTTGATGTGGACGTTAAAGCTGAGAAAGAGGAGAAGAATAACCTAATCCTTGTGGGCGGGCCTGGAACAAACTTGTTGACGCAGGAGTTGAATGATTATCTGCCTATAAAGTTTAATATGCAGCCTTCTCAGCAAGGCTTTCTTTTCGGCGGGCTTGTTTCCACAAAAACCATGCAGGTTTACACGGCCGACAATGTGGGGCTTGTTGCAAAGATTGTTAACCCGTGGGACACAAGCAAACGTGTCATAGTTTTGGCTGGTAATAAGGCTGTGGGCACAAAGGCATGTGTTTTAGCCCTTACAAACTTTTGGAGAAAAACATTGGAGAGGTATAGGGGCGAAGAAGCCTTTGCGGTGGTTATACAAGGTTTTGACTTAGATGGCGATGGTAAAGTGGACTCAATAGAGGTTTTGGAATAATGGTGAAGATTCGAGAAGCCAAAATTGAAGACTTGCCAGCCATAATCACGTTGATAAAGAGGAACAATGAATCCTTAAGCGAGGACTTGGCGGCGCTTTTCCGCGTGAAGAATCCAAATGAGGAGTATAAGCTTTTCGTGGCGGAGGAAGACGACAAAATTGTTGGATTCTCAAGGGTGCACTTTTATAAGTGGAATAGAAGCGCATATGTCATAAACCTTCTTGTTGACATGGGTTATAGGCGAAGGGGCATAGGAACCCTACTCCTTAAAATAATGGAAGAGTTTGCAAAGGAGAAAAAGGCGAGGGTTCTCATGTTTGACACAGCTGTCGACAACATTCCAGCCTTAAATCTTTACCTAAAAAGTGGTTTTAGAATATGCGGCTACAACGACAAGCTTTACGAAAGTGAGAAAACAGCCGTCTACCTTGCTAAAGAGCTATAATGCGCTGGAGAGTTTTGCTGGTGCAGTTAACCGAGCTTATAATAGCGCATGGTCATAAAAATGTTAAAGCTACGCATAAGTCCACCTTTGAAATAACGAAGGATGAAGAATTGTCTGACAGAGGAGACTGCATTATTGCAGTTTCAGCTGACAAGGGTCTTTTTGACTTAAAGCCGGAGTTTAAGGAGTTGCTTCGCATAGAGAATGCCAGACTAACCATTGTTATAGATGCTGGCGGAGTTGCCGAGATAGTGAAAGCCTTTGGAAGCCCTAGGCTAAGTTTGTCGCATCCAACGGATATTGTTGTGAGGAAAAGCGATTATATATGCCATAGAACTCTGGCTGTGAAAGCGGACAAAGCTGCGTGCGACTTGTCTAGAGTCCTTGTGGAGAGGCTTAAGAATCCCAAACAAGTTGTTAAAATAACTTTGACGGTTGAGGTTTAGCCTACCTCCGCGTCTAAAACGGCTTGCCATTCGTATGGAGCTGTTTCGCGAACAAACCTCGCGTGGACAATTTTTTCAACGGTTCTTCCACATTTTTTAACCTCTTCGGTGAATCTGTTTTTCAAATCTTCTAGACCATCTAAGCCCTTCACGAAGCTGTAGAAATGTATGGTGCCGCCCTCGGGTTTTAGGGCTTCACATGCGGTTTCGATGAACTCTATGGCTTTTTCCGGTAGATTCATGATGACGCGGTCTGCTGTTCTGCGGAACTGTTTTTTAACGATTTGTTTTGCGTCTCCTAAAATTGGGTGGACTTTTCCATCAACGCGGTTTAGCCTAACGTTCTTTTTCAAAAATTCAACGGCGGCTGGGTTTATGTCTATGGCGTAAACCTTGACATTCTCGTGGTTTTTTGCAATCATTATTGCGAAGGGGCCGACTCCAGCGAACATATCTATGACGGTCTCGCCTTCTTTAACCATAGAGGCTACTCGCTTGTGTTCGTGGGATAGGCGCGGCGAAAAGTAGGCTTTTGCCAAGTCTATGTAAAATTGGCACCCGTGCTCCTTGTGAATGGTTTCGGTTTTCGACTGTCCAGCAATCACATTGAACTCTCTTAAACGGTGTTCGCCTTTAACTGCCCCAGCCTTAGCCAAAACCGTTCGCACATTTTTATGCACTTGCATTATAGCGTTTCCTATCTCCGTTTTGTAGGCTTCGAGTTCTGGTGGAATCTCGACGATGGCTATGTCTCCGACAAAATCTAATGCGCTGGGAAGACAAGCCAGCAAGTGCGGCGGCATTCTATCCTCCAAAACTTCATGGATTGTTTTTTGCTGTTTATGCCGTTCTGGAAAAGTGTATTTAGATACTTCTATTGTTGGGCTGTGCTCTCTAAGTTTTTCAAGCTCGTCGGGTTTAGGGCTTCTGGTCAAAGGCACATAAATGTGGTTGTTATCTCTTTGGATTTCCAGTTCCTTATCAATTATCCCGAGTTTATTGGCGGTGGTTATGACTTTTTCGCCGTAGGTCTTTGGTGTTTTGAGGCATGGCGCGGTTTTTGGCACATGAAACGCCTTGACGCTTACTCTATTATTTTGAAAAAGTCCCTTTCGGTTATTATGCCCACAAGCTTCTCGTTTTGGATGACTGGCAAGGCGCCGAGGTTTTTCTCCTTCATTATTTTTGCTGCTTGCCCCACGTCTGCCTCCGGTTCGATGGTTGCCACTTCCTTTGTGGCTATTTGGAGGGCTGGTGTGTTCAGCACTTGGGTTATTGTTCCAGACTGCAAGTGTTTGAAGACTTCCCCTGAACCGAAAAACCTTATAATGTCCATGGCTGTCACGATGCCAGCCACTTTGCCATCTGCAACTATTGGAAGCCTTCTAAAACCCTGCGTTATCATCGTTTTTTCCGCCTCGAAAATTGTTGTTTTTGGTAAAGCAGTAACCACTTTACTGGTCATTAAATGGGAGACTTTCACCCCGCTTATGCGGTCGGAGAACATGCGGGCTATATCCCTCTCAGTTATTATCGCTCTGACACGGTTTTCTTCGTCCACAACAGGCAAACCGCCCACGTTCTTCTCCTTCATCAACTGTACTGCCTCGCTGATTTTTGCAGTGGTTTTGACGGAAAAGACCTTCTGAGTTATTATGATTTTTATGGGCTCGTTTATGGCTTTAAAAATATTCCCGGAAAACTTTTGCTGGACTATCTCAAACTTTCTTCCTCCGCCAAGATAGTCAACTAAATCCGTCGCCGTCACTATGCCTGCAAGTGCTTTTGTTCCCGGGTCTGCTATTGGGATTCTGCGGAACCCTTCTTTTGCCATTATTTTGACGGCGTCATAGATGAGTGTTGCAGGGGTCATTGTTACGACTGGGCTTTTCGCCACGTGCAATATTTCGCCTTCCCGCTTTTTTGCTGTAGAGCTTTTAAGGGATACTGGGCCCTTTCCTCTCAAGGTTCTTCTAAAAGTTTCTCTACTCATTTTCATCCCTTTTCCAGCTTCTTTATTTTACGATAAGCTTTGCTATATCTTCACGGTCCACTATCCCTATCAGTTTTCCCTCTTTGTCGACAACTGGAACTCGTCCAATATCCTTTGAAACCATTATTTTTGCAACGCGAATTGCCTTTATCGAAGGCTGCACCGTCAGCACGTTGGTTTTCATCACAGCTGAAATTTTTGTTGAGGCTCTGTGGCGCCCCTTTTGCGACTCGAAGGTTGGCAGTAGGGCCCCGCTTTCAAGAAGGTCTTTCTGTGTTACAATTCCAACAAGCTTTTGCCTGGCGACTACGGGAAGCCCAGCCAAAGATTTGTCTTGCATTAAACGCCAAACGTTGTCAACCTCGTCTTCTGGTGTGCATGTTAAAACGTTTGTTGACATTATTTCTGAAACCGGTTTCACCAGCTTTTCAGGACTTGTCTTTATAATGTTTTCTATGAAGTTTTCTAGGCCCAAGACAGCCCTTAAAATGTTTTCCATATGGGTGTTTACAACTGGTATGCACCATTCATCTATGCGAATCATTTCTCGGATTGTTTGGAAGGCGTCATCCTCCATTGTTGCTGTGTGTTTTGGGCTTGTCATTATGCCCTTAACTTTTATGGGCGAAACTGAGGAGGATATAGCCATAACAGAACCGCGGGAAACCACTCCCAAAAGCTTTCTTTCTCTATTAGCCACTGGAAGAATTCTTAGGGAAAAGTCGCGGATGAGGGCGCGGGCTTTTGTTGCAAGTTCATCCTCATAAATAAAGGGTGTTTTTCGTTGGCTATTTCTCCTACACGCAAGTAATCTCCCCTTTTCACTCTTCCGTTTCTAATTCAGCCCGGCAATCTTCGCAGAGAAACTCTCCTTCAACTTCTTTAAGGTTGTCTGACCATCCGCCACAGCGATCACAGCGTCCACTTAGAGATGCTTCTTCCTCCGTTATCTCTTCGGACGTTGTCTGCGCTACATTTTCGCCTTCTATTAGGGCTTTTTCCTGTATGGTTTCTATTAGTTCAGGCATCACGCCTAAAATATCCTTGCTTGAAACGAGTCCGACCAATTCTCCCTTGTAAATGACGCCTAGCCTTCTGATGTTTAGTCTGCTCATTTTTCTAGCTGCTTCGCTTATTGTTTCGCCCGGCTCTATGGTTATTAGAGGCGAAGTCATAACTTCTTTGGCTTTTATGGCGTCTGGTTTTAGGTTTTTGGCAAGCACTCTTGTGACAAGGTCTCTTTCCGTGATTATCCCTATAGGTTTTCCCTCTTTATTTGTCACTATTATGCAGCCCAGTTCATGCTTATCCATGAGTTCCGCAACTTGGTTCGCCGTGGCTTCCTCGTCTACTATTATGACTGGGCTGCTCATCACGTCCCTAACGAGCATTCTTGACCTTAAACCGATTTCAGCCATTCTCAACCACTAGCCCTTTGTCAACCGCTTGGACCGCCACTCAACTCAAAATGTAAAGAGGCATTTAAAAGTTGCCATACGTCATGCATTTTACACATTTTGATGAGGAAACTTATTATCCTAGTCGACCATGTTTCTAACAGAGCTGGGAGAAGCTTATGTTGAGAACAAACGTTGATAGACTTGTTAAAATTTCAGTTGTAGGTGAAGTAGCCAGCCCTGTTTATGGGAGAAGCGTATACAACATTTCAGCCGAAGGAATGCCCATGGTTCTTCCAGGTGTTGGCGGAATAACCTATAACGTGCGTGTAGGCGATCCTGCTTGTGGCTGGGAGGCGGACCACGTCGAGCCAGGCGTTAGCATAGAAAACAAGGAGAACGATCCCACTTTTGGAAGAGGCGCCAACACAGCTTTAAACGTGCTTTCATGTGTTGGAAACGAGGCCGTTGTGGTTTCAGGAGACGCTAAAGGCGCGAAGGGTGTTGTCACTGGCAAGCATGGCGGAATAGAGCATGTGCTTGTCGACTTTCAGCCTGAAACTCTTGAAAAGCTCATGTTGGGCGATAAGGTTCTCGTGAAGGCTTTTGGTGTAAGCTTAAAACTGATGGATTTTCCGGACATTAAGGTGATGAATATGGATCCGCGGTTCTTAGAGGCTTTGGACCCAAAGCCAAATGGGGATAAGCTGGAAGTTCCGGTTACACATGTAATTCCGGCGGCGATTATGGGTTCCGGGCTTGGCGCTAACCAAACATATTCTGGGGATTATGACATACAACTTTTCGACGAAACCACGCGGAAGGAGTATGGGCTTGACGACTTGAGGCTTGGCGATTTAGTGGCAATATTGGATGCAGACCACTCTTACGGAAGGATTTACCGCAAAGGCGCGGTCTCAGTGGGTATAGTTGTCCACACAAACTGTGTAACCTCTGGACATGGCCCAGGCGTCACAACGCTCTTCACGTCTTCCAAGGGTAAAATTGTTCCGAAGATTGATTCTAAGGCGAATATTGCTTGTTTATTGAAGTTGAGGACAGATATATAAGCAAGGGCAGCAATATCTTTTGTTAGACTGTTCAGTGGGATGTTGCAGTATGCCATATAAGAGGAAGAGCCGTGGAAGGTCGAAGGGCGCTAAGGGTAGAAGCGGCTTTGTCCAGTGTGCCAACTGCGGCGAGCTTGTGCCGAGGGATAAGGCGAAAAAGGTTACGCGGAGGCTTTCTTTGGTGGATCCAGCTTTGGCTAGGGAGCTTCGCCAGAAGGGCGCTTATATTTCTGCGCCTGTGGACACAAAATATTACTGTGTTTCATGTGCCGTGCATTATGGCATTGTAAAGGTTAGAGCCAGGGAAGAGCGTAAACTTCGCTTGGGTAGAAGGTTTTAGGTTTCGGCTTTCTCCCTTTTCTTTAACATCTTATAGGCGTGGAGGCTTCTTTGGGCTACGGTTAGGTTTGTGAGCACTGCTAAGAGTATTATGCCTGCTTCTAGGGCGTTTTTCAAGAATATTTCGGCTATGCTTGCCGCCGCTATTATTATTAGGCGTTCAGCTCTTTCAGCTAAGCCTATACTTTCCATTTTTACTCCAGCGGCTTCGGCTCTGGCTCGGGCGTAGCTTACCAGCAGAGACCCTATAAGCGCTAAGAGACCCCCTTGGATGGTGCACATTCCACCTACCATTATGCCGGCGTAAACTGCTGAGTCTGCATATCTATCCAGAAGCGAATCCAAGTAGCCTCCAAAAGGGGTTGTTTTTTGATGTAGCCTTGCCAAGGCACCGTCAAGCATGTCGCAGTAGCCCGAAAGCAAAAGCATAACCACTGCGAATGAAAGGTTTTGGCGTCCGCTGGCATAAGCTAGTGCCGAAAGAAAGGCGAAGAGTATGCCTAGGGCGCTTATGGTGTTTGGTGTTAAGCCCAGTTTGTCGGCTGTTTTTGCCTGGGTTTTTATGGCGGATTGCACTTTTGCTTTGAGCCTTGTCAGCATAGGTTTTCGCTTTTTCTGTGTGGCAATTCTTATTTAAGAATTACAACAAAGTAGAGCTGGTATAAGGCTTTGAGCGTGTGTGTTGGGTTTGATAAACGTGGACATGGTTAGGGTTGGCGATAAAAGGTTTTTGGGGGTTAGGGTTGAGCTTCCAGATTCGCCGCCTCTGCTATTGATAGTGGCGGATAAAGGCTTTGTCATGTGTGGTTTCCTAAACATTGAGGCGGCGGAACGCCTCGGTGTGGCGGCAGCCATGGTCAGCGGTGTAAAAACCTTCGGGGATGTTTTGAATGCGGAGGTCAAAGCCGCCACTTCAAAAGCGAAAAGCCTAGGCGTCCAGCTGGGAATGCGGGGTTCAGAGGCATTATTGCATATGGCATGAGAATGTCAATTTTAGGCTGGTCGAGCTACTGCAAAATTGGATACCCCTATAGATTTCTTAATCACGAAAATGTTCCTCCCTCCCTTCTAGGTTTTCTTCATATTTTAAGTTGAGGAAACAGCCAATAGCGTCTAGCCCTCTCTAGAATTTTGCTATGTCTCCCTTTGTTTTGGTTCGGTTATGAAAATGGCTGTTGCCATGGCTGTAAGCGTCATGGCGGCTAGCAGCAGAAGGAAAGGTATTATTGGCGAGAAGGCCTCGTATAGGAAGCCTCCTAAAAATAATGCCATGGACCCTAAAAGGCAGTCCACGAAATTTGAAAATCCCATAAGTTTGCCCCTATATTCTTTTGGGGTTAAGTCTGCCTGTAGAGATGGGTATGCTGTAAAGGCTAAGGCGTTGCAAATGGCCGAAAAAGCTGAAAAAGCATATAATCCCGCTGGATGGCCGTGTAGAAACAGTGTTATTGCAAGGGCTCCGGATATGGAGGATAGAACGAGTGGTCTTTTCCTTCCTGCGGTGTCCACCAGTTTGCCTATGGGAAGCACTAAGAGGTGGAAGACTATGGATGTAAGAGTTTGCAGGATTGCCCATTGAAATTCGTCTACTTTTAGGACTTTGTTTGCATAGAGCACGTAATAGGGTGTGCACATTCGGATGAAAAACATGAGGGGTGTGAAGACTAGGAAAAGGTGAAGCATTGGTTTTGGAACGAACTTCCAGACGGTTACACATTCTTTAATGGCTTTGGGGTATTCCTCTAAAAACTCTTTTAGGGAGAATCTTGCCTTCTCTGTTTTTATGGTTTCCCTTAGCTTTAGAAGCATAAGTCCAGAAGCAAGCCAGCAGATAGAAACCAGCAGGTAGGCTGCTCTCATGCCAGCTACCAAACCGTAATTTAGGTATAGGATTCCTGCAACGGCTGGGGAGAAAATGGATGTCACGCCTGCCAGCATGGAAATCGAGTAGCCAAGACCTCGTTTTTCCGGCGGGATGGAATCTGCGACAAGGGCTGACATAGCTGGTTGGGCGATGATGGCTGTGGCTATGAGAATTTCGCCTAAAAGGATGAAGTGCCATGTGGGGGCTGTGGCGAAAACAAGGTATATGAGGGTTCTGGCGAAGCTTGCAGCCACAATTAAGTTTTTTCTCCCCCTCTTGTCTGCCCAGTAGCCGCCTGCCAGTTGAAGAAAAGCCATGATCAGCCAAGATGCTGACAGGATTGAGCCTATTGTGAGGGTTGAGCCTCCCAAAGATTCAACATACAACGAGTAGTAGGTGTCTGGAAGGAAGTGGGCGAAGTCTGTGAAGGCCCAGACAGCTAGGAGTATGGAGACGTTTCCAAAGATGAAGCTGAACTCCTTTTTAAATTGTTTCAACATTAAAATCCCCACGTGCACTAGGAACTACTGAGTTTTAGAAAACGCGAGATTACCGAGTAATCATGTATTCAGCGTCCTACGAGTGTATTGTTGTTAAGTTTAAGCCAAATAAGCGTTTCGAGGGCTAATTTTGCTTATCCCTTTTTTGATTCGGTTATGAAGTGTTGTGGGGATGGTGAAATTGGAGGCGTTGGTTGCTGGGGGAGGAGGTTTTATTGGCTCTAGGCTTGTTCGTGCCTTATTGGCTAGAAATTGGTCCGTCAGGGTTCTTGATGTGCAATATGGAGACCTTGAAAATTACAGGGGAAAGTTGGAGTTTTTTGGAGTTGGAAGTGATGATTTACGCGGGGGGTATGGTTGACAGGAATACTGTGAAAAAGGCTGTTAAAGGCGTGGATGTTGTTTACCATTTGGCTTTAAATTGGGACGGAGCCACGTGGAAGCACCAAAATCCTATTCCAGACCTTTTCGATGTGAACATTAGAGGCACCTTCAATCTTTTGGAAGAGGCGAGGTTGGAGGGGGTTAAACACTTCCTTTTTGCAAGTAGCGGAGCAGTTTACGGGAATGGAGACTTGGAAGTTGTGGATGAGGAAAGTCCATGTAAACCAGAACTTTTCAGCGGGGAGCCCGGACCGGCTTATGGAATTTTGAAGTTTGCAACAGAGCGCCTATGCCTTCTATACTATCATGTTTACGGGCTGCCAGTAACCGCCCTCAGAATAGGCTACGTTTTTGAACCACCCAGCAAAGGCGAAATTCACGTGGAGGATGTTGTTCAAGCATTTTTGCTAGCAACGTTAAATAGGAAGGCATATGGCCAAGTTTTTAACGTAGCATGTGAACCTACGGTTTCCACAAGGAAAATACGGGAGAACCTTGGCTGGAAGCCTAAATTTACATCAAGAACCTATAAGGTTCACCCATTGGAAATTTAGACTCTCAGTTTGTCGACAATTTCATGGATTATTTTACGTTTTAAGTTGAAGCCTCCACGACCTCTTAATGGCTATGACAACTATTTTTCTTGATGAGAACTATCATAAAAGCAGAAGTTCTAGCGGTTTTAGCTCGCCCGTTACTGGGTCGACTTGTAGTCCAAGTTCTTCAAGGGTTGTTACCCCCAGCACTTCCACATCTGTGTTTTCGCCGAAAATTATTGTTGAGTATGTGCTTTGCCCGTTTATTTCTATTTCTGCGGCTCCAACCTCCCGTTCGACGAGTCTTCCATCTGCTGTTTTGAATTTGCGCTTGCCCCCGCGGCTCTATTTGGAGCTCTTCGAGAAACTCGCGTTTAATCATCGTGTATATTGAGCCAGTGTCGGCGAGGAGTTCCCTTTCGACCTCCAGTTCTGGATTGTGGATGTTTCGAATCTTCACCTTGACCCTAACGTAGCCCATTCTAAGGCGTTTCTCCTACAAAATTATTCTCTTAGCAATCCTAATAAGTGCTTCTCGGCATATCACTGGAACCGGCTGGAAGGGCATGAAATCCTCAAAGGAGGATGTTTTGGAGGCTATTGCTTCGGAGGTTAGGGCTTGTAGGCGTTGTGGGCTTTGGAAGACTCGCAGGAACGCCGTTCCGAGCGAGGGCAGTCCAGAAGCCAAAATAATGTTTGTTGGGGAGGCGCCGGGCTATTGGGAAGACGTTAAGGGCAAGCCTTTCGTTGGGGCTGCTGGAAAGTTTTTGGACACACTTTTGGCTGAGGCCGGTCTTGAGCGGAGCCAAGTCTTTATTGGGAACGTTTTGAAGTGTCGTCCGCCCGGCAACCGGGAGCCAGCCCAAAGCGAAATTGAGGCTTGTACGCCCTTTTTGGATAGGCAGATTTTAGCGATACAGCCAAAACTCATAGTCGCTCTTGGAAACTATTCTACGGCTTACATTTTCTCGAAGGCTGGAATAGCCTTCAAAGGCATTACGGAGGTTAGGGGCAAATTTTACCAAGCTGAGGTTTTGGGCTTGGCTGTTGTGGTTTTTCCAACATTGCACCCAGCGGCGGGGCTTTACAGCGCCAAATACAAACAACTTCTTGTGGACGATTTTAGGCTGCTTAAGGCGAAAATTTTTGAGCTGGGTTTGGCCGTTTCAGTCTAGCTTTTTGGCGGTTTTAAGCGCGTTTAAAAGTTCTTCCGCGTTTTTGTAGGTTTTCGATGGTAGTTCCGCCAGAAGCTCAGCAAGCCTAACTTGTTTACCCTCTTCGACTTCCACAAGCCTCCACCCCACCTTTTTAACCAGCATGCTTTTTGCCGCTGGATACCGCGTTTTCGCTATGACATTTTTAACGGATTCCAAGCCCACCGCGCCAGTGATTTTCGGGAATTTTCCGCTTGAAAGATAATGCATAAAACGCAGTCCATCCTCAAACATGGAGAGGTTGTTGAAAAGCACATAAACCGTTTTGCCCTCCGCCTCAAAATTTTTGGCAATTTCGCCAAGCCTCCGCAACTCATCATCCGTATACTGGTAATAGTAGAGTTCCTCGCCCAACCCGTGCAGCCGAAAATAGGCGATTTGGCCGGTGTAGGCTGGCAAAACCCGGAAGGGGTCGGTTACATGCACCACGCCTAGGCGGCTTAAAACTTGCCTGAGCTTCTCCACCACTTCGGGTTTTTCCCATTCCGGCCCACGAGTTTCCCATACAAGGGTTAGGTCTTCACGGTTTATGTTTTCGAAGAATTTTTCCGCCTCGC
>Ga0207433_10002302_pt1 | contig 39066 bp, 42 predicted proteins | sample YelNatPaOPGAMG01_FD_187559 | JGI IMG/M metagenome (GOLD analysis project Ga0207433, IMG submission 187559) | Hot spring thermophilic microbial communities from Obsidian Pool, Yellowstone National Park, USA - OP-RAMG-01 (SPAdes) (version 3) | ecosystem: Environmental > Aquatic > Thermal springs...
GGGCAAAACAACCGGCCGCGGCAAGAAGAGCCTCTCGCACCAACAGGCGCTGCCCATCAAGGACATCTGGCTGTACCCGCTGCGCCCCGACTTCGCAGCCATCCTGCGTCGCTAACGGCGGCCGACGTCATCACCGAATCTTTACATACGCGCGGTTTTGTCGCGGCCAAGTCGTTGATTTTCTGGAAAGTTGTGGTTTTGCAGGCGTTGGCTGCCGGAATAAAGACCCTTTGCCTTGAAATCGAGCGCTCGGCGCCTAAACTATGTTGCGCTGCAGCAAACCCGGAACACGCTCCCACATCATGTCATTGACCCCTGATTCGACACAGCCGAACGACACAGTCCGCGCGAGGGCCAGTCCGCCGCCTCTCAGGCGCGCGCCCGTGCCCATCGTGCCGATCCGCCCCATCGGGCCGGAGCATCGCCCCCAACTGCTAGAGCATTTTCTGGCATTGAACTCGGACGACCGTTATCTGCGGTTCGGTTACGCCGCCAGCGACGAGCGCATTCGTGCCTATGTCGATTCCATCCAGTTCGGGCAGGACGAGATTTTCGGCGTGTTCAACCGCAAGCTCGAGCTGTTGGCAGTGGCACACATCGCCATCGAGGCGGGGCAGACGCAGCGGGCGGAGTTTGGCGTGTCGGTGTTGCCGCGAGGTCGGGGACTCGGCATCGGCACCCGGATGTTTGCGCGCGCAGCAGTGGAGGCGCGCAACCACGGCCTGCGGGTGCTTTACATGCAATGCCTGAGCAGCAATGGCGCCATGCTGAAGATCGCCCGCCGCGCAGGGATGAAGGTGCACAACGAAGGCGGCGAAACCGAGGCGTATCTGGAACTGCCGGACGACAACTACCAAAGCCATCTCGACGCCCTGGTGGAAAACCAGACCGGGCAAATCGACTACTGGGTTAAGGCGACCTTGCGGCAGTTGCGCTGCTTCTGGCTGTTTGGACGCTGCCCCGAATCGGCCTGAGAAACCTGAGCCAATGACTCAAGGCAGCCAACGGGCTAGCGCAATGGTACGCCAGCCGTTGAACTGCTGCCACACCGCCATGACGCTGCCCGCCGGGTTGATGGCCAGCGCGGGAAAACTGGCCTGCACCGTGGTGTCCTGATCGGACAGGGTCACCGGCGCTGACCACCGCGCAAGTGTCGGGTCATCGCGCGCAATCTGCACCTGCATGCCTTGTGGACCGTCTTGATACCAAGCGCAAAACACATTGCCTGCCGGATCCACGGCGAGAACCGGGTTGCCCGCGCTGCGCAGGGCGGGGTTGTCGATCTGTTGCGGCGCCGACCAGTTGCCCGTCGAGGCCAACAGGCGTGCGGCGAGAATGGCCTCGCGCCCTGCGCCGTTCTGCTGCCCCCAGGCCAGGGTGACGTTGCCCGCTGCATCTGCCGCCAGCACCGGAGACAGTGCCGGGCCACCGAAAGCGGCACTCTGCGGCAGATGCGCCGCACGCCACTGCGCTCTCGCATCCGGCGACTGGCCGCTGGCGGCCACGCGTCGCGCGTCCCCGCGCCCCTGCGCCCAGGCGGCGATCACCCTGCCTTGCTGTGTGGCGACCAGCGCCGCAGAGGTCGCTGTCGCGCCAGCGGGGCTGAGACGGACGGGAGCAGCCCAGCGCACGCCAGACAAAGGCAACGACGCCGCATACACCGCCTCATGCCCGGATAGTCCCTGCTGCCACGCCGCCACCACGCGCCCACCAGGCGTCGCTGCGATGACCGGGTTGTAGGCGTGAGCAGAAAGCCTGTCCACGCGCTGCGCCGCCTGCCAGCGCCGCTGGGCACGAACCCAGTGGGCGGCGTAGATGCCGGTGTGCCGCCCATCTGGCTGCTGCCAGACGACGGTCACGTTGCCAGCGGCGTCTGCGGCGAGCTGGGGGTTGGTGGCATTGCCAGGCAACGCGGGGGAGTCGAGGCGCTGCGGCGGCGTCCATGCCTCATCGTGCCACCGGGCGGAAAAAATGCCGTCGCGCCCATCGACCAACTGAAACCAGGCCACGGTGATGCGGCCTTGCGCATCGGCAACGATGGCGGGAATGCTGGACGAGCCGACCTGTGGACCGCGCCGGTCGATGGCTTGCGGGGCGCTCCAGGTCTGCGTGTCGGCATTGAAATGGCTGGCCAGAATGGCGCGTCGTCCCCCATCGTCCTGAAACCAAACCGCAACAAACCCGCCGTCCTGTGCAGCGGCCACCTGCACGCCGTTCACCGGAAGATCGACTTGCCGCGCGGTGCGGGCATCGTCGATCTGCACCGGCGCGCTCCACGCGCTGCAGGTCGTGGTAAAGGCACTGCGCAGTGCGGGTGCCGTGCTCAACAGGGTATACGTGCTGCAGCCAGACAGCGGGACGGCAGGTTCGATCACTGCCAGATCGCCCGTGATCTTGAGGGTACCGGGCACCGGCAAGCCAATCGGACTGAGCAGTTGCAGGCTGTCAGCGGTCTGCGCCGCAGCAGCGGCCGGGGTGGCGAAGCGAAACCCGGGGGTGACGAGACGGGAGACCTGGGACGCCGACTGCGCCGGTACCGCAGTTGCGCTGCCCGCATGCGCCGCTGTCGTCCACAACAACATCCCGGCAATGCCGACGGCGCCGCGCCAACACATCACAGCCGCCCCATGAGCTTCATCAGCCAGCGGGTGCGCTGGCCGTAGGGGGGCGCGGCCAGACCCACGCCGGACAGGCGCGATTGCATCAACACCGGCTTGAGCTTGCTGAAGGTGTCGAAACCCCATCGGCCGTGGTAGTGCCCCATGCCCGAGGCGCCCACGCCGCCAAACGGCAAGGCTTCCTGTGCGAAGTGGAGCAAGGTGTCTCCCACCGTCACGCCGCCAGCATGGGTGTGCAGCAGCGCGTCATGGATACGGCGGCGATCCTGGTCGAACCAGTAGAGCGCCAGCGGCCTGGGCTGGCTGCGCAGCAGGGCCAGCGCGTGCGCCGTGTCGTCGTAGGGCACGAGCGGAAGCAGCGGACCGAAAATTTCCTCCGTCATCAGCCGCACGCTCGGCGGCGCTTCGCACACCAGCGCGGGTGCGAGGCGGTGACGCAGGTCGTCGGCCTGAACGCCATCGAACAGGGCGTGAACACGCGCGCCGCCCGCGCGGGCTTCGCCCAGCAGACTCAGCAGACGGCTGTACTGGCGATGGTCGATGATGCTGGTGTAATCGGGGCTGCGCAGACCCTGCGGATAGAGCCGCTGCGCCACAAGGCGACAGGCGTCCACGAAAGCTGCTTCCTGCCCGCGCGGCAGCAACACGTAATCGGGGGCGATGCAGGTCTGCCCGGCGTTGAGCAGCTTGCCGTAGACGATGCGCTGCGCCGCATGCCGCAGGTCGTAGCCAGGGGTGACGACCGCCGGGGACTTGCCGCCCAGTTCCAGCGTGACCGGCGTGAGATGGGCCGCAGCCGCCGCCATGACGCGCTTGCCCACGCTGGTCGAGCCGGTAAACAGCAGATGATCAAACGGCAGTGCGCTGAAGGCCGCGCCCACCTCAGCGTCTCCCTGCACCACAGCCACTTCGTCTGCCGCGAAGGTTTGCGCGGCGCGTTGTGCGAACACTGCACTGAAGGTCGGGGTGAATTCAGACAGCTTGACCATCGCCCGGTTGCCCGCGGCCAGTGCCGCCGTCAGTGGCGCCACGGCCAGCACCAGGGGGTAGTTCCACGGCGCGATGATGCCCACCACACCCAGAGGCTGCGGCAGGACATGGGCCCGCGCGGGCAGGAACCAGCGCGACACCGAAGCCGCGCGGGGCCGCATCCACTGCTTGCCGTGGCGCAGCGCGTCGGCAATGCTCTGCAGGCTGGGGACGATTTCCAGCAGCCCGGTTTCCGGCGGCGGGCGGCCGCCGAAGTCGGCGTCGATCGCCTCGGCGAATTCGGCCGCATGCGTGCGCAACAGCGCCTGCAAGCGGCTCAGACGATCGCGGCGCAAGGCCCAATCCGGATAGGGCGCCACGTCGAACGCCGCGCGCAACAGGCTGTGTGTCTGCTGGAGTGAAGCCGCGACATCCGGGGCGCGATCCATGAGTGGCGAATGAAGCGGTAACGAGGTGAGATTCGATGGTAAGACCGCATGCTGCAGCACGCAGGGGCAACGTCCGTCGGGCCCCAGCCAAACCCCTGATTTCGACTCAGGTATCAAATTGTGTGGTCGGCAGTATTTGCCTAAGCAATAAACTGCATGGCATGGATAGACCGCTGCCCCACCCCGACACGCCACCGCCGCATTTCTACGACGGCTCGCAGTACTGCAAGGAGCAGTCCGTGGGCTTTCTGATCAAGCGCGGACTCGCCATTCTGGTGCGCAATCTGGAACATCAGATGCAGGCACTCGACCTCACCGGCACGCAGTGGCATCCGCTGCTGCATGTGCACCAGGGCTGCGACACCGTGGCCACCTGCGCCCGCGAAATGCAGACCGACGCCGGCGCAATGACTCGCATGCTCGACCGCCTGGAAGCCAAGGGCCTGCTGGTGCGCGAACGTAGCTGTACCGATCGCCGGGTGGTGAACCTGGCGATCACGCCCCGCGGCGCCGAGGTGGCCGCGCAGATACCGCATGTGCTCGCCGAGGTGCTCAACGAGCATCTGCGCGGGTTCAGCCCCCAGGAATTCGCACAACTGCTCACCCTGCTGCAGCGCTTCATCGCCAATGGCGAGGCGCTGGCTGAGACCAACCAGGCCGCGCCCGGCCCCGATCTGGTGGTGCAGGAGCGCACGCCGGAAAGCCAAGACGACAAGACCGACTCCTGAACCGCTCCCATCATGTTCACAACACGATTGATGCCCTCTCGCGCCGCGCTGGCCGCCCCGCTACTGGCCGCCTTGCTGATGGCAGGTTGCGCCAGCACCGAGGGCATTGCGCCCACGGCCAAGATGATCCAGCCGCGGCAACTCGGCCTGCAGCCCGCGCAGACCGCGTTTCCCAGGGCCGACTGGTGGACCGCGTTCCACGACCCCGAACTCGACCGCCTGATCGCCACCGCGCTGGCCGACAACCCCACGTTGCAGGTCGCGCAGGCGCGGCTAGCGCAAGCCCGCGCGTTGGCGCAGAACGCAGGCAGCGCGCTCGAACCCAAGCTCGGCGCCGCAGTCAGCTCCACCCGCCAGCAGTTCAGCAACAGTTACATATACGGCCCGTTTGGCGGCAACTGGTACACCGACAACTCCGCCCTGCTGCAGGGCAGTTGGGAGCTGGACTTTTTCGGCAAGAACCGTCAGACCCTGCAGGCCGCCATTGGCGAAGCGCACGCTGCCGCCGCGCAGGAGCAGGCTGCGCGGGTGCTGCTGTCGACCAATGTGGCCAGCGCCTATGTCAACCTGGCCCGGCTGATCGCAGCTCAGGATGTGCTGCAGCAAACGTTGCAGCAGCGCGAGCAGATGCTGACCCTGGTGCGCGACCGGGTGCGCGCGGGCCTGGAAACCACGGTGCAGGAGAAGCAGGCCCTGGCCGAAGTGCCGCAGATCCGCCTGCAGCTCGACCAGACCGCGGTGCAGATCGCGCAAGCGCGCAACCTGCTCGCTGCGCTGATGGGCCAGGGCCCACAGGCCACGGTCACGCTGAGTCCGCGTCTGGCCAGTCTGCCGACCCTCGGGCTGCCCGACACCCTGCCCGCCGCGCTCATTGGCCGCCGCGCTGACATCGTGGCTGCGCGCTGGCAGGTGCAAGCCGCGCTGCATGGAGTGAAGGCCGCGCGGGCTGCGTTCTACCCCGACATCAACCTCACCGCATTTGCCGGGTTCAGCGCGCTGGGCTTCAGCCAATGGCTGACCGGCAATGCGCAGACTCTGGGCGTCGGCCCCGCGCTGACCCTGCCCATCTTCGAAGGCGGAGCGCTGCGCGCGCAGTTGCGCGGCAAATCCGCCTTGGCCGATCAGGCCATTGCGCAATACAACGCCACGCTGGTGGACGCCGTGCATGAAGTGGCCGACGCCATCGCCGCGCGTCAGTCCATCTCCCAACAAATTGCGCAGCAGGAGCAGGCGCTGGCCGCCGCGCAGGACGCGATGCGGCTGGTCGATCAGCGTTACAAGGCGGGTCTGTCCAACTACCTCACGGTGCTCACCGTGCAGTCTGCCGTGCTCAAGCTGCAGCAGGCGGGCGTGGACCTGAAGGCGCAGGCCGTGGCCGACGACGTGGCGCTGATCCGCGCGCTGGGCGGTGGTTACACCGCGACGGACCTCCCTGCGCCAATCGCCCAGGCGCAATGACTCCTCCATGCAAGAACAACCCGAACCCACACGGAGCGCATCCATGAGTACCCCTGACAACAACAGTACGGCAACGCCCGCGCCGACTCGGAACGGCAACGGCAACGGCAAGGCGGCCCGGCGCCGCACCCTGATGCTCAGTGCCATCGTCTTTTTCGTCATCGTCGGTCTGATCTACGGCGCCTACCACTACTGGGAGTCGCTGCGCTATGCCTACACCGACGACGCCTATGTGCAGGGCAATCTGGTGCAGGTCACGCCCCAAGTCGGCGGTACCGTGATCGCCATCGACGCCGACGACACCCAGCTGGTCAAGGCCGGGCAGCCGCTGGTGCAACTCGATGGCGCCGACACCCACGTCGCCCTGCAACAGGCCGAGGCCATGCTGGCACAGGCGGTGCGTCAGGTGCGGGTGAGCTTTGCCAACAATGGCACGCTGGCCGCACAGGTTGCGGTGCGGCAGACCGACGTCACCACCGCGCAGGGCAATCTGCAGACGGCGCAGGCCAATGTCGCAAAGGCCGAAGATGCGCTGCGCCGCCGCCAGGAGCTTGCAGGCACCGGCGCGGTCGGCGCCGAGGAACTGCGCCAGGCGCAGATCGCGCTGCAGGCGGCGAAGGCACAACTTGCCACCGCGCAGGCGCAGCTGCAAACGGCGCAGGCCGGGGTCAAGGCCGCGCAGGAACAGCTCGCCAGCGGCGAGGCGCTCACTGCCGGAACGGTCATCGCCAGCAACCCGGCCGTCAAGCTGGCCGCTGCCAAGGTGCGCGAAGCCTATCTGGCCTATGAGCGCACCATGATTCCCGCGCCGGTCAGCGGCGTGGTGGCACGGCGCACGGTGCAGCTCGGCCAGCGCGTGGGCCCGGGTGTCCCGCTGATGTGGGTGGTGCCGCTGAATGATGTGTGGATCGACGCCAACCTGAAGGAAACCCAGTTGCGCAACGTGCGCATCGGTCAGAAAGCCTCGGTCACGGCAGACACTTACGGCGGCAGCTTCACCTTCACCGGCCATGTGGTCGGGCTGTCGGCGGGCACCGGCGCGGCCTTCTCGCTGCTGCCCGCGCAAAACGCCACCGGCAACTGGATCAAGGTGGTGCAGCGCCTGCCGGTGCGCGTGGCGCTCGATCCGCAGCAGCTCGCCAGCCACCCCCTGCGCGTGGGCATGTCCACCGAAGTGACCATCGACATCAGCGACCACAAGGGCCCGCTGGTCACTGACCTGCCGCCGACCAAGCCCGCTGCGCGTACCGATGTGTACGCCGCCGACTGGCAGAAGGCCGACACCCTGGTGAACGCCATCATCGCGGCCAACGCGGGCGGCAAGCGCTGATCCGGGCAGACCATGGCCACCACACAAGACATCGAAGAAAGCGCTGCCGGCGCCACCCCTGTCGCGCCGCCGACCGCATCGCACCTCACCCCGCTGACTGGCGGCACGCTCGTGCTGGGCACCATCGCGCTGTCGCTGGCGACCTTCATGAACGTGCTCGACACCTCGATTGCGAATGTGTCGATTCCGGCCATTGCCGGTGACCTGGGGGTGAGTTCATCGCAGGGCACCTGGGTCATCACGTCCTTCGGCGTGGCCAATGCCATCGCCGTGCCGCTGACGGGCTTTCTCACCCAGCGCTTCGGCGCGGTCAAGGTGTTTCTCGCCAGCATCCTGCTGTTCACCCTGTTTTCGTTTCTGTGCGGGCAGGCGCCGAGCATCGAAATCCTGATTTTGTTCCGCGTGCTGCAGGGCGCCAGCGCCGGGCCGATGATTCCGCTGTCGCAGACCCTGCTGCTGTCGAGCTACAGACCGCAGCGTGCGGGCATGGCGATTGCCATGTGGTCGATGACCACGTTGATCGCGCCCATCATGGGGCCGCTGCTGGGCGGCTGGATCACCGACAACATCTCCTGGCCGTGGATCTTCTACATCAACGTGCCGGTGGGCCTGTTAGCTGCGGCCGTCACGGCCTCGATCTACATCCGGCGCGAGACGCCCATCCGCAAGCTGCCGATCGACTGGACTGGGCTGGGCCTGCTGGTCATCTGGGTCGGCTCGCTGCAGATCATGCTCGACAAGGGGCAGGAACTCGACTGGTTCTCGTCCCCGGTCATCCTTGCGCTGGCCGCGGCCGCCGTGGTGGGCTTCGTGCTGTTCCTGATCTGGGAGATTTACGACGACCATCCGGTGGTCGATCTCACCTTGTTCAAGATCCCCACATTCACCATTGGCACCATCTTGCTGGCGCTGGCCTACGGCATGTTCTTCGGCAGCCTGGTGCTGCTGCCGCTGTGGCTGCAGGAATTCATTGGCTACACCGCCACTGACGCCGGGGAGGTGCTGGCCTGGGTGGGCCTGTTCGCGCTGATTCTCTCGCCCATCATCGGGCGGTATCTGCCCTTGCTCGATTCCCGCTGGGTGACCACGTTTTCCTTCGTAGTGTTTGCCGTGGTGTTCTACATGCGCTCGCAGTTCACCACGGGCGACAGCTATTGGGAGTATTCCGTTCCCACGGTGATCCAGGGCATTGCCACGGCGACTTTTTTCATCCCCTTGCTGGGCATCATCCTCGGCGGCCTGCCGCAGCACCGCATTGCCGCGGCCTCCGGGCTGTCGAACTTTGCGCGCATCACCGCAGGCTCGTTTGGCACCTCGATCTACACCACTTGGTGGACCGACCGCGCCGACCTGCACCACGAGCAACTGATCACCCACATCTACGCAGGAAGCCCGGTGGCCAGCCCAGTGATTCAGGGCATGCAGGCGCAGGGCTTCAGTTACGAGCAGGCCTTGGGTGTGATCAACCGCCTGATCGACCAGCAGGCGTACACCCTGGCTGTGGACGACATGTTCCGCCTCAGCGCCTGGCTGTTCCTGGCCATGATCGCGCTGGTCTGGTTCATCAAACCGTCCAAAGGCTCCGCTGGCGGCGACGCCGCGGCCGCAGCGCATTGAATTTTTTTCAAAGCTCAGAAAGAGGCCATCGTGCAGTTCATCCCACCCAAGTCAGTCCACCGTCATCTACCGGCGAGGCCGCCGTCCGCAAGGCGTTTTCTGCGTCCTGCGCTCGCCGCCCTGCTGATTTCTGCCGCATCCATTGCCGGCATGGCGCAGGCGCAGGCCGCCGAACTCTCCGCCCTTTGGGGTGCTGGCAAAGAGGGCTACAACAACGCCACCCTGGCCGTGCAGACCGGGCCGCTGTGGACGCATGACCTGGCGCACAGCAAGATCGACGTGGTGCTGGAAGCCTCGGCCGGCCAGGTCACAGGGCCGTCGGGCTCCGCCCACCGCAGCCTCACCCATCTGGGACTCACGCCGTTTGCGCGGTGGTGGTTCGCGCCCGACACCGCGATGGAGTTCGGTATCGGCGCCAATGTGTTTTCCGGCACTTACCTCGGCAGCAAGCACATCTCCACCGCCTACCAGTTCGGCGATTCCATTGGATTGCTGCACCGCGTTGCGGGCACGCCCTGGACACTGGGCGCGCGTTTCACCCACTACTCCAACGCCGACATCAAGCGACCCAATCCGGGGCAGGACTATCTGCAGTTGCGGGTCGGCTACAGCTTCTGATCGCATCCTGGGGCGGCCCACCACCCCGCCCGGCCGCGGCCGGTGGCCCGGCGGTGCTCCGGCACAATGCGGGCACCATGCTTGATGACCCGCCCGAACCCACCCGCATCATCGCCATTCGCCACGGCGAAACCGACTGGAACGCCGCCGCGCGCATTCAGGGCCATACCGACATTCCCCTGAACGCCCGCGGACTGGAGCAAGCGCAACTCGCCGCCCGGGCGCTGGCCGACGAAACTATCGATGCGGTCTACGCCAGCGATCTGCAGCGCGCCTGGCAGACCGCCGAGGCCATCGCCGCGCCGCACGGCCTGAGCGTCATCCGCGATCCCGGCCTGCGCGAGCGCTGCTTCGGTGTGTTCGAAGGCCACAGCTTTGCCGCGCTGGAGCCGCTGCATCCCGAACTGTGCGCTCGCTGGCGCCATCGCGACCCAACGTTCGCCGCACCCGGTGGAGAAACCCTGAGGGATTTCGCCGCACGCGCCCAGAACGCCCTGCGACACATTGCCGTGCGCCATCCTGGGCAGCTCATCGTGGTTGCAGTGCACGGCGGCGTGCTCGACGCCTTCTATCGCGCCGCCACGGGGCAGGAGCTGCAAGCGCCGCGCAGTTTCGAGTTGCGCAACGCCGCACTCAACCGCCTGCTCTACGCCCAAGGGCAACTCACCCTGGTGGGATGGGGCGATACTGCACATCTCGACCGCAGCCTCAACGAAGGCGTGGAGTAATGCACATTCCGCCGTATTTTCCCGTGAGTTAGACGCAGGTTGGCTACGCAGACTCGCTAAACTGCAAACGATCTTTTCCCGTTCTATCCCCTGCCATGACCGCATTCCGCAACGCCTTGTTTCTGACCTTGTTCGGTTTGGTGCTGGCATTGAGCTACGCCACCGCGGCGCATGCCGGCCTGGGTCGGCCGCTATCGGATGCCGCGCAAGACGGCAAGCCCGTTGCGCAGGTGCAGCGGTTTTCGGCGCAGGCGGCTGTTGGCACCACGGCAGGCAGCGCCGTGGTGAATGCGCAAACCGTGCAAACGCCCCAGGGCGTGACGGTGACCGAATACGCCAATGCAGCGGGCGTGGTGTTTGCCGTGACCTGGAAGGGGCCGTTCAAACCCGATCTGCAGCAGTTGCTCGGCAGCTATTTTTCGCCCTACGTCGACGCGGCCAAGACGCAGACGCAGCAACTCAATCTCTCGCTGGTGACGGGAAGCGACATCGTCGTGCACAGCGCCGGACGCATGCGCGGCTTCCTCGGCGTGGCCTGGGTGCCCACGCTCGTGCCCGCCGGGTTCGATCCCTCCCAGCTTCAGCCCTGAGCGCATTGCGGCCGTGCGCAACGTCCCGCTTTTTTTCCGCAGCCGTTTTTGGCTGCTGGCCCTGGCCCTGTTCGCCAGCCTGCAACTCGTCGCCTGCGGTGGCGGCGGCAGCGCCTCGCCGCCCGCCACGCCAACCATTTCGCTCGCCAATCCGGCAACGGGGAGCAATGTGGTGCCGGTCAGCATCCGCCAGCTGGAAAGCAATACCACCACCATCACCGCCAACACACCGTATGTCAACGTGACCCTCTGCGATGCCAGCAACAACTGCCAGACCATTCCCGATGTGATGGTGGACACCGGCTCGGCAGGACTGCGGCTGTATGCGAACAAGATCACCCTCAACCTGCCCGGCATTCCGTCGGGCGGCGGCACGCTGGCGGCCTGTGCACAGTTCGCCTCGGGCTATGCCTGGGGCAGCATGCACATGGCCACCGTCAAGCTGGGCGGCGAGGTCACCGCGACAGCCATCCCGGTGCAATACCTGAACGATCCCGCGCTCCCGGCTGCGCCCTCCACCTGCGCAAAACAGGGCATCGATTTCGCAGCCCGATTTGCCCCGGTTGCCAACGGTATTCTGGGCATCAGCAATTTCATCCACGATTGCGGCGTCGGCTGCACCGCAGACACTCCCGCCAGTCAGCGCCCCGCGATGTATTTCGCCTGCGACAACGGCACCTGCACCGCAACCAGCGCGGCGTTCTCACAGCAGGGCACGAACCCCATTGCAGCCTTTCCAGTTGACAACAATGGCAGCATCCTTACCCTGCCAGCCGTCCCCCTTCCCGGTGGCGCCGTGGCTGCCACAGGCACACTGGTTTTCGGCATTGGCACACAGCCCAACAACGCCTTGCCTGCTAATGCGCAAGTGTTCCCGATCGACCAGGATGCGTATATCAGCGGCACCATCGATGGCGTTTCCGGCAGAGGCTTCATCGATAGCGGATCCAACGGCTACTTCCTCGACCTCGACTCAAGCGTGCCGCGTTGCACGCCAGACGCCCCCTTCAGCTGGTATTGCCCGAGTAGTCCGCTGGCCCTGTCGGTCCAGCTCGTAGGGGCCTCCAGCGCGCAAACCCTCTTGATCGGCAATGCAAACGCCATGTTCAAGGCCCAATTCACCGCCTTGCCTGCGCTGGGCGGCACGGCCGCCGTTGCCCAATTTGCCGATCTCGGCCTGCCTTTCTTCTATGGCCGCCCCATCGCCACAGGACTTGAAGGCACCAACTCCAGCGCACCTTACGGCTATTGGGCGTTTTGAATTTGCACGGCGCTGTCATCAAGTCAGCGTCAAATGCACTGTCCTGCGTAACAAAACTTCTGCTTTGACCTGACAGCAGGCAGCGATGATGACAACACCGCAACACCCTTTTTTGCTTCGCCTCCTGGCCATCGCGGCAGTCTTCAGCACTGCACTGCTGCTCGGCGCGTGCGGCGGCGGTGGCAGCGCAGGCAGTGACACGCCAGCCCCTGTCACCCCGGCTCCCGGCACGACAGCGCCGAACACTCCAACTTACAACACGGATCTCAGTGCGATCAGTCCGGGCAACAACACCAATCTGGGTGGCGCTGCCGGGCTGCCTACGGCATCGGGCAACAATGTCGTGGCTGTCAGCATTCGCCAGTTGGCAAGCAACAACAACACGCTGACAGCGAACTCACCCTATGTCACGGTCACCGTGTGCACCTCTGATGGCAGCACCGCAAATTGTCAAACCATTCCCGATGTGCTGGTGGATACGGGTTCTGCGGGTCTGCGGCTGTTTTACGGTGCCTTGAACAGCACCATGCAGAGCACACTGCCTACGATCTCCACAGGCGGTGGCACGGGAACCCTCGCCGCTTGTGCTCAGTTTGCTTCGGGCTATGTATGGGGCAGCATGCGGCAGGCCGTGGTGAAAATTGGCAGCATGGCGACAGCGACCGCCATCCCCATTCAACTCATGGGCGATGCGGCCCTTCCCCCCGCTCCGAGCGCTTGCACCAACCAGGGCGGCACCGACTTTTCCAGCAGCTTCGTCGGCATCGCCAACGGCATTCTGGGAATCAGCAACTTCAAAGACGACTGCGGAAGCGGCTGCGCGACCAATCCGAACAACCGCGTGTATTTCGCCTGTAATAGCAGTAGCTGCGGGGGTGTCGCCGTGACCACGGCGCAACAAGGTACCAATCCGATCGTCGCGTTTCCCACCGACAACAACGGCAGCATCCTCGCACTGCCCGGCGTACCGCTGCCCAACGGAGCGGCCAGTACGAGCGGTGCGCTGATTTTCGGCATTGGCACGCGCAACAACAACACATTGAGCGGGGGTGGGCTCTACCCGCTCAATGTCTCAGGCAATCTGCAGATGACGGTCAACGGTGCGTCACGGTTAGGCTTTGTGGACAGTGGTTCCAACGGCTACTACCTGGCGCTCGGCAGCGTGCCGACCTGCAGTTCGGGGTTTTACTGCCCGACCCAACCGTTCAGTCTGTCGACCAGCCTGCAATTGGCAAACCAGACGGATGGCCCCGTGCAGAGCATCGTGATTGGCAACGCGCAAGACATGTTCAAGACCAAGAACACCGCGCTGCCTGCGCTGGCTGGCACTGCGGCCATTGGTGGCCTGGTCGATCTAGGACTGCCGTTCTTCTATGGCCGCTCCATTGCCACGGGCCTCGAAGGCACCAATGCCAGCGCGCCGAACGGCTACCTGGCTTACTGACCGGGCAACGACGCTCCGAACAGATCGCCGCCCGGGCGCTGCGGCGCGGCCAGACCCAGGTGGGCGTAGGTGGCAGCGGTGGCGATGCGGCCGCGCGGGGTACGTTGCAGATAGCCTTGCTGGATGAGATAGGGCTCGATCACGTCTTCGATGGTGTCGCGCTCTTCGCCAATGGCGGCGGCCAGATTGTCCAGCCCGACCGGGCCGCCATCGAAGCGGTGCACCACGGCTTCGAGCAGCTTGCGGTCCATCACGTCAAAGCCCAGCGGATCGACATCGAGCATTTTCAGGGCGGCGTCGGCTACCGGCGCAGTGATCTGCCCAGAGGTCTTCATCTCGGCGTAGTCACGCACGCGGCGCAGCAGGCGGTTGGCAATGCGCGGCGTGCCGCGTGCGCGGCGCGCGATTTCCGCCGCCCCGGTGGGGTCGATGAACGCGCCGAGCAGCCCCGCCGAACGCAGCACAATGCGGCTGAGTTCTTCCGCCGTATAGAACTCCAGACGCGCGACGATGCCGAAGCGGTCGCGCAGCGGATTGGTCAACATGCCCGCGCGCGTCGTGGCGCCCACCAGGGTGAAAGGCTGCAGGTCGATTTTCACGCTGCGCGCGCCCGGCCCTTCGCCGATGAGAATGTCGATCTGGTAATCCTCTAGCGCCGGGTACAGAATCTCTTCGACCACGGGCGAGAGCCGGTGGATCTCGTCGATGAACAGCACATCGTTGCGTTCCAGATTGGTCAGCAGCGCGGCCAGGTCGCCTGCGCGCTCCAACACCGGGCCGGAGGTCGAGCGCAGGTTCACGCCCATCTCGCGGGCGACGATGTGCGCCAGCGTGGTCTTGCCCAGTCCGGGCGGACCGAACAGCAGCACATGGTCGAGCGCCTCGGCGCGCTTGCGTGCGGCGCCGATGAAAATGTCGAGCTGCTCGCGCACCCGCACCTGACCGACATAGTCGTCGAGCTGCTGCGGGCGCAGCGCGCGCTCGACCACCGTTTCCTGCGGCGACACTGGCGCGGCATCGATCAATCGCGTCGTGGTGGGAGCAAAGGCATCAGGTTGGATGGACACGGCGGGCGCGGCAAAGAACTGGGAATGCGCACAGCATAGATCAACCGCGCAGCAGCGTCTCTTCGGCTACGGCCAGCGCGTCGGGCAGGCCAGAGAGCACCACGGTATCGCCTTCGCGCAGTTGCAGCGTGGGGGTCGGCTTGAGCACCTGCCCGTCGCTGCGCCGCACCTGCGTCACCCGCGCGCCTTCGCGGCTCACGGCGCGCAGCATCTTGCCCACTGCGGCCGCCTCGGCGGTGAGGGTGACGGACTGTAGACGCGGCTGGTCGGCGTCTTCCAGCGAGGCATCGTCGCTGCCGTGAAACCAGTCGCGCAGTAGGCCATAGCGTGCGGCACGCGCATGCCGCACGCGCTTGAGCACGCGCGGCAGCGGCACGCCCACCAACGCCAGGGTGTGCGAAGCCAGCATCAGCGAGCCTTCCAGAATCTCGGGCACCACCTCGGCGGCACCCGCCTGGCGCAGTTCTTCCAGCGGGCCGTCATCCATCGTGCGGACCACCACCGGCACATGCGGCGCGTGTTCGCGCATGAGATGCAGGATGCGCAGCGCCGAATGTGTTTCCACATACGTGATGACGACCGCGCTCGCCCGTTGCAGCCCCGCCGCCTGCAGCGTGGCAAGGCGGGTGGAGTCGCCATACACCACGTTCTGGCCGGCGGCCTTGGTCTGCGCCACGCGGTCGGGATCGAGGTCGAGGGCGATATGGGGGATATGCTCGGTATCGAGCAGGCGCGCCAGATTCTGTCCGCAACGGCCAAAGCCACAGATGATGACGTGGTTCTGCGCCTTGATGGTGCTGCGCGCAATGTTGGTGAGCTGCAGCGAGGCCAGCATCCAGTCGGCCGATGAAATCTTGAGCACGATGCGATCGATGTACTGCCCCAGCAGAGGCGTGTAGAGCATGGAAATCACCATCGCCGCCAGCACTGGGTTGAGCACCTCGGGCGGGATGAGCTTGTTGCCCGATGCGATATTGAGCAGCACGATGCCGAATTCCCCCGCAGGCGCCAGCCACAGCGCCACCCGCAGCGACAGCCCCGGCGGCGTCTTGCGCAGCCGCTCAATGCCGAACATCAGCGCCGCCTTGATCAAGGGCGGCAACACGGCCAGCAGCAGCACCAGCCACCACTGCGCCAGCACCAGTCGCCAGTCGAGCAGCATGCCGATGGTGATGAAAAACAGCCCCAGCAATACGTCACGGAACGGTCGGATGTCGGCCTCCACCTGCGCCTTGTACGGCGTTTCGGCAATCAGCATCCCGGCCAGAAACGCGCCGAGCGCCAGAGACAGCCCGGCCAGTTCGGTGATCCACGCCAGCCCCAAGGTGAGCAGCAAGAGATTGAGCATGAACAGCTCGTCCGACTTGCGCTTGACCACGATGCGCAACCAGGGCTGCAGCAGCCGCCCGCCCGCCAGCAAAATGACCGCCAGCACCAGCACCGCCTTGATGGCGGCAAACAACAGCAGGCGCGGCAAATCGGCGCTGTGTGAGGCCAGCGCCGGAATCAGAATCAGCAGCGGCACCACCGCAAGATCCTGGAACAGCAGCACGCCGATGATGTGGCGGCCGTGCTCCGAGTCGAGTTCGATTTTTTCCGTCAGCAACTTGACCACGATGGCCGTGGACGACATGGCGAACGTCCCGCCGATGGCGATGCCCGCACTGATGGGATGCCCCCAGAGTTGCGGCAGCATCAGGCCAAGCACCAGACTGGCGACCAGGGCTAAAGCCATGGTCGACGCCATTTGCGCAGCGCCAAGCCCGAACACCAGCGAACGCATGGCCTTGAGCTGTCCCAGGCTGAACTCCAGGCCGATGGAAAACATCAGAAACACAACGCCAAATTCAGCCAGATGCTGCAGCCCGGTCGTGTCTCCAGCCAGCGCCAGAGTGTTGGGGCCGATGACCACGCCCACGGCCAGATAACCCAGCATGGGCGGCATGGACATGGCGCGAAACAAGGCCACACCGATCACAGCGGCAACGAGGTAGAGCAGAGTGAGTTCGAGGCCAGTCATCGAGGCAGGACAGTCGGTACAAAAGGTCTGGAGACCGGGCAGTATCAGGTTGATACAGCATAAGCCATGCCCAGCTGCTGACCGGGTGCGACGCCTGCTGACTGCCCGGCGGCGGCAGAGCTCTGGCGAATGGCGTCTGCCTCGGGATCGACCCCAACGGACGTCTGCTACGTTTGCACAGATGCCGTGAGGGTGAGCAGGATATCTGCGTACCAGGCGCAGTTCAGTCCGAGAGATTCGTCGCGCTCCAGATCGCGCCCTCCTACATCGATCCGCGCGGAGTGCACCCCAAGCAGTTTCCAGGGCAGGTCATCGCCCTGCTCCACACTGCGCATCACCACCGGCGCACCGCTGGTTCCGCGGTGCGTGCGCGCGTCGGTGAGAAAGTAACCCTGCCCTTGAAATCGCAGGCCGAATGACGAGGCAATCACCGCCTGACGCACCACCGGCAGGTGATGCAGCGTATCGTGGAAACCCAGAGGAAAGCCCACGATGAGCAGGGAAGAGCCCACCTCCACATCGTCGAGCGCGCTTTGCAGATGCGCTGGTGTGAAATAGCGAATCGCCAACGACTCGGGCATGACGTTGCGATCCAGTTCGATGACCGCCACATCGATCTCCCCACTCGGATCTTCCCCTTGATGCCAGACGCTCCTTTCATCTCGGTAAAGCAGCACCGACAGGGCAACTTGTCGCGTGAGGTTGTGTTCGTCGGTATGCAATTCAATTTCGATGCGGTTGGGATAGTGCCCGCTTGGAGCATCGATCACCACATGGCGGCTCGTGACCAGAAACAGCCGCTCGTCCCGCAAGAAGAAAAAGCCGCTTGCTCCTGTCAGCGCCCGATCATGATTGAAGGTTGAGACACGCGCCGTGGTGAGCAGCAAGGGTTCGATCAAGGAATGCTCCGATTTTCGCCACACGGATGACGGCCAATGACTTCATTTTGCAGCACGTCCACCTTCAACCGAGCGCGCGCAAAGAAAAAGAGTTATCATTACCACCGTAGTAAACGCAAAAGTAGGTCGTTTTGAAGAAGATCGTCGAAACCCAGTCTGACTGTTTTGCAGCAGATTGCGGCCTGATTGAATTCCCCAAGTGATTTCTGGCGTGTTTCTGCACTGCGCTGGCATGTTGCTGCGCAGCTCATTCACTTTTTATTGAGGAACTCAAAATGGCTATGCAAACTGGCGCCGTCAAATGGTTTAACGAAAGCAAGGGCTTTGGCTTTATTGCACAAGATGGTGGCGATGCCGATCTGTTTGTGCATTTCAGCGAGATTCAAGGCAATGGCTTCAAGACTCTGGCTGAAAACCAGCGCGTGCAATTCGAAGTCAAGCAAGGCCCCAAAGGCCTGCAGGCTTCGAACGTGACCGCCCTCTGATCTACCAAGACGCAGACAAAAAACCGCAGCCCCGGCTGCGGTTTTTTTATTCCCGCGTCAAGAAAAGCACACGACAAGGAGTGTCATCATGCCCAAGGGCCAGCAGCGGACAAACAAGGAAGTCAAAAAACCCAAGGCAGACAAGTCTCCTGCCAAGCCGATTTCGCCGCAGGCGGTGAGGCCGGAAATCGTCACCATCGTGCCCGACCGACACAAGAAAAAGTGAGCCGCGCGTGATGTGCGGCCGAATCAGGATTTTGGTTTGAGGTTCAGAATCCACTGCGCCAAATCAAGCGCTTGTTGCGGGTTCAGGTACCCATCCGGCGCGTAGGCCGGCATGGGAATAACGCCCCAGGTGCCTTGGTGCCCGTTCAGAATCGCGTCCTGCAGGATGTCGGCGGCGTTGGGATTGTGGGCATAGCGCTGCGCCACTGCCGTGTAGGCCGGGCCGACTTTTTTGTGGTCCATGGCGTGGCAGGAAAAGCACCCTTCGCTCTGCGCCAGCTTGAGCATATCGGCGGCAGATGCCCCCAGCGCGGGCGCGCTCATCGCGGCGCAGATGAGCGCCGTCGATGCCCAACCCAATGCTCTCATTGGAACTGCTGCCCCATGGTCGCCCCCTTGGAGAGCTGGGTGAGATAGGCCATGAGGTCGATCATTTCCGGGCTGTTGTAGGCAGGCGGCTTGCCCATGATGCCAGCGCGCACGCAATGCACAATCTGCCGCTCCAGGGTGTAAACGGCGTGCTTCTTGGCCTTGAACTTGGGGTACTTGGCCGCCGCGCCAATCAGGCTGGGCAGATGCGCGCCGGCTGGCGTGGTGCCCTCGGTCTTGCCGCCGTCGGTGTGGCAGGCCGCGCAGGTCATGGCGTGGCTGTTGAAGGCATCGGGCGGCACCCAGGTCTGCTTGGTGCCGAAGGTGTCATTGGCGAAAATCTGCGCGCCCTGCGCCGCGGCTTCGTCGACGGACGAGACCTTGGCCGTGGCGCTGAACTTGCCCGCGGGCGCGGTGGCGGCAATGGCGCTTGCCGCGCCGGGCAGCAGCGCGGCAAGCAGCGCAGGAACGAGGATGGATGCGGCAAGGCGACGGTGCATGGAAATCTCCTCAGTTTGCCGGGCAGCGTCCGGCACGTGGCCCAATTGTGCTGCGTGCTGCCGCGCGCTGCGGTGAACAGATGCGTGCAGATGTTGCAGGGTGTGGCGGTGCGTTGAACGCTAGCGCAGTGCGGCGATCTGCCGGTCCAGCAGCCGGGCCAGCCACAGCAACCCCACAGTGGTGCCGATCAGTGCCATGAACATATCAGACAGCGTGTCCCAGGGTTCACCCCGCGCGCCGAGAAAGTCGGTCGCGCCAGCACCTCGCGCCAGTGACGTCCACCATTCGATCAGTTCATAAAGGACGCTGATCGCCAGTGCCAAGCAGACGCTCAGAAATGAAATGGCCGGGCTTGTCGTAGGGGTTGCGGGCGAGCTCAAAGGCTTCACTCGCCCACTCTCCCAGCGACACGCGGGCCTAGGTAGAGGCGCCGCCGAGAGTGAGGGGCAGCAGCATGAGCTTGGGTTTGGGCATCGCTGTTCAGGGACAAGGTGCTTGCGTCAGGATAAAGCTGATCGACCGTGCAGGCGGTTGTTCCCTTTCGGTGTTCGGACAGGCCTGAAACGCCACATTTACTGGGCGCGCAGGATGTCGCACAGTCGCTGGGCGTATCGCCCGAAAGCGCCTGTTGGCGCAGCAGGCCGGCGCACGTCTGCGGCAGCATGACGCCAGCAGCCTGCATGCGCTGCCAGGGCGCACGACGCTGGTGCGTGACGCGCTGCAGTTTCACAACCCGCTGATCGATGTGCCGCAGGCGGCCGGGGCGGTGACATTCGCGATGCGACAGGGTCGACACCGCCGTCGTTCTCGGCGTGGGGCTGATCCATGCCGCCATTGGTGCGGTGCAGGAAGGGAAGGCCGAGCGCGCGCTCGACGCGGTGCGCGCGATGCTGGCCGACCGCGCCAGCGTCGTGCGCGATAAGCGGCGCATCGAGGTCGGTGACGACGCGCTGGTGCCGGACGAGGTGGTGGTGCTGGAGTCGGGTGCGCGGGTGCCGACGGAACTTCGGCTGCCGCAGAGGAATACCCTGCGCATCGGGGCATCGGCGCTGACCGGCGAATCGGTCGCAGTCGACAAGGACACGGCCGCGATGCCCGCAACCATGCCCATTGCCGAGCGCAGCGACATGGCCTTCGCTGGCACCGTGGTGCGCTACGGCCAGGCGCGCGGCGTGGTGGTGGGGCAACTGCCCATATTCGACGTCTTCCTCGCCTTGGTGGGGCTGGCTGTGGCCACCATGCTCGAAGGCCTGCCAGCGGTCGCCACCATCATGCTGGCGATCCGCACGCGCAACAGGGCGCGGCAGCGGGCGCTGGTGCGCAAACTGCCCGCAGTGGAAACCCTGGGCTCGGTCACGCTGATCTACACCGGCGAGACCGACAGGCTCGCGGTGAGCGGCAGCGGCAACGCCGCACGGTGGGTTCAGTGACGGGAGCGGGCTGGTCGATCCATAGCAGGGTGCCGCGCTGCAGGCGCTGGCCGTCTGTGCGCTGCTGCGCAACGCCGCGCAACTGTACCCGGCAGAGGACGGTCCGTGGCGGCTCGCTGGCGATCCCACCGCTGGCGCGTTGCGAGGTGCCCGCAGGGATGGAGCGACTGCATCCAACGGACATCACGCCCCGCTACACGCTACTGGGTGTGGTGGGCATGATCGACCCACCGCGCGACAAGGTGATCGCCTCGGTGGTCGACTGTTGGCGCGCCGAGCTTTGGGTGGAGATGATCCCGGGCGACAACGCCACAACCGCCGCAGCGATCGGGGTGCAGACCGGGCTGAAGATGGCGCAATCGCTCAACGGCGCGCACATCGGCGCGCTGGACGATGCCGCCTTGCGCAGCACCTTTGTGTACACCGAGGTGATCGCGCGCACCAGCCTCGAGCACAAGCTGCGGCTGGTGCGCGCGTTGCAGGCGGATGGCGAACGCGTCTTGATGACGGGCGATGGGGCGACGCGCACCAACGCCACGCGCAAAGCCGCTGATCTGATGCTGTGCGGTGACAACTTCGCCCCCATCGCCCGCGCGGTGCGCGAGGGCCGGACGGTATTCGACAACATCATGAAGTCGCTGCGGTTCACCCTGCCGACCAACATCGGTCAGGCCGGGGCGATTCTGATTGCCCTGATCGCAGGACTGGCGCTGGCGTTCGAGCCGGCCGAGCCGCTGGTGAATCGGGCAACGGGCTCACGCATCGTTTTCTTCGGCATGCTGACGGGGATGGCGACCTTTGGCGTTTTCGATTGGGAGCTGGCACGCAGTCAGAGCCTGGAAGCGGCGCGCACCGCGGCGGTCAATATGCTGGCCTTCAGCGAGATCGCATCCTTGTTTCATGTGCGCGCCCACACCGCCTCGGCGCTGCGCTGCACCGCACCCTGCTGCATGACCATCCGGTTGCGCTTTGGGTGAGTGCTGCTGGTGCCGCTGCAGCTCGCGTTCATGCCTGCGCGGCCGACGCAGTCGCTGCCCTGCCGCGCTGCGCTCGACGCATCGTCGAGGGACATGATCGTGGTGCTGGTCCTGGGCGTGCTCGTGGCGATCGAGATCGAAAAATGGGTCTGGCGGCGCCTGGGCCAGTACCGCATGTGATGCATGGAGGCGCTGGGCGGGGTGGCATGCATTGGGCTGTGCGCACCTCAGCGCCCGCGCCGGCGCAATGCACTGCAAACTGGGCGATTTGAGCTCAATCCCTGCGCATCACTGCGCCATAGTCAGCAGCCTTGGCGTTGTACAACCTCGACGTCACCAGCACGTCCACACCGCTGGCGGCAAACTCTGCGGCGTTGTCCGGGCGGATGCCGCCTGCGGCGTTGATGGTCAGCCGCGGTTGCAGCGCGCGCAGCTGTGGCACGAGGGCGACGAGCTGCTCGGGTGTCATCTTGTCGAGCTGCACGCCGTCGGCCCCGGCGCGGGCGGCGGTCAGCGCATCCTCTTCGTTTTCGGCCTCGATCAGCACAAATTTTTCCGGGCTGTGCGCCTTGGCGCGAGCCACCAGTTGCGCGGCGTCCAGCCCTGGCAGAAACGCGCGGTGCTGCGTGAACACCAGAATGGTTTCCGACAGCCCTGCGCGGTGCACCATGCCGCCGCCGCACAGCACGGCGTAGTGCTGCAGCTTGCGCGCGCCAGGATGCGCCTTGCGCGTGCCCGCCACCTGGATGCGCGGATTGCCCGCACGCGCGGCGTCCACCATCTGCCGCGTGGCGCTGGCGATGCCGCCGAGATATTCGAGCAGGTTCATGCCCTGCTTCCATGCGATGTGCAGGGCTGGGCATTGCCGTGCAGACGCAGCACCGCCTGCCCCGGTGCGGTGGCTTCGCCGTCTGCGGCCAGCGGCTCGGCGCGCACGCCCAGCGACTGCGCCATGCGCAGCAGCGGCGCCAGGCCGGCGAGCACGCCATGCTGCCGTGCGGTGTAGGTGAGGTTGCCGGGGCTGTCGGGCAGGCCCAGCGCGCGGGTGGTTTCGTCGTGCAGCGGCAGGTCTTCGATGATGAGCTGATCGATGTCAGCCTGGGTGAAGTACATCATGTTTGGCAAGCTCCTTGTTTTGCAGCAGACGCACGGCAACGAACAGCACCAGACTGAAGCCGCCGAGCAGGGCGCTGAGCAGCCCGGCCTGGGCATAGTCGCCCGTGGTCACGGTGTTGAAAATGGCCAGAGACAGGGTTTCGGTGCGACCGAGAATGTTGCCGCCGAGCATCAGCGAAATGCCCACTTCGCCCATGCCGCGTGCCAGCGCAAGCAACAAGCCGCTCAGCAGCGCGGGCAGGGCGATGGGCAGGTGCATGGTGAGGTACACATTGCGTGGTCCGCGCCCCAGGGTGAGGGCCACGTCGTGCCACACCCTGGGATGCGTCTGAAGCGCGGTCTGCAAAGTCTTGACCGCCAGTGGCAGCCCAGCTAGGAATGCGGCCAGCAGCAGGCCGGGAAAGGTGAAGACCAGGTCGATGCCAAAGGACAGCAACGTGCGGCCCACCAGACTCTCGCGCCCCAGCAGCCACAGCAGGCCAAAGCCAATGACGACAGGTGGGAACACCAGCTGCAGGGTGACCAGCGCGTCCAGCCAGGCCGGGCGCTTCAGACCGAATTGCAATGCGTAGCACAACAGCACGGTGGCCAGCGCATAGGCGGGCAGCGCAAACAGGGCGATTCGGGCGCTCAACCACAGGGCAGCCCAGGCCTCCGACGTGAGCGCGGGCATCGGCCAACGCTCAGAGCCCGGCCTTGCGCAGAATGTCCTGCGCCGCCGCGCCTTGCAGAAACTGCGCAAACGCGGCGCGGCTGGCGGCGGTCACCGGTTGCGTGTGCTGTGCAGGAAACGCGGCAACGATGGTGATGGGCGCGTAGCTGCCCTGCCCAGGCTGCAGTTCCAAGTAGCCGCCCAACTGCCCCTTGACCGCCAGCGCCTCGGTCAGGTTCATGAACCCGGCGTCGATCTGCCCCGAGGTGAGATAGGCGCTGACCTGCGGCAGGGTCTGCACGATTTTGAGTTTGTCCTGCAGCGGCTCCCACAAACCCATGGCCTTGAGCCACTGCTCGGCGGCAAGTCCGTAGATCGCCTGCTGCGGATTGGGCAGGGTGATGGACTGCATGCGCGGCAAATCGCGCACCGGATCGGTGATGGGCTCGGGGCTGTAGCGGCCCATCAGCTTGCGCCGCCACGCGAGCACCAGCTTGCCCTGGCCGAGCGTCTGGCACTGTGGCAGGTCGAGGTCGCGGGCATGGTCGATGAAGTCGGCATCGCCGATGAGCACGTCCACCCGCCCGCTGGCGCGCGCCTGGGCAAAAATCTGCTGCAAATTGCCGTAGCTGCGCTCTACAGCGATGCCGGTTTGCCGCGTGAAGTCGGCGCATAAGGCCTCGACTGGACGCTTGTAGCCCGCCCCCGCCATCAGCAGCAGCGCCCCATTTGCGGCAAACGACCGCTGCATGGGCCAACCGACCGCGACCAGCATCGACAACAAGACCTTGCGTCGCCTCAACATCATGGCGCATCTCCTGTGAAATTTTGCGTTCAAGGCGCGCGCCTGTGAAGAAAGACCTTCCAGGCCGATCCCATCAAAATGAGGGCCAGCAGCAGCCCCATGCCCTCGGTCGGCACGAAGCCAACGAGCAAGCCGCCGACTACCGCGCCAAGCAGTGAGCCTGCGGCCATACTCAGCAACAGCACCCGCTGTCGGCGCAACACCGCAAACGCGGCGCTTTCGCGGTAACGCAGAAATCCGACCAGCATGGTGGGCAGCGAAATCAATAGTGACAGACTGCCCGCCAGCTTCACGTCCGCCCCCCAAAGCAGCACGACTGTGGGAATGAGAAGTTCGCCGCCGGCTACGCCCATCACAGCGGCGAACATGCCGATCACCAGCCCCGCGGCCACGCCAAGGGCAGCGTGCGCCAGCGGGGACATGAGCACATGCAGATCCGGCAGCGCCTTGAGGCCGAACAACTGCTCCGCGGCCATGGCGCAGGCCAGCAGCAGCAACAACACAAACAGCACGGCGTCGAGCGCTTTGCGCGGCAGGCGCATCGCCCAGCCCGCAGCCCACCAGGCGCCGAGCAGACTGCCCGCGAGCAGGTTGACCACGATGGGCCAGTGCGCAAGCAGGGTGCCAACCGGCACTGCCGACAGGCGGGAGAGGATGGCCACCGCCACCACCAGCAGGGACAGCGCCTTGTTGGCGATCACGGCTTCCAAGGAGACCAGCCCGAACAAACCCACCAGCAACGGCAGGCGAAATTCCGCTCCGCCCAGGCCAATGAGCCCCCCAAGCGAGCCGATGGCGAACGCTGTGGCAAACCCACTGATAACGTGGCCCCAGGGGGGGGAGACGCGCGATGCGGAGCTTGTCATGTTTGGCGCGCCCTCTCAGTGGACCGATGCGCCACGCAGGTCGCCCGCCAGGGCCACGGCCTTGACCAGTGCCCACACCAGCATTCCGGGGCGCAACTCCAGCCGCTCGCGCGACGCCCGGGTGATTTCGGCAAACAGCAACTGCCCATCGCCGAGTTCGAGCTTGACCAGGACATTGACCGGATGCGCCGCATCCGCAATATCGGCAATGCAGACCTGCACCTGGTTGTTGATCGACACCTCGGGCAAGTGCAGCAGCGAAATACTGACGTCCCGGGCCGACACCTCCAGCCGCATGGTGCGCCCCGGTGCGCAATGGGCGCAGGCGTCCTCGGGCACGCGCAGTGTCTGCCCCGCGATCTGCAGATGGCGCAGCCCCTGCTCGGCGTCGCCGGCCTGCGCCAGCAGTATGGCGACATGGCTTTGCCCGGCGAACAACGGCGTGCCGGGCAAAGCCACCGCCTGCGCCAGCGGCAGGCTGGCCTGCACTAGCCCGCCGCTCATCATCACCACATGATCGGCCAGGCGCAGCACCTCGGCCGGGGCGTGGGTGACGTAGAGAATGGGGATGTCGAGCGTGTTGTGCAGGCGCTCCAGGTAGGGGAGGATTTCCTGCTTGCGTTGGATATCCAGCGCGGAAAGCGGCTCGTCCATCAACAGCAGCTCGGGCTGCATGGACAGAGCCCGGGCGATGCCCACGCGCTGACGCTCGCCCCCAGAGAGCAGCGCAGGGCGGCGCCGCAACAAATGGCCGATACCCAACATCTCGACGATCGGGTCAAGGTCGGCGTGCGCGCGCCCGGCGCGCTTCATGCCATAACGCAGATTGCCCAACACACTCAGGTGCGGAAAGAGATTGGCCTCCTGGAACACATAACCCACAGGTCTTTGGTGTGCCGGCAAAACGCTGCGCGCGTCCTGCCACACCTGGCCTTTGAAACGCAGTGTGCCTTCCGGCCGCTCCAGTCCGGCCACGCAGCGCAGCAACGTGGTTTTGCCAGAACCGGAATGACCGAACAGGGCAGTCACCCCGCGGCCCGGCAGACTTTGCGCGACCTGCAGAGTGAACTCGGGCCAGCGCAGAGTGAGATCGAGATCAATGGTGTCTTCGGCCATTTTCATGCCTTTTTCGGATTGGGGCGCCAGGCATACAGCCCGAGCAGCACCACGAAAGAGAACACCAGCATCACGGCAGACAGCCGGTGCGCGCTGGCATATTCCATCGCCTCGACATGGTCGTAGATCTGCACCGAGGCCACGCGAGTCTCGCCGGGCAAATTGCCGCCGATCATCAGCACCACGCCGAACTCTCCCACAGTGTGCGCAAAAGTGAGGATGCCGCCGGTGAGAAAACCGGGCAGCGCCATGGGCAGCGCGACGGTGAAAAACGCATCCCATGACGAAGCGCGCAGGGTCGCGGCGGCCTCCAGCGGTTTGTCGCCGATGGCTTCGAAGGCGTTTTGTAGCGGCTGCACCATAAACGGCAGCGAATAAAACACCGACGCCACGACCAGACCCCAAAACGTGAAAGGCAGGGAATGTGCTCCCAGCCAATTGGTGAAATGCCCGATGAAGCCATACGGCCCCATCGCCAGCAGCAGGTAAAAGCCAAGCACCGAAGGCGGCAGCACCAGCGGCAGCGCCACCACCGCGCCGACCGGGCCCTTGAAGCGAGAGCGTGTGCGCCCGAGCCACCACGCAATGGGCGTACCGATGACAAACAGGCAGAAAGTAACGGTGGTGGCGAGCTTGACGGTCAGCCCAATGGTCTGCCAGTCCTCTGCTGTCAGCAACAGGCTCATGAGCGGATTACTTGGCGCTGGACGGAAGCACGAAGCCGTAGCGGGTCATCACCGCGCGCGCCTCGGGGCTGCTCATATAGGCGGCAAACGCTTTGGCCGCAGCATTGTTCTCGCCCCGTTTGGTCAGCACATAGCCCTGTTCCAGCGGATCATGCAGATTGTCGGGAATGAGCCAATACTTGCCCTTGCTCTGCATCTGCGGCGTGAGCACCAAGGACAGCGCCAGGATGCCGACTTGCGCATTGCCGCTATCCACCAATTGCGCGGTGTGCGAGATGTTTTCCCCATATACTAGCTTGGGTTCGACCTTGTCCCACACATTCACCGCCTTGAGCGCTTCCTCGGCACGCTTGCCGTAGGGTGCGTGCTTGGGATTGGCGATGGCAATATGCTTGATCTCCGGATTGGTCAGGCTCTCCAGGGTCATTTTGCTGGCGTCCATGACCGGGCTCCAAAGCACGATGCGGCCAAAGGCGTAGGGCGCCACCTTGCCGCCTGCCTGCCCCGCTTTTTCCAGATCGCGCGGATACTGAATATCGGCGGAGTAAAACAGGTCATACGGCGCACCCTGCTGGATCTGGGTGAAAAACTTGCCCGAAGACCCGTAAATCACTTCGATCTTGTCATTTGGATGCGCCTTTTCGAAGGTCTGCACGACGTCAGCCATGGCGTATTTGAGGTCCGCCGCCGCCGCGACGGTGACTTTTTCGGCGTGGGCCGCACTCATGCCGACGGTCAGGCTCAGACCGATGGCGAGGTGTTTCCAGAATTTGAATGGCATAAGTCCTCCAAGGATGTTGTGAAGCGAGGGGAAAAATCAGCAATCAGTGCGCCGCGCAGTCGGCATAGCCGTACGCGCGGATGGTGTTTTGCGCAGGCGCGGCGGCAAGCTCCTGCATGAACTCGCGCGCTGCCGGGTTTTGCATGCCGCGCCTGAGCAAGACGGCGTCTTGCTTGAGCGGGCTATAAAGGGTTTGCGGAACAACCCAGCGACTACCTCCGGGCAGCCACCCGCCCTTGTCAATCTGCGACTTGGCGACAAAACCCAGTTCCGCGTTGCCCGTGGCCACGAATTGATCAGTCTGGGTGATGCTGTCTCCGCGCACAATTTTGGGCTGCAGCGCCTGCCACACCCCGCGATGCTCCATCACTGCCTGCGCCGCACGGCCATACACCGCGAGTTTGGGATTGGCGATGGCCAAATGCGCAAACTGCCCTCGCTCGAGCACCGCGCCCTGGTCATCAACCACGCCGGGCCGGGCTGACCACAGCACCAAAGTGCCCTCTGCGTCACAAAACCGTATGCCCTCGGCGGTCAAGCCCTTGGATTGCAAGAGATCGACCGTGTGCGCATCGGCCGAAATGCATACATCGATCGGCGCACCCTGCTCGATCTGCATCGCCAGCTTGGTCACCGTGCCGAAAACCAGATCCACCGAGTGCCCGGTGCGTTTGAGAAACTGCGCCGCAATCTCTTCCACCGGCGCCTTGAAATTGGCGGCCGCGGCCACGGTCAGCGTGGCCGCCTGCGCCGTTGCTGCCAGAGCAACTGACAACGTCAGCACAAGCGCCGAGCAACGCAGGGTTCGTGCAAATCGGGTCATGCGGATCTCCGTCGTGTTTGGTTACATCGCCACAAAAAAGCGGCCCCGGAATCACCCGGGGCCGACAAGCGAGATGGGACGCTTAGTCCACCCCGAGGATGACATGGGTGGCCTTGATGAGCGCGCACGCGCTATCGCCCACCTTCAGGCCCAGAGTCTTTTCACTGCCGGTGGTGATCATCACCACCAGCTCGGTGCCGCCCGGCAGGCTGAGCACCACTTCGGTGTTCACGGCGCCGGTGGTGATGGATGTCACCGTGCCGCACAGCGCGTTGCGCGCCGAGGTTGCGGGGGCTGCGCCCTTGACCAGGATGGGCCACGACGCCTTGACCAGCGCCCAGGCAGTCTTGCCCGCGGTCAGCCCCAGACGGTGCGCGCTCTCCTTGGTGACGATGGCCACCAAATGGTGGCCGCCGCCCAGGTCGAGCACGACTTCGGTGTTGACGGCGCCGTCATGGACCGCATGAACGGTGCCGTGGAGATGGTTGCGTGCGCTGGTTTGCATGATGAGATCCCCAGAGGGTTTGAAAACTGTAGCAATATATTCATTCAAACACGAAGCCTAAACGCGGACAAAGAGCACGGCAAGCCGAACTCGGTGATCAGTTTAACAAAACTCTTTGGAAAATTAGGAATATAGGCCACGAGATGCGCGCACGAAACGACGGCAAGCCACAAATTTTTACCGCACCGATGTATATAGTAAAATATACTGAAACTCGATATGGGCTGTCAAGCAAAAATGGGGCGACGCCCGTTTGTCGAGGGAAATGGCATGAAGAGAAGATCGATCATCCGCCTTGCGGCGGCAACCACGGGCACGGCCTTGTCTGCAGGCGTCCTGGCGGCGCAGGCCGGCATCATTCGGCCTGCGTACAACGGCGTGGTGATCAAACTGCCGCTGGCCAGGGGGCTGAGCGCCAAGGACTGCGTGCAGTCGATGCAATTGCGGGCCAATCTGCTGAACATGAAGCAGGTCGGCGATCTGCCGCTGTCCGAGCAGGTCCAGGCCATGACTGGCAAGCCGCAGCGGCTGATCCGGGTGTTCCTGTTCTGCGATCCGCTGACTGCGGTGCAGATGGTGGCAGGCAGCATCGACTTCGCGGCCTATCTACCCTGCCGCATCACCCTGGTAGAGGGCGACGCGGGCAAACTCTGGCTGGTGATGATGAATCTGCAGCCGCTGATCGACAGCGTGCCGCCAGGCTCGCCGCTGCGCGACAAGGCCGAGAAGGTCGGCGCGACGCTGATGCAGATCATGCGTGCTGGCGCGAATGGGTCTCTCTGAGCGGCCCGGACGGCAGCCGGGCCGCTTCGCGCTGCAGGCGATGCACGGCCTGCAGCACGCCCTGGGCAATCCGGCGCGGACGCTCTCCCAGGCCAAAGCAAAGTGCCGGGTCGCCGCGCGGGTCGACTTCGACCAGCTTGGTATTGCGCTGCACCGCGATCCCCGGGCGACTCAGCCCGCGCAGCACGCCCGCCAACGGCGCATGCAGGGTCGTGCGGCGGCCATCTTCCGTCACCAACTGCCCGACCACATCCCCGGGCTGGATCGCTTCGCCAATGCGCCGCGACGACTCGAACCGTCCGGCAACCGGGGCATAGACCAGACGTTCGCGACCCACGCCATGGATGGGCCTGGGCTCGCCAGCCAGTGCCAGACTGGCGCCCTGGGTGATGACTTGACCGAGCGTCTCGCTCCAGGCGGACTCGATCACCACATCGGTGTGCGTTCCCGCAACGAACCCCGGCCCGATGCCCACGGTGCGCGCGGCCAGCGGGCGCAGCACGGGCTGCGAGGCGGCATGCTTGCGCAGCCGGGCATCGACCAGAATGCCGATTTCCAGAATACGCAACCATGTCGCCACGTCGGGCTCGACCGCCAGCGGCAGCCAGTCGTCACGCCGTAGCGCCATCTCGGCCTCGTCGGGATGGAACACCCGCACCGCCCAAAGCCCCGCAACCGCGCTGGCACCGTCGAATACCGCATCGACCCAGCACATGCCCCGTCGCGGCGCGCTGGGCTGCGCCGACTCGATCAGCAACACCCGCCAGCCGTCCTGGTGCAGGGCATGCGCCACGGCAGCACCCACATCACCCGCGCCCCATACCGCGACGCGAGTTGCGGCCTGGCCCGGCATGGCGAGCGCGGCAGGGGGCGTGTCGATATGTTTTATGGGGAACAATCTTCTATTCATTTTTTTGCTTTTCTCTTTCTGATCAATGTATTTTAAATAATATATTGCTCCATCTCATTCGCCCAGGGAGACCACCACCATGCCGCTTTCACCTCGACTCAATCCTCACCCCTTGCTGCTTGCCTTGGCCACCGCCGTGCCAGGCACTGCCTGGGGGCAGACAGCGCCCGTACCCACGTCGGCTCCGGTTTTCCGGTTGGGGGAGGTGGAAGTCAGTGCCAAGGCCGCGTCCGCAGCGTCATCGGCCGAGGCGGGCAGTAGCGTGGTGACGCAGCAGCAGATGCGCGATCGCGGCGCGCTCAATGTCGGCGTGGCGCTGTCTGATCTGCCCGGCGTCACCCCGGTCACGCTTGGGCAGCGCGGTGAAACGCAAGTGAATATCCGCGGCTTTGATTCGCGGCAGATCACGCTCAATATCGACGGCATCCCGATCTATGTGCCATATGATGGCAACGTGGACTTGAGCCGGCTGCTCACCCCCGGCATTGCCGAAATCGTGGTCACCAAGGGGCTGGGCTCGTTGATGTACGGGCCAAACAATATGGGGGGCTCGATCAACATCGTCACGCAGGCGCCCACCAAAAAGCTCGAAGGCAGCATCACCGGCGGCCTCACCGCGAATCAGCACAAGCTCTACGGCAACGACCTGTCGGTGCAGCTCGGCAGTCGCATCGACAGCCGCTGGTCTGTGCAGGGCGGCGTGGCCACGGCGAACCGCAATGGTTTTGCGCTGTCGCACAGCTTCAAACCTGTGGCGGCACAGCCTGGCGGCGACCGTCTCAACGCCTCCAGCCATGACGTCAACGCCAATCTGAAAGTCGGCTTCACCCCCAACGCCACCGACGACTATGCGCTGGGGCTTTACACCGTCAATTCCGACAAGGACTCCCCGCCCTACACCGGCAACACCAAGGCCACGGGCCAGCCGGTGCGCTACTGGCAATGGCCGCAGTGGAACAAACAGAGCTACTACTACATCGGCCACACGGCCGTGGGCAGCGGCTACCTCAAGACCCGGCTGTATCACGACACTTTCGACAACGAACTCATCTCTTACGACGACGCCACCTACAGCACAACCAAAAAGCCTTACGCCTTCAACAGCCAGTACCGCGATTTTTCCAACGGCGCCACGGTCGAGCTGGGGCAGCCGCTGGGCACGCAGAACTTCCTCAAGCTCGGCCTGTTCTACAAACAGGACGTGCACCGCGAGTCCAATCTGGCCACGCAGGCCCAGCCGGTTCAAACCCCGTGGCTGCACTTCGAGGCGCATACCTACGCGCTGGGCTTTGAAAACGCCTACAAGCCCACGGCGGCCGATACCCTGACCTTCGGCTACCGCCGCGACGAACACCGCTTCGACCAGGCGCAGCAATACACCGACAAGGCGCAAACCCAGATCGGGCCGATGGCCACCAGCCCGCGCGTGGGCGCGAACAACTGGCAAGTGGTCTGGCGGCACAAGCTCTCCGCGCACACCGAGCTGCGCGCAGGCATCGGGCAAAAGACGCGCTTTCCCAGCATCAAGGAGGTGTATTCGTATCGCCTCGGCCAGGCCATTCCCAACCCCGCACTCGGCCCCGAGCAGGCGCTCAACCGCGAGATCGGCATCGCCGGGGTCGCGCTCGGCGGGGTGCAGTATGACGCGGCCGTCTATTGGGACTCGATCAAGGATGCGATCGAAAGCGTCGCGACCGCAACGCCCGGCATCCAGCAGGCGCAAAACGTCGGCACCGCCACCAACAAGGGCCTCGACCTGAGTGTGCAGGCGCCCATCGGCAACGCCTGGCTCGCCTCAGTCGCGTACAGCTATCTGAATGCCACCTTGGGCTCGCCCGGGCTGGTTGCCACCAACGCGCCGCGCAACTGGGCGGACGTGGGCATCTCCTGGCTGCCCGGCGAGGCCACCACCCTGTCCGCGCATGTGCAGGCCGCCAGCTCGCGCCAGACCACAACCAATGGCAAGCAGCCGGTGGCGGGCTTCGCCGTGGTCAACCTGCGCTGGGTGCAACGCCTCACGCCGCGCCTGACGCTCTATACCAACCTGAACAATGCGCTGGACAAGAACTACGCGCTGTCCGAAGGTTTCCCCATGCCCGGGCGCGAGCTGCGGCTGCAACTGCAATACACGCTATGAGGCAGGCTCTTGCACGCTGGCGCAAGGCGGCGCTTGGCCTTGCTCTACTGGGCTGCGCCGCGCTGACGCAGGCTGCACCAAACTGCCCCAACGCGCCCAGCGGCCCGGTCTACGGCAGCAGCCCCGTCAACAATTATTTGCTGCTCGCGCTCGCGCCTGATCGCATGGCGGGGCTGAACTTTCCGTGGAGCCGGCAGGCCGCGCAAATCCTGCCGCGCTCGGTGCTCGATCTCCCGGTGCTCGGTGGTTGGTTCGGGCAGGGAAAAACGGCCAATCTGGAACAGGTGCTGCGCGTGCACCCCACGCTGGCGCTGATTTCTGGCGCCACCGTGGGGGCGCAAGCCAGCACGGAAGCCATGCGCAAGATTGGTCTGCCGCTCTGCCCGGTGCAGCTCGACACCCTGGCCGACTACCCCGCTGCATTTCGGCAGGTGGGTGAGGCGCTGGGCATAGCTGCGCGCGGCGATGCGCTGGCAACCGAGGCCCAGCGCACCCTGACCGCGCTCGCCGCGCTGCGCCAGAAGGTGGCGGCGCAACCCCCGGTGCGCATTTACTACGCCGAGGGGGAGGACGGGCTGGCAAGCGAATGCAGCGGCTCCATTCACGCCGAAGTCATCACGGCCATTGGCGCGCACAACGCCCTGCGCTGCACCGACGGCAGCCGCTTCGGCATGGTGCGGGTGAGCTTCGAGCAGATCATGGCGGCCGACCCCGACTGGATTCTCACGCAGGACGGCCCCGCCATGCGGGCCATGCAAACCGAGCCGCGCTGGAAGCTGCTGCGCGCCGTGCGCGAAGGGCATGTGTTGTTCGCGCCGCAGGTTCCGTTCCGCTGGATCGACAGGCCGCCCTCGTTCATGCGGTTGCTGGCCGCACCCTGGCTGGCCAGCCAGGTGTTTCCCGCCGATTACAAGGCGGTTTTTCACCAGCCCATCCTGCACCGCACGCAGGACTTTTTTGCTTTGTTTTTCGATCACAGGCTCACGTCCGCGCAAGCCGCGTCCATTCTGCAGCCGAAGGCCGTGGATTACCCCACCAAATACTGAGAGGGTGTGAACAACTCCGCCATGCAACCCTATACCCTGCCGCAGATCGGGATGATGCTGCATATGCAGCCCGCGCACGGGGAGTCGATGCCCTCCTTCTTCGCCCACCGCGCTGCGCTCGTGACCGAACTGGAGCAGATCGGCGTGCAGGCCGTGTGGGTCACCGAACATCACTTCGATCCACAAAGCCTGAGCGCCTCGCCCCTGTTGTTGCTGGCCCATTGGGCCGCGCGCACGCAGCACATCCAGCTCGGTGTGGCCGCCGTGCTCGCGGCAGGCCGCAATCCGGTGCGGTTGGCCGAAGACATCGCCCTGCTGTCCAACCTGGCGCCTGGGCGCATTGCCATCGGCTTTGCCAAGGGCGGGCCGTTCGAGGCGCAGAAACGCACCTTCGGTTGGGGTAGCGAGCAGGCCCGCGCCGACATGCGGGCCGTTGTGGGCGCGGTGCTCGACCGATTGATGCCCCAGGAGCATGCGCCCAGCGCCGAGCTGGCGCTGCAGCCGCCGCCGCACTTGCCCTTGCCCCTGTTCATCGCCAGTCGCGAGCCCGACACCCTGGCCTGGGCCGCGCACCGCGGCCTCGGCTGGATGAGCGCGCAGTTCTGGCCGCTGGACATGTACGACGCACAGGCCATCAACTGGGGCATGGCCGCGCGCCAGACCGCAGACGCCTTGCTGACGCGCGGCCTATGGATCGACGATGACGGCGATACGGCCAGACAGCACGCGCTGGCATGGCTGGCTGCATTCCGCCGCAGCAAGCAATCGCAGTGGAAGGTCGGTTTCCGCGGTCCGCTGGCCGAAATGGACGAGCGCGAGAGCCTGGCCCGCATGATCGTGGGCACACCGCAAGAGTGCGCCGCGCAGTTGCACGCGCTGCTGACACAGCGCACCGTCCCCCGCCTGGCCTTCAACCCGATGCATGAGCAAGCCGCCATACAGATCGACCAGATGCGCCGTTTGTTGCAGCAAGTCGTGCCGCAGTTGGTGCCGCATGCGTTGCCCCGGCGCGATGCGTCATCGCACGGGTTGGCGTCTCGCGCATGAAAGCCGTCTGGACCTTGGCCATTCCGCTGGTTCTGGCTGCGGCGCTGTCGTTGCTTCTGGGACGCTATCAGCCCTCGCCCCTGGAGGCCGCGCTGCGCTTGTGGCAGGGGCTCTTGGGCCAGACTTCTTCGCCGTGGACGGTCATGACCGAACTGCGTCTGCCACGCATCATCGCCGCGATCAGCATCGGCGCCGGGCTGGCTGTTTCGGGCGCGGCGTACCAGGCGCTGTTCCGCAACCCGCTGGCTTCGCCTGAAGTGCTGGGTGGCCTGGCGGGTGCAGCCTTCGGTGCGGCGCTGGGCATTCTGCTCGGCCATGCGCTGTGGCAGGTGCAGCTCGCCAGCTTCACCTTCGGTCTGCTGGCCGTGGGCTTGACGCTGCTGCTGGCACGACTGGTCGGGCAGGGTGGCATTGTGGTGCTGCTGCTGGCGGGGCTGATTACAGGCGCGTTTTTCACCGCACTGCTATCGACGGCCAAGTATGTGGCCGACCCCTACGACAAGCTGCCGGCCATCACCTACTGGCTCATGGGAACGCTCTCCAGCATTGATGCGCACAGCGTGTGGCTGACGGCGCCGGTAATGTGGGCAGCCACTGCGGCGCTCATTGTTCTGGGCCACGCACTCAATGTGCTGAGCATGGGCGACGAGGAGGCCAGCACGCTGGGCATGTCGGTACGCACGGTGCGGGCGCTGGTCATCGGCCTGGCCACGCTGCTGGGCACGCTGTCGGTCACGCTGGCCGGGATGATTGCCTGGGTCGGTCTGCTCATTCCCCAGATCGCCCGGCTGATCTGGGGCGCGGACAACCGCCGCGTGCTGGTGACGTCCGCCCTGCTTGGCGCGCTGTATCTGCTGCTGCTCGACGACATCGCACGCACCGCATTCACGGTGGAGCTGCCGCTCGGCGTACTCACCGCGCTGGTGGGCCTGCCGGTGTTTGCGCTGGTGCTGCGGCGGGTGGCCGTGGGCTGGTCGGAATGAGAGCCAGGACATGATAGAAGCCAGACTCCTCTACGCCGGCTACGACAGGCAGAGCGTCGTCAAGGGCATCAGTTTGCGGGTTGCTCCGGGCGAGACCGTGGCCTTGCTCGGCCCCAACGGTTGCGGCAAAACCACTCTGCTCAAGGCGCTTTGCGCCATTCACCCACTGCAAGGCGGCGCGCTGCAGGTGGATGGCCGCGATCTGGCCACCCTGTCCGCACCCGAGCGCGCGCGGCGCATCGCCTATGTGCCGCAGCAGCATCGCCTGGTGTTTGCCTACAGCGTGATCGACGTGGTGATGATGGGCCGCTTGGCCGGACGCGGGCTGATCGCACGCCCGACGCCCGCAGATTTTGCGGCCGTGCACGCGGTGCTGGGGCAGTTTGGCCTGCACGATCTGTCCACACGCAGTTACGCCGCCCTGTCTGGTGGGCAGCGTCAGCAGGTGCTCATCGCACGCGCCGTGGCGCAGGACGCGCCCTATCTGCTGCTGGACGAGCCCGCCAGCAGCCTCGACTATGGCAACCAGTTGCGGTTGCTCGAACTGCTTGGGCAGTTGCGCCAGAGTGGACGCGGCGTTCTGTTCACCACGCATCACCCGGACCATGCGTTCGTCGTCGCATCGCACGTGATGCTGATGCAGGACGGGCGCTTCATCGCCGAAGGCACGCCTGCGCAGTGCATGAACCGCGAACAACTTGCCCGCCTCTATGCGCTGCCTCCCGACAGGCTCGACGAAGCCGCGCGTGCGCAGCGCTGGGCGCACCAGCACGGCTGAGCCCCCAGCAGCGGCGGCGCTCGGCACGCCCCGCGGAGGTCCGGCCCCCTTGGGGCGGCCCTGCGCTTCCTCTCAAGGAAACGCAGGGCCGCCTCAAATTTCCTTGTCCCTCACTGAGGGCGGGCTGGGCGAAGCCCGGCCCAGGGGGCGCTCGCAACCAACGCCCCGCGATGCTTCTATACTCGTTTTGCGCCGATTTGCCCTGGGCTTGCGGGCGCATAACAAATCCAGCTAAAACAGCGCAGACCACCGGCGGTTTTCGCTGCATTGCCAGCACCGCCGGTTTTGTTTTTTCAGGAATACGCATGAGTGTGAGTGCTTCGCCCTCCGCCCTCGGAGATGTCACGCCGCAGCGCATGACCTTCGAGCAGCCGCTGCCGCTGCAAAGCGGCGCGCAGCTGCCTGCCTATGAGCTGGTCTACGAGACTTACGGCACGCTCAACCCCGCGCGCAGCAACGCGGTGCTGGTGTGCCATGCACTCAACGCCAGCCATCACGCCGCCGGTACCTATGGCGGCGACCCCAAAAGCCTGGGCTGGTGGGATAACCTGATCGGCCCCGGCAAGCCGCTCGACACCAACCGGTTTTACGTCCTGTGCGTCAACAACCCCGGCTCCTGCTTCGGCTCCACCGGGCCGATGAGCGTCGACCCGCAGACTGGGCGCCCCTGGGGCAGCCGCTTTCCGGTGGTGACCGTGGAGGACTGGGTGGACGCGCAGGCCCGGCTGCTCGATCGCCTGGGCATCACACGGCTTGCGGCGGTGATCGGCGGCAGCCTGGGCGGCATGCAAGCGCTCAGCTGGACCTTGCGCCACCCCGAGCGCGTGGCCAATTGCGCGGCCATTGCCACCGCGCCGAGTCTATCGGCGCAGAACATCGCGTTCAACGAGGTCGCGCGCCGCGCCATCATCACCGACCCGGATTTCCACGGGGGCGATTTTTACGCGCATGGCGTCGTGCCCAAGCAGGGTCTGGCGGTGGCGCGCATGATCGGCCACATCACCTATCTCAGCGACGACGCGATGGCCACAAAATTCGGCCGCGCCCTGCGTAACGACGCACTGGGCTATGGCTTCGGCGTGGAATTCGAAATCGAGAGCTATCTGCGCTATCAGGGTGACAAGTTCAGCGGCTATTTCGATGCCAATTCCTATCTGCTGATCACCCGCGCGCTCGACTACTTCGACCCGGCGCGCGCCACCGGTGGCGACCTCGCCGCTGCGCTGGCCCCTGCCACAGCACGCTTCCTGCTGGTGAGCTTCACCACCGATTGGCGTTTTTCGCCGCAACGCTCGCGCGAAATCGTGCAGGCGCTGGTGAGTAACCGCCGCGCGGTGACTTATGCCGAAGTCGACGCGCCGCAGGGCCACGACGCCTTCCTGATGGATCACCCGCATTACCACGGCGTGGTGCGCGCCTGGTTCGACCGCATCGCGCAGGAGATCGCACCATGAGCACGCCGCTTTCCGTCATTGCCGATCTGGTGCCGCACGGCAGTCGCGTGCTTGATCTGGGCTGCGGCGACGGCCGCATGCTCGCGCATCTGCGCGACACCCGCGGCTGCACCGGCCTGGGCGTGGAAATCGACCCGCAAAAACTGATCGCCGCGGCCGCCAAGGGCGTGGACGTCCTGCAGTACGACCTCGAACAAGGACTGTCGCTGTTCGGCGACCGCAGCTTCGACGTGGTGCTGCAGATCGACACCCTGCCCAATATCCGCCACACCGAAAATGCGCTGCGCGAAACCGCGCGCGTCGGGCGGCTGGGCATCCTGAGCTTCGCCAACTTCGCCCACTGGAGCATCCGTCTGCAGATCCTGACCGGCCGCCTGCCGGTGACACCCGAGCTGCCCTACGAGTGGTACAACACCCCGAACCTGCGCGTGGCGACCTATACCGACTTCGAGCGCCTGGCCGCGCGCAGCGGTCTGCGCCTGGTCGAGGCCTTCGGTGTGCGCAATGGCCGCCGCATCAACTTCGCCCCTGGGCTGCTGGCCACGGAAGCGGTGTTCTGCGTGCAGGACGCGTGACGCGCTAAGCCTTGTAGCTCGGCAGCTCGATGACGTAGGTGTCCACCGCGGCGTTCGGATCGAGCACGGGATTGCTCGGATCGCCGTTGCCCCCCCAAGTTCGACGTCTCCGGCCTGCGATTTCGGTCTGAAGTCGTGTCATGACAAGAACTTAGGCTCGTTTTCCCGCTGAGCTCTGTAGTGACACGTCATTTCTTGGAACATTCGCTTTAGCGATCTT
>Ga0207433_10002313_pt1 | contig 39000 bp, 32 predicted proteins | sample YelNatPaOPGAMG01_FD_187559 | JGI IMG/M metagenome (GOLD analysis project Ga0207433, IMG submission 187559) | Hot spring thermophilic microbial communities from Obsidian Pool, Yellowstone National Park, USA - OP-RAMG-01 (SPAdes) (version 3) | ecosystem: Environmental > Aquatic > Thermal springs...
CCCCTGACGAGCGAAAGATTACAATCAAACTCTATGATGTCTGTGGTCGTCTTGTGCACAGAGAGAATCTTTTAAAATCAAGGATTGGGATGAATGAGGTTTTGGTAAAGCCTGAATGCCTTTCTGCCGGGGTCTATTTTGTCCAATTGGAGGCTGATAGTTACACAATGGTTGAAAAAGTAATCTTTTTGAGGTGATTCGGTAATTCCCGAATTCCCGAATATCCGAATTTATAATCTGATATAAGAGAATTTGTAACTGGATTCTAACAGGTATGGGCGGAGAAGGGAATATCGTGAAACGTGGAACGTGAAACGGAAAAAAAGAAAAAGGGCTAAAAAGGCTCAAAGGAGCTAAAAAAGGCTAAAGGGCGAAAAGAGGTGGTGAATAAGGGGAAAGAAGGGTAAAATTGGGGAAAGTTCGTGGAACGTTTACCGTTAACCGTGAATACGACGGTAAAAAAATCCCTGATTACCCCTTATCACCCCTGATAACCCTTTTGAATTTTTAGATGTTGAAAGTTAGTTGTAGACGTGGATAAGGAAGTTGGAAGTTTGAAAAATATTTGTCAGTCGCTGTGGCGGATGGCGTGTTAGCGACACCGTATAACGAAAGACAATTTTTAAAACCGATACATCAAATTCCAATTTGAATGAACTAAGAACAACAATCAGTTGACATCGGCTAAAAATTGGATATAATTCCCAATGGAACTTTCAGTCAATATTGACCATATTGCAACACTTCGTGAGGCAAGAAAAGAAAAATTTCCTGACCCGGTCTTTGCCGCTGTAGAGGCAGAACTGGGTGGGGCAGATGGTATTACTGTTCATTTAAGGGGTGATAGAAGGCATATAAAAGAAAGGGATTTAAAACTCCTCAGAGAGATAGTAAAGACCGAACTGAATCTTGAGATGGCGGTTACTGAAGAAATGCTCCAGATAGCCTGTTCCATTAGACCAGATCGTGTAACACTCGTTCCTGAATCACCAGGTGAAGTGACTACACAGGGAGGGTTGGATTTGGTAAACTTTAAAGGTGATTTGACGGGATTTATCAAAAGATTAAAGGAAACGGGTATTAGAGTAGGAGTATTTATTGACCCTGATACTGCCCAAATCAATGAGGCGCTAAAAGTTACTGCAGAATACATTGAGATAAATACAAATGAGTATTCAAAAAATTCAAAGGACAAAAATGAGTTTGAAAAGATAAAAGAGATGGCAATAAAGGCATACAAATTAGGTTTGTCTGTCCATGCCGGGCACGGGCTAGACTATAAGAATATAGTTAATTTGCTTGAAATAAAGGAGATTACAGGCTATTCAATAGGTTTTGCCATAGTTGCCCGTGCAGTATTTGTCGGTTTACGCCAGGCAACTGAAGAGATGGTGCGTTTAATAAAGGGAGTAAAATGAGAGGCATAGGTTTTAGGATAGCACTCGTCATAATAATAATTATTGTTGGACTTTATACAATCTACCCGAGTTTCAGACTTTATAGTGCAAAGGAACTTTCTCAGGAAGAGGAGCGGAGTCTGCTAAAACGTGCAATACATCTGGGCCTGGATTTAAAGGGTGGAATGCACCTTGTGCTTGAAGTTGATACAACCGGTTTAAAGGAAAAACCTGCAGACCTTCGTGACAGGGCACTGGAGATTGTGAAGAACCGTATTGATGAATTTGGAGTATATGAACCAACGATAGAAAAACAGGGTAGTTCAAGGATACTAATCCAATTGCCAGGAGTGGATAGGGAAAGGGCACTAAATCTAATTCGTAAAGTTGCACACCTTGAATTCAAACTCGTTAGTGACAAGACCCAGGATGTGATAAAAAGTATGGATAAATACCTTGCAAAAGGTGATACAACGGGATTCCAGGAGCCATTCAGTTCGTATCTTTTTGGGGTTGAAGGCGATATTGGGTTTGATGTCCGTGATGAAGATTCAATAAAGATGTTAATTACCCAAGCAAAGGAAGTCATACCTGAGGGATTTGAGTTCTATTTTGGACCAAAGGAAATTTATCAAGGGAAAGAGGTTAAGAGGTTATACCTCCTTAAAAAAGAACCGGAGTTGACCGGTGAGACAGTTCGTGATGCCCAGCACAGACCATACCAGGGACCAGAATTACAATATACTGGTTCTTGGGTCATTGACCTTGAGTTTAAAAGAGAGGCAGCAAGGCAGTTTGCCTCTATAACTGGTAAGAATATTGGCAAGAGGCTCGCAATAGTCCTTGATGATGTGGTCCAATCTGCTCCATATATAAGAGAACGAATACCACAGGGTAAAGCCCAGATAACGGGCAATTTCAAAGCAGAAGAGGCAAGGGATTTAGCAATTGTTCTCCGTGCAGGTGCACTACCTGCACCTTTAAAGATTGCAGAAGAACGTTCTGTTGGTCCTTCCCTTGGTAAGGATTCTATAATCAAGGGTATTCGTGCTTCTCTACTCGGTTCACTCTTTGTAGTTCTCTTTATGCTCATCTATTATTCATTAACCGGACTCATTGCAAACTTTGCCTTATTATTGAATGTAATTTTCCTCATCGGTATTCTATCTGCGTTCGGAGGCACACTCACAATGCCTGGCATTGCAGGTATAGCCCTCACTATTGCAATGTCGGTGGATGCTAACATTCTCATCTTTGAACGGATAAAAGAAGAATTACGCATTGGAAAAACTGTCAGGACTGCAATTGACCAGGGTTTTAGCCGTGCCTGGCTTGCGATATTTGACTCAAATGTAACAACGATCATCACGGGAATTGTGCTTTATATCTTTGGAACCGGTCCAATAAGGGGATTTGCGCTCACCCTTATCATCGGTCTGATTGCCAATCTTATCACTGCGGTCTTTGTCACAAAGGCAATCCTTGATTATTTCACTTATAAGTTTGAAGTAACAAAGTTGAGGATATAACTATGGAACTTATAAAAAACCCACATCTACCATTTATGTCCTGGAGGAAATATGGTTTTATTTTCTCAGGCACTCTTGTGTTAATTGCACTTTTGTTGCTCATTTTCAAAGGACCAAAACTTGGCGTTGACTTTACTGGCGGAGCACTCGTCTGGGTTAAATTTGAAAAACCTCTGGATGTTGGGGACATCCGTGCCTCACTGGCGAAGATTGGTCAAGAACAGGCATCAATACAGAAATTATCCGGCACCAATGAGTTTGTAATTCGGTCAGTGACCAAAACCGACCCGGAATCCTTTGCCAATATGGTTATCTCACAGCTTAAAAAGGACTTCTCTGATAATCCCCTGGATTTGAGGGCAAAGGAGACAGTGGAACCAAAGATAAGTAGGGAGCTTACCCGTAATACAATCATCGGTGTGATAGTCGCTTTATTCCTGATGGGAATATATGTATGGTTCAGATTTGACTTCCGTTTTGGAGTTGCTTCAGTTATTGCATTACTCCATGATGTTCTCATCACAATCGGTGCCCTTATTCTTACTGGTAGGGAGTTTACGATCGTTGTCGTGGGTGCATTGCTAACCATAGTTGGTTATTCAATTAATGATACGATTGTTATATCGGACCGTGTCCGGGAAAATCGCAATAAACTGCGGGGTGTTCCATTTATTGACCTTATAAATACAAGCATTAACGAAACATTCTCCAGAACCATGCTCACAGGTTTCTTTGTCATTGTTACACTATTCTGTCTATATTTTCTCGGTGGTCCCGTAATAGCGGACTTTGCTTTTACACTCATCGTGGGATTGATATTTGGAACTTATTCATCAACCTTTGTTGTTTGTGCCCTGGTGACTGAGTGGGAGTTAAGATCTCCACAGAAAAGAAAGAGATAAAGGTTTAAAGAGCAAAATTTTGAGAACCCTAAAAATAATCTTATTAACTGGATTCGGTCTGGGTTATATACCTGTTGCTCCTGCAACATTCGCTTGTATGATAAGTATAGCAATCTGGCGCTTTTTTTCAGATTTTCCACTTCTATATCTTTTAATCTTCTTGAATCTGTTTGTATGGGGTTTGTTATTCAGTGATGAATTCAGCAAAGAATGGGGGAAAGATCCACGGTGTATTGTCGTTGATGAATATGCCTGTTTCCTCCTACCACTGTATTTTATTCCCAAAAAGATATTATTTCTTGCAATAGCATTCCTTGCATTTCGTATCCTTGATGTTTTAAAACCTCCTCCGCTGCGCAGTTTTGAAAAACTTTCTGGTGGCCTGGGCATAATGCTTGACGACCTTGGAGCAGGTATTTACACTGCAATTGCAGTGATAATTTTGGTGAAAATAATCAAATAATAATTCAAAACGATCAGTATTTGACACAAAAAAACAAAATCCCAAGGCTGCAAGATCCTATCAGCAGGCAGAGTTTTTTTATTTCCATTCTCTTTAATGTATGAAATAAAGATTTTTCAGTCCGTTCAAAATGGTACAGAATGTCAAGAATTTATAAAACAGAAAAAGATTACACCGCGTATTTTCCCAAGAGGTCAAGGACCTGATTAATCTCTTCTTCTGTATTATAAAAATGGGGTGAAAATCTCAAACAGTTATTTCTTAAGGAGATTACAATATTATTTTGCTTAAGACGTTCATAAATTTCACGTGCATTCTCTGGTTTTATTGTGATTATTCCCGATTGAGGTCCATTAGCGGGTGTGATTACTTTAAACCCGAGTTCTTCAAATCCCTTTCTCAATAAATCTTTTAATTTCAAAATTCGCTTTTCAACATCTTTTAATCCAAATTCTATAAGTATTTTTATATGCTCGGTCAAACCACTTATTCCTATAATATTCCTTGTTCCCTGTTCAAACATTCTTGCATCATCAAAAAGTGGGGGAGAAGTTTCAAAATTTTCAAAGTTCTTCCAATCAACACCAAGCCACCCGGTATGCAGTTTCTTCAATTTTTTAAAGTTTTTGCTATTTATATATAAAAAACCAGTTCCACCTGGTCCGAAAAGCCATTTTCCCCCGCCAGTGGCAAGAAAATCAATTGATATTTTTTTTACGTCAAACTTTATTGCGCCAATGGATTGTATTCCATCAACTACCAGATATATTTCCCGCTCCTTTAGAAATTCAGACATTTCTTCCAAATCAATCATCTCTCCGGTTAAAAATTGAGTATGATCAAGAACTACTGCCCTGGTCTTCCTGGTAACAACCTTCTTCAGAACCTCTACAGGATTTCTGCTACAAAAACTAACATATTTCTTATTTATTCCGGGCAGATTATATTTGACAACATACCGAACTGCAGGAAATGTCTCAGACATTACTATTATAGTATCATCCTCTTTAAATGGAATATTTATCAAACTGATGTATAACCCTTCTGATGTATTATGGGTGAAGGTGATCTCTTCAGGTTCAGCATTTATAAGTTTTGCATATATTCTCCGGCACTTTTTTATCTTTTCAAAATATGTTCCAACATCAAATTCTGCCTGCCTCTGATATATATTGAGGCATTCCTCTATTGCCTTCCTTGCCCGGGTGCTCATAGGCCCGGTGCTTGCATGATTTAGATATATACAGCCTTTAGTGACCGGAAAATACTTTCTAAAATTATTAACTTTATCTGTAAATTGTTGCGAAGACTTCATACGGTATCTCCTTTAAAAATGGGGATATCTTTGTGTAAACGTTCCTGCCCTGATAAGTCTTTCTTCTCTCTGCAGCTGTAATATACAATTTCTTTTTTGCCCTTGTAATACCGACGTATAAAAGTCGCCTTTCCTCTTCATACCTTCCTTCTTCTTTTGATTTATAATGAGGTAAAATACCATCTTCAAGACCGGTTATGAAAACTACTTCAAATTCAAGACCTTTTGCATTATGCAGTGTCATCAGAGAAACATTCTCATTAGACCATTCGTCAATGTCACTTTTTAATGCCACACCCTCAAGATAATCCTGAATTGTAGCATTGGGATAATTTTTCACATAATCGTTTATTGAAATAAGAAGTTCTTCAACATTTTTTCTACGGTTTATCTCCTCTTCGGTCTCTTTTCTTCTGAGATGTTCAAGGTAACCGGATTCTTCAGCAACCCGCAGTGCCAGGTCGTAGAGATTGAGCGTTTTGCTCAAATCAATAAATTCTTCCATCATCCGGACAAAATTTCTGACACTTTCAATAGCCCGCTGGGGTATTCCTTTTATTTCGGAGATTCTTTTTAAGGCCGAAAATAAAGTTATATTATTCTGTTTCTGGAATGACAATATTTTATCCAGTGTATCCTTACCGATATTGCGGGATGGCAGATTTATTATTCTTTTTAAACTTACAGAATCATCAGGATTATTGATAACCCTGAGATAGGCAAGGATATTTTTAATCTCAGCACGCTCATAGAATTTTAAAGCTCCAATTACTTCATAGGGGATTTTATATTTTGCAAAGCATTCTTCAAAACTCCATGATTGATAATTCTGTCGATAAAAAACAGCAATTTCATTAAGTTCGCATCCCCGGTGATGTTCTTCAAGAATTTTTTGGGCTACATATTCTGCTTCTTCCTCATCATCTCCGGCAATATAGCATTCAATCGGTTCACCCATTTCATTATTAGACCAGAGAATTTTTTTCTTGCGCTGTGTATTATTTTTAACAACTTCTGATGCAGCCTTTAATATAATCTTCGTTGAACGATAATTTTGTTCAAGTTTAATAACTATTGTTTCAGGGTAATCCTTTTCAAAATCAAGAATATTCCTTATTTCTGCACCGCGCCAGGAATATATAGACTGGTCATCGTCTCCAACCACACATATATTTCTATGCTCTGAAGCAAGGAGTTTTGTCAGAACATACTGGGCATGATTTGTATCCTGATATTCATCCACCATAATATATTTAAACCGCTCCTGGTATTCTTTTAGAATATCAGGGTGGGTTTTAAATAATTCAATAGTTTTAAATATTAAATCATCAAAATCAAGGGCATTATACTCTTTTAATTTCTGATTATAAAGTTTATAAATACTCTTTATTGCATCATTAAATGTCCGATACGTTTGGCTATAAAAATCATCGGGTGAGACAAGGTTTTCTTTTGCCCTATTAATGCACTGTAGCACAAGTTCCGGCCTTATTTCTTTTATATCAAAATTCAAATCTTTTATACATTCTTTTACTACAGATAACTGATCATCTTCATCATAAATTACAAAATTCTTCGGAATACCTATTTTTTCTGACTCACTCCTCAGGATTCTTGCACAGGTAGAATGATATGTTCTTATCCAGACATTCTGAGCACAGGCACCGAGAAGCATACAAATCCTTTGCTTCATCTCATCCGCAGCCTTGTTTGTAAAGGTTACCGCAAGAATATTCTCTGGATTAATTCCCTTTGATATGAGGTAGGCAATACGATATGTAATAACGCGGGTCTTGCCACTACCTGCACCAGCAAGGATAAGAATTGGCCCATTTATTATCTGAACAGCCTTCAACTGTTCTTTGTTCAACTCTTTTTCAAAATCAATCATTTTTAATAGTTAAAATGTTATGTTCATAAATAACATACTCATTAATCCCAGTATAATCAGTTCCAGGGCAATGTTCTTTTCCTGAGAAGATTTTTTTGAAGACAGCATTCTTTCTTTTACGGGCATAAAGACGATAAGAAGAATAAGGTATCCGATTCCTGCGCTAATTGAATTCAGTGTCATAAATAGGGGATTATTAATTTTAATATTCATTATCGTCGTTCCATATAATGCGTAATTTGTATAGAAAAATTCAGGATATTTATCAAAGAGATAAGCAAACGATGGTTTATAATGAGTTAAAATCACTTTTGTAAAGTGCATAATGAGATATACTATGAGGATAGTTAAAAGAATTCTGAATTTAGCAAAATAAAATTGTGTCAAAAAAGTAAGTGATACAACCCAGACGTTGATAAGCATCATTAAGGTAATAATAATACCAATTTTTAATGATTCTTTTAATGAAATCCGATATAACAGAATTGGGCATATACCTAATAAATGATAGAGAACGATGTTTTTATTAAAAATAAGATTTAAGAAGGTTGGCAACAAATCTTTGTTCATTCCTTGCCTCTCTTAAAAAAGAACCAGACGGTTCCAGAGATGATAAAGCCACCACAGGCAGATGAAAAAGGTAAGAGGAGAAATGATTCAGGGTCATCATTCAATAGGGGTTGATTTAGAAGAGTGCCCCTACCAAAAATCTCTCTTATGAACCCTATTATAAGTAAAAAAGATACGACGATAAGAAAATCCTTTGCCCCGGCAATGAATCCCTTTATGTTGTTGAAATTCTTCAAGTTATTTATGAGGAGACTATTTACTGGGATAAGAAATATGAAAATACCCAGGTTATCAGAGAACCAGTGGAACCTATGATTTAGAAAAGAATTCATTATACTGGCGATAGTAGTAGTGATGATAACAATGACGATGGATTTATATGGTTCATAAAAAATGGAAAGGATTGGAGTAATTATTGAACTAATAATATATAGGATTAATAACAAAATTCCAATTCTCAGCCCATTCAGTGCACTATCAGTTAAGGCAATTAAAGGTATAACGCCGAGGAGGAAGAGCGTTTTGTAATCAACAAATTTTTTATTCATTTCAAATAATTTCTAAACCTTTTTACATCATTCTTGATCTTTCCAATCAATGCACTAGAAGAAATTGTTGCACCAGTTATTGCATCCGGAATTCCGCTCTTGAATTTATCAAGAAATTCCTGCTCCCTGATTCGCTCTCCAATACCTTCTGTCTCTTTTGAATAGGTAATCATAACCTTCACGATTGCGCCTCCTTTGTTTATACCTGCAATATACCTTATCTTATCAAGATAACCTAATGTCTCACCAACAAATACAACCCCCAGTGTTTCCGGATACGAAATCGCATACCAAAGTGTATCTTTTATTATCTCAGCAAAAATTCTTGCATCCGGGAAAACTTCTCTCTTTATTTCCTGCAGTGTGTCATGAGATAAAATTTTTGTAAATCTTTCCATACCCTTTCTAATACCTTCACAGACAGCCCTTGATGAAATTGTTGCCCCGGAGATCGCATCTATCACACCTCCATCTTCTTTTAATGCAATCTCATTGATGCTTCTATTGATAAACTGGCTCAAAAACTTTTTCCCCCTCACTTTGGAACCAAGCCCCTCGGTCTCATTGAAGCCATCAGATTTTCCACCAATCCAGACACCCGTTATTCTTAAATCATTTCCAACTCCAGTAATTATTGGTATGAGACCTTTATATCCAGAAGGGTATACTCTAAAGACAATACCTTTCAGATTTTTTGCAGAATCATATGCCTGCCAGAGTGTATCAGGGATAACCGGTATAAATTCAAAGGCATCAATTACCTTTTTTAATTTTTCATAATCTCTCTGTCCAATCTGGGCAACCAGCGGTTTTGTATAGGTATCAAAAAGAAAAATTGTAAAAACTCCAAGGAGAAAGACTAAAAAGGAAAAGATAATCTGCTTTAAGTCCTTTTTCATCAATGCCTCCTTTTATTAATAAAAATTTTATCAATCAATGGGGTTGAAATATTCATCAAGAGTATTGCTGGTGTAACTCCCTCAGGATAACCCGAATACCGTCTAAAGATGAAAGTGAGAATACCACAGCCGATACCAAACAAAAATCTGCCATTTTTGGTTAAAGGTGATGTTACCCAGTCCGTTGCCATAAAAAATATACCAAGCAAAACCCCACCTGTTAGTAACTGAAACAAAGGGTTAATAGAACCCGGAGTGATTAGATTTATCACTAAGAATGAAATGATATATCCACCAACAATTCGGAAATCAACAATCTTTGTAATAATTAAAATTAATCCGCCTATAATCAAGGTAATTTTACAGGTTTCACCAATTGTTCCACCAATCTGGCCAAGGAGTAAGGTTTTTAAATAGTAAAGGGAACCAAATTCCTTTAATAAATATGATGGATTACCATAATATCCTGGATTTTTCAATATTGTCAGAGGCGTTGCCTGGGTGATTGTGTCTAAACCAGAGAGGGTTCTTTTTATAGGTGCAGACCAGGCAGTAAACATCACTGAAGGAAAGGTAAATTGCAAGAATAATCTTGCACTGATGGCCGGATTGAGAAAGTTTAAGCCGAAGCCACCGAACATTTGTTTCACAAATATTATAGCAAACCCGGAACCGAATAGGGGTATCCATAAAGGGGCATGAGGTGGCAATGCCATACCCAGTAATAACCCGGTTAAAATGGCAGTCATATCAGGATGGGAAAGATTCCCTTCCCTTGCATACTGGATGATCAAATCAATAATAATGCTTGATAAAATACTCACTACTACAATCATTAGTGAATATAATCCAAAATAGAGCACACCCATAATCAATGATGGCAGGAGGCACAAACTAATAATGATTAGGGCATAATTTATCCTCACCTTGGAATGGATATGGGGTGGATAGGAAACGACGAGTAAATTATCCATTTGAACTCTTAATCCGAGCAGATTTGAAATAATGAACGAGTGGAATATTTGACGGGCACACATAGGCGCAACAGCCACATTCAATACATTCATTCAGGCCATAATCAAATGCCTCTTCAATATCATTCTCTTTAATAAACCGATACATAATCTGGGGAAGGAGATCCATTGGGCAAACATCAATACAGAAACCGCATCTTGTGCATTCATTTAAAATTTCTTCATCAATTGAACTTTGAAAAACAATCCCGTTTATTGGTTTTATAATAGGTACATGGAATGAGAACTGGGCAATGCCAGTCATCAACCCACCAAAGATAATTTTTTTCACTGGCTTCTTTAGTCCACCACAGAATTTGATAATCTCATCAACAGGTGTTCCAATCTTGGCCAGGATGTTTTTCTCATTTTGAATTCCATCCCCAGTTACTGTAATAATCCGTTCTATTAATGGTTTATTATATTTTACTGCCTGATAAACTGCATAGCAGGTGCTCGCATTCTGAACTATTGCACCGTAATCCACAGGCAACTCAGAAGGCTGCAATCTCCTTTTTAAAATTTCTTTCATCAATAACCTTTCAGAACCTTGAGGAAATATCGGAGGAAAGACCTTTACGATGATATCATCTTTCTTTAAGACTTTAATAATATCTTTATAAACCCCAGATACCGCAAAAATCATCTCAGGTGCATCCAGGATTTTTTGAATAATCCTTGCACCCTCAATTACACACTGTGGATATTCAATGATTGTGCGGTAATCAGCACATAGATTTGGCTCTGACTCACAGCAATTGATTATCAATATCTTAACCCTTCCCTTCATACCTTCAAAGATTTTTATATCGGTTGGAAATCCACCACCTCCGAGTCCGACAATACCGGCATCTTTGATTCTTTTAAGAAGTTCTTCTTTCTCCAGAGAATGATAATCAGTATCAATAAAGTTTCGTTCCCAATTTTCTGATGAATCAGATTCAATAATACAGCACAATGCCCTCCCTGCGAAAGGATGGGGGAGAGGTTTTATTTCCAGAACTTTCCCTGAAACGCTTGAATGGATGGCTGAAGAAACACCATTGGCTGGTTCGCCAATCTTCATTCCTATCCTTACTGTATCACCTGGCTTAACAATAGGAATTGCAGGTTCACCTTTGTGTTGAAGAAATGGAATAAAAACCTTTTGAGGTGTGGGCATTACTTCAATAGGAGAATTAAGCAAAGTTGTCGGTTTCTTAAAATATACCCCTTTTGCGAAGATATTTAGCATCGGGTTATTATACATCTTTTTGTGCTAAAGTCAAGTGAACTTAATATAAACCCTTGATTTTTTTTAAAATCTTTTTAAAATCTTACAATGCCAAGGCCTTTATTGATATTTATAATCATTTTACTACCAATTACGGTATTTTTCTTCATTCCCCCTGACCATAATCTCTTGTATCCTGAATTTAATTCTTTTGATATAACTGACCGTAATGGGATTACTCTCAGACATGTCCTTTCAAAAGACTACCGAACGAGCAGCTGGAAGGGTATAAAAGAAATTCCGCCAGGAATAATTATAGCGACAATAGTGCGCGAAGACAAGAGGTTTTTTCTGCATAAAGGGGTTGATCCAATAGCAATGGCAAGGGCAATTTATGGCAATATTAAGGCGCATAAAATAAAATCTGGTGGCTCAACAATCACGATGCAGGTTGCAAAGATAGTTTTAAACAAGAGAGGGAGAAATCTCCTGACAAAGATTCTTGAAATCATTTATGCCCTTAAACTTGAAATGCATCTAAATAAGGCAGAAATTCTTGAAATCTATTTGAATCGGACGCCTTATGGAAATCAAACATACGGAATAGAGGCTGCATCACAATTCTACTACGGTAAACCAGTTGAGCATCTATCACTAAGCGAAGCCTGCGTTCTATCTATTATTCCAAAATCACCCAGTATTTTAAATCCTTTAAGAAATAAAGAGTTAATTAAAAAAGAAAGGGATAAAATTTTGAATAAACTTTTAAGAATGGGTTTGATTGATACTTTAACTTACGATTGCGCAATCAACGAATCAATAGAGTTTAATGAAAAGAATTTTATATTTAATGCACCACATTTTGTAGATTTCATTTTATCACAAAATATTGACAAAAATTGCTCAAAAATTACTTCAACAATTGACATAAATTTACAGAAAAATTTGGAAAAAATGTTATTTAATTTAATTAAAAATTTAAAAAAATATAATGTTAACCAAGGAGCGATTATAGTTCTTGACAATAAAACAGGCGAAATTCTTGCAATGGTCGGTTCCAGAGATTATTTTGATGAAGATGGAGGACAGGTAAATGGTTGTTTAGCACCCCGTCAGCCAGGTTCAAGTTTAAAGCCATTTCTTTACATCCTTGCTTTATCTAACGGAATTCCAATGAGTTATCTCATGAATGATACAATTACGGAATTCAAACTTTCTGATGGGACCATATTTGCGCCAAGAAATTTTGGAGATAAATATCACAGGCTGGTCAGGGCAAGGGAGGCGCTTGGTTCTTCTTTTAATGTTCCTGCTGTTCATATACTCAATATTGTTGGTGTTGAAAAGTTTTATAACTTTTTAAATACCTTGCATCTCAGCACCATCAGGAAGCAACCAAACTTCTATGGATTATCCCTTTCACTTGGTTCAGCTGAGGTAAAACTCCTTGAACTTGCAAATGCCTATAGGGCAATCGCAAATAAAGGGGTCTGGACTGATTATAAATTTATCAGGGATTCCAGAAAAAAAATAGGGGAGAGGGTATTTTCCGAAGAGGTTGCCTATATCATAACTGATGTCTTATCTGATAATTCAAGCCGGTTAAAGGCGTTCGGCGATGATTCGCCTTTAAACCTACCATTCCCCTGTGCAGTAAAGACAGGCACAACAAAAAATTTTAAGGATAACTGGTGTGTGGGATTTACCGAGAAATACACAGTCGGTGTCTGGGTTGGCAATTTTGATGGTTCACCTATGAATGGTGTATCTGGCATCTCGGGTGCTGCACCGCTATTCAGGGATATTATGATTGAATTACATAGAAGAGAATATCCAGGAAAATTTGAAAGACCAAAGTCATTAATTCAGATAAAGATCTGTGCAAAGACCGGATTAATTCCAGGCAAAAATTGCAGTGTAATAGAAGAACTATTTGTTCCCGGAACCGAACCAAAAGAAACCTGCAATTATTGTAATGTAGGCGAAGTCCGCTACGAACCTTGGCGGATTGTCCCTGACTGTATGGATAAATCCGCCAAAAATATTTATATTTTGCATCCCCAAGATGGTGATATCTTTAAACTGGATCCCCAGATACCATACAGGAATCAGGCAATCGCTTTTAAGGTATACATAGATTCAACAATAGAATCTTTCAGTATCAAACTGAATGGTAATACATTGTGCAAAAATACTACAACCTTTCTCTGGCAACCAAAATTAGGTAAGTATGAACTGGAGGTAATCGGAAATAGCAGGACCGGGCAAAAATCCGAAAAAATCACATTTACAGTTTTTTAATAATTTCTCCAGGAGATTTTTTATTGGAATGGAGAAATTCCCTTATCTCCAAAAAATTTTTTGTCATCCTTAAATTTTGTTCCGCCAATCTTGTCATTCTGAACCTATAAGAATCTTTTAAAAAAGCAACAACCGACATCCCGGCATACTTTTTGGCGGCTATCCCTATATTAATTTTTACACACAGGGATTCACCTGGATAGCGATAGTGATACACAATTCGGTCAGCGAAATCGATCAGCAATTTTGCTAATTCCAAAAAAATTTTAATATCTTGACATCTAACTCTCCATATGTATAATTTTTTGGAAATAAAATGGTTCTTTATCTATCTCATTTGATGGCAATATTTTTGCTGGAAAAAATTAATGTTAGAACAATCTTGTATGGCCAATTTATTATTGATACAATTATTCAAATTTCTTTATATGCGAAAGAAGAAAGATTATCAAAATAACTCAGTAAGCAGCAAGACATCCAACCATAAAATTCTAAAACTTTCTTTAGTCATTGTTTTTGTGGTTATCTTGCAGATTAGCTATATTATCTACGAATCTAAATGCACTGAGCCAGGTTTCCCTCTTGATGACCCCTGGATCCATATGCAATTCGCAAAAAATATAGCAAATGGTAATGGCTTCAGTTATAATCCAGATCAATTGGTCGCAGGTTCCACTGCCCCATTATGGACAATTATGCTTGTTCCTGTGCATTGGTTTGTCCCGACCATTCCTTCAAGGGTTATTTTTACAAAAATACTTGGTATATTTATTTTTGTAGTGTGCCTTGTCTTGGTATTTTTCTTTGCTTTTGAAATCACTAAAGACTCATATCCAGCTCTTTTTGCGACATTTGCGGTTGGAACCAATGTTCATCTTAATTGGGGTGCAATTTCTGGGCTTGAAATTCCTCTCTATGTGATGCTCACAATATTGATACTTTATTTGAATCATAAATCAATAAATAATGCTAAGGTGAGTCGCAGATACATATTATCTGTTTTACTCGGGCTATCAATATATGCACGACCCGAATGCGGATTATTGTTCTTATTTTACTTAATTGATAATTTTTTATTTTTAAAAAGACCAAAGAAAGAAGCAGTATCAACAGTGCTCATCTTTTCAGCCATACTAATTCTGTATTTTATTTTTAATTATACATTGTCCGGCTCAATCTTTCCCAATACATTCAGGGTAAAGGCTCAGGCAAATAGTCTCATTACTGCCCTTTTGACTATGAATACCCGGCACCTTATGTGGTTGATTTTTAAAATGACGCCAGCATATTTTGGACAGTTTTTAGCACACCTCTTTAAGGCAAATCCCCTTTTTGTGATTGGGGCATTTATTGGAGCGATCATAATAATTTCCAGAAGACTACAATTTAAGACTGACAGACCATCAATGATGTTGGTATTCACATCATTCCTTTATGCACCACTAATTGGTCTTATTTCTCCGTTTATTAGCGCTGATTTTCACGAAGGTAGATACATTGCAAATCAAATCGCATCGGCATCGCTGTTAAGTGTTTTGGGCTTTTACTGGTTATTTCAAATGCTCAAAAAACAAATGGCGAAGAAGCCCCTGAATATTATGCTTGGTATATTGTGTGGAATCTTTTTATATAACACTATTGTTGCACAAGTTTTTATGATTAAATTTTACGCATCTAATGTCAAAAGTATCAATGAAATACAGGTGAAAGCGGGTAAATGGATAAAAAAATATACTCCCCATGATGCAATAATCGCGGTCAATGATGTAGGAGCGATAGCATATTTTTCAAATAGAAATATTATAGACCTCTGCGGCCTTGTAACGCCAGAAATAATAAACTATTTTAATAGGTATAAAAATAATAAAATTGGAGCATATTATTATGTCTTAGAAAAAAAACCTGATTATCTTGTAATCTTCCCTCGCTGGTTTCCCGGTCTCACTGATACAAATCAATTTCAAATACTCCACAGAATAAGATATGATAAAAACACCGCAAGTGAGTGGGTATTTATACCTGATGTTGAATCCTATTTTGGCATTATTTTGAAAAAACTTAAGGTCAAACCCCTTAGTTCAGAGAAGTGGATTTTAAAGTTTAAGAAATCTTGACTCATAAAGAATTTATGTAAAATTATTTTCAGAGGTGTTAGATGATACCAATGATATTTTTCTTATTGAGTTTTATTGAAGGCAGCCCCATTTATGAGATAAATAGGGGAGAGGCTGAATATTATCGGTTGTTTACTGATATTGATAGTTTCATAAGTGCCCATTTTTACGAGAATGGTGATACCGTAGAGATTAAAATCCACTATTCAGCAAATGGTGATACGCTGGATTCTCTGGTAATGATTGAAAAAAAAGTCTTTGAAGCCTTGAAATTTTATCAAAGAAATTTCCATAAGATCATTACTGATATCAAATTCAGGGAAGATTTTATAGATAATTTTGTTATCTCCTGGCCAATTCTGGCAAAACAGGCGATTGAAAAGGAACAGGGGAAGGTCTTAGAAAGGTCTATTTTGAACAGCACTTGTTGTATCACCGGGACTTCGGCTGCAGGCGCCTATATTGGTGCCCTAACCGGTAAGAAGGTTTATAAGGTCACTGGCGGGGTACCCTGTATGATAACCGATAATACAAGTTGTGTAATACCGTATCAATACTATCAATATACTGTTGACCCAAATCACTTCTACATAGGTACCGCATCTGGCTTGATTGTCGGCGGTTTGTGTAGCAAGAAACTTTATTTTGAAAGAAATAACCGAATTAAATTGCTGAATGCACTATCAAAGGATATTCTTGCATTTGATGATAATGGAAATCCAATTACTATCACAGAAATTGAAAAGGAAAATGAAGGGAAATATAAATTTGGATTTGGGACCCTTGGTATTCTCATCGGCTCCTGCTTTACACTCGCAGAAATTTATGGTCTTTATTATCCCTGGTCTGATTTAGTTCCTAAAACAGACTGGGACGAAAAAGCAGTCAGTATTCCTATTATCGTTATTTCCGGGGTTACCTTTCTTGAATTTACAAAAATTGCGTTTGAAAAAGGGGATGAACTTGACCGTATGGCAACAATAGAAAAGATAAAAAAGAAACGGAAAGAGCAGATGGAGAAGAAATGATATTCTCTCTAAATTCCAAATCAATATCGTAGTGATTTAACATCCTCGACAATCTATAATTCTACGAACCAGAGTCTGCCACTATAAAAAAATTACAATAATGCAGAGCAAACTCTACCACTACATAATAAAAAGAATAACTGTGGGGTCTGAATTCATTCGTCTGAATAAGATTTTAGGCTGAATCAAAATATCAATTTAAATAAAACTATCAATACCAATGCGGGAAGGAAATTGCCGACTTTTATGTCTTTAATTCCTAATAATCTTATGCCAATGGCAAAGACAAGTATCCCACCAATACCTGTGAAGTCATTCAAGAAATGGGGTTGACCAAGAAAATGGAGTTGACCGGCAAGGAGTGTCATTGAACCCTGGAATAAAAATACAACGATAGAGGAAAAGATTACTCCAATACCTAATGTTGATGTGAGAATCACTGCAGAAATACCATCCATAATTGACTTTGTAATTAAAAGTTCGGGTTTATGCAATAAACCATCCTGGATACAACCAAGGATAGTCATTGGTCCTATTGAGAATAATATGCTTGCGGTAACAAAACCCTGGCTGAACCTTTCCTTTTCAGAAAACCTTACGATTTTCTTTATGTTTTCACCAATCTGCTCAACTGCTTTTTCAATATGTAATAGTTCACCAAAAATTGCTCCGATGATAATGCTCAATATTACAAATACTGGTTTTTCCATCTGTATTCCCATCTTTATACCTAAAATACAGGTGAATATGCCTAGTCCAGTCATTATTATAGTCTTAATCTTATCAGGGATTCCGGCTTTAATTATCAAACCGATAATACTTCCTGCAATAACAAGAACCGTGTTTGTAATAGTGCCTATCACAGGTTATTATACACAGGTTATTATAAAAATCAATACGAGGTTGCAAAGTTTTTTGTCGGGCTGACAATCTCTCAACTATGCAAAAAATGAGATTGCTTCAGGACTTCGTCCTTGCAACAACAGAGGGAGGAAGATGTGCTGAAACAATCATATGAATCTATCAAATTAAGTTTACATAATATATATTATCAGACATTGATTTAGATTAGATTTATGGCAGAGATTCCTCGCTTCGTTCAGAGACTCCCCGGTGACAGAGGGTTTACGATATATCATTATATTGACTTTGAACAAAAAGTTGAATATAATTTGCCGTGATTGAAAAAATTAGAATCTCAACAAAGAGCAGAAACGAACTTGTTGATATTACTGGTGAGATTAAAAAAATCATTGAAAAACGCAAGGTTAAATCTGGCGTCATCCATATTTTCTGTCCCCATACCACTGCAGCCATAACAATAAATGAAAATTATGACCCTTCGGTCCAGGATGATATTTCCACAACCCTTGCAAAACTCATTCCGTATCGTGGTAGTTATTCCCATACCGAAGGTAATGCAGATGCCCATATAAAGGCAGCAATCGTTGGTTCATCACGAACCCTGTTTATTGAAGACGGAAAACCCTGCTTTGGCACCTGGCAGGGCATATTTTTCTGCGAATTTGATGGGCCGAGAACACGAGAGGTATGGGTGAAAATAATAGAAAATGCCTAAATACCTAAATTACCTAAATGGCTAAAAAGATTGAGAAGAAATATAGCATAAGCGACGAGTTAAAAGAACGGGCTTACAAATTCGCCCTTAAAATTTTAGAACTCGCATCAATGTTGCCCAATAGCGAAGAAGGAAAAGTAATAAAAAGGCAAATTTGTAAATCAGGTACTTCTGTTGGCTCTAATCTTGAGGAAGCAGATGGTTCATTAACATTAAACGATTTTGTTTATATGGTTGATATTGCATTTAAAGAGGCCAAGGAAACACGATACTGGCTGCGGGTAATAATTGACAGAAGATTACTAAAGAAAGAGGTGGTTAATCCTAATCTTGATGAGTGTCTGGCACTTATTTAGGTATTTAGGCATTTTGGATTTTTTGAATTTTATCTTTAGGTATTTAGGCATTTATTAGAAAAGGAGGCAAAATGCATAAAAAACTTTTCATTCCCGGACCAACTGAAGTCAGGGAAGATATATTGCAGGCACAGGCAAAACCGATGATTGGACATCGGTCAAAAGAGTTCAGTGCCCTTTATGAAGGAATAGTGAATAAAATTAAAAAGGTCCTCAACACACAAAATCATGTAATTGTTTTCACCTCTTCAGGAACCGGTATAATGGAAGGTGCTATCAGAAACTGTGTCTACAAGGATGTGCTCTGCTGTGTGAATGGGGCATTCAGTGATAGATGGGCGAAGATTGCAAAAGCCTGCGGAAAGAATGTTGATGAAATACGGGTTGACTGGGGAAAGGCAATAAAGCCTGAGATGATTGAAGATAAATTAAAAAAGAAAAAGTATGATGCAGTTACACTCGTCCACAACGAATCATCAACAGGTGTGCGTGCTCCGATTGAAGAGATAGCAGAAGTGATGAAAAGATATCCTGATACCTATTTCCTTGTTGATACGGTCAGTTCACTTATGGGTGATAAGATTGAGATTGATAAACTCGGTATTGACGTCTGTTTGACCAGCAGCCAGAAATGTTTCGCCCTCCCCCCTGGTCTTGCAGTCTGTACCGTTACCCAGCGTGCACTTGAAAGGACCAGAACCATTCCTGACCGTGGATACTACTTTGATTTTGATGCGATGTTAAAGAGATACGAAAAGGACCGTCAAACCCCAACTACTCCTGCAGTGACCCTTCTTTATGCTATGGATAAACAAATGGATAAGATTCTTGCCGAAGGAATGGAGAATAGGTATAAAAGGCATCTGGAGATGGCTCAATATGTGCGTGATTGGGCAAAGAAATATTTTGCATTATTCCCTGAACCCGGGTATGAATCAGTCACCCTTACTTGTGTGGATAATACACGCAAGATTTCAGTTGCAGACCTAAATTCAGAACTTGGTAAAAGAGGATTCCAAATTTCCAATGGCTATGGTGATTTGAAAGAAAGGACCTTCAGAATTGCCCATATGGGTGATTTAACACTGGATGAGATAAAGGAATTGATTAATAATATAAATGAGATACTTAAATTATAAGGCAATTAAGGGCAGTTGAGGGCGATAAGAAGATAGAAAAAGGCATCAGGGGAACAGCCTTTGTATCATTGGCTGTTCCCTCTATCTTCTAAATAATTTATGTAAAATGAAACTTATTCAATGACTTTTTATTAGGTAGAGAGGACATTATACAAACTTTACAAAAAACTACCAAAGTGATGTTTTTGCAATAGCAGAAGTTTCAAGCCTTTGCGACCTCTACCCTATCGTTATCACTATTGAAGATTTTCATCTCTCAACTTTTTAAATAAAAAATTTCATACTAAAATTTAATTTTAATTATTTGGATCCTATAAATTAGATCTGATGGGTGCGTTTGGTAATCCTTCATTACCCTTTATTCGTATAGAATCACCTTAAGAAACTTGAACAAACACAATGGCTATAATAGGATGAAATTAAAAGTTCCATTGAAGTTTCCATGGCGAGAAGAAAATATAAAATATATAGTGTAAAGAAAGGTCTTGACATTTTGCGAAAAGCGAATATAATAGAATGTTTAGGTTTTATAAAGGAGACATTAGAACAAAATATTTAAGTTGGTGTTCGGAAAATAGATAATTTTTGGTCATTCCCCTTTGGGGATTGTTCTTTGACAACTTAATTTTGATTACATCGCCCGACCTTGAGAAAATTCAGACGAAATCGAGCACAAACCAGTCTGCCTTCGGCACAGGCAGGTAGATAATCCAGCATCCCTATTGCCCACGGCTACTTATACAATCTTTCTTGCCATAACGCAGAATCCCATCCCCACCAAATTATTTTAAAATCAAAATTTGCTAACAACACTTTTCAGGCAACTGAACGCTTCCGCAAACGCACCGCAACTTTTGCCTCTCTTCCGCTTCTTTTCTTGACCCCAATAAATCAATCTTCAACCACCCAGACAACACAAATATCCATCTCTGTCAAGATAAACATTCTCGGTGATAAAGGGATTACTTCTATACGGCAATGGGGAAGATTGGTTCTTTAACACTCACCAATAAAATTACCTTATACCCGAAGAATGAGAATTTCTGATGTTTAAATCTCCATTTTGCCTCTGGGTCATGGGGTTGGGCACAAAGATGTGTGCCATCACAGGCGATTTCGATCGTGTTGATTTTAGCAAGAGCAAAAAGTTGGGCAACGAGATTATGAAAGATTTTCAAGGCAAGGTCGTTGGGGATTAGTTTGTGATTGATAAAATCTGAGATTGTGCTGGCGCTGGGTGTTTGTCCATAGGTTGTTTATTTGGCATTTGCCTCAACTTTCGAATGTCCACAAATTTAATAGAAGGAGGTGAAAACAAAGAAAAACGATTCAGATATATTTAGAATGTATCTGAATCCTGTGCATAGGCTTTTTACAGATGTGCCTGAGAACATCTGTAGTTTTGCGGATTCCGGGGTTCTCCCGCGGTTTCCGCGCAAATAAGTAAAAAAGGAGAAAAATATGAAGAAAATAATCCTCATAAGTGGATTAATAATCATATTCTCAGTAGGATTTATATATGCTGAGAATAACATTGAAAACGATGGGGTCTTGAACCATCCTCAGACTTCATTGACAAAAGTTGAAGGGACATTGAACGAAAATATACCGACAAATCCAAGTATCAGGGTAAGTGGAAATGAATATGACTGTCCTTCAGGGGCAATGTATATTCCACCCATACCACCGCTAAATAACTCAGACCTGCTCAATCCTAATGATCCAACATCAAATAGAACATATCCTGGATTAAAACCGATCCATAAGACATTTAGAAATGAATCATCATCTATTTTTGACGGACCAAGATGGGGGACTGATATTCGCATTGATGACAAAGAAGTGGGTGAAGGCCAGGATTTTGATGAAGACGAAGATACGCACGATATATATGCGGTTTTTGATACCTATCATTCTACAAACGATAGTATTATTGTATATCGTTCAACCGATGGCGGATTAACCTGGAATATCTTTACAATTGGTTTAAATACCGATGGTGAGGTTGGGAATCCCAAGGTTCGCGTGGTAAAAGACGCTGGAGGTCAGGCGTGGGTGGTATTTATCGGAATATGGTATGAACCAAGCGGTGCAAGACAACTCTGGTCAAGAAGGGTAAGAACCGACGGCACTAGTCCAACCTGGGAACAAGTTGCACCTGACAGCGTCACCTGGGCAGATATTGATGGTGAGGTTGGCACTGGTGGTTGGCTGTATTGCACCTATTGTAAGGAAGATGCGGCTGGAGAAAAAGACATCTACGCGGCAAGGAATGCCCTGGCAGGCAGTGGTTGGCAGGATAATCAACTTTTATTTGACAATCCCCAGGTATCTCCTTATCCTGCAATTGCTGCCGGTGCAGGTGGTAATGTAGGGGTTGCATTTATTGATAACCGTCTTACAACGAATCAGGAAATCAGAATCAAAAGAAGCACGAACTATGGAGCAAGCTGGCTTGGTTCAGAACAGGTCAGTAATAATTCAGGTGCTGCTCCATTATTTTATACTGATATTGGATACTCACATGGAACTACACAGACAGGCTGGATATTTGCTACATTTGCCTGGTCCGGTGATAATAATATTGCATATTACTATAGCACAAACAGTGGCGTAAACTGGAGTTATGGCAATGTAATTTATCCAGCTGGTGGTAATGAAAATATGAGTACGGTGCGCTGCCGTAAAGCAACTGGATCAATAACGGTTGCCTATAACTGTGACCCCGGAGATTCCACAATGTTTACCTGGACAACCGCTGGAAATCCCACTGGATTCGGTAATGGTGTAAAAATTAATGATTACAATGCCACAGGGTTATGGCCACCCACAGCAGGCTGGATTACTACTACGAGTGGATTTTCAGCAATAATCTATTCATCCTCTACAATGGGTTATAGACCTTATTTTGATTGGTTCGGTAATACTGGTATAGAAGAGGGAAAAAAGATAGCAGAAAAGAGTAGATTACTTCTTACGCCTAATCCTTCAAATGGTATTGCTCAACTTTCTTATTTCTTGAATAAACAAGGTAGTGTGAAGATTTCTCTTTACGATGCAAGTGGTAGGCTGATTAATAATTTAATTAACGAAACAAAACCTGCTGGAACCTATACCTTGAATCTAAATAATCAAACATTACCTAACGGCATCTATTTCGTTCGTGTGGAATCACCAGAAGGAATTGCAACAAAAACGATGACTATCGTTCGGTAAGCATAGTGCAGAGAAAAAAAGGGGGAGTTTAAACTCCCCCCTTTTTTATAATCAAATTTTATTCGCCCAATTAATTGGACTTGGAAGATAGATCATGTTACAGAAAATTTTTTAATAATTCATCAATGATATGGTCTGATTTTATACCTTCAGCCTCAGCAGCAAAATTTGTGATTATCCTGTGGCGCAGGACCGGATGGCAGACATAACGAACATCATCAAGATTTGGAGAGAACCTTCCATCTAATGCTGCTTTCGCCTTTGCCCCAAGGGTTAAATACTGAGATGCCCTTGGCCCAGCACCCCAGGCAACATATTTTTTCACAATCTCAGGTGCATTCTTATTTTCAGGCCTGGTCCGCCCTACAAGTTCCACTGTCCTTTCTATAATCTCATCACTTACGGGCATTCTGCGGATAATTTTTTGCAAGTTGATGAATTCTTCGGCACCGATAACCTTTTTCAGGTCTGCCTGATAGGCTGAAGTTGTGGTCTTAACAATCTCAATCTCCTCGGTCTTTTCTGGATAGCCAATGTTTATTGTGAACATAAATCTATCAAGTTGTGCCTCAGGCAATGGATAAGTTCCTTCCTGTTCAATAGGATTTTGTGTAGCAAGAACAAAAAATGGTGTAGGCAATGGATAGGTTGCACCCGCATAGGTAACTTTATATTCCTGCATTGCCTGGAGCAATGCAGACTGGGTCTTCGGTGGCGCACGATTTATTTCGTCTGCAAGAATGACATTGGCAAACAAAGGACCCTTTACAAACCTGAAATTTCTCTTGCCCGTAGTCCGGTCCTCCTCTATCACCTCGGTTCCGGTAATATCAGAAGGCATCAAATCAGGTGTAAACTGGATTCTGTTAAATGTCAAATCAACAATCTGTGCGATTGTGTTGACGAGCATCGTTTTGGCAAGGCCTGGAACTCCAATTATCAGAGAATGTCCATTACAGAAGAGCGAGATGAGGACCTGTTCTATTACCTGCTTCTGTCCTATGATGACCTTGGCAATCTCATTATATATCTTCTCAACATAGAGGTTTAGTTCTTTTATACTATCAATTTCTGTAGTTTTTGCCATATTTTACCCATAATTATCAACAAAAATGGTCTTACCTTCATAAAAATCTTTCCTCTTTGCCTCAAGCAGTGCTTCATCACAACCACAAAATCTTGCAGCAGTTTGTATAATCGTATCTGTATTCACACTTTTGACGCCATTTAAAAAATCCTCCCATTTAAGATCACGTAGCAGATGATGGTCAATTACAAGATTCTTTATCTTATTGCTGAGCAATAATCTCTTTAAATTATTTGCAGCACAATCAATGTCATTTTTTTTGTAGTATGAACCAACTAAGTATGTTGATGGCCCATCAAGAAAGACTATATCTGGTTCATTTTCCTGGATAAATCTAACTGGTTCCTCAATAAGAGGACCTTGGACATCAGAACTGAAAATAAATCTTGACTCTTCTTCAATCATCACCATAATAACATAGCCCAGACGATTAGATAATCCATGGAAAATTGGCTGCGAAAATCTTATCTTTGTATTTCCAAAGGTGTAGCAATTATTGTCGGCTATGGCCACGGAGCGGTATCTACCTTCAATCTGACTCAAGAAAAACGCCGCACGGTTTTTTTGACTTTCATTAATGAATTCATGGGGATTTTTTATAAATAAATCTTTGTCTTTGAATATCTCAGGCTCATTCGGGTTATGATGGTCATAGTGATAGTGGGTTATTATTACAATATCAGCGAGAGCCACCCATTTTTTAATATTATCCCATAGTTTTCTATGACGTTCTATTTCTACCTTGTGCGGTGGTAAGGAATAACGGTCTGGGGCAAGTGAAACTGCTGGATCAATGAATATTTTTACATCCTTTGTTTCTACAAATGTTGCCATACTCCGGGCACCAAAAGAGTCAAAGGCTACAGGAAGAATCTTCATAGAAGGATAGCGAATACAGAAATGTTAAAAAATTTATTTTTCTCAACCATTTGGATGTTTAACGCTTCTTCTCATAGTTTTTTATAATATCCAACCGCCGCTGGTGCCTGCCACCCTCAAATTTCGTATTAAAGAAGGTTTCCACTATTGGTCTCCATTGATTCTTGCGTTTGATTGAACGTGAAGGAAGAACAAGAATGTTAGCATTATTATGTGCCCGTGCGTAATATGCAAGTTCTTTATCCGTGCAGATTGCAGCCCTGATCCCAGGCACTTTATTTGCTGCTATTGCCATCCCCTGGCCGCTGAAGCAGGAGAGTATCCCAAATTTAATCTTTTTATTCGCAACAGCCTTTGCAACTCTAATCGCAATTTCTGGATAATCTACCGGTGCTTCAGAGTCCGGACCAAAATCAATAACTTTATTCCCATTACTAAGAAGATACTCTTTAAGTCTCGTCTTCAACTTAAATCCGCGATGGTCTGCACCGATGCCGATTTTCATCTGATTAGATTTAATTTTTCAGAATTCAACTTATTTCTCTCTCTTTTAACCATTTAACCAACCTTGATGAGCCAGCCATGTTTATCTTCAATCCTGCCTTCAATTATATCAAAGAAATATTTCTGAATTTTTTTTGTAATTGGGCCTGCCTTTCCCTCACCTATTGTAATCTTATCAATACTCCTGATTGGCGTCACTTCGGCAGCAGAGCCCGTAAAGAAGACTTCATCTGCGAGATAAAGAAATTCGCGATTGAGCATCTCCTGAATGATAGGGATCCCCAAATCTTTACATAGTTGAATCACTGTATCACGGGTAATCCCGGGCAAAATACAGGCATGTAGAGGAGGTGTATATACTATACCATCTTTTACAGCAAATATATTCTCACCTGAACCTTCACTTACATATCCCGCATTATCAAGGGCGATTCCTTCCACAAAACCATACACAATAGCTTCCATCTTTATCAATTGCGAGTTCATATAATTGGCACTGCATTTTGCCATTGCAGGAAATGTATTCGGAGCCATACGGTTCCAGGAGGATATCATAACATCAATACCATTTTCAAGGGCATCGGCGCCGAGATATTTACCCCACTGGAGTGTAGCAATGGCAACACAGACTGGGCAGGGAAAAGGATTTACACCAAGTTCATTGTAACCACGATAAACAATGGGTCTGATATATGCCGATTTTAAACCATTCTTTTTTATTAATTCAATTATTGCATTATTTATCTGTTCCTTGGTGAAAGGAATCTCCATCCGATATATTTTTGCCGAGTTAAAAAGACGGTCAGTATGTTCCTTTAAGCGAAAGAGAACTGAACCATTAGGTGTATCGTAGCACCTTAACCCTTCAAATACACCTGTCCCATAATGTATAACATGTGATAAAATATGAATTTTTGCATCATCCCATTTAACAAAATTCCCATCCATCCATATGTATTCAGATTTAGGCATTGCCATAGATTGCCTCCTTTTTATGTCTTAACTATATTTAATTTTCTATAAAAGTCAAGGATTCCTTATTAGCTTTTCATATATATTTTTATATTCAGCAGCCGAACGATTCCAGGAGAAATCATATTTCATACAGTTTTCCGAAAGCATTTTAAAAATTTCGGTTTGGCAATAAATCACATAGGCAAACTTTAAAACTTCAACTAAGGATTCCGCTGAATAAACATCAAAAACAAAACCATTCCCGGAAAAATTCTGAGGGTTGAACTGGATAACCGTATCAGCCAAACCGCCGGTTTTGTAAACGATTGGAATTGTTCCATATTTTAAACTAATCATCTGACCGAGACCACAGGGTTCATAACGGGACGGCATAAGAAAAAAATCACTACCTGCATATATGCGATGGGCGAGTGTTTCATCAAATTTAAGATTTACCGAAATCCTACCTGGATATGACTCAGCAAACTTCTTTAGTTTGATAGAATAATGTTCTTCTCCAAAACCAAGAAGAATAAAATTGTAATTTAAAGCAATAATGTCATCAAGAACTTTTACCAATAAATCAAATCCTTTTTGCCCGGCAATTCTTGAAACCATCCCGATCAATGGCCGTTTAGAATCCAGAAGGCATTCGCTTGTAAGTTCAAGTTTGTTGATCTGCTTATCTGTAAAATTATCATACGGTTTATAAAGAAAACTGTCGTTACCGGGATCCCATATGTTGTAATCAATACCATTGAGGATGCCGTATAACTTATAACTATATTTTTTTAAAACCCCTTCAAGTCCAAACCCAAATTCTGGGGTTTGAATCTCTTTTGCATAGGTTGGTGAGACTGTAGTTATTGTATCACTGTAGATAATTCCAGCCTTGAGCAAATTTATATCGCCGTAGAACTCAATACCTTCGGGAGTAAAATAATCCCATTCAAGACCCAGGATAGAAAACTTCTCTTTAGGAAATCTTCCCTGGTAGCCGAGATTATGAATTGTAAAAACAGTCTTACAATTGAGATTGTATTTTTTTACATATAGGGGGATTAATGCAGTCTGCCAGTCATGGCAGTGAATAATATCAAAATTATTACTTTTCAAAAATTCAACTACACTTTTAGAAAAAAAGACGAAACGTTCGCAATTATCCGGATAATCACCTTCAGGTGTTCCATAGAGACCATCACGATGAAAAAATTCAGAATTTTCAATAAAGTATGCTTCTCTGTCCTTAAAAATCATTACCTTCGCCTTTTCCGTTCCAAGCTCCAGGTCCATAAATTTCTCACCACTAATCCCTTTATACATAGGCAAAATAACTGAAACATCAATCCCCAATTTTTTTAAGTATGATGGTAAAGTCCCGCATACATCCCCAAGTCCTCCGGTTTTGGCATAAGGGACTGCTTCTGAGGTAGCAAAAATTACTCTCATTAAATCTTCACATAATATTTTTAAGATAGGAAGCAGAGTCTTCAGGTGCAGTGGGATTTATATAAAAACCGGTTCCCCACTCAAAACCCGCTGTTCTCGTAAGGATAGGGATAATTTCAATATGGTAATGATAGAACTCAATGCCTTTAAGGGTAATTGGTGTTGTATGAATGATAAAATTATAGGGTGGTGTATTGAGGGCTTTTTTCAAACGCATTAATGAATCTTTTAATATCAAAGCAAGGTCGTATATTTCAGACTCAACTGTATCTTCAAAGTTTGAAATATGATGGCGCGGTAAAATCCAGATTTCAAAGGGAAAGCGCGGAGCAAATGGGCAGATTGAAATAAAGTTGTTATTTTCAGAAATCATCCTCTTGCTTACTTTCGTCTCCTGAACAATGATATCGCAAAATATACACCGGTCCCTGTATTCAAAATACCTTTTTGCACCATCCATTTCTTCCATCACGCGCTTTGGTATAATGGGTGTCGCAATTAACTGGGAATGGCTATGTTCAAGTGATGCTCCTGCAATAGCCCCAAAGTTTTTAAATATCATAACATACCTCAGTCGCGGATCTTTTTTCAGATCAAGCATCCTTTTTTGATAGGCAATGATAAGGTCATAAAAGGCATTCTCCGGTAAATCAGCAAGGTCATACCTATGTTCATTGGTCTCAATAATGACTTCATGGGCACCTATTCCATTCATTTTATCATATATTCCCTCTCCCCTGCGATTCAGATCCCCTTCAATCCTGAGTGCAGGAAATTTATTCGGTATTACCCTTAGACTCCAGCCCGGTGTGTTCGGTGGAGAACCATCCCTTCTTATAGCATATATTTCAGGCGGTGTGGCAGATTCGTTTCCAGGACAGAAAGGGCAATCCTCAGGATTTATCCTACGCTGTTCTGGTTCAAACTTAAAATTCTTTGGTCTCTTTTCCCTTTCCGTAGAGATAATGACCCAACGTCCTAAGACCGGGTCCTTTCTTAATTCTGGCATCTATTTTTTAGGTGCGGATTCTACACCTTCAGTTTTTTGCTCCGTTTCTTTCTCGGATTCAGTCTTTGTAGATTCCGGGAGCATTATTCTTATATCTGCTTCACTCTTTATTTTTGCAAGATAATCATCAGCAGTCTTGCGCTGTTTTTCTCTTAAAAGATTCATCTCAATTGAGGCCTTTACTTCATCAAAAGACCGATAATATGCCGGTGTGTGTTCAGTTTTGGTAAGTATTGTCCAATTTGAATCGCCAACGAGAAAAACCCTGCTCAATTCGCCGATCTTTAACTTCCAGGCAACATTTTCAAATTCCTTAGGTTTAGAGCCTTTCTTTATTGGGCCAGTATCTCCTCCACGATTCTTTGTGTACGATGTGGAATAGACTTTTGCAAGGGAATCAAACATTGTGTAATCTTTGATCTTTGCCTTTTTGCTTAAGAATGGAATTATACATCTTTTTTCTCCATAATATTTGGCAAGTTCATTCCTTATTTTCTGCGCCTCTTCTTTGCTGTGCACTACAATCTCTTTACATCTCACCGTCTCCAGAACCTTCATATCCTCTTTATGGGCATTGTAATAATCTCTTACCTCATTAGAATCCACTGTTACCGACTGGATAACAATCTTAGTATACAACGCCTGTTCAAGTGCTCTTCTTCGGCTTTCATCAAATTTTGTAATAAAGCCATCGTTAAGATAATATTTATTCCTCTCGGCAAGTTCCAATTTCAACTGTTCCTCAATGTATGTCTCCAAGACCTTTTCAAACTCTTCGGGCTTAGATATGTCAAGGCGGGCAAACATAGGTTGTGATGCATTTTTTAATTCAACCTCGCGATACTTTACTGACCTTCCATTTATCAATGCAACAATTCGTGTTTCAGACTTTAAGGCTGAATCGGTAATTATACTATCCTTCAATATCTCGATCTTTGCCTTTGCCTTCAAATCCTTTAAAAATTTTTCTTCAATCTTCTGTATCTTTTCAGCACGAACTGCTGCTTGAACCTGGGATTTTACTTCATCATAACTTCTCCAGCGTTCAGGTTTTCGGTCATATACCAGATAAATTCCATATTTATCCTTTTTATTCTCTTCAAACTTTAAAACCTCGGAAATAGTATTCAATGGAATTTTAAAAAGTAATTCCTCAACTTCTTTTGGTTTTGTTCCGGGGATAACTATTCCCATCTCACCGCCACCACTCTTTGTAGGTGCGGTAGAGTATAATTTTGCAAGGGTATCAAAACTCGCGGTATCCTTTAAGAGCGAATCTCTTAGGAAATAGGCAAGGCTTTCCGATTCCACAACTATTTCTTTTCCTCTAACCTCTTTTGAAAGTTTATAGTAGTGTTTATTCTTCCTATAGTATTCCCTCATCTCTTTTTCGGTTGGCACTGCTTTTTCTAAGACATTAATCGCCCTCACCTCATCCAGAAGATGAGTAGTCCTTGCCTGCTTCACCAAATCTTTATATTCTTGCATTGCCTTCACATTATTCTTTAATGCCTGGACATATAGGAGGCGCTCTAATATCATCTGGTCCAGGACACTCCTCTCGTCTTTTTTTGCAAATGGGGACTGTTTTGATATCCTCTCATCCAGTTCAAGCCTGCTTATCTTATACCCATCAACGAGTGCTACTGTGTCCTGGTAGTTCTTCTTAAAACAGCGTTCAACACCTGAAAGGGCAAATGAATCTAAAGGAGGTCTACGAAAACGCGTGGCAACCTTCTCATAAGCCCTTGCTGCCTCCAAATAATCCTCCATATATTCAAGGACAAGCCCCAAACGATAATAAACCCAACCATCCTTTTGTGGATATTTATCTATGATTTCCTGATAGATTTGTTTCGCCTTTATAGGCTCATCAAGTTTATCAAAGTATAAATCTCCAAGTTCTAAATACCATTTGTAATCCTGTGTTTTATTAAACATCCTTTTACAATATTCAACCGCAGATTCATAATCTTCTTTCATTATTAGATTTATGTAATCCTGCGGTAATGTTGATAATAATAGCGCGAAGAATAATCCCATCTAACCTCCTTTCAGCTACTAATTATATTCAATAATTCCTTTAAGTCAAGGTTGGGTTTGATCTGGATAGACTATTCCAATCTCCTTAAAATGTGTCTCAATCCGCTCAAGGGCATAATCTAAATCCTTGCGTGAATGCTCAATTGAAATCGAGAATCTCATCCTTTCTTTATTTACCGCAACCAATATGCCGTCATTGAAAAGGCGCCGGGAAAATAGTTGTGCTTCATCATTGTTATTCAAGGTCACCACTATAACCGGTGTCTCACTCTTTGTCTTTAAACCAATCTGTTTAAGGCGATTTATGAAAAATCGGCTATTTGTCCACAATTTTTGGAACATACTACGATTCCTTGCCTCATTCTGCAATAATTCAAGCCCTGCAAGGTCCACCGCCACCATAAATTTTGGGATAGGATTGGGGATGCCATTTATATTCTCAGAAATCTTATTTATCAAATATTTTTTTGCACCAATATATGTTCCAAAACCCCCGAGGTATTTGCTGAAACTGCCAATCTCAATGTTGGTAATATCATAAAGATTATATAATTCCACAAAACCCCTTCCATCCCTGCCCAGCAAACCGAATGAATTGAGTTCATTGGCAATGATAACGGCCTGATTTTCCAAGGCAATTTTAATCAATTCATTTATTGGGCCGGTGTAGCCAAGCCATTCATATAATCCATCAATGACAATAACTTTATCTGTATGGATTCCCATTATTTTATTTAGGTGTTCTAAATTATGGTGGCTATAAAACTCAACATTACGATACTGGAGAATGGCACTTATACTCGGAGATGTTTCATAATCTATGAAAAAAACGGTCTTTGGTCCAAAGATAGAGAATAGTGCATAACATGCTGATAACTCATCTGAAAATAAGAGCATTGATTCAATTTTTTTAAACTCTGACATATGCTTTTTTAAAGATTCCAACATTTCATGATTATTGGAGTATGCAGTTTGGGATGTCTCATTAATGCTCAATTTGGCAGCCTCTTTTAGATATTCGTTATTCTTGTAATTTAAACAATCAAGCGTAGAAAAGTTTAAATATCTCTTATTATTTAAAATAAATATCGGTTCATCTGGAATGGATAATGGCGATGGTTCTTCCTGAGTAAAGAGCGTTGCCTGATAAGGTTTCATACGACATTCCTCCCGCAACATTTCTTATATTTCTTACCACTGCCACAAGGACAGGGGTCATTTCTACCAACTTTTTGGGTCTTTGCAATCACCCTGGGGGTAGTGGATACTCGTTGTTCTTCACCCCTGCTCTCAAATGCAGGTTTTATTTCCTGGGTAACTACTGGTTTTCTTGGAACTGGTTTGGGGCTTGCTCTGAATACTATCCCTGCAACATCCCTTGCGATATCACGGAGGAGTTCGTCAAACATCTTGAAAGATTCCTGTTTATATTCTACAAGGGGGTCTTTCTGTGCATAGGCTCGCAAACTTATACCCTCACGCAGGGCATCAAGGGAATAGAGGTGTTCACGCCATCTGTTATCAATAGTGAAGAGAAGGATTGATTTTAACATTTCATTAAATGCTTCAGGTTCATAATTTTGCTTCCTCAAACGGTAATTATCTTTTGCCTTTTCAAGGAGCATATCAAACAACTGTGTTTGCTTTATATTGGTTCTTTCTTTTTCGCTGAGGAAATAAGTAGTCAAAAATACCTGATTAAATTCACTCAAAAGCCCATCCCAATCCCACTCTTCAGAAGGTCTTTTTTCATCCGTATACTTTAAGATGATATCCTCTATGGTGTCTTCAAAATTTTTAAACAAAAGTTCCTCAATCTTTTCCCCCTTTAGTATATCATCGCGCATCTTATAAATAATTTCTCGCTGTCTATTCATAACATCATCGTATTCCAAAAGATGCTTTCTGATCTCAAAGTGGTTTTCTTCAACACGCTTCTGGGCATTGGCGATTGCCTTTGTTACAAGGGGATGGGTTAAAGGTTTTTGTTCACCCCCTCCAAAACGGTCCATAATGTCAGCAACACGGTCTGAACCAAATATCCGCATCAGGTCGTCTTCCAGTGATAGAAAGAATCTTGATGAACCTGGGTCACCCTGCCTACCACTCCTCCCCCTCAACTGGTTATCAATCCGTCGCGATTCATGGCGTTCCGTTCCAATTATATAAAGGCCACATGGAACTTCTTTGAAGCATTCTAACTTCTTCTCATGACTGCACTCAGCACAGTTCTGATCCGGACATTTTATACAACACTTGCTGCACTTAACAACACCGGGTCCGAGTTTTATGTCAGTTCCTCTTCCTGCCATGTTTGTGGCAATTGTCACTGCACCGGGTTGGCCAGCCTGTGCAACAATAACCGCCTCTCGTTGATGGTGCTTTGCATTTAAGACATTATGTGGTATTCCTCTCCTCTGGAGCAACCGGGAAAGAATTTCCGATACCTCAACTGAAGTTGTGCCAACCAATATCGGTCTTTTCTGGGCATGCCATTTTACAATCTCATCAATAACTGCGTTATACTTCTCCCTTTTGGAACGATAAACTATATCCTCATAATCAATGCGCCGCACCGGCTCTTTAGTCGGTATCTCAACCACATCCAGTTTATATATTTCCCAGAACTCATTAGCCTCGGTTGCTGCAGTCCCGGTCATTCCGGCAAGTTTCTCATACATTCTAAAATAATTCTGAATGGTTATCATCGCGAAGGTTTGTGTCTCTTCCTGGACTCTTACACCTTCTTTTGCCTCCAGGGCCTGGTGGAGGCCATCAGAAAATCTCCTGCCGGGCATCAGACGTCCAGTGAATTCATCTACAATGATCACTTTACCATCCTGGACAACATAGTCCACATCCCTCTCAAATAGAGAATATGCCTTTAACAGTGCCCTGAGGTTCGCAAGTATTTCATTCTTCTTCGCATACTCCTCAAAAGCCTTTTCCTTTGCGGCAATCTTTTCTTTAGGTGATAGTTTCTCATCCCTTTCAATCTTACCTATCTTCTCACTCAAATCGGGCAGGACGAACATCTCAGGATTATTTGGAGAAATGAATAACCTTCCCTTCTCTGTAAGGTCAACGATATGTGACTTTTCATCTATCACAAAATATAATTCCTCATCAATCTTGCTAAAACTCTTCTCCCTGTAAAAGTTTAATTCAGTTTCCTCAATGAGCCTTTTTATTCCGGTCTCCTGTTCCAATTTTAGCAATTGTTTATTCTTCGGTGCACCCCTCCTTGCCTGGAGCAATTTTATTCCTGCTTCCCTCTCTTTACCTTCTTCCAAAAGCTTCTTTGCCTCTTCTACAATACGATTCACCAGAACCGTTTGAGCAGAATTTAATCTCTGGACGATGGGTTTTAATTCATCAAAACTCTTTGTTTCCCTCTCTACTGGCCCTGAAATGATGAGCGGTGTGCGGGCTTCATCTATCAAGATGCTGTCCACCTCATCAACAATCGCATAATAGTGACCGCGCTGGACCTTGTCCTCCCATCTCCAGACCATATTGTCACGTAGATAATCAAAACCAAATTCATTATTCGTTCCATAGGTTATATCGCAATTATATGCTGCCTTCCTTGGTTCGTTCTCCATCCCCTGCTGTAATACACCAACAGTGAGCCCAAGTGATTCATAGACCGGACCCATCCACTCCCTGTCCCTTCGGGCAAGGTAATCGTTTACCGTGACCAGATGCACACCCCTTCCAGTCAATGCATTCAGATACAAAGGCATAGTCGCAACGAGTGTCTTACCTTCACCGGTCTTCATCTCTGCAATCTTCCCCTCGTGCAGGACAATGGCGCCAATTATCTGGACATCAAATGGTATCATATTCCATTCGGTCTCAATATCAACAACTGGCCACTTCTTGCCCACAAGCCTTCTACAGGCTTCTTTCACAAGGGCAAATGCCTCAGGTAGGATATCATCAAGGGATTCTCCCTGTGATAATCTCTTTTTAAAATCCTCTGTGGTCTTTATAAGGTCAATGCCCCCCATCTTCTCGTAAATCCGATTTATCTCTTCTACAATGGGCCAGAGCCTTTTCAATTCTCGTTCGGTCTTTGTGCCAAAAACCTTGCGTAATAATTTCTGAAGCATTTCTATATTATACCGAATTATTTAATAGTGTCAATACAGAAATGCTTCCTTGCGTCGTATAACGCCTCTACACATTTCACGTTACACGTTTCTCGAATTTCCCCTTCTTTACCCCTTCTTGTTGCTCCTGATTGCCTTCTTTACTAATTCAGGTATCTCACTCAGTGTCTCTGCAATTATTGCTCCATTATTTCTCAGGCTTTCTATCTTGCTCTGGGCAGTTCCCATATTCCCCTCAATTATTGCACCTGCATGCCCCAGTCTCTTGCCCTGAGGTGCGGATTTTCCTGTGATGTAAGCAATAACTGGTTTTTTCATCTTTTTGATAAATGGTGCAGCAAGTTCCTCATAAACCCCTCCGATCTCCCCTGCCATCACAACTGCATCAGTATCAGGATCTTCATCAAATAGCCTCAAGATGTCTTCAAAATTGGAACCAAGTATCGGATCACCACCAAGGCCAACAGATGTTGATTCACCAAGTCCAGCGAGGTTCAAAGAGTTTGCGATATAATAAGTTACCGCACCACTCCGTGCAACTGTGCCAATTCTCCCTGGTTGGAATGCAATCTTAGGAAGCATTCCCACAAGGCATTTACCCGGAGAGATTACCCCTGGTGTATTACCGCCGATAACCATCACACCCTTCTCCTTTGCCTTTGCCCTAACATAGAGCATATCATGAATGGGTATCCTTTCTGTTATAACGACAATAATCTTTATCCCTGCGTCAATCGCTTCTAATATCGCCTCTTTAGCAAACCTCGCCGGCACCCATACACTTGATACGGTTGCGTCTGGGTGTTCCCTCAAGCATTGTTCAACTGTATCATAAACAGGAACCCCTTCAACCTTCATCCCGCCTTTGCCAGGAGTTACTCCACCAACGATCTTTGTGCCATACTCAAGCATAAACTTTGTATGGAGTGCTGCATTTGCACCGGTTATACCCTGGATGACAACCTTCGTATTTTGGTCAATTAATATAGCCATAGTTCTATACAATCTCCAGGTTCTGCACCTTACTCAATCTCCTTTGCCACTCTAATTGCTTCTTTTATTACATCTTCTATTGGGGTGTCATAGGCATAAACTTTAATATTTTTGAACAATTCAGGATACTCTCTCTTTGCCTGTTCAAATATCTTTCTACCTTCTTCTTCCATATTACCTGCCATACGCATAACCATTGGTTTTTTTGGTTTATTCTCTATCACGTATTGAACAACTGCCTTTGCCCAGTCATCACAACGGGATATTCCTCCGAACCTTGCTCCAAATATGACCTTTACCTTTGGATTATCCATCAATAATCCGAGCATTGCTTTCAACTTCTCCTGTGTCGGTGCACCACCAGAGTCCATGAAATTTGCAGGTCTGCCGCCATAATGGGTGATCAGATCAAGTGCTGCAATACCAAATCCCGCACCACCTGGAAAAACACCGATATCACCATCTGGGTCAACATCTGCATAGGGTATGCCTGCCTCCTTTGCCTTCTTTTCTCGCTCAGTCAGCTCACCGATCTCATTACGGGCTACAATTCCCATCTCTTTTAATTCTGGATGCCTGAACATAGCATCCTCATCAATATCAACCTTAGCGTCAAGTGCATATACTCTTTTATCTTTAGTTATGACAAGGGGATTTATCTCAACTAATTTACAATCAAGATTTATAAATAAGTTATAAAGGTTATAGATGATATTTGAAAATAATAAGAACAACTCACCTTCAAGCTTTAATTCAGCAGAAATCATTTTTGCTTGATATTCAAATAATTTTTCGCATACGTTAAAGTAATGCTTTATAATTGAATCTGATGATTTTCTTGCAATCTCTTCTATATCCATTCCCCCATGCCTGCTTAACATCAAAAGGGGTTTATGTTCTATCCTGTCAATCAGGCATGCGATATAGAATTCTTTCTCAATGTCAAGTTTTTTCTCCACAAGGACTTTTTCAATGATGTAAGGACCATATTCTTTACCTATCAACCCTTTAATCTTTTTAACTGCCTCCTCCCTATTTTCAGCAAATTGAACAAATCCTGCCTTTCCCCTTCCACCTAAGAATACCTGTGCTTTGATAACAACCGGATAAACAACCTTCTCCAGTTCAAAAAATGAATTTTTATCAATAACTACACCATCAGGAACTGGAATCTTGTTACGTCTCAAAATCATCTTGCCTTCATATTCGTAAAGTCTCATATGGGAGATTATATAAAAATTTGTAAAAAATTCAAGGGTTATTTTTAGTGTTTATCTGTAATACTCTATTAATTCTGAATACCCTTTCTTCATTTCTCTTTTCACAATATGCCCTAACTCCGATGAAGGGTGTGCCTTTAAAATTATATTCACCAATTTCAAAGGGTTTTATAATACGTTGGTTCTTCTCGTCATTAGGCTTGCGATATACGATTTCAAGTTTCTTATTATTTTGAATTGCCTGTTTAATAATCTTCATCTTCTCCTCAAAAGGCATCTCTTTTTCTGCAATCTTATATTGGAGCCTGGTAAGAAATTTTACAATCCTTGAGTCAACAAAGATATGTTCTCTCCGTATCGGTTTCCTGAGACTTATTCCTTCAAAGGAAGTGCATCTACTTAAAGCCACATATACCTGTCCACCGGCAAAAGTTCTCCTGCCTACATCAATGATTTACCTGGTCAAATGTCTTGCCCTTGCTTTTATGAATCGTGACTGCCTAGGCAAGAATTACAACACACTCTTCTTTTATAACGCACCTTCAATACCCTGCCTAAAGAACCATTAACCCATCTCCCCTGCGGGTCATTATTTAACATCATCACCTGGGCACCCTGTCTTATATTCAATTCATAATCAGCCGGGAGTGAATTTCTATCAAACTCACCCTGAATTTCAGCAACCCATTGATAAAGTTTTCCTGGCGATTTATTCAGGTATTCATTATTTATCTTATAAGCCACCTCATTGAGAGTTGTAAGATAGACAACGAACTCATCTTTATTATGATGGAATTCTACACCAACCCGGTAATTTAAAAGATTGAGGTTCTCTTCTGTAATTGTATTATTCCGGATCTGATTGAGCAGTTCAATAAATTTTGTATCCTTCTGCCGATAGACCTTATTTAGTTCCACAAATTCCAAAGGAAGATTTTTAAAAACATTAATAATTGTCTCATAAATAATTTGACATCATACTTATAAAACATAGTAAAATATTTTGACCCTGAAATCCTGCCCCCTCACCTTCATCCTCTCCCCGTTAAAACGGGGAGAGGGTAAGGGTGAGGGGTTCAAATGTATCCTCTCCTGACGAGATTCTGTATGACACTCCGCGCTACCCTGTTCCTTTTTATAGGGCGAGTTGGATTAAGGACCTGATCCGAACTTATTTTGGAGATTAAAGGAAGTCAGGAATTTGTTAATTTACTTTTGAGATAGCCTATAGAATCAAAAAAATATGGGCTTTCATAATGGTCGGTAAATATCTT
>Ga0207433_10002322_pt1 | contig 38915 bp, 36 predicted proteins | sample YelNatPaOPGAMG01_FD_187559 | JGI IMG/M metagenome (GOLD analysis project Ga0207433, IMG submission 187559) | Hot spring thermophilic microbial communities from Obsidian Pool, Yellowstone National Park, USA - OP-RAMG-01 (SPAdes) (version 3) | ecosystem: Environmental > Aquatic > Thermal springs...
AAAAGATTTTTTATTGCAGGAGTCATTAGATTATCTGTGAAGGACAATCGGTTTGTCGGGAACTCCATCCCGAAAAAAGTTATACAAATTTATCAAAATTATAATTTGCTGTCAAGAAAAAAAATTTTAAATGAACACAATGCCCAGTTATCTAACCATTACCCACAAGTTAGCCCGTGGCAGGCAGCACATTCAATTTTTTTATGGAAAATCAGAAAATGCCTTAACTTGCTAATAATAAGGGGTTGAATTTTTGGTGGCACAAAAACAAAGCGGAGCACTCGGCTTGCGCGGAAACCTATGCACTTGAAATCCCCACTTGAACTTTAATAACAGGATTTAAGAATATAGCCCCTAAACGTCCTGATTTTATTCAAAAAATTGCCTGGCTGCCAGCCACCACGGGCTAAAACTAAAAATATGGGTAATGGTCAGATTTAGAAGAGGGAGAGATAAAAATAAAAAATTTTTTTAATTCCCCTCTTTTTTAAAAATGGGAGAGGAGAGATTTTATTTATGTAAAAAAAGTAAAGCAAAAAAATTTACTTTATATTTTATAAAAACCTACTTTGACTGAAGGATTACATTTTATTATATTTTTTTGTTGACCAGGTAAAAATAATATGATATAAATATATTAAATTTTTAAGGAGGATATTGAAATGAAAAAGTTAGTTTTTCTTGTTTTCTTAGTTGTTTTTGTAAGTTCTGCTGCTTTAGCTGAATTTGTAGAAGGTGAAATGCCTGTTTGGGCTGTAAATTCTGATACTGCGTATGGTTTGCAGGGTGGTGAATGGTCAATTGATATATCAGGACCGGTTACTTTTGGTATTATTGATGGATTGCAAGTAGGCACGATTTTTTGGCCATGGTTTGCACAAATTCCAAGTGTTTATGGCAAATGGAATTTTATAAAAGAAACAGAAAGTTTACCTGCTTTAGCAATTGGTGGAAAGTTTATGCAGGCAACTTTTGAAAATACTTCAAAAACAGCCAAATTAACAATACAATATTTTAATATTTCCGGTTATGTGTCAAAAAAAATATCAGATAATCTTTATTTAACAGGGAGTTATACTTATAACAAACTTAATTTTTCAACTTCGTCAGAAGATATTGACAATTTTATATTAGATGCATTAAAAGATATAACAGGACAGGAAGACCCGACTTCAATTTCAAATATTACTGTTTCTTTAATATATCAAATGTCAAAATCAACGCGTTTTTTATTAGAAGGTGCTGCTAATATTTATGATAAAGCATATTATTATGCAAGTCCTGGTTTTGAATGGGCTCTCGGTGATGTTTTTAGATTAAAATTAAGCGTATCAACAGTATTTGGCGAAACAAATCATTATGTGCCATATATTAATATGCGTCTTAGGTTCAAATAATATAAATAAAAAGGAGGAGCAAGATGACAAAAACAGAAATGTATGCAGAAATTGCAGAAAAAGCAGGTGTCAGTAAGAAAGAAGCAAAAACAGTTTTAGAAGCATTTAATGAGAAAATTGTTGAAGTATTAAAAAAGGAAAAAAAGGTAAAACTTCCAGGTCTTGGTATTTTTGTTGTAAAACTCAGAAAAGCAAGAACAGGAAGAAATCCAAAAACTGGTGAAACAATTCAAATACCTGAAAAAACAGTTGTAAAATTCAGAGTTGCAAAAGACATAAAAAAACAGGTTCTTGGATAAATTAAAATAAATAATATAAAAAGGGTCCGGTAGAAATACCGGACTCTTTTGTTTTTTATGGGGAATTTTAAGTTGTAATAATTAAAACTATTGTATGACTAAAATAGTTTATTCATTAAAATATCATAACAAGGAATCTTATGCAAATAAATATAATAAATGGATTTTTACTTACATTTTTGGCAGGTGCTGCCACTGCAGTCGGTTCTGCAATAGCGTTTTTATCCGGCAGTAGAGGTAACAAATTATTATCATTTGGGATGGGATTTTCTGCTGGTGTTATGGTATATGTGTCATTTGTGGAAATTTTACCAAATGCAAATAAAATAATAGGTGAATGGTTTACTTTAATTATATTTTTCATCGGTATTGGAATTGCAGGATTAATTGATAGATTAATACCAGATGCACAAAATCCACATCAGGCAAGAAAAAAATCACTTATAAAAGAATTAAAGATTACAAAATTATCATATAAAAAACATAAACTTCTAAGAACCGGATTTTTTACAGCACTTGTTATTACCATACACAATTTACCTGAGGGTTTTGCAACATTTATTGCTTCATCAACAAATCTTTCACTTGGAGTTACAATTGCAATTGCTGTGGCAATACATAATATACCAGAAGGAATATCTGTGTCAGTGCCAATATATGCTGCAACAGGAGATAAGAAAAAGGCGTTTTTATATTCTGCATTATCAGGCCTTGCAGAACCATTAGGTGCGCTGGTTGGCTGGCTTGTGCTGGCACCTTTTATCAATGAATATTTTCTTGGTATAATAATGGGAACAATCGCAGGAATAATGATTTATATTTCTTTTGATGAACTTTTACCTGCAGCACATGAGTATGGCGAGGGCCATACTGAAATAGCAGGGGTAATAACAGGTATGGCAATAATGGGTGTTAGTTTAATTATTTTTTAGGGATAATTTTTACAATTGCTTGTTTCTTATTTATAAAATAAGTAATCCCTCAGTTATATAAGGTGATAATAAAAATAGAAAATCCCTCTTAATCTCCCTTTAGAAACTGTCCATTACCCATAATTAAAAAACATTTGACATTTTAAACAAAATAGTGTATATAAAAATAAATGTAATAATAAAATATAAGGAGGACAATAATTATGAAGAAATTATTTTTACTTTTACTTACAGTTTTTACAGTTGTTTTATTTGTTATTTTTGGATGTTCAAAAAGTGAGTCGCCGACATCACCTGCAACTGTAACACCAACCCCTACTTTTACACAGGTTCCTACTTCTACATCTGTGCCTACAACTAATGTAAATCTATCAGGGACATTAAATTTACCATCTGTTGCAAATGGAAAATCTTATAAGGTTGTAGTTGATAATGACACAAATATTTCAAATGGGGTAGTAGCCGCGTTAATAGGAGTATGTGGTTCTTCAACATCAATTGATTATTCTATGGAAATTACTGCTGGAACATATTATGTTTATGCTTTTGTTGATGTGAATAATTCAGGTTTAACATCTGCTGGTGGATTAGATTATTATGGAATTTACGGCGGAGAACCAGGAACACAGATAGTAATACCTGCAACTTCTGTAAATATAAACCTTACACAGTTACCAATAACAGTGACTTTAAATGTGACACAACCAGGAAATGCGAGTGGAAGACAGGGATTTTTTGGAATCTTTTTAAATAATAATTATAGTATTATATCAACAGGACCTGTAGCAGGTACAAATATTGTTTGTCCATCAGGGACAAGTTATCAAGTAACATTTACAGTTTCACCTGCTGATGCAGGGACGTATTATTTACTTGGATTTGTGGATGCTGATGGCAGTTGTGGCGGTTCTGGATGCTTCCCTCAGGAAGGGGATTATATAAAAGTATATGGTGGCAGTGGAGTAAACTGGCCAGCAAGTCCAAATGTAACAGTAAATGGAGACATCACATTAAACCTTGCACTTGTTAATGTTACTCCAAATGTATCAGGCACAGCATATTTGCCGGCAAGTGTAAGCAATAAAGAATACACAGTATTTGTATCAACAGTTCCTTTATCAGGAGCAGATATGAGTAGTATTTTATTGCTGACAAAAACAGCAAATGGATCTGGTTCATCAATTCCATACAGTATTTTTGCACCATTACCAGGACCGCATTATATTACTTTTATAATGGATATTGACGGCTCAGGTTGGGATAATCCAGGTTCAGGACCTATATCCACAGGCGACTATGCAGGGGTTTATGGAGTTCCAACGCCAATATTAAACTGGATGTCACCATATGCTCCGATGCCAAATGCAAATTTACCCGGCTCAGGATTTAATATTTATTGCGATACTTATCCGGGACAACCACCTTCTACACCCACCCCAATTCCAACACCAACACCTGGAGGACAGACAGGAAATATAACTGTTAATTTAAGTATTCCATCAGGACAGACAGGAAAACCTGTTTCTGTTTTTGTTGATATGGATCTTAATCCGACAAATGGAAATATAATTGCTCAGGTAACGGCAATTGCAACTCCTATGAGTCAGCAGTTTGTTCTGACCAATATACCCGTTGGTTCTTATTATATTTATGCTGCAACATCAAGTATTGATGGACCACCTATGGCAGGAGATGCAGTAGGAATATATGGAACAACATTTCCTAATATTCCATCATCTCCAAATGCAAATGTAACAAATGGTGGTAATTTAAATGCAAATATAACAATGGTAATTGCTACAAATAATCTATCTGGCAGGGTTTATATGCCATACAGCGTACCAAATGGAAGACAGTGGGCTGTAATTATTGATTATGATTTAGATGGTGGTAATGGTTTTTTAGGAATGGCTACAGGATTCATATCAAATGCCAACACTTATTTTGATTATAATATGTTTTTACCATTGCCAGGAAATTATTATATCTATGCCATTGTTGATGTAACCGGAAACGGTTTTAATAATGGTCCGGATTGTGGGGATTTGATGGGTTTGTATAGTTATCCACAGCAAGTATATTTTACCACATCAAATAATTATACAAATATAAATATAAATACAAATGATTGGATGTTGTGTAAATAATTTCAGATTAAAAATAAAAAGCCGGCTGATTAAAAGTCAGTCGGCTTTTTTTATTTGCATTCATAACAAATACATATTATAATCTTTAAAATTTTACATCAGGAGGTATTTTTTATGTCAAAACTTGTTGTAACAGGCGGTTGCGGATTTTTAGGACTTCATATCTGTAACAGATTAAAAGATAAATACGAGAAAATACTTGTAATTGATATTGATGAATTTAATAAAGATGAATATCCGCAAAATGTTGAATATAGAAAACTTGATGTTAGAAATTTTGATGGCTTAAAACAAGCATTTTCCGGATATGATTTAGTTGTAAATGCAGCAGCAGCATTACCGCTATGGAGTCCCAAAGATATTCATACAGTAAATGTTGATGGTATGAGAAATGTTTTGGAAGCAGCAAAAATAAACGGAATAAAAAGAGTTGTGCAGGTTAGTTCGACTGCGGTGTATGGTGTGCCAGAGAAACATCCATTATATGAAAATGACCCATTGATTGGTGTTGGACCTTATGGGGAAACAAAAATAATTGCAGAAAAAATATGTGAGGAATACAGAAAAAAAGGAATGATTGTTCCGGTTGTCAGACCCAAAACATTCATAGGCACATATCGTCTCGGTGTTTTTCAGATTTTATATGACTGGGTTGAATCTGGTGCATTAATTCCTGTAATTGGAAATGGAAAAAACAGATATCAATTGTTAGAAGTAGAAGATTTAGTGGATGCTATTTATTTAATGCTTTCAAAACCTGATGATGTTGTGAATGATACTTTTAATGTAGGTGCAAAAAACACAAAACCAATAAAAGAATATTTAACAGAATTTTTTAACAGAGTTGGTTCAAAATCAAAAGTGATGACAACACCTGCTTCGGTTTTAATATTTTTTCTTGAAATATTCTGGACTTTAAGAATTTCGCCTCTTTATAAATGGGTATATGGAACAGCGCACAAGGATTCGTTTGTCTCAATTGAAAAAGCAGAAAAAAAACTGGGCTGGCAGCCAAAGTATACAGAAGCAGATGCTCTTGTGCATTCCTATGAATGGTATATAAAAAACAAAGAAGAAATAAAAAATGCAAAAGGTATAACACATAGGGTTGCGTGGAAACAGGGAATTCTTGGCTTTTTTAAGAATTTTATGATATTGCTAAACAAAAAATAATGACGAATGTCAGTTGTTGTCAAATAAAATAATAAGTTATAGATATTGGATATATAAGTGTTATAGATAGTTTGGCTATAATTTTAAATATTATTTACTTTTTTAAAATCACTTTAGAAATTTTATAAACACTTTTAGATATTGATATATATATAACATTTTTAACTAATATCAGTAATAAATATCCCCAGATACATTTGACAAATATTTAACACTGTATTATAATCAAAAAAGAATATTATTTTAAGGAAGTGGTAAGATATGGCTGAAAATAAAAAAGATATAACAAAAATGGCTACTATATATGCACAAGAAGGCAAATGGGATAAAGCCATATTAGAATATAAAAAATTATTAACATTGGACCCGACTGATTATAATGTTCATAATATGTTAGGTGATGCGTATGCAAAAAAGGGAGAAGATGAAAAAGCATATCAGGAATATGTCCAAACAGCAGAAGCATATATTAAACAGGGACTTGCTGATAAAGCTGCAATTGTTTATAAAAAAATAGCACGCCTTGATTCAGAAAAACTGCCAGAAGGGGATAAACAAAAACAAATACTTATTAAAAAACATACAATAGCAGAAAAATTCATTGAAGATGGAGAAATAGACAAAGCAATAGAAACATACAAGGAAATTCTTAAATTAAATCCTGCTAATTTTGATACATATCAAAAACTTGGTGAATTACATTTTGAAAAAGGTGAAAAAGACAAAGCACTTGAATATTATAAAAAGATAGTTGATATTTATTTTAAAAATCGTATGTATAAAAAGGCCTTGCCTATTTATCAAAAAATACTTGAAATAACACCGGATGACATTTCTGCAAGAGAAAAAATAGCAGAAATATATGAAAGAGAAGGAAATGAATCGGATGGTAAACGTGAATATTTGTTTCTTGCTGAATACTACTGGAAACAAAAAAATATGGAAAAGACAGATTTTTATGCCCAAAAAGCAATTGAGTTTAAGTCAATAGAAGCACATTATTTTAAAGCGGCTGCTCTGTATGAAAAAAAAGAAATAAGTGAAGCAAAAAAAGAAGTTGAAATGCTTTTAAAATTTAAATCCAATCATATCGGTGCTTTAAATATTTTATCAATAATATATATGGACTTAGGACAAATAGAAGACGCAATGGCAACACTTGATAAAGTAATAAAAATAGATCAGGAAAATATTGATGCTTATGTAAATCTTGCCAATTTATATTTAAAGAAAAATAATAACAAAGAAGCAATTGCCAAATATCTTCTGGCTGTCAATATTTGCAATAGAAAACAATTATATGAAAAGGCAATAGAAATACTTGAAAAAGCAATAGAAATAGAACCCAAAAACATTGAAATTTTATCCAAACTGGGCGATACATTTGTGAAAATAAACAGGAAAAAAGAAGCGGCAGATATTTATTTAAAGATTTCAGATATATATAAAAACGAAGGAATGGCTGATAAACAAAATGAATATTATAAAATGGCAGCTGACATTGATCCAGGACATCCGGAAATAATACAGCATGCGAAAAAATTAGCAGGCGATACAAAGGCCATAAAGGCAGAACAACCAATCGTAAAAATACAGGAACAGCCGGTTGTTGAACAACCCAAAAAACAAACGCCGCCAGAAAAGTCAAAAATTTTTCATTCATATTTTGACCAGATGGATTCAGTTAAGCCGGTTGATTTACCTGCGCCTAAACCAAAAATTGAGAAAAAAATAAAAGAAGAACCGGTTATTGAAAAGTTGCCTGAATTAGGGAAGGGTGTAAATAAACCAGAAGAAAAGATTTTTGAAATTGAAAAAGAAGAACCACTAAAACATAAAATTTTTGTTTTGCCGCAGCCAGCTGTTGACGATGATGTTCCAGCATTAATTGCAATGGGTGATAATTATGTGAAACTGGGTTCTTATGATGAAGCGATTGAAATGTATCAAAGAGCACTTGCTATGGAGCCGAACAATCAAAAAATAAAAGAAAAACTTACCGATTTATATTCGAAATATGCAGGCACTTCAATATCCAGTAATTATACAGAAGAGGCAAAGAAAAAGGCAGAAGAAAAGAAGAAAGCAGAAGAAGAGGCAAAGAAGAAGGAAGAAGAGGTAAAGAAGAAGGCAGAAGAAGCAAAGAAAAAGGCAGAGGAAGAGACTAAAAAGAAGGCGGAAGAAGAGGTAAAGAAGAAAGCAGAAGAAGAGGCCAAGAAGAAGGAAGAAGAGGCAAAGAAGAAAGCAGAAGAAGAGGCCAAGAAGAAGGAAGAAGAGGCAAAGAAGAAAGCAGAAGAAGAGGCCAAGAAGAAGGAAGAAGAGATAAAGAAGAAAGCGGCAGAAGAGGCAAAGAAAAAGTCAGAGGAAGAAAAGAAGAAGGTAGAAGAAGCAAAGAAGAAAACAGAGGAAGAGAGTGTTGAAATAGACATTAGCGATGATTTTGTTACTGTTACAACAGCTGAAATATTTATAAAACAAGGTATATTTACAGAAGCAGAAAAAATTTTAAAGAAAATTGTTGAGAAAGACCCTTCAAATATTGAAGCAAAAATGAAACTTGATGAAGTTCGAAAATTAATAGCTGAAACAGAAGAAAAAGGAGTAAATATACAGGACGAAGACACAAAAAAGGGACCGCATAGCAAGGTAACATATATATGATATTTTATTAAGAATTTTTGGAGGCAATATTGAGTTATGAGCAGTTTTTCAAATTAACAGAACAGCCATTTTCAACAGCACCTGATTCCCGTTTTTTTTATGAATCCAAACCACATAGAGATGCTCTTATTAAAATTTTGCATGCTGCTGAGACAATGAAAGGTTTGGTAATAATAATAGGGGATATTGGAACAGGAAAGACACTTTTAGCTCGCAGGGCACTTGAAGAAATGGAAAAACAGGAACAGTATGTAGAATCATTGCTGGTTATGGTTCATTCTGAAATAACACCTGAATGGTTATTAAAAAGGATAGCACAACAGATTGGAATAAATAAACCTGCAGATAAGAAAATAGAGTTATTACCGCAACTTTACCAGAGATTAATGGAAATAAATGAAAGTGGCAAAAAGGCAGTAATAGTGATAGATGAAGCAAATATGTTAAAAACAAAAGATATTTTTGAAGAATTTCGCGGATTATTGAATATAGAAATTCCCGGGAAAAAATTATTGACTTTGATTTTAATAGGTATGCCTGATTTAGAAGAAAATATAGCATTGGATCCTGCTTTTCAACAGAGAATTGCTATAAAGCATTATTTAACAAAATTGGATAAGGAAGAAACTCGTAATTATATCACCCATAGAATGAAGATTGCAGGAGCAGAACGTGAGATTTTTTCTGATATGGCATTGGATGCAATATATAGTTATACTGCCGGCACGCCAAGGTTGATAAATATAATTTGTGATAATGCACTGCTTGAGGCATTTCTTTTGAAAAAGGACAAGGTTGATCTGTCTATAATTGAAAGTGTCGCCTCTGATTTGAATTTGCGGAAAATGGGTTAAAAATGAAAATAGGACTTGCATTAGGTGGTGGAGCTGCTTATGGTTTTGCACATATTGGTGTCTTGAAAGTTTTAGAAAAATATGGAATAAAACCAGATATTATTTCTGGCACAAGTGTTGGAAGTTTGATAGGCGGGTTATATGCTTCCGGATGTTCAATTAAACAAATTGAAGATGCGGCAAAAGATTTTAACTGGTTTGAGATAGTTAATTTTACTCTTCCAAAAGAAGGACTCTTGTCAATAGAAAAATTAGATAATTTTATTTATAAACATTCAAAAGTAAAAAAAATTCAGGATGCAAAAATAAAATTTGCTGTTGTTACAACGAATTTACTGGATGGAAAGGAAGAAATATTTTTTGAAGGTGATATGGGACCGGTAATAAGGGCGAGTTGTTCTTTACCCGGTATTTTTGCTCCAACCATATATAACCATAGAATATATGTTGACGGTGGAATTTTAAATAATGTCCCAACAGAAATTTTAAAAAAAATGGGAGCTGATTTCATCATCGCTGTTGATTTGCTTGCAAATTCAAGGATTGATATATTAAAAAATAATAATATTTTTAATATTGTGTGGTCAAGTTGGACACTGACAATTAAGCAACATGCACAGGTTACACAATATAAAGAAGCGGATTTTGTCATAAAACCTGATATAGTGGATGTTAATCCTTTTGATATTATTAAAAGGGAAGAGATTATATCAATAGGTTATGAGAGTGCAGAAAAAGTTATTTCAGATATTGTAGAAGAGATGAAAAAAAAGATGCCTATTTCAGATAAAATTAAAAAAATAATTAATAAAATTTCTAAACCAAATAATTTAGAATAAATTTTACGTTTAAACGTAACGCATCATTTGTATGTATGAAGCAGGTATATCCTGATTTTTTAGTAAAGATATGGGTGTTTGGTATTGTTGTCTAATTAAATTCTTTTCAATTTTAAAATCCTTTTTAATCTAAATACGGGTCATTGCGCAAGCCCATCATATTAATGATAAAAAAGATATATTTGAATTGATGTTAATCGTCTTTCACTAAAAAATCAACGATATACCTGCTTCTACACATTTGTAAGTAATGGAAAGTTGTTAAATGTGGACTAAGGTAATTTTTATTTCATTATAAATTACTTTTATATACTATCTCCTGTAACTTAGGCAATACGTTTAAACTAAAAATTTAATTGACAAAGAAACATAAAATTATTATAATAGTGAAACCATTTTTTAGAAAGCGGGAATGGCTCAGTGGTAGAGCGTCTCCTTGCCAAGGAGAAGGTCGCGGGTTCAAGCCCCGTTTCCCGCTCCAAAAGATATTAAAAATATATAGAGAATGGGAAAAAAGTTCTTTAAAAACAAATTGGCTTGAAGCGAGCCATCGCCAAGAGAATAAGGAGTAAGAGTGAAATAGCAGTTGCGATCGAGATGGCCAAGAAGCAAAACGTAGAAACATTTCTAAAAATCAGCAAGCTTTATTTTTGTTTTATATAATGTAAGAGCAAAAGAAGTAATATTAAATTATTATGGGAGGTAGTTTATGAAGAGTTTGTTTAAAGTTCTTTTTGTTCTTTTTGTTTGTATGGCTGTATTTTCTTTACCGTTCGGATTAAGTGCTCAGGATGATTTGGGATTACCACCTCCGCCAGATGCAAATGAAGATTTATTACCGCCACCTCCCGGTGGTGATGTAGGTGGTGCAGAATTGCCACCGCCACCAGGGGAAGAAGTGGGGGAAGAATTGCCGCCGCCCCCAGGTGAAGAAGTATCAGGTGGCGCAGAACTTCCACCACCTCCAGGTGAAGAAGTAGGTGAAGAATTGCCACCACCACCAGCAGAAGAAATGGCAGCAGGAGAAGAACTACCACCACCAGAAGAGGAATTAGCACCACCACCTTCTGAAGAAAAAGCAGTAAAAGTTGCATCAAAATCTAAAGCAGCGGCAAGCAGATATTCTGTTGTATCAGGTGATAGCTTATGGAGAATATCCGGTAAAAGTTCTATATACGGCGATTCATTCCAATGGCCGCTTTTATTCAAAGCAAACAAAGATATAATAGAAGACCCTGATTTAATTTATCCCAAACAAAAACTTTCAATAAAGAAAAATTATACACAGGCAGAAATAGATGATGCGGTTGAAAAAGCAAAAGAAACACCACCTTATGAACCACATACTTTACCAAGAAAAAAACTACCTATAAAATATTAATTTTGATATTTACATAAAAAACCCCTATCTTTTATTGAGATAGGGGTTTTTTTTATATTTTGTTGGAACCTTATTAATAAACAGGTTTCTTATATGATAAATATATACCTGCTAAAGTTTTTTGGTCTTATAGAAATAAGTAATCAAAAATTAAATATAAAAGGGAAAAAGTGAATAAAAACATAATTTTATATTCTGTCATAGTTTTTATATGTGTTTCTGTTATTTATTCCCAGGATAAATTTATTCCACAAACTCAATTTGGATTTGCAAATGAGATTTTTCTTGAAAATAATTTTTATCTGGCTGAGGATTTATTTAGAGATATAATTGTAGAAAATCCCGAATCAGTTATAGCAGGGGATTCGTCTTTTATGGTTGCTGAATCAAGATATATTTCAGGCAAATATAAAGATGCTTTAAAATCATACCTTGAAATAATGGAAAAATATCCCGCTATTAAAAATAAATATATCAAAGAATTATATTATAGAATAGCCCAGTGTTATTATCATTTAAAAATGCCTGATATGAGTATTAAATATTTGAATATACTTCTTAATTCTTATCCTGAAAATTATCTAACAAAGGACTCGTATTTGTTAATATCAGAATGTTTATTGCTTGACAGTCAGTATGATAAAGCAATAGATGCATTAAATAAACTTGAAAAATATACTGAATATAAAAATTTTGATTATGCTTATTATTTAAAAGGTAAAGTTTATTATGAAAAATCGATAGAACAAAAAGAAGATATGCAAAGAATAAAAGATGCAGAAGAGGCAATAAGATATTTTGACAGGGTTATCAAAGAATTTCCAGAGAGCAAACTTATAAACAGAGCATATTTTAGAAAAGCAAATGTTTTGTATTCGCTGGGAAAATATAAAAGCGTGATAGAAATAATAAACACTATTTTAAGAACAGAAAAAGATGAAAAAATGAAAATGCTTATGAAATATTTTCTTGCATGGAATTACTATATGACAAATGATATTGCAAAGGCATTAAAAGAATACGAAGAGATAAGTAATTTAAGTAAAGATGATATTCTTGGGGTGTGGTCTGAATACAAAAAAGGTATGTGCTATGAAGCGATGAAAGAGGATGAAAGAGCCATAACACAGTATAAGAAAGTTGAAGAAAAATATCCTTCTACAATACCTGCGGCGTATTCCGGATATTCTATAGGATATTATTATTATAAACAAAAAAAATTTTATGATGCACTTGATAAATTTAGTGAAGTGGTTGAAAAATATAATGTTGATGAATTAATCAGGATTTCTTATTTTATTATTGGGGATATATATTTACAGATTAATGATTTTGCAAAAGCAATTGAGATATATGAAAAAATTGAAAAAAATTTTCCGTATGAAAAATTCAAAGCAATATATATGAAGGCTTGGTGTTATTTTAAAATGGGAGATTTTAGTAAAGCAATAGATGCATTTAATATTGTTTTAAAAGAGGAAAATCCAGATGATGAATTAAAAGCCAAAGCAATATTAAAAACAGGAGATTGTTATTTTGAAATGGATAGTATAAATGAAGCTGAAAATAAATATGAAGAAGTAATAGATAAATATAAAAAATATCCGGATGTTCTTGCAGAGGGCTATTATGCAAAGGGCTGGATAAATTATAAAAGAAATGATTTTACAAGAGCAAAAAATTATTTTTTACTTGCTAAAAATACTTCTAAGTCATTCGAAATAAAACTTAAGTCAGATTTTATGATAGCAAATACACTTTACAGCAGTAATGAATTTAATGAAGCATTAAAAATTTATCTGTCGATTTCAGCTCATTCGATGACAGATGCCAGTATGCGGGCAGAATCAATTTTTTATAGTGGCTGGTGTTATTATAGAAAAGAGGATTTTGATTCAGCAATAAATCAGTGGACAAAATATTATAATACAGTAACTGATTCTGTAAAAAAAGCAGAGAGCTTATATCGTATAGGATGGGCATATTTTAGAAAAAATGATTTTATAAATGCTGCGGAAAAATTTCAAATGATAATTGATAATTATAAATCAACACATCTTTATCAGGAGGCACTTTTAAAGGTTGGTGATTGTTTTTATAATAATAAGGATTATAACAAAGCAATATCATATTATAAGGAAATAGTAGAAAAATTTCCAACTCATTACAGGGTCAGCGAAGCATTGTATGGAATACAGTGGTCGTATTATCAGCTTGGAGAATATGAAAAAGCAATAGAACTTTCCCGTCAATTTGTGGAAAAATATCCTGAATCCAGTTTTACACCTGAAATACAATATAGAATTGCTGAGCATTATTTTAATATTAAAAAATATGAAACAGCAATAAAAGAGTTTGAACGGTTTATTGTAAAATATCCAAGGCATGAATTAATAGATAATGCATATTACTGGACCGGAATTTCATATTTTAATTTATCAAAGTTTCCGGAAGCAATAAATTCATTTAAGACACTTGTTGAAAAGTTTCCGGATAATAAATTCGTAGAAAGGGCAATATTTAAAATTGCAAATGCATATTACAAGATGCGAGATTATACAAATGCATTACAATATTATTCTTCTTTTATTGAAAAATATAAAAATTCAGATTTAACTGATGATGCATATTTTAATATTGCAATGACTTATAAGAGGATGGATAAAGTTGAAGAGGCTAAAAGTTGGTATAAAAAGTTAATAGATGAATTTAAAAATTCCAATCTTTATGAGCGAGCGCATATGAATCTCGGATATATATTACAGGATTCCAGAGAATATGATGAGGCAATAGACATATTTAAAAAAGTTGTAAATATGAAAGGTAAAAAAGCAGTAGAGGCACAGTTCTGGATTGCGGATAGTTATTATTATAAAAAGGATTATGACAGGGCAATCAGTGAATATATGGATGTCTATAAAAATTTTAAAAATGATGAGTTATGGGTTGTTTCAGCCCTTGATTCGGCCGGGAAAATATATGAAAAACAGGGCAAACTAAAATCAGCAATTTCTACTTATGAAAAAATATTAACTGTAACCAAAAATGAAAAATACAGAAATGTGGCAAAAAAGAAAATAGAACTTTTAAATGAACAGTATAAACTTTTACACTCTCCAACGCCTGTAAGTGAAAAGGTGAAACAATGAAAAGAAAAATTATTTCTATAGAAATTATAATTTTAATCTTATTTGTTTTTTCTTTTGCTTTCGCACAGGAAGAAGATACAATAACTGACATAGAAGAACAAAAACATTATGAAAAAGGCGGATATGTTGCAGAAACAGGTGGTGATACCTTAACAATCAAAAAAGGGGAAGGCTTTGATTTTAAAATTCCGGAAATTTTAATTACAGGACAGATAGATACTAAAATTCTTTTAAAAAGAGAAACAAATAGTTTAGAAGATTTGGAGGAAATAAAATCTGTAATATATGAAAAGGGTAAAATATTAATGCCATATTCTTATTTAAACGAAGAACAATTTTCTCCTTATAAATATGACTTATCAAAATTAAAAGATTTTGTTGGAAAAATAAAATTAACTGCCGGTTCTTATAATACAATTCTTGCGGATGGAACAATTGGAAAATATTTTGATGAAAATAACAGATTTCTGTTAAAATTATATCATTTGAATTATAACAATGAAATCATAAATGACAGAAATACATACACTCATTTTAATTCTTTTGCATGTTATTATGGCACAAGATATGACGAATTTAATGTTTTATACAGGATCCGATTTGACATCAATCAATATTCCAATCCTTATCCATTAAATATTTTTTCAAGTTTGTATAATTTAAGGAATTTTTCAGGAAGTGCAAGTTTTTCAGGTAATATAGCGAATATAACAGGAGATTTGTCTTTATCATATTCTTATTTTGACCAGATAAATTCAGATAATTATTTTTTATATAAAGAAAACAGATTCAATTTAAAATTTTTGTTAGAAAAGGACTTCTCAGTTGAACAGCAAAAAAGAGTAAAAACAACATTATCAACTGATTTTTATATAGGTGAGAATTTAATTGATAATATTATTTACAATCCATTTTACCTGGATATGATATTTAAAGCTATACTTTATTTTGAACCGTTTGTATTACAGGGTGGTGTGAAGATACAGGATTTTAAACTTAAAGACAATGAATTCAGAATGAGTCCTTATGTTTTTGCAAGTTATGATTTTATATCCGGCATTTCTTTTTATGCTACTTTTAAACCGCAGATGAAAGTTATATCAAATATAGATATTTTAAATTTATCTTTTGTTATTGCAAATACTTCCTATAAACCGGAATTAGAAAAAGTTAATTTTAAAGCAGGTGTTAATATTAATTTGTTGGAAATTTTCTTTGATATTTATTATGGCTATAAAAGTATCAGCGATTATTTGTTTCTTAATAATAAACCCGGGGATTATGTTTTTACACATTATAATTGCGATCTGGAATATAGTTATTTTGGTTTAAGTGTAGAATCTCTTCATATAAAAGAATTAAAAATTTTAATAGATTATACTTATAACAATATTATTTCTTCAACCTCAAATGTTACTTATCTTCCATATAATAGTATTGAATTAAAATTTATTTATCAACCTGTTGGCTGGGAATTTATAACTATAGCAAAAGGAGAAACTTCTCAATACGGAACCACAGATAAAACTATTCCGCCATATTTTGTTTTGGATTTTTCTATTACAAAAATTATTTCAGATAATTTTTCAATAACAGGTTATATAAATAATATATTGAATAATAATTATTATTTGTTATATTATTATCAGCAAAGAAAATTAAATCTGGGTCTGGGAGTTATTTTAAAATTTTAAATTTTTAAGTAAAAACTAACATAACAGGAGGAAAAAATGTTTGGAGATTTGAATTTATGGCAGATGTTTTTAAAAGGAGGTATTACTGTTTTTGTTTTGCTTTTTATTTCTATTCTTTCGTGGTGGATAATTATTGAGAGAATAATTCGTTTTAATCAGATAAAAATAGATACTCGGGAATTTATGGATAAGATAAAAAAAATGGTTGAAAAAAAAGATTTCGAAAGTGCTATTATGCTTGCTGAATCAACTCCTGGTCCCGTTGCGGCAGTGATACTATCAGGATTAAAAAATAAAGATTTAGAGAAAGCAAAAATTGAATCAGCGATGCAGAGGGAACTAAACTTTGAAGCAGAGAGATTGCAAAAATATCTTGATATATTAGGAACAATTGGAAATGTAACGCCTTTTATTGGTTTATTTGGAACAGTGCTTGGTATAATAAGGGCATTTCATGACCTGTCACTAGCAACCGGTGGTGGACCTTCTGTTGTTGCAAATGGCATAGCAGAAGCTTTAGTTGCTACTGCTATGGGACTTTTTGTTGCAGTTCCAGCTGTTATTGCATACAATCTTTTTGTTAAAAAAATAGATTTAATAGAGGCCCAGTGTATAAATGCGGCATCAGAACTTGCAGATGCCATTGAAGAGGTATGATTATGTTGAAAAAAAAAGAAAGAGAAAAACTAATTTTTGAAATTAATATAACGCCTTTAACAGATGTTATGCTTGTTTTGCTTATTATTTTTATGGTTACAACACCATTTATTATACAGGGGAATATAAAAATTAATTTACCATCAGCAAAAGCACCATCAGAGGCATCTTTAAATAAAAATATTATAATTGCCATTACTTCTGATGGAAAAATGTTTTTAAATGGAAATAGCATAACAGATGATGCTGAATTATTACAAGGTATAAAAAATGAGATAAATAAAACAGGCAATACAACAGTAATAATTGAAGGTGACAAAATGGCTTTTCATGGAGAAATGGTGCGTGCAATGAGTATTGCAAAAGAAGCAGGTGCAGAAAAACTCGCAATAACAACAATTCCTGATGAAAATAAAAAAGGAACTTCTATTAGATGAACAAAGATAAAGTTGATTTAACATCTTTGATATTATCTATGATTATGCATTTATTATTAATATTTATATTGTCAAAGGCAATAATCCAAACAAAACCCAAATATGTTGCTTTAATAACAGATGTGACTTTAATGGATTTTGGTAACAAAATGGGCGAAAAGGGAGAAGAAAAAAAATCAATAGGTCTTGAGAAAAAGCAGGATACAAAAGTAGCAACTTCTCTTAAGAAAAAGGAAGTTAAAAAAGTATCTAATGTTCCTGATACACGTATTCTTCTTAAAAAAATTGAGGATGAAAAGGCAAAATTAAATATGGGTATAACAAGAGACAATTTGCGGTCTTATTCAAAAGATGAAACAGAAGAAATAAAAGATGAACAAATGTATACAGATACAGAAGAGGGGGCTGTAGCAGGTGGAGAACCAGAGATAACAGGAGCAATAGCAACAAGAAAATATAAAAAAATTGATTGGAAGTTTCCGGAAAATTTACCAGAAGAAACAGAACTTATGATAGAAATAACCGTATTATCAAGCGGCATTATAAAAGATGTTAAACTTGTAAGAACATCTGGTTATCCTGAACTCGATAGAATGGCAATATCTCAGGCAAGAAAACTTCAATTTGACCCGTTGACTTTTTCTAATGAGGAACAGGTCGGAGTTTTACTTTTTAAATTTGGAGTGAAAAAATGAAAAAAACAAACGAAACCAATGCTAAATTAAAAAAAATAGTAGATTTACTTGAAACCAAGAAAGCACAGGATGTGGTTATTTTGGATACCAAAAAACATTCGGACTTATGGGACTATTTTATTATTTGTTCTGCTTTATCAAATATACATATAAAGGCATTGAGAAATTATGTGGAAAATGAAATGAAAAAAAATAATTATTATGTTTCTCACAGCGAAGGTGAATTTGATTCAAATTGGGTTGTTCTTGATTATGATGATATTTTACTTCACATATTTGATGATAAGACAAGAAAATACTATGCTCTTGAAAAACTTTGGGGTGAAAGTGAAATAAAAAAAATTAAAACAAAAAAAAGGAGCAAAAATGAAAAAACCGGAAAAAATAACAATAAATTTTGAGGTTGAAAAAGTATTAAGGGATTATTGTTTTAGACGTGAAATAGATGTTAGTGAATTTATTGAAGAAGCAATACTGGAAAAAATAGAAAAAGAAGAATTAAAAGATAGTATTTCTGAAATTGTAGATGAAACATACAAAGAAAAAATATTAAATGAATATATTTTAGATGAGTTTATGAATAGTAAAAAAAAGCATTAACTTATGAAAAATTTTGAAAAGTTACTGGAATTTGATTTAAAATATAATTGTGTTGTTGCGGGTGTAGATGAGGCGGGACGTGGACCCTGGGCTGGTCCTGTTGTTGCTGCTGCTGTAATTCTTGATAAGAAAAAATTAGAAACATTGTCAGAAGTTGATGATTCAAAAAAAATATCAGAAAAAAAACGAGAAGCACTTTATGAAAAAATAATTAATGCAAGTATTTGTTTTGCAATTTCCGAAGTTTCACATAATGTCATTGATAAAGAAAATATATTAATTGCAACTATTAAGGCTATGAAAAATTGCATTGAAAAATTATTAAATAAACCGGAAATACTGCTTATTGACGGCAATATGAAATTTTTGGTTGAAAATATTAAAGTTGAGCATATTGTTGATGGGGATTCAAAAAGTTTATCAATTGCAGCGGCTTCAATACTTGCAAAAGTTCACAGAGATAGAATAATGAGAAATTATCACAAATTATATCCACAGTATGGTTTTAATAAACACAAAGGATATGGAACTTCAGAACATATAAAAGCATTAATACAATACGGACCCTGTGAGATACACAGAAAGTCATATAAACCAGTTGAGAAAATAATTAAAAATAACAAAAAGATTGAGATTATAAATGGATGATATTATTAATTTAAGAAGTAAAGGTAAATTTTATGAAGCAACAGTTGCGCAGTATCTTATAAAAAAAGGTTATAATATAATTAAACAGAATTATCAGACACGTTTTGGTGAAATTGATATAATTGCAGAAGAAAAAAGTAGACAGCTTCTTGTTTTTGTTGAAGTAAAAGCACGCGATATAAGTAAAAAAGTTCATCCGTTTGAAGCAGTTGATGAAAGAAAACAAAAGAAAATAATTATGGCAGCTCAGCAGTATTTAATTGATAATGATATAAAGAACGTTTATATGAGGTTTGATGTGGTTGGTGTAATTCTTGATGATAAAAAAATTTTAAAGATTGAAGTTTTACAGGATGCTTTTCAGGTATAGGTTTTATATGTTTTTAAATTGAAAAAAAAATAATAAACAGGTAAAATAATATAAAAAAGGAGATTTTTTATGGTTTCACATATAACAGAAGGAAAAAATTTTTATTTAAGAGTAACAGAACCGATAAAATTTACCAAAAATTTAATTAAAAATATTGAATTATCAAAATCCAAAGGTTTTAAAATTAAAATTTTATTGGGTGGACCAGAGAAATTTCCAACCCATATTTTTAATGAAATGAATATTAATTCAAAAGTATTTATACTTTTTTTGTATGGCATTTCTTACTGGACGCATATTGCAATTGATGTAAAAGGTGGCACAGAAGAAGAAAATCAAAAAGAAATAGATAATATTTTAAATGATATAAAAGAAGAAGTATCTCCTTTTTAATTCTTGCCTTTTATTATCAGGAAAATGAAATGAATGAAATTATTATAAAAAGATGTAGTTCATATAATTTAGATGAGTTAAAAAAAACAATAAAAGCAGGTTTTGATTTACTTGGTGGTATTGATAAATTCATAAAACAAAATGAAAAAGTGCTTTTAAAACCCAATTATCTTTCTCCTTCTAAGCCAGAGGCAGCAATAATAACCCATCCGGTTTTTATTAAAGCGGTTATTCAAGTTTTAAAAGAAAAAACAAATAATATATATGTGGGTGAATCGCCGGGTGTTGGTGGATTTAATTTGTCATCATTAATAAGCGGATTAAGAAAAGTAATAGAGGAAGAAAAAGTTGAATTAATTGAATTTGTTGCTGATAAAGAAATTGAAATAAAAGACAAACTTGTTTTTGGAAAATTTATGGTTGATAAAAGATTATTTGAAATGGATAAAATAATCAATCTTCCCAAAATAAAAACGCATACTCTCATGCAAATGACTTTGTGTGTAAAAAATATGTTTGGCATCATACCTGGTTTAAAAAAACTTGAATATCATGCAAAGGCAAATCAGGATAGAATTCATTTTGCAAAAATCCTTATTGATATTTACAGGGCTATGCCGCCGCATTTTAATATTGTGGATGGAATTCTTGCAATGGAAGGAGACGGACCGGGCACCGGAGGAACACCTGCTAACCTTGGAATTGTTGTAATGGGAGAAAATGGTTTTGCAATAGATAGATTTATACCGGAACTCATAGGAGTAGACCCATTTAGAGTTTATACAAATAAAATATACAAAGAATATATAAATAATCATAAAGATATTGAATATAAAGTATTAGGTGATAACCCGGGTATTATAAAAAAATTTATTATGCCGCCTGATGAAGAAAGAGCAGGTTTATTTAAATATTTAATCAATATTTTAAGAAATTTTACATTATCAAAACCAATTTTTATAAAACAAAAATGCACAGGCTGTCAGATATGTGTAAAACATTGCCCTGCAAACGCTCTTGTTTACAAAGGCAAAGATAATGGTATAATATGTGACTATAATAAATGTATTAGATGCTTTTGCTGTCATGAATTATGTCCTTATAATGCTATTGAAATTAAAAAACCTTTTTTTAGTATTTTTAGAAGATGATTGGAGGATTATAAAAATGTATAAGCGGTCTTTTTTTATAACTTTACTTATTTTATTTTTATTTTCTAATGTATTTTCACAGACATCTGTTGAAGCAACATCCTCTGTTGATAAAAATAAATTAAAGCTTGGCGATTCATTGATATATACAATAACTGTAAAAAGACAGGGCGCAGGCAATTTTACTCCAGAGGTAGTCCCTCCATCTTTTAATGGTTTTCGTGTTGTTGGAAGTTATTCTCAAAATAGTGTCGCAATAATAAATATGGCAGCAACAGTTACAACAAATATGCAGTATGAATTAATAGCAATAAAAAGTGGAGAAGTTATAATTGATTCTGCTTATGTAAAATTTAAAGACCCATCAACAGGAAAAATAGAAACAATAAAAACAAAACCAATAACTGTTTATGTTGATTCGGGAAGACCAAAACAAAGCATAACACAATCACCACCAACACCAACACCAGAAATAGAAGAAGATATAAAAGAAATAAAAATGAAATTACAATTTAGATTTTCAGATTTAATTCCTTATATAATTGCAATTATTGTTTTTATTCTGGCTTTGATAATAGCTGCACTTTTTATATTTAAAAAACCAACGGAACCGGTAATAAAATATGAAGATGTTGATTATAAAAAAGAAGCACTAAAGAAATTAAAGGCTACAAAGGAATTTTTAAGAAAAAATGATGTGAAGTCATATTATACAGGAGTTTATGAAGCTGTTCGTTATTTTATTTCGATGCATTTAAAAATTTCTTTGCATGAATTAACAACTCAGGAAATAATAAAAAAATTAAAAGAATTAAATGCAGACAAACAGATGATAGATATTATAAATCTTTTTATGTTTGATTGCGATGTCGTGAAATTTGCTGATTATAAACCTAGCGATAAAGAAATAGAAGATATTTACAAAAGAGCAGAAGATATAATAAATAATTTTGTGTGAAAAGAATGCTTATGAAGATTTTATTAGCTAATCCACCGTGGAGAAAAGGTGATTTTTACGGTATAAGAGCTGGCTCGAGATGGCCATTTATGGTAAAAATAAAAGAAGGAGAAAAAATACCGGGATATCTTCCTATGCCATTTTTTCTTGCTTATGCTACCGCTGTTCTTGAAAAAAATAATATTGATGTATTGTTGATTGATTCAATAGCTCTGGGACATACAGATGAAGAATTTTTAAAACAGGTAAAAAAATATAATCCAGATATATTTTTGATTGAAACATCAACTCCTTCAATAAATACGGATATTAATTGGATTAATAAAGTAAAAGATATGCTCCCCAGAGTAAAAACAATATTAACAGGTCCACATGCTACTGTGTTTGCAGAAAATCTATTAAAAGAAAATAAGTCAGTTGATTTTGTATTATCAGGAGAATATGAATATATTTTATTAAATCTTATAAAAAATTTAGAAAGTGGTGGTTGCGGCGATAATATAAAAGGAGTAACTTTTAGAAAAGATGGAGAAATAATAAAAAATTCACCAGCAGAATTAATTAAAAACCTTGACGAAATTCCTTGGCCAGCCAGACATTTTTTACCAATATATGCATATAATGATGCTTTTGCAGGATTGCCTAGCCCCAATGTTCAAATATGGGCATCGCGCGGTTGCCCATATAGATGTGTTTTTTGCAATTGGCCACAAACAATGTATGGTGGATCATCATATAGAGTAAGAAATATAAAAGATGTTGTTAGAGAAATTAAATGGTTAATTGAGAAATATCAATTTAAAGCATTTTATTTTGATGATGATACATTTAATATTGGTAAAGAGAGGATTATATCTCTATGTAAAGAATTAAAAAATCAAAACATTAATATCCCATGGGCGATTATGGCTCGTGCTGATACATCTGATGAGGAAACTTTTAAAATAATGAAACAGTCAGGACTTTATGCGGTAAAGTTCGGAGTCGAATCAGGAGTCCAACAAATTGTTGATAATTGTAGAAAAGCCCTTGACTTACAAAAAGTTAAAAAAAGCGTTTTATTTTTGAAAAAATTAGGTGTTAAGGTTCATCTTACTTTTACTTTTGGGTTACCCGGTGAAACAAAACAAACAATAGATGAAACAATAAAATTTTTAAAAGAATTAAATCCTGATTCTACTCAATTTTCAATAGTTACACCATTTCCGGGAACTGTTTATTATGATATTTTAAATAATAAAGGATATATACTTAGTAAAAATTGGGATGATTATGATGGAAATAATTTATCAGTGATAAGAACAGATTCCCTTTCAGCAGAAGAACTTATTTATTGTTATAAAAAAGCAATTAAAGAGTGGAATAAACATATTTTTATAACTCGTTATTTGATGCATCCAATAAAATCATTGTGTAAAATTATAGAAAAACCAGAAAGAATAAAAAAGATATTTAATTTTTTTTGATTTTTATGTATAATATATATAAATGATATTTAAATTAAAGTAAAGGGGTAGATGATTATGGCAAAAGAAGTAGTATTTACAGATAGTGCACCAAGACCCATAGGCCCTTATTCCCAGGCAGTAAAATCAAAAGGATTTATTTTTGTATCAGGCCAGATTCCAATTGACCCTGCAACCGGTACAGCTATCACAGGAAATATTCATCTTGAAACAAGGTTAATACTTGATAATATTTCTAAGATACTTGAATCAGCAGGAAGTTCACTTACAAAAGTTGTTAAATTTACCTGTTATTTAAAAGACATAAATGACATTAAATTTGTAAATGAAGTTTTTGAAGAGAAAAATCTAGGTGAATTGCCTGCCCGTGCTTGTGTTCAGGTTGCCGATTTACCTAAAAATGTAAAAATTGAAATTGATGCAATAGCAGAAGAATAAATAACTACATTGCCGGTTGCGGATTGGATAAAACATTTTACGATTTATGATTTACAATTTACGATTTAAAAATATTGTTTTTAAATTTGGTAGATTTAATTTATCTCAAAATTTCCCCTAATAAATTCTTATGGCCGAGAGAGAAATTATAGGCATTCATTCTCTTGCCGGCTTCAATTTGTACTTCATTTATAAGCAAATATGAGTTTTCACATTTTACTACAAAACCAGTATTTTTAATTATCTCTGTTATCTGGCCATTTGTGTGTAAAATATCTACCGGCTTTTCAATTACCTCTGACGAAAATATTTTTAATATTTTATTTTCAAGATAACAATATGCACAGGGCCATGGAAGAAGACCGCGTATTTTATTAAATATGTTTGTTGCGGAATTATTAAAATCAATTTTACCATCTTCTTTTTTTAAAATCTTTACATAAGTTGCTTTACTTTCATCCTGTTTTTGTCTTACATAAGTGTTATTTTCTATCATACTTAAAACTTTTAAAACAGTCTTTGCTGATAATTTTGATAATTTTTCATACAAAGTAATTGATGTGTCTGTTTTTTCTATTGGGATCTCTTCGCTATAAATAATATCACCTGCATCAAGTTTTTTCTCAATAAATTGATATGTAATTCCTGTTTTTTCATCCCCATTTATAATAGCCCAGTTAATAGGAGAAGCACCGCGATATTTTGGTAATAGCGAAGCATGTATGTTAATAGAATGATATTTTGGATAATAAATTAATTCATCAGGTAATATCTGGCCAAAAGATATTATTAAATTTAATTCAGGATTAAATTGTTTGTAATTTTCTAAAAAATTTTTATCTGAAGCTTTTTCTGGTTGCAATACAGGAAGATTGTATTTTATGGCAAGTTGTTTTACTGGCGAAGGGGATATTATTTGTTTCCTGCCAACCGGCTTATCAGGTTGAGTTACTACAAGGATGATTTGGTGATTGGAATTATAAATTGATTCAAAGGTTGGTATGGCAAAATCAGGGGTTGCAAAAAACGCTATTTTCATTTTACTTCAACAGACTTGCTATTTTTGATTTCTTTGAGTTTTTTATCAAGCATTATTCTTTTTATAGGTGACATTCTGTTTATAAATAATATACCATTTAAATGGTCAATTTCATGCTGAATTGCAGTTGCTTCAAGCCCCACAAAGTCAATTGTTATTTCATTGTTATTTATATCTTGGAATTTTATTTTTACTTTTGCAGGTCTGTATATTTTTTCTGTTACGCCGGGAAAACTTAAACATCCTTCTTCGTATTCGTTTTTTTCTTTACTTTTTTCAATAATAACAGGATTTATTATTTTTATTGGCTTGGGTGAATCTTTTGTCCCAGCATCCATTACAATTAATTGTTTTAATATGCCTACCTGATTTGCGGCAAGGCCTACACCATTAGATGCATACATTGTCTCAAGCATATTATCAAGTATTTCTTTTATTTCATCATTAATCTCTGTTACCGGCTCTGCTTTTTTCTTTAGAACCGGATCTCCATAAATTCTTATTTTGTAAATCATTTCTATCACCTCATAAAAATTATATATTAAGATTATTTGTTATGCAAGTAAAATGAAATTATAAAATCAATAATTAGAAAAGAATAATTTATAATTCTTGATTTTCGTTTTACGATTTTAAGAGAGAAAAGATATATAAATTTGATAAATTAATAATGAATATCAGATGAATTAATGGAATAAGCAAGATTTAAATATAACTAAAAAACAGTTTATATTTAAAATTATTAAATAGAAATAATAAAATTTCGTAATCCCTCAATTATAGGAAGTGATAATAAAAATTGAAAATCCCTCTTAATCTCCCTTTAGAAACTGTCCATTACCCATAAGTATCAAGAAGCAGGTATACCACTGATTTTTTCGTAAAAAACGGTTGAGGAAAAGTCGGGCAAAGAATTTGGAGTCAAAATTAGGCGAAGCTTACGCAACATCCCTTAGATGGCACTAAGAAGGGCGTTAAAATTGGGAGTAAGTAAACTAGACAACACTGCGAACCACCCGTAATTTTCCTCAAAAATCAGGATATACCTGCTTCTTATTATTATATAGATAAAGATATGTGTAATGGACAGGTTTTTAAAGAGGGGCAGGGGGAGATTTTATAAAAACCTACCATAACTGAGGGGTTACAAAATTTCCAGATTTTTTGTTGAAACAATTTATTATTTATGATAAATTTAATTCTGTTTTTAATTAAATGGCATAAAAATTGCTTTAATAAAAAGGAGTTTTTCATGGCAATAACAAGAAAAGATGTTGAATATATTGCAAATTTATCACGACTAACTATATCAGAAGAGGAAATAGAAGAGTATACAAAACAATTGTCTGAAATACTGGAACATGTAAATAGATTACAAAAGATAAATACAGATAATGTGGAGCCAATGTCTTATGCTGTTGACATAAAAAATATTTACAGAGATGATGTAAATGAACCATCAATAGACAGGAAAAAGGTTTTAGATGCTGCGCCCAGTGTAGAAAAAAATTGTTTTAAAGTACCAAAAATAATATAAAGGTGTTAAATGGAACTCTTTTATGAAACAATAGAAAATTTACATAGTATGTTAAAAGAAAAAAAGATAAAACCAAAGGATATTCTTGATGCTGTTTATAAAAGAATAGAGACAGTTGATTCAAAAGTAAAAGCATATTTGTTATATACAAAAGATATTGCTTATAAAATGGCAGAAGAGGCAGAAGATAGGATTATGAAAAATGAAAATATAACAGAATTAACAGGCATACCTGTTGGTATAAAGGATAATATGGTGTTAGAAGGAGTTCCAACCACCTGCGCTGCAAAAATGTTAGAAGGGTATAAGCCGCCTTACACCGCAACTGTTTTAAAAAAATTACAGGACGCCGGCGCTGTTTTTACAGGTAAACTGAATATGGATGAATATGCCTTTGGTTCGTCAACTGAAAATTCCGGATTTTTTCCAACCCATAATCCCTGGGATTTAACCCGCGTTCCTGGTGGTTCATCAGGTGGGTCTGCTGCTTCGGTTGCTGCTGGTATGTGCATAGGTGCTTTAGGTTCTGATACAGGTGGTTCAATAAAACAACCTGCCTCTTTATGTGGGGTAACAGGATTAAAACCAACCTATGGCAGGGTCTCTCGTTTTGGATTAATTGCTTTTGGGTCATCTCTTGACCAGATAGGACCTGTTACCTGGACAGCAAAGGATAATGCAATTATTTTAAAATATATCGCAGGAAAAGATAAAAAAGATTCTACATCTGTTGATATAGATGTGCCTGATTATTATAAAAATATTAATACAAATATTAAAGGACTAAAAATTGGTTTGCCTGATGAATATTTTATAGAAGGAATTGATAAAGAAGTTAAGCAAAAAGTTCTTGAAGCAGTTGATGTATTTGAAAAAAACGGAGCTGTTGTTAAAAAAATAAAACTTCCACATACTGAATATGCAATTGATGTGTATTATGTTGTTGCAACAGCAGAAGCATCATCTAATCTTGCGCGTTTTGATGGTGTGCAGTATGGCCTTCGCGATTTTGAAGCGGATAATATGATTGATATGTATAAAAAGTCAAGACAGAAAGGTTTCGGCAAAGAAACAAAAAGAAGAATAATGCTCGGTACTTATGTTTTATCATCAGGATATTATGATGCGTATTATAAAAAAGCACAAAAAGTAAGACGACTGATTAAAAATGATTTTGATAATGCTTTTAAAGAGGTTGATATAATAATTACACCAACATCACCTACAACTGCGTTTAAGATTGGAGAAAAAGTTAATAACCCTTTGACAATGTATTTGTCTGATATTTTTACGATTGCTCCAAATCTGGCAGGGCTTCCGGGGATTTCTATTCCCTGTGGTTTTGATTCAAAAAATTTACCTGTTGGTTTGCAGATTGTTGGAAAAAATTTTGCTGAACAGGATTTATTTAATGCAGCCGCATTTTATCAACAAATAACCGACTTTCATAAAAAAAGACCAAATATATTATAAGGAGGAAACTTATGCTTTGTAGAAAATGTGGAAACAAAAATGGCTTTTTAACAGTTATAACTGATTATAAGCCGCTTGAAATGTGGGAATTTAATCAGGGCGCTTTAACCAGATACTGCCAGAAAGATACAGGAGACATTGAAATAGAAGTTCAGTGTGCTGCTTGTGGTTCAACTGATGTGGATCAGGAAGGTTTTGATACTTTGATGTATTCTGAAAATCCACTTGTGATTCTTTCTGATGAAGAGTGGGATAAAAAGCTGGCTGAATACAAAAAAGAACAAGCGGAAGAGGAAGAGGATGAGGATGAGGATGAGGATGAGGATAAGGATGAGAAACAAAATTAACTCCGGAATTAAAAATTATGAATGAAAAATATGAAGTTGTAATAGGATTAGAGGTCCATATTGAGTTATCTACAAATTCAAAAGCGTTTTGTGGATGCTCAACAATATTTGGTGCAGAGCCAAATACGAATATCTGTCCTGTATGTCTTGGACTTCCTGGCGCGCTGCCTGTTATTAATAAAGAAATGGTAAGACGGGCAATAAAAGCAGGGCTTGCATTAAATTGTAAAATTGCAAATTATTCTAAATTTGATAGAAAAAATTATTATTATCCTGACTTACCCAAAGCGTATCAGATATCCCAGTATGATATGCCAATAGTAACTGATGGTTATCTTGAAATAGTAAAAAAAGATGGAACAACAAAAAAAATAGGTATAAAAAGATTACATATGGAAGAAGATGCCGGAAAATTATTGCATCTTACTAAAACAGGACAGATAGGAGATGCAGAGACCTCTCTTGTTGATTATAACAGAGCAGGTGTTCCTTTGATTGAAATAGTCAGTGAGCCGGATATAAGAACATCAGAAGAAGCATACCTTTATTTAACAACATTAAAATCAATTATGAGATATATAGATGTTTCTGACTGTAATATGGAAGAAGGTTCGCTGCGTTGTGATGCTAATATTTCTGTGCGAAAAAAAGGTGATGAAAAACTCGGTGTCAAGGTTGAAATAAAAAATATGAATTCATTTAAAAATGTGCAGAAAGCTCTTGATTATGAGGCACAGAGGCAGATGAAATTAATGGAAGCAAATGAAAAAATAATTCAGGAGACGCGGTTGTGGGATGCAAACAAAGAAATGACTTTTTCAATGAGAAGCAAGGAAGAATCCCATGATTACAGGTATTTCCCGGAGCCAGATTTACCGCCCCTTGAAATAGATAAATCATATATTGAAGAAATAAAAAAAGAAATTCCGGAATTGCCGCGGGAGAAGATGCAAAGATTTATAAAGCAGTATGGGCTTCCTGATTATGATGCATCTGTTTTAACAGATGATAGGGAGATTTCTGTTTTTTATGAAGAAACAGTAAAATTTTCAAATGAACCAAAATTAACATCAAACTGGATTATGACAGAACTTTTAAGAAAGATGAACGAAAATAATATTCAGGATATCAAACAAGTGAAAATAAATTCGCATAACTTAGGAAAACTTATTTTACTTATAAAAAATGGAACAATAAGTGGTAAAATTGCAAAGACGGTTTTTGATGAAATGTTTAAAAGTGGCAATGACCCGGAAACAATTGTAAAAGAAAAAGGACTAACCCAGATAACAGATACAAAAGAAATAGAAGCAATAATAGATAAAGTTATAAATGCAAATCAGGAACTGGTTGCTGAAATAAAAGCAGGTAAAGAAAAAGCACTTGGCTTTTTAACAGGCCAGATAATGAAAGAGTCACGGGGCAAAGCCAATCCGCAAATTGTAAATGATTTACTGAGAAAAAAAATACTGGGGTAAAAAAATAAAGTATAACTTGACAAAAAAAATCTTTTGTTGTAATATTCCAATATGGAATATTTGTAAATAACCAAGAGGTGATATATGGAGGGGTGGATATTAGAATCAACCGAGCAATATGAAAGAGATTTTAGATATTTTGAAAAAAAACATCCAGATGAATTAAGCGCAGTATTAAATAATCTCGACAGATACCAATTAGAATTAAATATAAATGGAAATCCTTTGCAGGTTAGAACCGGATATTTACATTTTGAACCAGATGGAATAAAAGCAATAGATCAAAAAGGTGGAGGTAAAAAAATAAAATTACAGCAGACGCGATTATATATTTATCCTGATATAAAAACGAAAAAGATTTTTTTGCTTGCAATAGGAACTAAAACTAATCAAAATGAAGATATCAATAAATGTAGAAAAATAGTAAAAAAAATCAAGGAAGGTGAAAGTTATGGCTAAAACATATAAAAATGTTAAAGAGATGATAAGAAATATGGCAACAGAACAAAGGTTAAAAATGTCTATATCAAAAGAGATGGCAAGCACTCAATTGTCAAAATTTTTGATTACGTTGAGATGTAAGAATAATTTAACACAAAAACAAATTGCAAAAAAAATAGGTTGTACACAGAGTAGAATTTCTAAAATAGAAACTTCGCAGGATGAAGATATAAGAATAAAAGATTTAATTGATTATGCAAAAGCATTAAATTTAAAACTTGAAATAGGTTATAGACATAGTTCAATGAAAATTGTGGATTTAATTAAATATCATGCATTAAAAATAAGTGAGTATTTAAATCAACTTGTTGCTATAACCAGAGATAAAGAAGATGCGGCAATAGATAAAGGTGTTGAAAGTTTTTTTGGAGAAACAATTTATAATATGATTAGACTCATAGCCGAGCCATACTTAAAATTTAAAAAGATAAAAGATAAACGCAAACAGGAAAAAGAAGTTATTCATATTTCAAATCCTTTTGACTTACATGAGAAAAATTTTCATGAAGAAGAAACAATAAAAAATTTAAATTAATAAATAGATGAGTATTTAACAATGAAACAAAAAGTGCCTGTCGCAAAGGGCGAGGAAATAGAAGTTGACATAGTTGACTTAGCTTATGGTGGAGATTCAATATCCAAATATAAAGATTTTACCATTTTTCTACCTTATGGTGTTCCTGGTTCCAAGGTTTTAGCAAAAATAATTGAAGTAAAAAAGAATTTTGCGTCAGGTAAAATAATTAAATGTGTTAAACAATCGGATATTTACAACAACCCACAATGTCCGTATTTTGGTATGTGCGGTGGATGTGACTGGTTAAATATAAAATATCAAAAACAGGTTGAATATAAAATAAATATTTTAAATAATAATCTATCCCGTATTGCAGGGCTTCATAATATAAAAATACAACAACCAATAACTTATCAAAATCCTTTTTATTACAGAAACAGGGCGCAGTATAAAATTAAATATGAAAATAATAAAATAAAACTTGGATTTTTTAAAGCCAGAAGCCATGAGATAATTGCAATTGAAAAATGTCTGATAATAAATGATGAAATAAATAAAACAGCAAAGATAATAGAAAATGGATTAAATGAAAAAATAAAAGATATAAGTGTTTATAGTGAAACAAATAAAAGAGGATATTTAAGATACATAACAATCAAAATAAATTCAAAACAGGAAGTTTTGGTTACTTTTGTTGTAACTTCTAAAGAAAAAAAGTCATTTATAGATTATGTTTCAAATAAAATAATTAATGAAAATAAAAATGTTAAAGGAATTGTATTAAACATAAATAGAAATGAAGGAAATACGGTTTTTGGAGACAGGGAAATAACTGTATATGGAACTCCGTATATAGAAGAAAGATATAATGATATTTGTTTTTTATTAAAGTCCGCATCTTTTTTTCAAATAAATTTTTTTATTTATACAAAAATGGTTGAATACTTAGCAAAAAATATTTCAAATGATGTAAATCTGCTTGATTTATACGGCGGCGTTGGTGCTTTGACACTTCCTTTGAAAGAAAAAGTACATCAAATAACTGTTGTTGATAATGAAACGTCAAATATTGAAATGTTAAAAGAAATATGTAAAAAAAATAATATAAAAAATATTTTCCCTGTTCTTTCTGATGCTGAAAATGTTATTGAAAGAATATTATACGAAAGAAAGATTCAGGAAATTGTGGTTGACCCGCCGAGAAAAGGGTTGCATCCCAGGGTCTTACACATCTTGAAAAAAAGCAATGTCCGAAATATAATATATATATCCTGCAATCCGACTACTTTTGCCCGGGACATAATGGAGTTAAAAGAAAAATATTTTTTAAAAGAAGTGGTTCCAATGGACCAATTTGCCCATACTTATCACATAGAATTAATGGCAAAATTAGAAAGAAAAAGGAGTTAAATAATGGAAAAGGTTTTTATAAGAACTTTTGGATGTCAGATGAACGAATATGATTCAGAAAGGATTTCTGGAATACTTGTAAAAGATGGGAATTATACTTTTGTCAACTCTGAAAGTCCTGCTGATATTATTATAGTTAATACCTGTTCAGTAAGACAGCATGCTGAAGACAGAGCATTATCATATATAGGTAGATATGTAAATAAGAAAAAAGTCATAGTTGTTGGTTGTATGGCAGAAAATTTAAAATCCCAGTTATTTATCAAATATCCTAAATTGTTTGGTATTGTTGGAACATATAATATACCATACATAGATAAAATAATAAAAAAGGGCGGTTTGTATGTTGGGAAAAATAAAGATATATATAGACCTGATATAATCATAAATAAAAACATAACGTCATACATAACAATAATGCAGGGATGCAATAATTTTTGTTCTTATTGTGTTGTTCCTTATGTGCGAGGTCCAGAACGGTCAAGACCTGTTACAGAAATTGAAGATGAGATGAAAAAATTAGCAGAAAATGGATGCAAAGAAGTAACTCTGCTTGGGCAGAATGTAAATTCGTATTATGATAAAGATAATAAAATAAATTTCCCCAAACTACTTAAAAAACTGGTAAAGATAGACGGAATAGAAAGAATAAGATTTATGACTTCTCATCCCAAAGATTTGTCAGAAGAATTAATAGAAACAATTGCATCAGAAAAAAAACTGTGTAAACATTTTCATCTGCCTGTTCAATCAGGCAGTGACCACATACTTGAATTGATGAACAGAAACTACACGTCATCTTTATATATTGAAAAGACGTCCAAAATAAGAGAAATAATAAAAGATGTTGCAATTACAACTGATATTTTGGTCGGTTTTCCGTGTGAAAACGAAAAGGATTTTAATGATACAGTAAAACTCGTAGAAAAAGTAAGATTTGATGATGCTTTTGTTTTTAAATATTCAGAGAGAAAAGGCACAGAGGCAGCAAAACTAAGAGATGATGTTAAAGAAGAAGAAAAATTAAGACGGTTAAATTATATACTTGAAATACAGGCAAAGATAAGCGAAGATATAAATAATAATGAAGTGGGTAAAATTGTTGATGCTCTCTGTCTGGGTAAAAGTTTAAGAAGCAGTGATGAATTAAAAACAACCACAGATAAAAATAAAAAAGTTTATATAAAAACAGGAGAAGATAAAATAGGAAAAATTTTAAAAGTAAAAATTAAAGAGAAAAGAACAAAAGATGCGTTTTTTGGAGAAATAATATGAAGAGATTTTTATTATCTGTATTTTTTGTTTTTTTTATTTTTGTTTTTTCTTATGCTATAAACGAAGAAGAACTGTATTTATCTGCAATGGATAAATACAATACAAAGGACTTTGAAAAAGCAAAAGTATTATTTGAAGAATTTAATTTAAAATATCCTGATTCCAGATATAAACCAAGTGTTTTGCTAAAACTTGCTGAACTGCAGACAGATTTTATTATTTCTGAAAAAATATTTAAGCAGGTTATCAAAGAATATGAAAATTCAGAATATGAAGCAGAAGCAACATTTGAACTTGGTAGATTGTATTTTAGCAGGGCGGAATATTTAAAATGCAGGGGAAATATGGATAAAATAATAAACAAGTTTTCTAATACTGTGTGGATTGAGTCAGCTTATTATTATTATCTTTTGTGTTTAAATGCAGAAGGCAAATATGACAATATAGAAAAAATGTATAATCAGTATTTTGAAAAAGGATTTTATTTATATAAAAACAGAATAAAAAATGTTTATGCTGATATGAAATTCAAACAGGAAAAATATGATGAGTGCGTAAAAATTTATAAAGAAATACTTGAAGAAAAAGAAAATGAAAAATATATCTATATACCACAAATCTATAAACGTCTTATCTTTTGTTATGATAAACTCGGTGATTTAAATGAAAAAAATAAATATGAATATGATTTAAAACAGTTTTATCCAAATTCACAGGAAGTAAAAGAAGCATCGGCAAAGGAAGAAGAAATAAAGATAATAGAAGAAAAAAAAGACATCCCTGTTTATAAAAGTATAAAAGAAAAAACATCAAAAAATATTTTTTATACCATACAGATAGGTGCTTTTTCAAATGAAAAATTTGCACAGTTGACAATTAATAAACTTGCTGAAAAGAAATATAATGTTTTTACCAAGCAGGACGGTAAATTTATAAAGGTATTTGTAGGCAAATTTGAAACAAAAGAACAAGCAGAAAATTATGCAAAAGAATTTTCAAAAAAAGAAAAAATAACGAGTTATTTAATAAAACAGGGATGGGATTAGTAAAAAATTTATTCTGGAACTTTTTATAATAATTTCTGTCAAAGTATAAAATGACAAAAATAACTATAAAAATTTTTCATATTTTTTTGTTTTATTTATTGCTTGTTTTAAATATATTTTCTGCCACCTGCCCGACATTAAACTGCCCAGAAGCACAAGACACGCCATTAGCAATATACAGATTTGAAAATAATTTACTTGATTCAAGTGGAAATAATATTCACGCCACAACCATTGGCGGTAGACCGGTTACATACAATTTAAATATAGGAGGAAGACCCGGGTATAGTTTAAGTAATTATCAACCGGATTATGGCACAGAAATATTAATTCCAAGTTGTGTCATTGATAGAAATCAGGGGGAAATTGAATGGTATCAATACATTACAGCAACTGTAACAAATTTTTCTAATATGAATTTTAGATGGTGCTCAAAACAGGATTGTTCTGTCGGTTTTATTACAGTGTATACTGAAAATTTAACTTTTTTTCCATATTCAATTCGGCTTGCATATTCATATTTAAATAATTCTGTTATAGAAACAGAAGAAATAAATAGTGAATGTTTAATTTTAAATCAATGGCAGCATATTAAAATTCAATGGGGTGAATTTGGTTTCCGTCTCATTGTTGACGGAATTGTAAAAGCGGGTAGTTATAATAAGTGGTATTATACAAAACCCGGTGAAGATTATATTGCTTTTTTCAAAACACAGGGGTTTTCTACTCCAAATGATTATTTTTATGGTTATGTTGATGATTTGATATTCTGGCCATGCTCTTCTCATGGCACACCAACTGTTACACCATCCTTGACAGTTACAAAAACCTTTACAATAACAAACACATTCACAATAACAAAAACACCAACTATAACATCAACACACAGTATCACTCCAACATTTACTGAAACTTTTACATATACTTTAACAAATACTGATACAGCAACTTATACAATAACTCAAACACATACTGTAACATTTACTTTTACGCCTTCATTAACACCCACCTATACAACCACACCTTATCCTTTTTCAGAGGATTTTTTTATAAAAGGTATATATCCAAGTCCTATATATACAAAATATGGAAATCTAATATTAGTATCTAAATATTATTATAAAGTATCCTGTTTAATTTACACAGTATCAGGAGAATTAGTGAATAGTTTTGATTTTGATGTTTATCCCGGTTATAACACAAAAAAAATTTATATGGTTAATAAAAATAATAAAGATATATCATCAGGAGTATATATATATAAATTAGAAGCGTTTTTAAATAATAAATGTATTAAAGAATTGTGGGGCAAATTTTCAATAATAAAAAAAATGTAATTTTTGGAACTTTTTTGTTTAATTTCTGTCAAAGAAAAAAAATAAAAAGGAGGTAGATTTATGATGAAAAAAATTTTCTTAATAATTATTATACAGGTTATTTTTTATTCTTTTATATTTTCCCAAACCACAGACCATAAAAAGTTAAGAGATGATTTTTATTCTATTTTAATTAAAAAAATAGGCCTTTCTGCAAAGGATTGTAATTATATAAAAAATATTGGATATTCGCCGGTATTTTCTTATATTTTATTGTATATTGCGAAAGAAACAAAAATTCCAATAGAAGAATTGGTAAAAATGCGTGAAGAAAATGGATATTCGTGGCAGGATATGTGTGATACTGTGGGAGCTGACTATGAAAAAATAATAAATAAAGCAAGGGAGGATGCAATAAAATATAATTTAAGATTTCCAGTAGAAACAGAAGGAGAAATGAAAAAGTCAATTGTCACTGTTCCAAAAAAAGAAAGGGGGGATAAAAAATGAAAAAATTAATAACTTTGATTTTATTTATGTTATTTTTTATTTCATCAATATATCCCTGCTGGGAACAATTTCAAAAGAACCACAAACATACAGGTGAAGATTGTGATATAACAATAACAACACCACTCTGTATAAGAAAAATAATCAGAGTGTGTTTTAATTATGAGGCTATGCCGGAAAATGCATTGCCTCTTGTTGATGAAGAAGGCAATATTTATATCAATCATTTTAAATATATATCAAAAATAAATCCAAAAATAGGTGTGGTTTTATGGGAAAGAACAACAACGCCAACTATAAATACTTCGGGTATTATCCACAATAAAAAAGTAATTTTTACTACAACATCAAATTCACTGGTTGCTTATGATTTTAATGGTAATTTTTTATGGGAAAAAATAGTAAACAGCAGTGGCCAAATTTATGCAAATCTCTCTTTTTATATCCCTAATATTACACCCACTTTATTTAATAACAAGATTTATATAGGAACAAGTAAAGGAGAGATTGTAATAATTTCTGCTGATACCGGAGATACGTTGAAAAATTATCAAATTGCCTCAGGTGAGATTATTTCAGCACCTGCGATAGATGATGATGGCACAATTTATTTTGGAAGCAGAGATAATAATTTTTATTCAATAAATGGAGAAACCGGAAATATAATATGGAATATAAATTTGGGAAGTCCAATTTATTCAAGTCCGTCAATTGATGAGACAGGTATTTATATTACAAATGGTTTTGGAGAAGTATTTAAATTAAATAAAACAAATGGAAATATAATATGGAAAAAATCAACAGGCAGCTGGGCAAATGGTACAGGTGCAATATATGGTGATAGTTTTTTTATTGGGTCTGATGACAGGCATGTTTATAAATTTAATAAATACACGGGTGAAATTAAATGGAAAGTTTATGTTGTTGATAATATAGCAAAGATGTCCTGTATAGTTGTTTGTGCAAAACTTTTTGTATTGGGTTGTATAGATAAATTAATTATGATAGATACTGAAACAGGTTATAAAGAATTTGTATGTAATACGGTATTGCCAAATTTCAGAAATATTACTTATTCAAATGGAGAACTTTATTTTACCTCACAGGATAATTTTTTATATGTTGTTGGTCCCTGTCAAAATACCTGTTCGCCATGCACCTGTGATGCCAAAAAATTTCCAACACCGGTATTTAAAACACCAACTCGTACTTTTACACCCACAAAATATGTAACTCCTACCATTACATGGACTATTACACCAACACAAACCATAACACCAACAAATACAATCACATTCACACAATCAAATACTTTTACTAATACATTAACTTTAACACCAACTTCAACTCCCACTTTATTTTTTACAGATACATTTACTCCAACTGCAACATTAACCAATACTCCTATGCCATGTAATGGCATTGCCACGCCTGTATTCAATGTTAAAATGATATTTAATCCCGAGAATACAGATAATATTATATTTGAAATTAAAAGTTCAGTTCCACTTTTAGCACCGCCATTAGCTACTGTTTATCCACATGGTTCTACTTGTCAGAAATCGATTTTAACTTTTACAGCAGAAGAAATACCCAATCTGGAAAATACATACAGAGTACTTTATCCTAAACAAACCGGTTTTGGAGATATTGATAAAATTATAATAAAAGGCAAAGATATATGTGGTGTAGAAGGTCAAAGTGATGGTTCTTTTACAAAAAGTGTAATATCCCAATTAGATGTAAAACTTTTTAATAATGTAATAAAACCTGTTGCAAATGAAAGATGCACAATACATTATAAAATTTATAATAATGATAAAATAATGATTAAAATATTTAACAGAGCAGGTAATTTAGTGAAAACACTGTATGAAGGATTTATGAAAGCAGGAGAATATGAGTGTTTCTGGGATGGAAAAGATGTTGCTGGCAAACCAGTTGCAGATGGTATATACATAATTGTTGTTTCAACATCTTATTATGAAATAAAGGATAAAACCCTAAAAACGATATAGAACATAAAAATTGGGTTAAAAATACCAAAACACATAAAAAAGATAAAAATCAAGGAGGTTATGAGACAAAATATAGAAAAAATTTGTTAAAGAAGTAAGTTGAAAATTA
>Ga0207433_10002323_pt1 | contig 38915 bp, 32 predicted proteins | sample YelNatPaOPGAMG01_FD_187559 | JGI IMG/M metagenome (GOLD analysis project Ga0207433, IMG submission 187559) | Hot spring thermophilic microbial communities from Obsidian Pool, Yellowstone National Park, USA - OP-RAMG-01 (SPAdes) (version 3) | ecosystem: Environmental > Aquatic > Thermal springs...
CCGCTATCTCATTAGTGCGGGCCGTATCGACTAATACTTTGAAACCCCCCTTCTCCACAAAGCATATCCTGTATGGTAAGTGATCTTTCTCCTTCCTTTTTACTGCGTAAATCTTCCTTCCCTCAATTAGGAGCTCTAAAAGCCTTCCCGGGTTAGGAAGATGGGCGAGCACTTTCGTCCCCCCTATCTCGCACTCACAGACAAAGCGATTTATCCTCGAAACAAAAGTCCCCTCGACAAGATCCCCCAGGCTTAGCATAAAACTATTATACAAGCTTTCGTTAAGCAGGCATATAAAAACTCTTCCCTTGGTCTCATATTTGTCCCATGGACATTTTGCAGAAACCGTCTCGAAATATCGGTGGTGATAGCGAAATATCGATGCTAACCACATTATACGTGAAAGATTAGACTTAGAAAACCAAGGGGAGAGAGGTCACGAGCCGTGTGGCACGTTTCTTGTTAACTTGACAAGAGGCATGGTTAGAACGCTGAGGTTTGATGTTGTCGTTGTGGGCGGAGGTGGGGCTGGAACCAGAGCTGCAATAGAAGCGGCAAGGAACAATCCTGACTTGGAAATCCTTATTATCAACCAAGGGCCAATAGGAAGAAGCGGCCTAACGTCAATGGCTAACGGGGGTATCCACTGGGTATCACATCCGGAAGACAGTTTTGAGGCCCACTTTGAGGATATTGTACGCATGGGGTATTTCCTGAATGACCAAAACCTTGTTGAAGTCCTGGTACACGAAGCACCAGAGAGGGCCGAGGAACTCATCCGATGGGGAGCCAAGGTCTTGATGGACGGAGATAAGTATCTCCTTACGGACCCAAAGGGAAGCGGCTGCTCATTTCCGAGGGGTCACTATATACCTGGCGCGACTTTTATGGCTACACTGAGGAAGGAGTTAGAACGTCACAAGAATATACGAATTTTTGAGGACTTCTTCGTCACAGCCCTCGTCGTTAAGGAAAAAAGAGTCATAGGGGCAACCGCAATCGATATAAGGAAAGGGGAATTCCTGGTCGTCCTTTGCAAAGCTTTGGTTCTTGCCACAGGCGGACTTGGTGAAATATTTCTTCACACAACAAACTCGCCCTTCGGGCTAAGGGGGTATGCCTCTGGAACGGGCTACGCCCTTGCATATAACGCAGGTGCCGAGCTTATAGATATGGAAATGGTCCAGTTTACTGGCCATCAATTATACCCTCCATGGCCACTAGGCAATCTCGCTCTCTTAAGTTCGCTTTGTGGTGGAAAGTATGTAAACGCATTGGGTCAAGAGTTCTTGAAGCTTCCTCAACCACGGGACATGATCCAAAAGCTTGCATATAAAGAGATTAAGGAGGGAAGAGGCAGTCCCCGGGGAGGAGTATTCATAGACCTTTCGGCATCTCCGCTTACGCGAGAGGAGATTGAAAAGAACCTTCGGGTTTCGCTTGGTGGAGAAATTGCAAAAGGAAGATGGGAACTGATAAAAAAGATGAGCGTCGCAAAATCCGATCCGAAGACATGGAAAGTGGAGTTTACGCCTGGCGGAGCCCACTTTTGCATGGGGGGCGTAAAAATCAACGAGAAGTGTGAGACAACCCTGGAAGGTCTTTTTGCAGCTGGTGAGGTTACAGGTGGCTTGCACGGGGCAAATAGGATGGGGGGCAATGCGCTTTCTGAAACGTTGGTCTTTGGTGCGAGAGCTGGCAGATTTGCTGCTGAGCACGCGAAAGATAGCAGGTTTTTCGAGGCAGACCGAGAATTCGTAGATACCGAGTTCCAGAGGGTCCACACGTTTTTTAAAGATCAAGGGGTTCACCCGTGCGTTATCAGGGAAAGGCTTGGATCCTTAATGTGTGCCAACTTAGGCGTTATCAGAAACCGGGAGGGAATGGAAAGGGCACTCCGGCAAATAGAAGATTTGAAGGGTCAAACAGAAGATATAAGAGCCCCGAAGTTTAAAAGGTTCAATCGCTTATGGATTGAAGCCCTAGAGGTTGCGAGCATGTTTGACGTGGCTGAAATGGTGGTGCGGTCGGCTCTTTTTAGAGAAGAGAGTAGGGGTGCGCATTACAGAGAAGAGTATCCAGAAACACGCAAGGAGTGGCTGAAGCATACTTGCGTACGCAAGCAGGACAGCAAAATGGATCTCACCACAAGACCTGTTGTCATCACCAAGCTTAAATGTGGACATGACTGAGAAGCCGGTCGTACTAAAGATATTCAAGTTTGATCCAGACGTTGAGTACGAGCCAAAGTACAAGACTTATGAGGTGCCGTGGAGAGAGGGATTGCTTCTCTTACAAGCACTTAAATACGTCAGGGATCAGCTCGATGAGACATTAGGGTTCAGGGATTATTGTTGCGGGTGTGCATGGTGCATGTCCTGTTTGATGACTGTAAATGGCAAAGGCACTCAGGCTTGCTCGAGAATACTTGAGCCAGGAGAAACGCTCACTGTTGAACCCATGAGAGGATTTCCTATAATTAGGGATTTGGTCGTAGATTTTGGCGTCAGTGTGTGGACAGACGAAGGGGTATTTAAGAAGATGGAGGGCATAATATTAAAAAAGAGAAGTGATGATGAGTGAATATCAACATGTCTTTTCACCAATTACGATAAAAACCGTAGAATTTAAGAACCGCTTAGAGGTCGCGCCTCAGAGTACTCTTCTTGCAAGCCCTGAAGGGATGGTCACGAGAGAACTTATCGAGTATTACCGTCCTTACGCAAGGGGTGGTTTTGGAATAGTTACTGTTGGTGAAAGTCTCATAGACTTTGATTATCCGCCAAGACACCATTTCTCTATAAACCTTGGCACAGATAAAGTAATAACTGGCTTAAGCGAACTGGCCGAAACCATACGCCAATACGGAGCAGAAATATCCATTGAGATAAGTCATCCAGGCATTCACGCGCCCCCCTTTGGGGATAAAAATCCCATGGGCCCATCTCCCCTCCCTTTCTCAACTCAAGATGTGAGCCCGAAAGGCGGGCAAAAAGGCGCCAAGCGAGTGATTGAGATGGACGAAGATATGATTCACGAAACTATTCAAAGGTTTGCTCTTGCGGCAATGAGGTGCCAGAGAGCGGGCTTCAATGTGATAATGCTGCATGGTGCTCACGGACATCTCTTATCTCAATTCCTTTCGCCTTTTACTAACAGAAGAAAGGATAGATGGGGAGGTAGCCTGAAAAATAGAGCCAGATTTCCCCTTGCAGTGATCGATGCAATAAGGGAACTCTGTGGTAATGATCTCGTAATTGAATACCGCATAAGCTTAGACGAAAAGATTCCAGAGGGGTTGAAACCTTCTGAAGCGATTGAGTTCGTGAGAATTATAAAAGACAAAGTAGACATTGTGCATGTCTCCGCGGGGATTCTCGCTATTCCGGGGACTATTCAGCATATGATACAACCCTCGTACACGGACCATATGTACAACGTCCATCTCGCAAGACTCCTCAAGGAAAACGTTGATGTTGCCGTTACAGCGGTTGGTTCAATAATGAACCTTGATAACGCCGAATATATCCTGAGAAACGGCTGGGCAGATTTTGTGGCGTTTGCACGTCCTGCTTTTGCAGACCCCGAAATGCCCCGTAAGGCCGCGACCGGCCAAAAGGATAGAATTCGTCCGTGCATTCGCTGTAATTTCTGCACCTATCTTTCGTCTCAGCTCATGAATCACCGATGCACGGTTAATCCCATGGCAGGAAAAGGGAGGGAATTCAACGAGAAAGAAGGGCTACCCCTTTCAAAAAAGAGAAAAAAGGTGATGGTCGTTGGTGGCGGACCCGCAGGAATGCAGGCAGCCCTAACTGCCTCTGAACGGGGCCATAAGGTTGTCCTCTACGAAAAAAGCGAGAGTCTCGGTGGTATGCTTAAGGTTGCATGCAAACTGCCCTTTAAGCACGATTTACGGAATTATCTAAATTGGATAGTCGATCAAATATGGACTAGCGGAGTAAGAGTGGTTCTAAATACCGATGTCACCCCGGACATAGTAAGAATGGAACGCCCAGACGCCCTAATCATTGCTGTGGGCGCAGAGCCTTTCTTCCCTGATGTTCCTGGCATTTGGAGAGAAAATGTTGTGTGGGCTGGAAATATATATTCAGGTTCAGAAACATCGGAGCTGGGCGAAAATGTAATCATCGTCGGTGCCGGTTATACAGGCATAGAAACCGCTTACTTTCTCGCCCTACAGGGGAAAAGAGTCACGGTAATAGATATGAAAGGGGCTGAGTCGTTGTTCCTGGATATCGGTTCCGCTGCCCATAGGTTTTACCTTCTCGACAAAATAAGGGAACACAAAATAGAAATCGTATCGAATACAACACTCGTCGAGGTGACTGATTGGGGCGTGAGAGCCATTGATGGAACAGGCAAGCTGAGGGATTACAATGCTGAGACTGTCGTTATTTCGACCGGGCTAAGACCAAGAAGAGCAAAAGTGGAAGAGCTGAGGCGACTTGTTCCCGAAACAGAAGTCTATATCGTAGGTGACTGTAAGGAACCGCGGAGGCTTTTTCACGCGGTCCACGAGGGATTCAGCGCCGCATTCGAGCTTTGAAATAAAACGTGAGTAGGAGGTGTAGTATGAAAAAAGGAATATTTGTTTTCATTTTTCTGTCCCTTTTCTTCTACATGGGATGCCCGTGCCCCGTCTTTGCGGAGGAAAAAGTCGAGCTAAAGGTTAGTCACTTTTGGCCTCCGACCTCGGCACAACATGAGCTTCTTTTGAAATGGAAGAAGAAGCTGGAAGACGAAAGTAAAGGAAAACTGAGTCTTAGGATATTTCCGGGTGGAACTCTTCTCAAGCAAACGATTGAGTGGGAGGGTCTCAACAAGGGTGTCGCAGACATTGTGTACGGGATACGCCTCGAAACAGCAGGCAGAGAGTTTAGCGAAAAAATGGTAATTTTCACGTATGGAGCAAAAAAAGCATCTGTCGGTGGGAGGCTTATGTACGATGTTTTTAATCAGTTCCAAGCTTACAGGGATGAATGGAAGACGGTAAAGGTTCTATGGCTTGCAGCTGCAGGCCCAAATCAGATTCACACAAAGGCAAAACCCGTTAGAAAACTGGAAGATTTAAAGGGCATGCAGTTAAGAACCGCCCCAGGAGCAGGTCTTGAATTGGTAAGAACTCTTGGGGCATCTCCCGTGACTATGCCTATGAGTGAAACGTTTATGGCGATACAGAAGGGAACAGTTGAGGGTTGCCTTGGGCCGGCAGACATTCTTAAGAACTTCCGCCTCGATGAGGTAACAAAGTATACAACGAATGCCAACCTATGGGTGCTCCTCGGTCACTACGTTGCGATGAACACCAACAGTTATAATAATCTTCCATCTGAACTTAAAAACATTATTGATAACAGTATGAAATGGGGAAGAGAGGAAACCTGGAAAATGTACGATTCCATAGACGAAGAGTCTATCAATTACGCGAAAAGAAAGGGTCATACGTTTATGGATCTGAGTTCCGATGAAATGACGAGATGGTACTCCGTAATTAAGCCGCTTCAAGATAAGATCGCAGCGGAGCTCGATGCGAAGGGTTACCCGGGAACGAAACTCAAGGACTTCCTGATTCAGCGTGTGAAATACTATTCGGGTGAAGGAAAATGAGACAAGATGCTCAGTCTTCTAACCGGGGGATCATCTTTTTAAACCGTATCTGTGTCTTTGGGGGGATAGTCTCTCTTTTGGGTATGGCAATAATAATAGTGGCAAACGTCATCGGTCGTTATTTCTTCCAGTCCCCCCTCGTTGCGACTGTTGAACTTGTGGGTATTGCTGGCGCTTTCCTGGTATCACTATCCCTTTTACCCTGCGAGTTTGCAAGACGAAATGTAAGTGTTCCGGTAATAACCTCAAAACTTCCTCCTAGAGCACTCAAAGTTTTTAACTTTTCAAATTATGCTTTGAGCCTAATAATCGTTGGAGTATACATACTTACAGGCGCAGCCCTTGCCTGGGAAATGATGATCAAGCGTGAAAAAACTACTGTGCTGGCTCTACCTGTACCCTTGTTCAGGTTAGTATGGGTTGTTGGTTGCATCCTGCTGTTTGTAATACTGTTTATCCATATGATAGAAACCACGCGGGGTAAAAAACAATGGAACCGATAACGACAGGACTCATTGGCGTCACAGTTATGGTTATCCTTCTTCTGTGCGGGGTTCCTGTAGCTTTTTCAATGGCATTTGTGGGTTATGTTGGACTTCTTTTTCTTTCTAACTTCCCTGCCGCCAACGCCCTGGCAGCAAGTATCCCGTATGACATAATATCTGATTATGGCTTCTGTGTGCTACCCCTTTTTGTTTTAATGGCAAACATTTGTTTTCATGCCAAGTTCGGCCAGAGATTATTCGATTTCATGTATAAATCCATCGGACATTTGCCAGGTGGGCTCGCCTCTGCAAGTATTGGGTCCTGTGCAGTATTCGGTGCTGTCTCTGCATCCATCCTAGCGACCAACATGACAATTGGCCTTGTTGCCATACCTGAAATGAAGCGATACAAATATGATCCCACTTTGGGAGCCTCTTCTGTGGCCGCAGGGGGTGTTCTTGGCATACTTATCCCTCCAAGCGCCTCCTTCATTGTATACGGGATCATGACCGAACAGTCCATCGGAGAGTTATTTATCTCCGGTATAATTCCTGGAATTTTGCTCGCTATTATGTTCATGATAGGAATATTGTTCCGTTGCAAACTCAACCCGTCACTCGGTCCTGCTGGTCCAAAATTTAGCATAAAGGAAAAATTCTCCTCCTTTGTGGAATGCTTAGACATTTTCCTCCTTATAGTTCTCTCTATTGGCGGGCTTATGATCGGTATATTTACACCAACTGAGGCAGGTGGTATTGGCTCTGCAGGCGCGATACTCTTTGCGGTTCTCAGAAAAAGACTTTCTTTCAAGGATTTCATCAAAGCCTGTGAGGAAACGGTTATAACTTCTTCAATGATATATATACTTCTCATTGGCGCTTTGATTTTCAATGCATTTCTCACCCAGAGTACTATTCCCATGGAACTTGCTGGCTTCGTCTCCAATCTCAAGGTCCGGCCTATTCTTGTCATTTTTGCCATTATTCTGATCTATTTAATCATGGGGTGTTTCATAGATGCCATGGCCATGCTTCTACTTACTATCCCTGCTTTCTTCCCGGTTATTGTGTCTCTTGGATACGACCCCATTTGGTTCGGAGTAATAGTAACGATGGCAATGGGTATGGCAGCGATAACCCCGCCCGTTGGGATGAGTGTTTATGTTATAGCGGGCATAGACCCAGATGTTTCCATGGAAAAGCTTTTCAGGGCTACTATGCCATTCTTACTCGTCGAAATCGCGTTCACTGTTCTAATAGTCTTTTTTCCTCAGATCGTACTCTGGTTACCGAGAACACTTATCCGCTGACCATGCAGAGGTCGACCTTGTTGAGCCTTTCGAAACCATCGTCTCTTATCACGTACGTGTAACCCATCCCGATCCCCTCCATTGTTTCCTTCATAACACAGGGATGGAAAGCAAGAACCATGCCCGGGACGAGTTTTGTGCCTTCGTCCTTTGAAATGGAAAAAAAATCGATTACATCGAGACCTATTGCATGTCCGAGACGTAGGGGGCAGGTGTAGCCATAGCCAGAGATCGTGCTCGTTACCTTCTCGTAAATATCTGAGATCCTTGTCCCTGGCACAAGAAGCGTCTCTCCAGCTTGAATAGCCTTCTGCCAAACGGAAAATACATGTCTCAGTTTTTTTGGAAATTCCAGTACGGGTAGTGCCATGGCAAGCTGAGCATAGTAACCCTCGAAAGAAGGCGTGGTTTCTACTGCGACTACAGTATCCGCTCTTGTCAAGTTCCCTCTCGGATTGGAAAGGTTCACCGTGTTACCCTGCACATCTATAAAATCCATCGAATATTCACAACCCATTCTGTGTATCTCCCTCTTTATCTCACCATAGATCTCGTAATCTGAGACCCCTGGTTTCAAAAGCCGCCTCAAAACGTTATAAACCTTATCCGCAACCGATGCAGCAGTTCTTATCTTTTCCACCTCTTCCTCGCTCTTAACGATCCTCAGAGCCCTGAACAACTCAGTTACGTCCTTTACCCTTCCTCCAAAATGCCTTTCCAGTGACAGGTAAACTGAAAGTGGTAGGTTCATAAGATTGGGTACGCCTATCGAGTTCCCACGGGAGAGTTCTTGTAGATAGTCAATAATTTGTTCTTGAGGTTCAACCGCTTCAACACAGTGCGTAATCCAACCTATTTTTTGCACATGATAGTTCGCGTTTTTAGAACCAAAGAACACGGGTTCACTGTGTAATGGGAATATACAGAACTGTTCCCCTATGTTTATGCCATACCCTGTAACGTACCTTATGTTGCCACGGGAATTGAAACCCTCCCTTCCATGTATCAAAAGGCTATCAAGTCGTTCTCTTTCCATGAATTCCCTTATTCGATCGAACCTCCGTTTTTTCTCTTCCGGGGACATTTCAGTCTCCTATGTCTATCTCTTCTTCTGGTACAATCCTCGGATGTGTATCATACAACTTGTAAAACGGGGTATCCCAGCCTACCTCGTGGAGAGGCACGAGTCTTCGGAATCGTCCTGCCCTTTCGGCATCCTCAAGACTCTTGATGAATAAGGTTCTTGCCCGTTCGATTTCGATAGCCGAGTCCTCTTCATAGTTTATCTCAATGGCTCCCTCGGGACATATCATTTCGCAGAAATAGCAGGGCTGACAAACCCTTGGAAATTTTGGCGGATTTTTACTAAGATCTATGACTCTAAGCCTACAGTGGTACACACAAAGCTGGCATTCTGGAAACTTGCACCTCTCTTTTATCAGAGACAACTTTGGGTAAAGCCTCTTCACTGTTCTCGGAGGGGGAGGAGGAGGAAGAGTGGGAAGGGGAACCTCTTCTCCATTCGCTATTTTAACGGCCATCTGCGCAATCCGCATGCCGAACTCATAAGCCTCTCTGAGATCTATCTCATCAGGATGACCGTCCGTGAGATAAGGTTTAGGCAGCAGGGGATGAAATACACTCCCGTACCAGTCCTCCATACCGATGAGGGTTAGCCCTTTCTTCGTCAGCAGTCTTGCCATTTGGGGGAAAAATCTTTCCGGCTTTGCCCCATGCGTACAAAAAGAAAAAGCGTACCGACCGGAAAGTTCAGGAGCTCTATTTATAAATCTTCTCACGTGCGCGGGCACCCCTCCCCAAACTGGGCTTCCAATTCCAATGAGGTCATAATTCTTCAGTTCCTCCTGATTGACAAGGCCAATGGATACCAACCTACAACGCCCTATAAAGTCCTTTACGCCTTCATATATCGAAAAGGCCACCTTTTTTGTGTTTCCCGACTGAGAAAAAAATATGACTATTGGTCTCATTCTTGTGTAGGAGCTTATCACTTTATCATCCCTGTATCCTTCATAATTCCCTTCACTATCTCTATCTTCTTTGGTAGCACCTCTCTCATAACCTTTTCCCCTGGCATATATGCTACCCTATGTCCGATCTTCTTCATGTCTTCTGCAAATCCTGGCTCCTTTGTTGCCTTTTCGATTGCATTTCGTAAGATTTCAATCCTCTCCTTTGGCGTCTTTGCAGGGGCATATAGATATATGGAGCATACGATATCATAGACACTGCCCTTGAAGAAACTCTCAATATCAGGAATCGTCGGATCGAGGCCATAACCTTCTGCTTTATCGAAGCTAAGGAGGGTCTTTACCTTTCCAGCCTCTTGCTGAGCTTTATAAACGTAAGTACTACCTGCTGCGACAGGCACATGTCCACCAAGAAGGGCAGACACAGCCTCAGCATCTCCCTTCATGGGTACATTTACCATCCCGAGCTTCGCCTGCCTATTCAGGCTTTCTGTCCTGAAGAAGACCCATGTCCCAATACCTGGATGGGCATACTTTACGCCAGGGTTCTTCCTTGCGTAATCAACAAATTCTTGAAAGTTCTTCCATGGCGCATCAGATCTTACAGCAAGCACATTCCCGTTGAGTGTAACCTGGGCGACAATCGTCAAATCCTCGAGCTTGTATGGGGCAGTACCCACGAGAATAGACGTAAATATGTCCCCCGCATTCAACAGCACATACCCATCTGGAGCAGCATTTGCAACGTATTGTGTTCCTATGACAGTTCCGCCTCCTGGTTTATAATCCACAACAACAGGCACACCAAGATGTTTTTCCATGTACTTTCCCCATGTCATTGCCGTTATGCCCGAAACCCCCCCAGGTGGAAACGGGACAACAATAGTTACAGGTTTAGATGGAAACTTCTCAGCGGAAAAGCCCTGAAAAGCAAAAGGTAGTAGTATCAGAACGATAAAGAATAAAATCTTCCTCCGGTCCATGTTTTACCTCCTTAATTTGTTTTTTACAAAATACCTTTCAGTCCTCATCTCCCACAAGCTCTATCACCCTTTTCTTCGCCTTCCTGTATGCAGAAAACCCAGAACTCAGAAAAAGCAAACCAGCAGCAAAAAGGAGCGTCGCCGATATTGGTCTTGTCACAAATATCCTGAAACTCCCATCAGACATTATGAGGGAATTCCGGAAATTCGCCTCCATGATTGGACCAAGTATCATTGCTATAATAAGAGGTGCAAGTTCATAGCCACATCTTCTCAGGACGTAACCAATGAACCCGAAGACTATCATGATAACTATCTCTGTAGGATTGCTATTGACTGCGTAGCATCCTACAAGGCAGAAAAGCAAAATAAGAGGCATGAGAAGCCTATAGGGAATCTTCAGAATCCTTATCCAAAGGCCTATCAAAGGTAGGTTCAAGATAAGGAGCATGATGTTTCCCACATACATGCTCGCTATGACACCCCAAAATATCTCTGGATTTTTTTGCATGAGGAGAGGCCCTGCCTGGACTCCATGGATCATAAGGGCACCAAGAAGGATAGCAAGGATAGGATTAGGTGGAATACCAAGGGCAAGCATAGGCACAAATGCTCCTGTGGAGCCAGCATTGTTTGCTGTTTCAGGACCTGCTACACCTTCTATCGCGCCTTTACCGAACTCTTCTGGATGCTTCGAAAGTCTTTTTTCCACAGAATAAGAGACAAAGGTTGGGATTACCGCTCCCCCACCTGGCAATAACCCGAAAAAAAAGCCCAGTACAGAACCCCTCAGTATGGGTCCAATCGATCTCCTCCAGTCCTCCAGGGTAGGAAATATGTTCCTAATCTTTGCCTCAAGCACCGATCTTGCCTTGAGCTCTATATTCATAAGGATCTCTGATATCCCAAAAAGACCCATTGCGACAGGTATAAGTCCAATGCCATCGAGAAGAGTTGTTGAGCCGAAATAGAAACGAGGGAAACCCGTAATAGGGTCCATCCCAACCGTGCCAAGAATCAGGCCAAGGAAGATCATAAGCACAGCGTTGAAGGTAGAACCCCTTGCAAGATATGAGATTAGACTCATGGAAAGACACATAAGGGCGAAGAATTCTGGGGGACCAAATCTGAGACCAACATTCGCGAGAGGAACTGCCACAAACATAAGGGCCACAACACTAAGAGTTCCACCTATGAAAGAGCCGATCGCAGAAATGCCGAGGGCCGGGCCTGCCCTTCCCTTTTTTGCCATTTGATATCCATCCAAACAGGTAACGACAGAGGCCGCTTCTCCGGGAATGTTTACCAGGATGGACGTAGTGGAACCGCCATACATGGCACCATAGTAAATCCCTGCGAGCATTATGATGGCTGTAGCAGGAGAAATCCCAAATGTGGCGGGGAGAAGTATGGACATGGCTCCTATCGGACCAATGCCAGGCAGTACACCGACTAAAGTTCCGATAGTGACACCGACAAAACAGTAAAAGAGTGTGTCAACATGTAAAACACTTTTTAGCCCGAAAAGTAGGCCTCCAAATATATCCATCAAAACCTCCCCAGTATCCCCCGCGGGAATACAACCCCAAGACTCGTAAAAAGGAAATAACTCAGAACCACTATAATCATAGAATAAAGGCTTATCTTCGGCAAGCTTTTATACCCCGCTATCCTGAATATGAAGAGAAGCGTGACAAAAGTGGCGATGGAATAACCGAGAACGTTAAGGAATATGGCGTAGAACATAAGGGAAAGCAAGAGAAGGAAAAGCTTTTCAAAAAAGATCGGTCCTTCAGTTCTCTTCTCGCTACCTTCGCTCTTTTTCATGATTGCGACCACCTTGCAAAATGAAAGCAAGAAGAGCAAAAGACCGAGAAGGAAAGGGAAAAGGCCCGGACCTGGGCTTTTCAAACTTCCAATACCCATCCTGTATGAATAGGAAAAAACAAAGATCCCAAGCCCCAAGAGGGTTACAACAATGGCCTTAGCTGTCTTCATCCCCCCTCCACAGGTTCAGATATGTAAGCGCCCGTTGACGCGCATGTCAAGATTACTTAAGAATCCCCTTTCCTATCCTCTCATTCTGAATTTCTGTGGTGCCACCGTAGATCTGAAGAAGCCTTGCATCCCTGTAAAACCTTTCGAGTTCATATTCGAGCATGTATCCATACCCACCGTGCATCTGAATAGCCTCATTTACGACCTCACAAGCCACTCTCGAAGCGTAAGACTTCGCCATAAGAGAGACTTCGTCGTCCCCTATCCTTCTGTCAAAAGCCCATGCTGCCTTGTAAACGAGCAATTTGGCCGTTTCTATTTTCGTCTTCATCTCGGCGAGCCTGTGCCTAAGAATCTGAAACTCTCCCAACCTCCTTCCGAACTGTCTCCTGCTTCTAAGATAAGCTACCGTCCTTTCAAAGGCCCCCTGGGCTACACCTACAGCCTGTGCAGCGATCCTTATCCTCAACTCTTGAAGTACCTTCATAGCCTGGTAAAAACCCCTATTTTCTTGGCCAACAAGAAAGTCGATAGGGACAACCGCATCAGAGAATGAAATCTCTCCAGTCGGGACCATCCTGTTCCCCATCTTTTCACCACAATCCGTCACCGTAAAACCCTTGACCCCTTTTTCCACTATTATCATCGATTGACCCCTGTAAGAAGGAGAGGCTTTTGTGTCTGTCTGACATAAAACAAGGACGAAATCACATATAGGACCATTCGTTATAAAAGTCTTCACCCCATTAATCACGAAGCTATCAGCCTTCTTTTCGGCCTGTGTGTTAAGGAATGTTATGTCGCTTCCATGGTCCGGCTCGGTGAAAGCAATGCTTGAAATCGCCTTTCCTCTTGCAAGGTCCGGCAGGTACCTTTCCTTTTGCTCTTCCCTCCCAAACATAAGGATCGCCGATGAAGCTACATCTACATTTGTCAGGGCAATACCAAGGCCAGAATCCTGTTTGCAGAATGCTTCTATTATCAGAATGGCCTCCAGGAGGCCGTAACCTTGCCCCCCATATTTTTCAGGATAGTGGATCCCGATGAATCCAAGGGCAGCTGCCTTTTTCAATATCTCAAAAGGAAAGCTGTGGTCTATTTCGTGTTGGAGTGCTATCTCTTTTTTGAACTCCCCTCTTGCGAATTCCTCAGCCGCCATCTTTATCGTTTCCTGCTCAGTTGTGAAAAGGAAATCCATTTGTGCACTCGTAAATCAAGCAACGAGTCTATCTATAAGCCTACTGATTCTATCGAGGCTTTCAAGTTCTTCTATCATCTTGAGGACCTCTTTTGCCCTTTCCCATTCTATCTTCTTCGAAAACCGCACGTTCTTAAAGAACTTCTCCCTTTTCTCTTCGAGACTGAGAGGAGTGAAAATGTTGCTACCCTTTGGCACCCTCACTTCTTTTACAAACTCCGTTCCATCTTTCGTCTTTATCCTCACTCTCCCACTGAGTGGCGCATCCGGGGGCATATTGGGCTCAAGTTTTATCCTTTTTATAAGCTCCAGGATCTTGTCATCTCTTATGTACTCATCGGTAAAATGCTCAAGTTCCATACTTCTCCTGAGAATCGCATTTGCAACCGTATACTGGAGACTAAAGGCTGCATTGATCTGTGGCACATCCCCTATTCTGAAAGGTTGACCAACAACGAAATTGAAAGCAATCGGCGGAACGTCCACAATCACTTCCTCTATTTGCTCAGCTGTTATGTCATAGAGAGTCAAAATCTCCAAAGCTGCCTCGATTGACGCATGGTTTGAGCGACAGCACGGGTAAGGCTTACATGTGCTATCAGCGTAGAACTCCTTGCCGAGATCTTTTGTCAGGAAGGTGAGATCGTAAGTTTTACAATAGAGGGAAAAGTAACCGTGTTTGCCGAGAAGCGGATCCTTCGTACCTGTAAATCCCCTCTTCGCCAATTCTGCAGAGAATATGCCGGCAAACGCAGAAAATCCCTGCGGCAGTTTAAAAGTGTGGGCAGCGTCAAAGATATTTTGAAAAGTACCGCCAAGAAAGTTTACGACGATACCAAATGCATTTCTTACCTGATTCTCGTCGAGCCTCAGTAGCTTGCAGGCAATAGCAGTTGCACCAAAGGCATTCACGATTCCTGTGGAATCCCACCCTGAATCGATATTAAAATTCGATGCATGAAGGAGTCTCGAGGCAAGATCGTCCCCGATCACCAATGCTAAAATGAGATCCTTCCCTCCAAGCTCGCATTTTTCTGCAACAGAGATAGCAGTAGGAACGGTCGTTCCGCTTATATGGCCCGGGATGCTCTTCCCTTCCATAAAGGGTCCTGTGGGCTCAAAATCGTAGGACCTCGCCATAAGGGAATTTACAAGAGCCGCATAAGGTGCTGGCACCTTATTTCCAAAAACAAGTATTGTGCTTTCCTGCTTTCCGCCCCATTCTTCCACAAGCCCTCTGAGAGCAGCGTTTCCTGATCCATCTGCTCCTCCCACAATGCATCCAATCACGTCCATGATTCTTTCCTTTGCCCTAAGGACTACTTCCTCTTTTAGCTGGTCGAAGGACACACTTTGAACGTGTTCTGCTATTTCTGCGATGATACTCATCTACCCTCCCTTCTTCATCCAACAAGAATCCCTTTGCTTATGGAGAACAAATCTTCCACAATGGTCTCGTAGTCAATTTTCTTTCCTTTCTCCTTTTCCCTCTCTCTTATCTTTTCCCTGTGGTAGTCTATGATCTCCCTTGGAAGGGGTAATCCCCCTGCATCTAAATATCTTACCATTCCATCTTTATCCCTCACCCCTTTTACCCTGCATAAAAGATCCCTGTTCGTTGCAAAAGGAACATCGAACATGCCTGTTTCCGTAGCCTTTTTCTCTCCTTTTGCGGGATCTCCATCACCGATCTCCAGAATCTTTTCCACCAAAAGCTTAACCTCAGCTTCAAGGATCGCTCTTTCTTCCTCGAACTTTTCTCGAGGAAGTTCAAGGGGTTGTCTTTCCAACATGCTCATAAGCGTTTTCCCAAATTTCAAAGTGGATGCATTCGCTTCTTTCGATGGGATAGTCCTCGCTTCCTCTATCGTTTTCACAGTCACAATCTCCGCCTTTGCCAACCTAGCGGCAAGTACGCCAAGGACGTTAACTGCGTATGCCTTCGAGGCATCGTCCGGGAACTTTCCGGACCAGCTTGTGCAGTCAAGGTAGACCCTCACGTCTTTGTAACCCATCTTCTCGAGATACTCCTTACCCAAACTCCTCTGGACGACAAGAGCAGCTACATCTTGTACAATGTTACCCTGGCTGTGGACGATGAAAACTATACTATTTACACCCTGTTCAGCAGCGATAAGAGCATCGAGTATGGCGCCGGCAATAAGCACACCAAAAGGACACAGTATGGCGAAACCACCGCCTATACCAGCCGTAATAGGAATGCCTTTTTCTATGTAATGCCCACATAATCTGTACGCATACTGGTATTTCTTTATCACAGATTCGAGCGAAATGTCCTTCGAGTACTGGGAGAAGGAGATCAAAGGCGCGCCCGATGTGGCAGTGTGGCCTGATGCAAGGCCCATTTCATAGACAAACCTGTAGTCTGGAGCAAGACCTCTTATCATAAGGGGAAGATCAACAGCCTCCACGATTTTTCTCGTTTCGTGAAGACCATAGTTTATCATGGGGAAACCGTTTAGAAGCCACTGTCCCGTCTTTAAACTTTCCCGAAGCTTTTTTTCTGCCTCCTCATGAAGGTGGTATCTCGTCATGCTGTCAACCATTGTTCCCAAAAGGTCCGCCCCTCCTTCGTTCTGGAGAAAAAGAAGGTAGTCGATGAATTCTTCAAGGGAAGGGATTCCAGAGTCAGTACGAATGAGGGTGCGACCCATTTTTTTAGCGTTCTCAAGCTTATACGCAAAGTTTTTGTGGGATGGAATATTTCTCTGGTACTCTACAGCTTCATCGAGATCTATGGCGCTGCCTGTCTTCCATCTCGAAAGCACCTCTTTCCTTTCTTGAAGAAATCTTTCTTCAGAAATCCTAACGTTCTTTAATTCCACAGGAAGCCCTCCTCTTTCTTATGTCCTGTTCCAGGTCTTCTATCACTTTTGTGAGCTGCACATCTGGAGGGTAAACCCTGTCGAAACCGAGGTTCTTAAAGAATTTTTCCGTTTCTTCCCATGGTTGCTCGCCAATTACGAGCTGGCCACCAAGATAAAGGAGAATATCGTTGAGGCCAGCCTCCCTGCATCTCTCTCTCATGCCTTCGACAAGAATACCGGCGTGTCCGCAAAGGGAGGAGACTAGAATAGCATCAGCATTTGTCTCAACGGCTGCCTTTATAAATTCCTCTTGCGAGACCTGAGCACCAAGAGAAATCACCTTGAATCCTGCCTCTCTCATTGCATGCTCCACAACTCTTATGCCTATTATGTGGACATCTTCCCCTATAACCCCTGTAACGAGGATTCCTTTATTTTGAGCAGGTTGAGTCATAGCCTCTCCTTTCCTGAAGCATATGCTTATTCTAAAGATTTAAGTTTATCCAGGAACGCCGGAACGACAATTTTCCAGTCTCCAATGACACCAAAGTGCGACTGCTTGAAGATGGGAGCATTCGGATCCTTGTTTATGGCCACTATTGTTCTCGCCCTTGAGCAGCCCGACATATGCTGACTTGCACCAGAGATCCCAACTGCGATGTACACTCTTGGTGCTACAATTTTTCCTGTGATGCCTATTTGTATCGACGTTGGAACCCATCCATTGTCGCAGGCTGCCCTCGAGGCACCAAGCGCACCCTTCAGGTATCTGGCAAGTTCGTCAAGTACCTTGAATCCCTCGGCATCCCCTATACCCCTTCCTCCAGCCACAATTATTTCTGCATCCTCGAGCTTGACACCAGCTGTTTCCTCCTTTATCCTATCGAGCAAATGTATCCTTTTTCTGACCCCAGAAAGATCTACGTTCATAACGGAAACATCCTGATATGAGTCAGTGACCCTTTCTGCAGGAAGAAAGGACTTACGCCTTATTGTCGCCATCTGGGGAAGTCCTTCGTCCCGAAATACCCCCAAGGCAACCCCACCTTGAATGGGCTTTGTCCTTAGAAGAAAGCCTTTTGACTCATCTATGGCAAGTTCCACACAGTCGGTTACAATCGAGGTGCCCAACCTGAAGGCAATAACAGGCCCAAGCTCTGCACCCATGTCCGTATGACCAAGAAGCACAATCCTCGGTTTCTTTTCCGAGATGACCTTTTCAAGACATGTTCCGTACAGATCGAGGTTGTAGTTGGCCAATTCTGGGTTCTCCAAAACATAAACCTCCTCTACACCATAGGAAAAAAGGTTCCTAGCTTCTTCCTCTATTCCATTTCCAAGGAAGATAGAAACGAGCTTTTCGCCGAGCGCCTGGGCAAGAGCTTTTCCAGCTGTGACAAGCTCAAAGGTCACTGACTCAATCTTCCCATCCTTTGTCTCACCCACTATCCATACATCCTTCTGCCCCTCCATCCATCTCCCCCTTTGCTAAATTATCCTTACCGCCCTTAGTCTCAGGGCAAGGTTATGGGCCGCCTCGACAGGCGTATCTCCTTCGATTATATGACAGCTCGATTCATATACAGGTTGAAAAAGCTTTAGAAGGTGTAACTTACTTCCCTTTTTACCACACAGAGAAGGATCAAGACCAATATCCGCCGGTTTCCAGATAATAGGCTTTAGCTCATTAGCCCTTCTGATATTGTGGATCGAAGGATATCTTGGTTGACCCAGTTCGCTACTAACTGTAATGACGCACGGAAGAGTTGTCTCGACAACTTCATACCCATCAGAGACAACCTTTTCCACTCTTGCCTTTCCGTCAGAAACATCGATCTTCCTTGCTACTGTCACAAGTGGGATGCCAAGAAAATAGGCTATCCCGGCTCCAACCTGTCCCGCATTAGTATCGGCAGACTGCCTCCCACAAAGGACAAGGTCGTAACTACCGATCTTTTTGATTGCAGAGCTAAGGGCATAGGCTGTCGAAAAACTATCACCACCTTCAAACGCCTCATCCTCGAGCAGGAAAAGTTCATCTGCGCCCATAAGAAGAGGCTTTTTTACAACGACCCTATCCAGCTTGTTCCCCAGACTTATAACACTAACCTTCGCTTCCATTTTATCCTTGATCCTAAGCGCCGCCTCCACCGCCTGTTCATCGAAAGGGCTTAGAACCCTCATCACACTCGGAGAAGCAAAAATCACTTTTCTTTCAGTGTCGACCCTGAAGCTGTCAAAAGGTGCTTCAGGATCAGCGACTTCTTTTACGCACACAACTATGTTCATCTCCTACTCCTTACCGGCCCGCAATTATTCTTGATGCCTTGATAAGGCTCAGAACACCAGTAGAACCACCGTGCATCACGCTCAAAAGAACTCTCACATAGTGTTCGAATGGAAGCTCCTTCTGAGGTGCCATGCCACCATATACCTCGAGTCCTATTTCTATGATCCTCATCACCACTTTCTTCGCATACCAGTTTAGATAGTACCATCCTTTGACCGGGATCAACTCCTTCCTACTAACGATCCCCATGCATTCCCATGCATTTTGATAAAGCAAAAGCCTCAAGGATTTGAGAAGGCAGTCGGCCTCCGCGATCATGGCACCTACATTTGGATGCTGGATTATAGGTCTACCACCCTGGATCCTCGCCTTTGCGTATTCCTTCATATCGTCGAAAACCCTCTCGGACCAACCGAGGAACTGACCAAACATATGAAGGGACTTACCAGCAAGCCTCGATCTCATGATTTCAAATGCCCCATTTACAGGGCTAACCCTGTATCTGTCAGGTATCCTCACATTTTCAAACCTCATCTGCACATTAGGTGCAATCTCATTTCCCATCATGACATTCACACGGGATATGGACCATCCCTTTGTCCTCGTAGGCACGATGAATTGCGTCATCCCCTTTGTGACCGGCGCTTTAAGATCGGTCTTAATCGTAACGTGAACATAATTAGACACCCCGCCGGCTGTGCAGAACATCTTATCCCCGTTTATTACCCATTCATCACCGTCTTTCACCGCGACGCAGTCCGGCATAAGTCCAGGTTCTTCATAAGGGACCAGGTAATCACTTCCATGGTTCGGTTCAGTTATAGACGCTGCCAACATCGTACTTTTATCTCTTAAGAAATCAGAGTATATTTCTTCTTGAAGGTCCTTCTGCAAATACGCGATCCCGACCTGTTGCTTCCAGTTGATCGTCATGAGTCTTCCGAACTGACCGCCGTAATAACCCGCCACTTCTGCCGCGATTCCTTGCGCTATATGGTCATTCTCATACCCGCTGCCACCAAACTCTTTTGGGATACAGAGCTGTCTCAAACCTGCGTCCTGAGCCTTGCTCATTAGATCAACAGGAATTCTTTTTCTTAGCTCCTCCGGTGTCGCATTTGGGGAGATTGGCTGGTCCGCAATCTCGTTCAGCTTCTTCAGATCGACTTCCCTCTCGCAAAATTCCTTCACAAGCATCGCGAGACTTTTGTGTTCGTCTGTGAGATAGGGTAAATTGAGATCAATCATGAGAACCTCCTCACTTTATTTTATGGCACCCACTTCTCGCATGAGGGTCCTTATGATCGAGACCCTTCGCGGCATTTCTTCAAGGACCTTCTTTCCGGGCTCGAATGCTGCGTTGATGCATAATTTCCTTTCTTCAGTAACAAACTCAGGGCTTTTACAGATGTTTTCTGTCGCCCTTTCGAGAATCCGGATTACCTCTACGGGAGTCTTTGACGGAACCCATATATACGTGGGTATGGTTATGTCGTACATATCCTTAGCCTCCTTCCCGAAGACAGATACAAAGTCTGGTATGCCCGCATCAAGACCGAAGCCAGCGGGAGCGTCGAAACTAAAAAGTACCCTCACCTTTCCCGCTTCAGACTGCGTTTTTGCAGTCGTGGCGCTCAAGGTTGCAACCTGTACATGGTTACCAAGAAGCGCCATAAGAGCTCCAGCCTCGCCGTCAAAGGGCACTCCCACAAGGTTAAGCTTCGCAAATTTATTGAGACTCTGCGCCCTGAGCGTAATTATCGATCCCCACCCATTGTTACCCCATTTCACACCTGGGTGCGATCTTGCATACTCCACAAACTCCTGGAAGCTTTTCCAGGGAGCGTCTTTACTCACGCATATCGTGGAGCCAACAATGCTTTTCTGAGCAATAGGATAGAGATCCTCAAGCTTATAAGTAGCCGTGCCCATCAGAATGGGCACAATTATATCCGCCATATTCAGGATCGTATAACCGTCGGGCTTTGCATTCGCTACGTAAGAAACGCCAATGACTGTTGCACCCCCAGGCTTATTCGTATGTATAACAGGAACGCCAAGTTCTTTCTCGAGAAATCTCGAAAACAAACGGCCTTCTATGTCAGAAAGGCCTCCTGGAGCAAAAGGCGTAACTATCTCTATAGGACGGGTCGGATACTTCTCAACAGCAGAGAGTGCGCATGGTAGCAATATGAAAATAACGGAAATGACTGTGATGAACTCTTTGAAGCTAAATCTCATTCTCCTCATATCTTCTCCCCCTTAAACTGTTTTAGTCAACGAGATACCCCCTACTTACAGACAAAAGATCGTTAACAAGAACTTCATAGTCAAGCTTTCTCCCTTTTCTTTTTTCTCGCTGGGCTATTTTCTCCCTGTGAAATTCTATTATATCTGGCGTAAAAGGCAGATTCCCGTGGGTCAAATACCTTACGGCGCCGTCAGCGTCTTTTATCCCCATTACCTTACAGAGACCTGCAGGATTAGCCGCAAAGGGATGATCAAGAACGCCTGCGTTAACTGCCCTTACAGCTCCGACCGCTACATCACCATCACCCATATCGAGCACTTTTTCTATAATGCACCTCACTTCTTTTTCCTCGAAATGCATCTCCTTCTCCACCTCTTTTTCGTCGATAAGGATTTTCTGATCTTTCAACAAGTTTGCCATCATTTTCGCTGTTCTAAAGCTTATGGCTATATCCTCCTTTGTGGGTATGGTTTTCGCTTCCGCAATCGTTCTTATATCGTTCAGCTGTGCTCCGCACAGTTTTGCCATCAATGTGTTCATGAAGACAACAACAAAGGAAGGACCTATCTCTATGGGATATTGTACGAGGGAAAAGCTTACCGATAGAAAGATTTCTATCCCCTCATAACCGAACTTTTTCAGATACTCGTGAGCGAGCTTCTCAAGAACCCTACCGGTTGCAACATCCTGAACGAGACATCCATGGGCAGCAAAATGAAGCCTCATGTGCTTCACTCCTTGTTCTGCCATCATAAGAACTTGAGTGAGGATTGTAGCTATTTGCAGGCTCGGGGGTACACCCGCACCATAAAACCCTTGACAGGAAGCACAAATCTCCACCCCGTGCTCTTCGTAATACCCTATGAGCCTTTGGCAGTATTGATGATTGCGGATGACAGCCTCAAGAGGAACCTTTGCGTTATGATGCCAGAAGTCCATCATGGCATCCGCTGCACCTCCTGTGTGCCCACCAGCATAGCCAATTTCGTCTATGAGCCTCGGGTCGTACGCACCATATCTCATATGAATCGGCGAATTCACGGCCTCAACAAGCTTTCTCACCCCTTTTACTCCATGGTTAACTATCGGAAAACCGTTTAGAACAGACCGACCCCTTTTCATGCTTTCAACTATTCCGTCTTCCGCTTTTTTGAAGTTCTTTTGTCTCGAGAAGCTATCAACCGACGTACCCAGAATGTCTGCAAGACCCTCTTTTTCTACATGGGTGAGTAGCTCCAGTTGTTCTTCAATAGTCGCCTTCCCCATGCCGGTCGTAGCATATATCTCCCCTTTCTCCTTTGCCATCCTAAGTTTTTTTAGCATAACCTTATGAGCTGGAAGGCTCTTGTGAAATTCAATTGCTTCTTCTATGTCCACTTCTCTTCCTGTCGGCCACTCCGAGAGTACTTCCCTTCTTTCCCTAAGAAACTCGTCCTCTTCTAATTTCCTATTTTTCACGTTCATTGCTTTTCTCACTCCGGCTCTCAAATCTCGATCAAAACTTTTATTGTGTCATGCGGGTCCATGGCTTTATCGAAAGCCTCCTTTGCTTTTTCAAGCGGAAATATGTGGGTCACATGTTTTTCGGCAGTTATCTTGCCCGACCTCATTAATTCGGCTGCCTCAAGCCAGCGCGGTACCCTCGGACCAAGTGTGCCCCATGCGGTATGGATCGTTACCAGTTTAGGATCAAAATTGATAGGCGGAACCTCATAGCTGACTCCCGGCCCTATCCAGAATGATGTGCCTGCCTTAACCGAAGGATCCAAGACAAAGGGATGATAGTAATATGTCGTAAGCCAAATAACGCCTGCCGTGGTCGTAGATGCTATGGCTTGCAGAAGCGCTATTGGCCTTTTGTCTCCAAGGATCGTCACGTCTGCACCTTTGCCCTTAGTTACATCCATAACGGCCTTCACAGGATCGTCTTTGAGGCTGTTCACAACGATATCGGCCCCGAGCTCCTTCGCAGCCTTTACACGAAGAACTGATACATCCACACCGATTACCCTCTTCACACCCAGCTCTTTTAGCTTTGCTACGCACGCAAGGCCTACTATGTCAAGACCCATCACAAGTGTTACATCATCAGGCTCTGCCTTCTTTGCAGCACCCGTACCAAGACCGACAGGTTCAACCATCGCAAGGGTCTTGAAATCCACATCCTCTGGCAGCTTTGCAGCTGTCTCAGGAGTGAGAAAGGGAATCCACAAATACTCTGCCATCGCTCCATGGATACCTCTCTGGATAAGACCATTCCTCCAGTTCACACATTTCCAGAAGTCTCCGAGTTTACAATACTCGCACTGAAAACATGGTTTGAAAACAGCGTTTTGGTATATCCTATCCCCAACCTCGAATCCCTTGACGTTCGGGCCAAGCTCCACTATTTCCCCGCTCCATTCATGGCCTCTTGCCTTTCCTATCTCTATCGCATTAAATCCACGTCTCTGCCACGCAGCACCATCCATTATCTCGCACACTCCCACGTATCTTATCCTCACAACTGCACCCCAGGGTCCAGGATCAGGCTTTGGAATATCCTCCACCTTTATCACTCCCGGTCCATAATAGATCGCTGCCTTCATGGTTCCCTCCTTAGACGAACGATAAATCAATCAAACATCTTCGACGCCTTTATAAGGTTCAAAAGGCCTGTAGAACCACCGTGCATCACGCTCAAAAGAACTCTCACATAGTGTTCGAATGGAAGCTCCTTCTGAGGTGCCATGCCACCATATACCTCGAGTCCTATTTCTATGATCCTCATCACCACTTTCTTCGCATACCAGTTTAGATAGTACCATCCTTTGACCGGGATCAACTCCTTCCTACTAACGATCCCCATGCATTCCCATGCATTTTGATAAAGCAAAAGCCTCAAGGATTTGAGAAGGCAGTCGGCCTCCGCGATCATGGCACCTACATTTGGATGCTGGATTATAGGTCTACCACCCTGGATCCTCGCCTTTGCGTATTCCTTCATATCTTCGAAAACCCGCTCGGACCAGCCCAGGAACTGACCAAACAGATGGACAGTCTTTCCGCCCAGCCGAGACTTCATGAGATCGAATCCTGCATTGACTGGAGAAATTCTGTATCTATCCGATATCCTTGCATTTTCAAACCTCATCTGCACATTAGGTGCAATCTCATTTCCCATCATGACATTCACACGGGATATGGACCATCCCTTTGTCCTCGTAGGAAAGGCAAATTTTGTCGTGCTCTTCGTGATCGGACCAGCTGGATCAGTTCTTACTGTCAGGTCTATGTAGTTCGAGACGCCTCCTGCGGTGCAGAACATCTTATCCCCGTTTATGACCCAATCATCTCCGTCCCTTACGGCTATGCACTGGCCGGCAGCCCCGGGTTCATCGTAGGGGAAAAGAAAGTCGCTACCACTGTTCGGCTCTGTTATGGAGGAGGCCATCATTGTCGTCTTGTCATTGAGGAAATCCGTGTATACCTCCTCTTGAATGTGTCTCGGAGCGTAAGCGAAGGTAATTTGATGTTTCCATGGAATCGTCAGCAATCTCGCAAATTGGCCACCATAGTAACCTGCCACTTCTGCAGCAATACCCTGGGCTACAGGGTCGTCTTCATATCCGCTTCCCCCGAATTCCTTTGGAATGCAGAGCTGTCTTAAACCTGCATCCTGAGCCTTGCTTATTAGATCAACAGGGATTCTTTTTCTTAGCTCCTCCGGTGTCGCATTTGGGGATATTGGCTGGTCCGCAATCTCGTTGAGTCTCTTCAGATCTACTTCCCTTTCACAGAATTCCTTGACAAGCATTGCAAGGCTCTTGTGCTCTTCAGTGAAATATGGCAGATTAAGGTCAATCATGGAATCCTCCATTTTTGTGTTCGTTTAAGTTCATGCCGTTAGGAACCTCCTTCCACGCCGTTCAAAAACGCTACACCCTCACCTCTGCTATTTGAGCCCCAATTTTGAACGCTTTGTAACTGTGTCGGAGACTTTTATCTCCACGGTCCGCACCTGCCACCTGAAATTAGGCAAAAGGCATGCCAGGAACCGCTTCCTCGTTTTTAAAGTCTCAGAGAAAATGTGGTATCTCCTCCTGCAACGATATTTCGTTATTGCAGCGATATTTCGCCTCCTTTGAAACCGTCTGTTGAAGTCTGCGGCCATTTATGTTACACGTAAGTAAAAAGGGGGTGGTCTCCATGCAAGAGGTTGCTAAAATGTGCTCTTCAGCGGAAAAGGAATTAATACTTTCCGTATCTTCCCTTTTCGACGGGGAATTCTCCATAGACTGGGTTGAGGAAATAACGAAAATGAAGGCATCCCAGATTCTCTCCACACTGGAAGAATGCGTGAAAGATGGCTTACTATCAAGAAAAGGCCCCGGTATCTACGTTTTTCTGGACAAAAAAAAACGACAGTCCTTTACGCAAAAACTTGACGATGACCAAAAAAGTAGATTTCATCGGCATATAGTGACGATTCTTATGAGAGAAATGCCGGATGATGCAACCAAAATCCTAAAAGTAGCAGAACATCTTTTACGGGTTTCTCCTCTCGATACGGAAGAGTGCCAAATTTTATTAAGGGCGGGTGAAATTTACGGGAACTCCCTTATCTCAGAAAAGGCGATCCCGTGCTTCGAAAAGGTTCTGAAAGAACTCTCTGGAAAAGTCGGAAAAGACGACTTCATGTTCATCAAATCTGCAATAAACTTTTCTAACATCTTTGCTGCGAGACACAATATAGAGGTGAGTTATAGCTACCTTCGAGAGGCCAAAAAAAGGGCAAAGAGGATTGGCGACTGCGTATATGAAGCAGTTATAGACCTGCATATGGCCAAGTACGAAAGACTTATGGGAAAGTTCAATTCTGCGCTCAAAAGGTTCGCGAAAGCAATCTCAAAACTTAGAAGCTTTGATAATCAGGAATTGAAAGATGAATCTATTAGGTTTCAAATATATTTCTTATTTTGGCAGGGAAGATTTAAGGACGTAGTTGAAGTCTACGAGAGATCTGTTCCTGATGTCGAAAAATATCCAGTAGGCCACTTCCCTGTGGTAGCCTCGATTGTGGTGGGACACAGTTACGCGATGGTTGGCAACATTACGCACGGCACAGGGATGCTTGATGCGATCCACGAATACTGTCTGAAGAAAAAGGACTATTATTTGGCGGCTCACGCATCCTCTGCCATAGCGATGATCATGCTTTCTGTGAACTATGTGGAAGAGGCCCTCAAATATCTGGAGATTGCGTCCAGAGAAGCAAAAGAAGGTGCCAACTTCTGGGCAAATATGATTATCACTGTCATGCGTTCTTATGTTTGTTACGTCTCTGGCGAAAAAGAGAAAGCGGTCAAATTTCTCAGAAAGTTTCTTAAACATATCGAGAGAATGAGGCTCAATATACTTTTTTATCCGTTTCTGGCTGAATTGATGGTAGCAATTGGAAAGGGTGACCTCCCTCCCTTATTCGACTTTTCATTTGAGAAGGAAATGGCTCAACTAAAAAGAGTCAAAAATCCTTTTTTGAAGGGTGTCGCTTACAGGTACTTGGCACTGTGGGAAAAATCGAGAGGGTCCGACGAGAGGAAAATTCATTGTCTCCTCCTTCTTTCTTCAAAACATCTTGAAAAATCCGGCCATGCGATAGAACTAACGAAAACCAGGTTAGAGCTCGCAAAATACTATGTCGCAAGGGAGGAACATAAAAAAGCAACAAATGTCCTTCGGTCAGTTCGAAAAATTCCCTTTATAGACAATATATTTCCTGATGAGATACGCAGTCTATTGCAAGAGGTAGATTCAGCGAAACACGTAGTGGAAGAGGTTATGGATGTCACAGTGGAAATCGCAAGGAACACCTGTAGCGGCAGACTATTCCAAAAACTGATGGCGAGTCTAAATAGGGTAATAGGTGCGGAAAGGGGGGGTCTTTTCGTTCTGGAGGAAAAAACAAAGCCTCCTAAGTTAGCCCTCAGAACATCGAAAAATATGTCGATTGAGGAGATAAACTCGCTTGAGTTCGAATCAACACGGAAAGTATTGGCGGAGATAATGGAAACGGAGCAAGGACGAATTGTTGAAATAGAAAGGAATGGAAGGCGTATATCAGGTATCTGTGTTCCAGTAATTTTCCAAGGATACCCCCTAGGAGTCCTTTATCATGAGAATCGTTTATTCCCAAAAGCCTTCAATGAAAATCATCTAAAATTGATGACTTACTTTTCTGCTCTTATAGGAATTTGGCTTGAAAGAGAAAGAACAAGCAATGCGTTAGAATTCGGAGACCTGGATCCAACAAGCAAGCAAACCGGTGCGAGTAACAGAGGTAGTATATACATTTCTGACGGATTCATAGGTAAGAGTCCCGCAATAAAATCGGTTATGAGCCAAGTGGAGCAGGTTTCAAGAACAGATATACCTGTGCTCCTTCTTGGAGAAACCGGAGTTGGAAAAAGTCTCATTGCAAAGATCATACATGATAGAAGCTACCGGAAAGATGGACCGTTTGTAACTGTCCAGTGCACAGCACTTACAGAAAGTATTATAACGAGTGAGCTTTTTGGCCACGAGAAGGGTGCATTTACGGGAGCAATAGCCAGACATATAGGAAAAATAGAAAGGGCCAACGGGGGAACTCTCTTCCTTGACGAAGTAGGTGACTTACCTCTGGACGTCCAGGCTCGACTTCTTAGGGTTCTCGAAACAAAGGAGTTTGAAAGAGTGGGGGGTAGGGAAACCCTCAGGTCGAATTTTAGGCTTATTATGGCAACAAATAAGAATCTGGAAGCTGAAGTCAAAGAAAAAAAGTTTCGTGAAGACCTTTTTTACCGAATAAACGTTTTTCCCATCTATATTCCTCCGCTTAGAGAAAGAAAGGAAGACATTCCATTGCTCTTCCAACATTTTTTGCACATGTACTCGTTACGTTACGGTAAAGCATTCCAGAATGTTCCGAGGGACATAATAGAGACTTTGCAGAGATACAGCTGGCCCGGAAACATTAGGGAACTCGAAAACATTATTCAAAGAAGCATTATTGTGAGTCCTGACTCTTGCTTCCAACTTCTGCCATTAGAGAGCTTCTACTACAAAACCTCCGAACCGAGGACATTCCTGACATTGAAAGAAAATGAAAAATTTCACATACTTCAAGCACTAACAAAATCAAACTGGAAGATTTACGGACATGGAGGCGCAGCCGAACTCCTAGATCTGAAACCAACCACGCTGATTTCGAGGATGAAAAAGCTGGGTATCAGAAGACCAAACGCAGTTACATCTTGAAGTTTCGGCTCGACATTTGAGGTTACACCCTTTATATCCGCGGTCCTATTCGGTACTAACCTGGATTGAACTCTATGCGCGCGGAAAAGGGTTTTATCCTCATCAAGTGAATTTTTGTTCGATTCTTAAAGCTTCGTCAGGGGCAAACTCTGAAAGAAGCCTGATTTCATAAAGAATACGATCCTTATCAACATAGGACCGAGATTTGTCAGTTTAAGTACCGAAGGGTTTTGCCGAGAATAAAAAAGCCTGAAGTATCCCCGAGTTTATCAACCTAATCCTACAACTTGTTGAGAATGCTGGGCTTTGTTTTTTGTGAAGGCGATTTTTTGTACAACAGTTTATATTCTCAGTTCTTCTTTAGCTGATATACGGGCGGGCTCAGGTATCCTTAAATAGTATTCCTTGCCATCTAAGCTGTACTGCACCCCATTTTTGTGGACACTTTTTAAGGTTTCAATTTGTAGAGGTCTATGCAGCATTTTTCCCTTTTTTTATGTAGTATTTTAACTCAAATTCCCCAAGGAGAGATGGAGTCGCCCCGCTCAAGCCGGACACCCCTCTAACTTATTCTGCATCAGGGAGATCATGCATATCGATTCGGGACTGTAGTATGGGGTCGTACATACCTCAAGACCCATCATGTGGGCAAATTCTATTGTACCCCTTGCTGTATAGGAAGGGGCATTATCACTTAACCACTGGATCCTGTGAGGTAGTCTTTCTACTTTACCGAAAAACATCGGGACACCAGCGCATATGGCCTCTCAGTGTGATAACCGATGGTTGCCCATTAGCTCTGAGAGAGCGGTTGAGAAGGGCAGTCGCACGTCTATAACGACACGTAGGCCTCTAATCTATAATCTGCCTCATAAGGGGAAGATATTTTCTATCATCTGGATGTGGTTTATATCTCTTTTTTTTCTATACCTCTTGCGTATTGATTTGATCTGGATATCTGTAATGTATCTGTTATTCTCTTCATGGGGTAGACTCCTTTTCTAATAAGGGCATGCGCGATATCAGTTCTATAAAGCCTCCCTTAATATCTCTACCTCCATGGTCTTCTTTCCCAATAAACGCTGTAACTCACGAACTTGCCTCTTGAAGATTCTTCACCTTAAGAAAGAGGCACAAGGGGCTCTTCACTACGGGCAGCTTGAACAGCACCTTCATGGATAAGACGCCTCAACCTGAAGAGTTGATTGGGATGGACCTCATACTTTCTTGCCAGAGAAGAGATGCTATTACCTGGCTGTTTAAGCTTCCTCAAGCATGGCCTTTTTCTGCTGGTGAGCCGACTTATTTTGGTTAGGAGGGTGTCCGGTCTAAACGGGGGGTAGTACACTTACCCAAGGACACAAGAAACGTTGGGTATTTTACCTGAAAGAGTTCTGTTTCAGGCCACGATTACCGGCACTGAGAGTCTTAATCCGGCAAGCATGTGGACATTATGGCAGATAACATTTTTATTTCCACCATATGTGCCGCCAGTAAGAAGGACAAGATCAGATTATTTTCTCGATTTCCTCCAGATGACCTTCGCTAAGCTCGAAGAGATAAGAACCTATCGGCTTTGCGCCTGCACTGAGCGCTCTTTTTTTGCCGCATCGAGTGTAAGCTGAGGGACAGGCTCTATTACGACCAGTTTAAAGCTCCTATAGCGGTCCTGCGCGCGACCCTTCTTTCATCCTCTTTGTGTCTATTCTCAATCTTGATATGGCCTGTAAAACTCCCCTCTCTTATGTCTTTATCCACTGTGCTTTTTACCCGCTCCTTCCCCAGAAATTTCTCGTCCTTGGGGCCAACCGCAGTCATCTTAGGAAAAGTTCTACCGAAGCCGATCGATAAGGTTATCCGCATCTCCCGCCTTTTGGCAGCAGATAGGGTATCGGGTGACTCAAAAATATTTATCGAGACCAGAAGATAAGTCAAACACGGATCCATGGCATTGATGCAGATTAGTGTACATCGACCACAACGGCTGAAAAGGATGGGACCCCAACGAAAAAAACGGCGGCAAGAACCGTGCAAGACGCGTCACAATGTCCGTCGATTTGCGCGGCAGATTTCAGACAGTGTAAACCTCAATTTCGACCGAGGAGAGGCTTTCTGCTCCTTTGGATGTGACAGCGAATGTGTCTCCGAGGGTTATTCCTTTTTCGCTTTTTGGCAATTGCACGTGAGGATGTAAAGTTATAACCATCCCCTCTGTTATCTCATTCTCGTTAGTGATTACAACGTCGAGATTGTCCCCGAGATCTACTCCCATGCCGTGTCCAATCCATTCGCCTATTTTGAGCCCTCTTTGATGAGCAGCGTGCACCATCTTTTTCACTACATCTCTAATACGAACGCCTGGTAAGAGAGTTTCAACACCTTCGCGAAGAACTTCTTTAGCTGCCAAAAAAAGGTCTCTGTATTCTTCATCGCACGGGCCAAAACTTATAAACCTCACCATCTGGCTCCAATACCCAGAGGGTCCCTGTGCTTCAACTGAAAATATATAGTGCTCACCAGGCGAAAATCTATGATGCTCTGGTCTTCCGAGATGACCGGAAAACGAAGGACCTTTCGCACTAAGTATGATCATCTCATCTACCCCATTCCTGACCAAATGCTTCACGACCTCACCTACTACCTCTCTCTCATCTACTCCGGCCTTTAGTATGTCCAAAATCTTCAAAAAAGCTCCATCAAGAATCTTGGCCGTCTCCCTCAATAGTTCGAGCTCTTCTTCGCTTTTTGACCATCTCACCTGATCAAAAAACTCTGTAGCATCACAGAAAGTTATGGTTGATAACTCCTCACTTAGTAATTTAAGATCGTTGTACGGCATAGTATTCATATTGACTATGCCTATTTTTGACTTCTCCAAATTTAGGTTTTTCACAGCCGATATCAATTCCCCCAGCATGCCCCAGCTCTTTTGACTTGAGCGTATATCGGTTATAAACGAGACTTTGCGAGCATTGACTTTTTGCGTCTCTCCCGCAACAAAAAGTATGGGCTCACTGTCCATAGGTAGCAAAACGTAGCCCCTTCTTGTGGTGAGTCGATATCTCGAAACGTATAAAACGGCCCCAGAATAACCGGGCTGGGCCTGTGAAAACAGAATCAATCCAGCAAGAGAGGCACTTTTCATTCTACTTCTAAGTAAAGCAAACCTTCTTTGCATCTCATGATCTGTGACCACATTCTCCCAAAAAAACGCGTTACATCATGTAGGACACATCACATTTTTGACGGGAGCCAAGTGGCAAGTTGCGGAAAATAGATGATCAGAATCACCAGTACAGCGCACGTCACCCAATACGGCATTGTACCCCTAACGATGGTTATGAGATCCTCCCCCGTTAGTGCCTGGAGAATATAAAGGTTTGCTCCAACAGGGGGTGTTATAACACCGATCTCCGTACATATGGTCTGAAATACGCCAAACCATATGGGATCATATCCTTGTTTCACGACAAACGGTAGAAACAGAGGAACAGTAATCAGAGTCATGCAGGGGGGATCTATAAAGAGACCAAGTACGAAATAAATTCCAAGTAGCTGGAGCATTTTGATCCCAGGAGGACCAGGAAGCTTTTCCAACCAGGACGTAAGTAATGTTGTAAGCCCCGCATTGCTAAAGACGTAACTGAAAGACACTGCGCCTGCAACCAACATTCCAATTACCCCAGTGAATGTTACTGAATTATAAACTGCCGAAAAAAGCCCTTTCACCCCAACCCTGTTTTTCAGAACAGCTATGAGAAAAGCACCAAAAACTCCAATAGCCCCAGCTTCTGTTGCTGTGCAGATCCCTCCGTAGATTGAACCAAGTACTACAATTATCAAAGCTATGATAGGCCACAGGCTCAACATTGATTTTAGAGCCTCACCCCACGTAGCTTGTTCGGTTTTCGGAACTAACTTAGGGTCAACCCTCACCCATATAAATGTTGTCAGCGCCAAGAGCCCGGTAAGGATCAATCCAGGGATTAAAATTGCTATAAACAGAGTGCCTATTGACTGATCCGCTACCATCCCGTAAAAAATCATTCCCATGCTTGGGGGTATCATAACTGCAAGGGTACCTGCAGTTGAAAGAGTCCCGAATGCTATCTTTTTTTCATAACCCTTCTTGCTCAGTTCTGAAACAAGCATGGGACCTAAAGCTCCGAGGGCCGCAAGGCTTGAGCCGCAGATCGCGGCAAATAGTGCGTTTCCGAAGATAGTTGTGTAAAGAAGGCCTCCACGAAATCTATTAAACATTGGCGAAAGCCCCTCGATAATATCTGAGCCCACCTTGGAAACCAAAAGGATTTCTCCCATAAGTAAAAACAAAGGCATTGCGAAGAAATGGAAACTGCCAATCTTATTGAAAACGAGAAGGGCCATCATCCCTTCTTTCCCTTCGAGAAGAATCATGAAGGAAGCGAGAGCAATGCTCGATAATGAAAACGCGATCCAATGCCCGGTAAGAAGTAGTAGTATTAATGCTATAGCTATGACTGCAAAAGCAACTTCGCTACCCATGCTTTCATCCCTCCGAGTCTAAGGAATGGTAACCCTTTTAATCAAGCCTGTCTCTGTTATGAGAGCCTTTTGAAAGTCCCCGAACTAAGTATTCTACCAAAGAGAAAAGAAGCAGTAACCAGGCCACAAGAACTATTAGCTGGGGCGCCCAGTAGGGCACCCCTGTTGCCATCATATATGCCCCTGCTCTGTAATTCCATAATATCATTTTGACCCACAGGAAAGTAAAGTAGGCTAAAAAAAGTAGGGCCAGCACACCGTGACCGATGTTAAATACGTTAATAACCTTCTGCGGTAAACGTTCGTATAGAACACGCACTCTTATGAACCTACCTAAACGAAAAGCATGGGGGGCACCAGCGAATGCAAGGAGTAACATGGCGAGATTACCAATTTCGTCAATCGGTACCAAGGACTTTTGTACTCTCCTGGCAAAAACCTCGATGAGCATGAGAATGACGCCCGCCACGAGTACAAAACACCCCGTGTACTGGTATATTTTGGTAAGAACGTCCAAAATCCTTTTCATGGTAGCACTACTTCGACCCTTTCACGAACGAATAAACTTCGCTTTCAAGCTTTGGGTATTTAGCCAACGCCTTATTTACAATATCGACTAAGGTTTTGCCCTCAGTCCCACTTTTCCCTCCCATCTCCTGAACTCCAGCCTGGGCAAGGGTTCCCATCTTATCTATCAGGGATTCCGGCAACATCCGTAATAGTAAGCCCTTGGATCTGGCCTCCTTTAAAGCATCTATCTCAGACCTTATCTGGTACTTCTCCGGGTGCCAGAAGATTTCATTCCAGTAAAGGCTCTCTATCTCCTTTCCCGCTTTTATCAACGCCTGCCGTAGATCCGGTGTCAGACTCTCGTATGCTTTCTGGCTGCAGACTATGAAGCTGGGCTGAAAGCTACCTACGTAGCTGTCCACATACACATATTTTGCAACCTCGTGTAAACGAAGAGCCATGAGTCTCTGAGTCCCTGATTTTACGGCATCACAGAGCCCCCGGCTCATCGCAAGATAAACCTCGGAGATGGGAATGGTAAGCGCGTTTACACCCAGCTTTTTGAAGATGTATTCCTCCTGAACTTTCCCCGGAACCCTAATCCGAAGTCCTTTTAGGTCAGATTCTTGTTTTATCTCCTTCCTCGAAAAAATGGGGGTAACCCCGTCGGAACTCATCACTGCATTTAGCATTGCGATTGGCATTATGCCCCGTTTCATAAGCACAGCTTCGTACAAACTCTTTGCTTGTCGACTTGTTTCAACCACCGCGCTTGGATTTTTATATAGCCATGCGAGAAGCGACGGGACACCTACCCACTCTCCAAACTCGCCAGGATACATAAACGGTACAAGATCGCCAGACTCCACCAGATTTTGGCTATACGCTGCAACATACTGAGGCATTGCTACACCGCTACTTCCAGCCAATAGCATCTCAAAAGTGAGACGCCCATCGCTATACTTAGACACCCTTTCAGCAAACATTTTCCATATCTTGACTATGTCGTCTCCGGGCGCGACCACACTCTGGAAGCGCCACTTAACAGGTCCAGCGGCTTGTGCATCAAAGAAGTTAGAGCAGCCGAAGCTTACGAAAAAGGCAATTAGGATGATTAAAAAAAGTTTTTTTGTGAAACGCTTTCTGCTCATAATGTGCACCTCCTCTTTCAGTTAGTTTCGATTATCAGAAACTATATTGGCGTGTCAAGAAAAAACCTCTTTCGGGCAGGCATATAAGAGACGGTCGTTCAAATTCGGCTTCACCACTTCTACATGTGGCTCGGAAGAAAAAGCGCAATTTGGGGGAATAGCGCTAGGATCACTATACACAGAACGATCGCTGCCACAAAAGGCCACACGCCACGAAAGATAGTATTCATGGGCGTGGAAGTGCTTGAGCTCAGAACGAAAACATTCATACCAACTGGCGGAGTAACAAGCCCTGCCTCCATCAATAGGACAACGATCACACCGAACCAGATGGGATCAAAGCCCAGTGAAACCATCACTGGATAGATGATCGGTACGGTCACAACTATAGCGGAAAGAATATCCATGAACATGCCGATGATCAGGTAAATAATCACAACAACCGCGAAAACCATGTATTTAGATATTGCTAATCCTCCGATAAAATCGCACATCACGTTTGGAAGGTTGCTTAGGTTCATGAACTTAGAGAAAACGTAGGCGCCCACAAGTAAAACTATTATTGAGCCTGTAGTCTGAACAGTGTCCCAAAGCGATTCGACGAAGTTTTGCCAAGTAAATCTTTTACTGACCAGAGCAATGAAAAATGCACCACAAACTCCTATAGCGCCAGCCTCAGTTGGGGTGAAGATTCCCACGTATATGCCACCAAGGACGAGAAGTATCAGAATAAGCGCCGGTCCTGTAAGCCTGAGAGACAATATTTTTTCCCTGAAAGGAGTTTTTTCTCCTGGCGGAGCCGCCTTTGGATCGATATAGCTTATGACCATGATGCACACTATGAAGAGAGCAGACAGCAATATTCCGGGTAGAACACCTGCCATGAAAAGGTGCCCCACGGACTGTTCAGTGAGCATTGCGTAAGCCACAAAACCAAGGCTTGGAGGAATTAGTATTCCAAGAGTGCCACCACATGCGACACAGCCACAGGAAAGGGCTTCTGAGTAGCCACGTTTTCTCATTTCTGGCAAAGCCACTTTCGCTATGGCAAGGGTTTCAGCAAAACTGGAACCGCATATGGCAGCAAATATCGCACACGCGAATATTGTGGCAATGGCAATGCCGCCTCTTATATGTCCCAGCCATTTGTGAGCTGCTGCAAAGAGATCGGAGCTGATTCCTATCCTTGCTATGAAAGTGCTCATAAGGACAAACATTGGGATGACTGTCAAGGTGTAGGAGCTTAAGGTATGATATACGGTCCCACCGAGCATGAGGAGCGCCTTGTCCATACCTCCCAGAAAAACGCACCCTGCGAAACCAACCAAGGCCATCGCGAGGCCAACCCACATGCCACCGAACATAAAGACGAGCATCAATACTATGCCTGCTATACCGACAGTCTCTGGTCTCATGACTTTAGCCCTCTAAAGGCATTTATGATTAGATCCAGTATAGCGACACAGACAACCCCGAAACCAGAGGCAAGGATAAAATAAAAAGGATATTTGGGCAGCTGAAGCACGCTTGACATATACCCCATCCTTTGCCACCCAATGCCATCTTTTATCAGTCCCCAAACTATGAATATGCATATACCGAGACTTAGAACAAGCATGATCGTGTTCAGTATCCTCTGTACATTGGGAGACAGATTTTGGACGATGACATTTACCCTTATTATCTTGCCTTTGAGGGCGCCCCAAGCGATCCCTAAGGCCAATGACAGCATCATGTATTCACAGACTTCTGCAGCTCCAACAAGGGGAGCACGGAAAACGACCCGCAAGATAACATCGAGAGTTGTGATACACGCCATGGCAACAACAAGGAACGTCGAAAAAACGCCCAAGACCCAACTAATTGAGTTGACAAATCTATCCAGGAAGTTTTCTCCTTGACCTTCCATTCCTATCCCCGAGTTTCTACTACATTTTTACCTTCCCGATGTGGCCTTTATGATGCGCCTCGCCTCATTATACACCTTTCTCCCAGGGAGTCCCTTAGACTCAGCGGTTTCTATCCATTTCTCAACTACTGGCTTCAGGGCCTCCTTCCACTGACTCACCTCCTGGGGTGTTGCATAGTAAAAGGTGTGACCCTTTTGCTTGGCGTAAGTTTTTGCTTTCTCTATTTCTCCCATATCTACCTTGAGAATTTTAGCGACACGCCAGTTGCTGCACAAATCTTCAATGATCTCTTGAAAATCCTTCGGGAGTTTATTCCATGTGTCCATGTTCATCACAAGCATATCAGGCTGAGCGTAAAAACCAAAGGGACCAAAATCGAGGTGATAGTGCAAAAGATCTATCGTCTTTGTCATAAGAATCACAGGGTAGTGGGTGGCGTGTCCTTCTACCAGACCCCTCTCAAGGCTCGTGTACCAGTCACCCATTCCAAGTTGCACTGGCGCCCCGCCGAGTGTCTCGACAGTAAAGACCATAGGCCCGCTCGCAATCAGCCTCATTCCTTTGAGGTCTGATGGCAACTTGACCTGCTTTTTCGTGGTGTGGATGTGCGAGCCTGCCATAAACCTTGGTCTGAAAAGCTTGACCCCTTTCCACTCGGCTCTGAGTTCCGGTATCTCCTGCAGGAGTTTTTCGTATATTGGGCCAGCCTTCTCCATACTGGGAAATCCCATGAAAGGTAGATTCACAACCTCGTTGAGAATGTGCACACCGGGACAGGCACCAACTACATAATAGATCATATCTGCGACACCCGTCTGAACTGCCCGGTATGTCTCCACGTATTTTACGAGGGATTCTGACCAGAAGAATTTTATCTTCACAGCACCTTTCGTTTTTTCCTCGAGCATCTTTGCGAGTTCCTGCTCGATCAGTCCGTTAGGGCTTGTAGGTCCATGCCAGGTTGCGAACTTGACGGTGATCTGTTCAGCTGCCGTTGCTTTCATGCACCATGCAAAAAGAAAAGCTAAAAAAACAAGGACAGAAACTTTTCTCATCATGATTGTCCTCCTTGAGTCTTTTTTTCATAATGTTTCTGGTAAGACGACTCCTTGCGTTATCAGACTTTTTTTCAGCTCTCCGATATCCACGTGTCTCACTGGAACCCCCATCTTCACAGAAATGGCTGCTGCTGTACCAGCTGCCATGCCGTAGAGGATACAATGGGGTATCAGATTGAACTCGTTGTTCGTTACATCGTCCGAAGAGAAACTTCGACCAGCCACAAGGAGATTCTCTATTTTCCTCGGCACTAAGGACCTGAAAGGAATATGTACATGTGGATGTTCTCGAGACACCATATGGCGAAGCTGAGGCAATACGGCAATTGTATCAGGGTAGGTTTTACCAGACTGCCAGTCCTCTTTTCTTACCACGTATTCCCCTATTAACCTGCGGCTACCACGGGTTCCTATCTGTGAGGCTGTATCTACTATATGGCTTTTTTCAAAACCTGGCACTTTCTTTCTGAAAAAGTCAAAGGTGATAAGCATCCTCTTTCTGATCTCCAGCTCGGCTTTTGTCAGATCCTTAACATTCAATATATCTATCCCTGCGTACCAGTTGTTGAACCAGAGGACGCCTTCTTGGGCACTCCTCTGCGCCACTGTAAAACCTCCTAACCCGGTAAGCTCCTTCATGAGTGCGGTATAGGCGTCCGTTTGGTTCTTCCTGAACTCGTTGAATGTCTTGATATCAACTCCTCCTATTCTGAAGACCACAGCCACTTTCGAAATTCTTAGGCTTGGGTCAATATGTCTGTCAAACTCGGCACCTGCTGAAGGAAGCAAATCACCGTCTCCTGTGGCATCAATTACCACCTTACCAAGGATTGCTTGTCTGCCTGATTTGCTTTCAAAGATGATGCCCTTGACTTCGTTTTCCTCGACAATCGCCTTTGTTCCCCAAGAATGAAGGAATAGGTCAACGCCTGCTTCCTCTACCATCTCGTTCAGCACGCACTTTAGCATCTCTGGATCAACCATTGCTCCCAACTGTATTCGACCATCTACCACAAAAAAGCGCTCGAATGTCTCCCAGTAGTCGACCAATTCTTTATCCGTTGAGCCTACGTCTTTGTAATCGGGGTGCACAGCTCCGCCTTTAGCATCGAGCCGATCTATCCATTCTTTACACTGGCCAGCAATGATAATCTTTTCTGTCCCATCACTTAAGTGCGGTATCATGATCACAAGGCCTCCTGTTGCCATTCCGCCAAGATGTCCGTATCTCTCAACGAGAACAGTGTCAGCCCCTAACCTTGCAGCCGATACTGCAGCAGCATGACCACCTGGTCCACCCCCGACAACCACAACGTCTGCTTCCCTGACAACATTGACCTCGGAGGCGGGTTCCAAGATTTTTTTTGTTGGCTGTTCCTTAAGCATCTATCCCTCCCATAATATTAATTATATGCATAGCAATTTGATTTACTTTTATTTACAATGGAATTTGAAAACCTCAGGGTGTCTGGCAAACCTTCATCTTGAATGTGCCTTGAGCACGAAAAGGAGGATGGTT